>LDZS01001781.1_pt1 | contig 60258 bp, 63 predicted proteins | sample 615471 | NCBI WGS metagenome assembly LDZS01 (sample SAMN03408295, study PRJNA278302) | terrestrial metagenome | isolation source: oil reservoir sample K3 | place: USA: Alaska, North Slope, Kuparuk formation | collected 2013
CACCCTTGCCTTAAGCTAACGACTACTGCTACCTTCGTCGTTCGGGACTTTCACCCTATAGCCAACGCCCATGCCGGGCACGCAAAAAATAACAGCCTTTGCGGCTGTCACCTGATCCTTCTCTTAACCTCCTCGACAACCTCTTCTGCTGTTCTCCCCTCAGCACTGATAACCGGAGCCTCTGTCGTAACATCCTGGAATTGAAGAACATCTGTATCAATCCCACTGACGACAATTGCTCTAGCCTTTTTCAGTTCTTCAGGTTTTAGCTTCGTTACTTCATAGCCGGCATCTCTAAGTGCTCGGCTTATCTGAGAGAGGCCTTCCTCAACAGCTACAACTTGCAATGTCACTTACCCCCTTTGCAGCAATTATTTGCTTCATCTATTCTGAATCATTTCGTTGATTATTATGCGTGAGTACAGCTATAACTTCCTGATCTGTTGTCTGCCGAAAATCCCTGTAAAACTGGCCAACAGCGTAAAAAACGTCAGGAATTAGCAAGGCAACCAGTTCGTCAACTACCTCGTTGAGCCGTGCTGCGGTGTCTCTGGGAATCACAGGAACTGCCAATACCAAGCGCTTTGGTTGTTGCTTTCTGAGGAAGCGAAGCGCTGCCTGAACAGTAAACCCCGTGGCAATGCCGTCATCAACCAGGATCACCACCTTGTCTGCACAATTAAAACCTTCCTTCTCTCCCCTATAGAGACGCAGCCGCCGCTCGATCTCGGCGACCTCGGCAGCAATCTGGTTCTCAAAAACACCTTTATCGATACCAAAATAACTGAGCATCTTCTCGTCATAAAGCACGCTTCCATCAGGGGCAACAGCACCAACAGCCAATTCGCTGTTAAAAGGAGCTCCTATTTTCCGGGCTATTACCACATCAAGAGGTGCTTTTAAAGCTTTTGCTACCTCAGCAGCAACGATAACACCGCCACGCGGTATACCCAAAACAAGCAGGTGCTCACCTTTATACTTGAGCAACTTTTCGGCAAGCCTCTTACCAGCATCACTCCGGTCTGCAAAAACCACCATGCTCACTCCCTTCCCTGTCGCCAACATTCCAAAAACAGCTACTTGACACCATCCTACAGCCACAAGTAAACTTTTCTCACAAGAGAAATGCAGGTGTTGACGATGTCACCAGAAGAAAAAGTCAGAAAATTGCTCGAAAGCGTGCGCACGGGAGCAATCACTGTTACTGAGGCGATGCACAAGCTAAAACACCTCCCATACCAGGACCTGGGCTTTGCCAAGATCGACCACCACAGAACCCTGCGCTTGGGCTTTCCGGAAGTCGTTTATTGCAAAGGGAAAACTCCAGAGCAGGTTCTTCAAATTATCGAAGAGCTCCGCAAGCACAACCACAGGATTCTGGCAACGAAAGTTAACAAAAAGACAGCGAAAGCGGTCATCGCCCAGATTCCCTCTGCGCACTACCATCCAGAGGCCAAGCTCCTTGTCATCGGCGAAATTCCAGAAAAACCTATCTGGGGAAAGATTACAGTGGTCACCGCAGGAACGGCAGACCTCCCTGTTGCCGAAGAAGCTGCTCTAACAGCAAAAATCCTTGAAAACGAAGTCGAGCGCATCTACGACATCGGGGTAGCTGGCCTCCATCGGCTGTTTTCTTTTCTACCGAACCTATCAAGTGCTTTGGCTATAATCGTTGTCGCAGGTATGGACGGGGCTTTGCCCAGCATTGTTGCCGGTCTCGTGGATAGACCCGTAATCGCCGTCCCTACAAGCACAGGCTATGGGGCGAATTTTCAGGGACTCGCTCCCTTGCTGACGATGCTCAACAGCTGTGCCCCTGGTGTTAGTGTCGTCAACATCGACAACGGATTTGGAGCTGCCTTTTACGCCCACCTCATCACCAGAAGTGGAGGAACAAAAAATGAAGGTTCTATATCTTGATTGTTTTTCTGGGATCAGTGGTGACATGATGCTGGCGGCTTTACTTGATCTTGGTTTTTCCCTCGCAGAACTGAAAAAGTTGGTGAAACAGTTGCGTCTCCCGATCGAGGTTGAGGTAAGGGCAACGAAGAAGGCAGGGATCAGGGCAAAAAAGGTGGTCTTTAAACCTCTGCAACCTCAGCCAAACCACCGCTCCTGTCGGGAACTTCTGGAGATCCTCGCTGCAGGTGAACTCGCTCCGGAAATCTCCCAAAAGGTCAAAGACTCTATCCTAAGACTTGCCCAGGCTGAAGCCGCAGTTCACGGCGAAGATCCGCAAGATGTTCATTTTCACGAACTAGGTGGTCTCGACACCCTTGTTGACCTCGCAGGAGTCTTTACTGGTGTCCGTGCTCTTGGAATCAAAAAAATACACTGTTCACCTTTACCCTTAGGAAGGGGAGTGGTTAAGTGTGCCCACGGAATCCTACCTCTACCTGCTCCAGCTACCCTCGAACTCCTCAAGCAAGTTCCCACGTACGGGGTTCCTTTAGAGGCAGAACTGGTCACCCCGACAGGGGCTTTGCTCGCAACCTCCCTGGCAAACTGCTTTGGACCCCCACCACCTGCACTTTGGAAGAAGTTCGGACATGGTGCAGGTAGCCTTGAACTGCCTCAACCCAACATCCTCCGCGCTTGGCTAGGAGAAAGCGCTTCTGAAGAAGAGCAGGAGTACTTACCATTTGAGAGTGACCAAGTAATCATCCTGGAAACCCAGGTTGATGACCACAACCCCGAGTTCTTGTCCTATCTCCGCGGCCAACTAGAAACAGAAGGGGCTCTCGATGTCACTTTCATCCCGGCGATGATGAAAAAAGGAAGGCCAGGGACATTAATATCTATACTCTCTCCTCAGGAAAAGTTGCTCACCCTTTGCAAGCTAATCTTCCAACACACCACAGCTTTAGGTGTACGCTGGTTTCCAGTCCAGCGCTACAAGCTGAGCCGCTCCTTCGTCGAAGTAGACACTCCTTATGGGAAGGTAACCGTAAAACTAGGCTTCTCCAAACAATTAGACGGGACAAAAAAACTGGAAAACATCGCCCCAGAATTCGAATCATGTGCATCGGTCGCTCGAGAGAAAGGGATTAGCATCAAAGAGGTTTACCAAGCAGCAATCAGTGCCGCTTACTACAAGTTTTCTCACAACTTTAGTTCATCCATGAAATAGTTTAGCCAAATGTCCAATGATTCTTTCAAATTCGGAGTCTTTTGAACAGATGATTTCGATCCGACCACCGCGCTTTCCTGGCTTAACCTTCACCCGGGCCCCCAAAACCTCAGTAAGCCGTTTCTCCAGACCGGCATATCTTTCGTCTTTTTCTTTCCGCTTTTCTTCTACAGAACCTTTGGAATGACCTCGTTTTTCTTGAAGAACTGTTCGTACCCTCTTTTCCAGGTGGCGAACTGAGAGTTGCTTTTCCGCAACCTCTCGAGCCAAAGCCACCTGTAGTTGAGGATCAGTAACACCAAGGAGCACCTTGCCATGACCCGTGGTGATGACTCCTTTGGCGAGCAGTTGCAAAACCTCTTCAGGCAATTGGAGGAGGCGAAGCATATTTGTGACATAAGGTCTGCTTTTTCCAACCCTGCGAGAGATCTCTTCCTGAGTTAGCCCGAATTCATCCAGCAACCTCTTATATGCAGCAGCTTCTTCAACAGGGTTAAGATCCTTGCGTTGCAAGTTTTCTACCAGCATCATTTCACTGGAGGTCATTAAGTCAACTTTTTTCACTACCGCGGGAATTGTTTTTAGACCAGCAATTTGGGAGGCCCTCCAGCGACGTTCACCAACTATTAACTCATATCTGCCGTTTTCGATCGGGCGAACAAGAACCGGTTGAATGACTCCATGGCGTCTGATCGATTCCGCAAGTTCACGCAGAGACTGTTGATCAAATTCCTGTCGCGCCTGTGTTGCCCCGGGTTGAATCTTATCAACGGGAATCTCCAAGATTTCTTCTCCGACAAACCCACCAGACGATGGGGGGATCAGGGCTCGCAGGCCTTTTCCTAATCCCTTATTCTTCACTAGAGATCACTTCCTCGGCGAGCTCGCTGTAAAAAATTGCGCCGCGTGAGCGAGAATCGTAGAAAATTACTGGTTTGCCATGACTCGGTGCCTCACTCAAACGAACATTTCTTGGGATTACTGTTCGGAAAACTTTATCCCCGAAAAAGTCTTTGACTTCTTCGGCGACCTGGATCGAAAGGTTCGTCCTGGCGTCAAACATCGTCAGCAAAACTCCCTCAAGCTCCAGGAGAGGATTGAGGGATTGCCTGACCAGTTTGATCGTTTCGAGCAACTGTCCCAATCCCTCGAGTGCGTAATACTCACACTGAATTGGGATCAATACACTATCAGCAGCAGTAAGGGCATTAATCGTCAACAGACCAAGTGATGGTGGACAGTCAATATAAGTATAATCGTAGTTGTTTCGAATCTTTCGCAACCCACCCCGCAGCCTTGTCTCCCGATCAGGGAAGCTGACAAGTTCGATCTCTGCACCTGCAAGGTTGATTGTTGCCGGGATCAGATCGAGTCCAGGAAATTCGGTGTTAATGATCACTTCTTCCACAGGAACCTCTCCAAGAAGTAGATTGTAGATACACTTTTTAAGATTGTTCCTGTCCACTCCAAGACCACTTGTAGCATTACCCTGGGGATCAATATCTACTACAAGCACTTTCTTCCCCTTCTTCGCCAAACAAGCACTTAGGTTAATTGCTGTTGTTGTCTTGGCCACCCCGCCTTTTTGATTGGCAATTGCTACGATTCTTCCCGAATGTCCTGGAGAGTGTTCCACGTGGAACGTCTCTTTTTTTTCTTCCCACCTCTTCCTCCTCCAAAGCAATACTGGCACCTGGCACTATATACCTTAACCGTGAAACCGGCTAAGGTGAGCTAATACCAGGATTTCCCTCCTTTCGCTAGGAAAGCTGTGGGACTCAGTGATGTCCTCCCCTCAATAAATTGAGGGGCATCCTCAGGCGGATGCACGCAAAAACTTACCCTTGCGCTTCGGTTCAGCGACGCCGTGCCATCCCAACCGGTATGACACGACTGCGGGCCGCGCCACACGGCCACTACTCCCCTTCACGGGAGATACCTGGAAAGCTCTCTCGAAGATGTTCAGGGCGCCGTTTACGTCCGCCTGTGCCCTCCAGCCACAGGAACACGCGTACAAGCCCCGGTGCCTCCTGTTGGAAGCCGCAACTTGTGCGCAGGCGTGGCAGGTAATGGATGTGTTCTCTTCATCTACGTCGTCCCGCACCAGAATCCCCACCAGCGCACCTTTGTACTTGAGCATGTTGGCCAACTTCCGGTACGGCCAAGCATGCAGACGCTGGTTCAGCCGATCCCCGTAGGCGATGCTTTCACGGATGCCGTTTAGATTCCCTATGGCTATCTCCTTCACACCCTTTTGCACACACTCGGCAATAAGGTGAGATGTGGCTGCATGCAGCAAGTGTTCCACCTGCTTCTTCTCCCGGTGCGCTATTCTTTTCCACCTGCGGGAGTTCTGTTTGAGGTTCGCACGCACCTTCTGCCAGTACCGCCTTACAGCCTTGATGAGTCTCCCGGAGTAGAGCAGAACGGTTCCATCGTCAAAAGCGCAGGCCATCATTACGGTCTCACCCAGGTCTACCGCCACCTTCCCCGCTCCATTGTTCTCACGGGCCTCTACCTCCACCACCAGACGGGCTTCTATGCGCCCGGATACCTTGTCGTAGGTGATGGAAAGATCCCGCACCCGCTTGTATTTTATACCGGGACGGTGGGATATGCGGAAAGAAACTTGCTTTACTCCATCCTCCCGGCTGGTGCCTAGGCTCAGCGTAACTTTGTCTCCTTCTACCTTGAAGCCGCTCTGCACTTACTTGAGAGGCGAAAGCTGGTCCTTGCGCCGGAAGCCGGGAGCATGGTGCCGCGTGAGACCCTTCTTCTTGAGGGCAAAGAAAGATTTGTATGCCCCCCGCACCTCGTCCCGGGTGAGCTGAACGGACATCGAGTAGTAGCCCTTCGCCCGGGGAAATCCTTTTAAGTTAAGATCCGGTTGAGGTTCTTGCGGGAAATATCCACTTCACCAGTTTCTTCATGCTCCTTCCGAAGGTGCCAAAGGAGACCGTTGTAGACCTTGGTAGCGCAGAACATGGCGTCTTTTAGAACAGCTTTGGTCTGAGGATCTGCGTGGACCTGCGCTTTGATGGTGATCAGGGGCACTTATTCACCTCCTTCGTCTGTTTTCTGGGCCTCGATGTACCGCCTGATGGTCTCTCTGGAAACTTGCCCTGCTGTGCCTACATAATAGCCCGGGTTCCATAAGTGGCCGCCCCAGAGCTTAGCCTTAAGTTCTGGGTGTTTGGTAAAGAGCGTTCGGGCCGTGGAACCCTTCAGCACCTTAGCTATCACCGCCGGGGCTGTTTTGGGAGAAGCAGAGAGAAATACATGTACGTGGTCGGGCATGACCTCCAGAGCCAGTAATTCGTAACCGTGCTCCGTACAGAGGGCAGTAATCGCCATCTTCAGAGTTCTGTCTACTGGTGGGAAAAGCACTTTGCGGCGGTACTTCGTTGACCATACAAAGTGGTAGTTGATGTTGTAGACCGCTGTTCCGGCTGATTTCCAAGCTTCCTTCTTCATACCATCATGGTATTACATAGGGAAGAGGATGTAAATATACCAAGGCGAGGAGGTCCGTGTATCCCTCAATGAATTGAGGGGGATTACTGCCCCCTCGCACTCCCCCGGTTTTCTAAAAACTAAACCCCATACAATCAGGGCAGCCTTGGCCACTCCAAAACTTTTCCTGCTCTTCTTCACTAAATACTGCTATTATTGAGGTTGTTTGCCAGATTGTGCCACATCTGGGACAGATCACAGAAGCACTATTTCCTTCAATCCCAACAATACCCTCAATTCGCACCGGGGTGCCACCCTTCAGAAACAACGCTTCACCTCGCTTTCTCTTATACGCTACCTGATAGACGCTACCTGAGCAAGTCTTCTGAATGAGGAAGACTCTGCTGAGATAAAAGACAACAATGTGACAGCATAGGAAGGATATGTATTTTGCCGGCTTCCCATCTAACAGAACAAGCGGGGCACGGGCTTCTGGAGTCCCGCCCGAAACAGCCAGTCGCAAGAGCTTCCAAACGGGGGAGGGTTCAAAACGCCCAGCATGCAGTGCTCCCACCTAGAAGACCGGTAGCTGTTGGCATCCTGCCCAGCCGGGACGGGCCGACAGCGCCCGTTCATGCCACCTCTCACAGTTAAAACTGGGATGAATCGGAGACCCTTCGCCAGACGGCACGCGCTTCATCTTCAAGCTGTCTCCTGCCGGGTTGACGTTCTGCCCGCACGGCCCAGGACACCAGGGACAAAACGCGACACGGTTAAAGTGCGTATTTTTCGAAGCAACGAGGCAGCAATGTTTTTAATGTGAAGAACATCTGACCCCCGTTGCCGGGCTGGCGTTAGTCAGCGAAGTCATCAATCGCTACACAGCTAATGATCAGTCCGGTTGGACAAAACCAAAGTGCCAGGCGTAATTGACCCTCATAAATCTTGCGGAGATTTCGGAACCTCGAACAATCGGTTTGCTCTGCCAGGGCTGGAGTGATTTTGACCATATTGGCTTTTTTGGGATGACCCTTTTTCCTCTCAATCATTAGAGGTGCAAGAAATAGCTTCCAGCCCGCCTCTTCCTCCAGCACCTGGATATGGCAGCAAGGAATACGTCCTGGAAGAGAAGGTTGTTTTTGAGGAGTCAACCCGAAATCGATAAGGAGCTAAAAGCTCTTATCATTCGTCTAACCCTGGGTTCAGGGAAACACAAACGTCAATATGTTCCATTAGCTGAGCTATCCCCACCTTTTCAGACCGCGGTATCTAGGAGTTCCGCTGCCTGCCCGAAAACCAAGGACCTGAGGAGAGGTGTTGTATGCCACAGGGTTCGTTTCCAGGAAAGGGAGCAAGGGTCCACTTCCTTTCAGTGTTCACTCAAAAAGCATTCGGTAAAGCCGTTTTCCTTCGGCCTAGAGGCCGATTAGGGTGAGAAGAAAGTAGGCATAGCCCACAGTGAGCAAAAGACCCTTGTAACGTCCCGGCAATAGGTCAGCCCAAGGCCCCGGAGCTTAAAGTCCTGATGCTCGTTTTTGAGATCCTTGAATAACTCCTCAACCTTCATGCGGGAGTAGTACCGAGAGAAAGGTTCATCCTTCACATTCGTTACCAGAAGCCATGGTTCTTTTTGCTTCATGTCGAAGCAGGCGACAATCCGGCAACTAATATCACACGTGCAAGCGTTATTGCAAGCTGGCCGAGTGGGATGCAGGTATTTGCTTCTCTGCTGTTCTCGAAGGCAGTGCCCTACCTAAAGGGGCGACTCCTAAGCTCTGAAAACGAATCAGTGCCAAGACGAGAATGGCTATTGTTTTGACAGAAACGCGATTCTCAATTTAAACGGCTCTTTCTCACAAAGGCCTGCCACAATGAACTACCACAGACCTCCCTTATACTTACCTGTTGGTAGCTTGTTTTCCCAGTAAAACAGTTAGGTTTCCAATCGTGAGGGTTGAGCCTGTTCCATCTGGGGTCATACTTGGAAATGTCTCTTGAGAGCAAGTAACGAACAAGCTCATCCTCACCTAGGTTGATGATCCTACTCCTTAGGTGCCGCGATTCTTTGGAAAAACGGCAGCAAAAATAAGTGCTGCAGACGAGAGGCCTTGACTCATATATCGTGCAGGTAAGACTTTTGGGATCAAGGAAGCTGCAAAAACCATCTGCATCAAGTTTTAAAACAATGTCAGCGCAGTTCCCAATGAATTCAATATGAGCAAAACGGAGGACCCATTCTTCGACACTCAAACCATGACCGACACCACCGTTGATCATTCTGTAGATATCAATCAGAGTTAAAGGGATCCTCCCTTGACAACAAAGAGCACAACCTAAGCAAGAAGCTCTATACCTTTTTTTAAAAGAAAAATGGACAAAAGCTTGCTCATAGTCGCCTACAGTAACCCAGGGATAAGAAATCTTGAGGTCATAAGATCTAATTTTTTCGTTCCAGTAAACTACAATCCTATTCTTCACTGACCTCAACCTCGATAGTGATCTGCAATTTGTTGCCCTCATAATGGTGGTGCAATTCCACATACAAGCCGGCGTCACGCAGTGTCTTAATTCCGCGCTCAAGCGAATTCATGAAAAGCTTGAGGTCCTTAATGATCGGAGTCATCTTTTTAGTCGCTTTCCCCTTTTTTATTTCCTGGGAAATAAATCGACCTTTTTTTCGCCTAATGAGCTGCTCCCACTCCTTGACAGTCATCTCTTTTCGGGCAATAATTTCTAAAAGCTCCAACTGGTCTTGTTCGCTTTCAAGTTCAAGAAGAGCGCGAGCATGACGCTCTGAAAGACCTAATTCAATAATCTTCTTTCTCACTGACTCAGATAAACGCAACAGCCTGAGTTTGTTAGCAACTGTACTTTGGCTAAGGCCCATCCTTCTAGCAATATCAGTTTGGGTCATATTGAACTCAGAGATCAAACGGGCATACCCATCTGCCTCTTCAAAAAAGTGCAATCCCTTTCTCTGTAAATTCTCAACCAAGGCGATTGCAGCAGCTTCGGAATCGGAGATATCCCTGACAATAGCAGGTATTTCCTTTAATCCGGCAAGCTGAGTAGCCCGCATCCTTCTTTCACCAGCAATTAATTCATAGTAATCTCCAGCAGGGCGCACAAGAACTGGTTGAATTACTCCAACCTGGCGAATTGAAGTAGCAAGTTCTTGAAGTTCCTCTTCATCTATACTGTAGCGTGGCTGAAACTTGCCTATTCGGATCTTTTCAATAGGTATGTTAACGACTAAAGAACGCTGAGAATTCCTCAAAAAAATTGACCAAGCCACAAAGGGACCCCCTCGCTACTACTCATTTCTTGCTTCGACAAGAAGTCCTTTGTTCCTGCTAAGAGGCAACAATAAAATTTCAAAGCGGCCTCTTTTGAGGAATTCCTGGCCTGCGAGGATATTTTGGGGGAGTTGCGAATACTTTTCTAACAATGAGCAAATGATGAGGTCTGCGTTCACCCACTTGATACTCCACAATTTTGTTAACTTCGCCACCTAACAAACTGAGGGCGCGGCTCGACTTATTGATCTCATCTTGAACCTCAACCCCTCTCATGGCAACAAGAAAACCACCCTCTTTTAAAAAAGGGAGGCCTAATTCCAAAACAACGGGTAGAGACGAAACAGCCCTGACTACAACACGATCAAAAGCAGCCCTATATTCTAAATTGTGAGCAAGAATTTCAGCACGGTTACACAAAAGATAGCAGCCCGTAAGGTTTAGTTCCTCAATCAGTTGTTGCAAGAAAACACAGCGTCGTCTCTGTGCTTCAACCAAGTACATTTCTAAGTTAGGCAAACAGATTTTTAAAGGGACACCAGGAAAACCAGCACCTGTGCCGATATCAACTACTCTCAATCGACCTTCCCAACTGCAGGTCCTCAAAATTTGTAGTGAATCTAAAAAGTGGTATTCGACGAGTTCGAGATGATCCCGAATCTTGATCAGGTTGCACTTGCTGTTCCACTGGTCGAGGAGTTCAATGTACTTTAAAAACATTTCTTCTTTTTCTCGCTCGAGTCTAATTCCTATTTCTCGCAGACCCTTTTCGAGAACTTCAATAATCTCGTAACCACCTCGCTATTCATATCATTTTCCTACACAAAACTCTTTAAAGATTTGCTCAATTACCTCTTCAGAAACTGTGTCACCTGTTATTTCACCAAGAGCACTCCACGCCTCCCAAAGATCGACGGCAAGGCAATCTAGAGGAAGACCAAGTTGAAGAGCTTTTTCAGCCTCATTGAGACTGTTAAGGGCTTTTGTAAGGGCAGAAAAATGACGAAAATTTGTGACTAAAAAACTTTCTTTACCAACTACTCCATTTCCAACCATAGCAATTATTTGATTTTTGAGTTCTTCAAAGCCCCATCCGAGCTTTGCAGAGATCTCAATAACAGGGAAAGATAATTCCTCATGAAGGATTTTTTTGTCGATTTTCCTCACTGGTGAATCGATTTTATTGACCACCAGGAGGACATTTTTTCCTTTGACCATGTTAATTACTTGGAAGTCTTCCTCAGTGAGTCCGTCCGCGGCATCAAGGAGAACAAGGACGAGGTCAGCATCTTGAATAACTCGCCGAGTTCTTTCAATTCCGATTTTTTCGACTACATCGACATGTTCTCGGATTCCAGCAGTATCAATCAAACGGAGGGGAACCCCGTGAACATTGACGACTTCTTCAATAAGGTCGCGCGTTGTTCCAGGTATATCAGTAACAATTGCTCTTTCCTCACCTAAAAAAAGATTGAGAAGTGTCGATTTACCAACATTTGGCTTTCCAACAATAGCAGTTGCAAGCCCTTCCCTGTAGTACCTGCCAGTGTGGAAACTTTTGATCATTTTTTCGAGATCTTTTTTCAATCCTCTGAGTTGTTTTAACCTCTGCTCCACAGTCATCTCGTCAACATCTTCTGGGAAATCGATCTCAGCCTCAACGTGAATAAGCAAGGAACGCAGTGTGGCGCGGGTACGGTTAATTGCTTCCGATAGTTCTCCCCTTAAGTTCTTAACGGCAATCAAGGCGCTGTTTTCAGTTCGCGCCCGGATCACATCAAGGACAGCCTCAGCCTGAGCCAAATCGATGCGTCCATTAAGAAACGCTCGTTTAGTAAACTCACCAGGCTCAGCAAGTCGAGCCCCATTCTCCAAAAAAAGCCTCAAAACAGCACGAACAGGAACTATGCCTCCGTGACAATAAACCTCAACAACATCTTCTCGCGTATAGGTGCGCGGGGCTCGCATCACGTTAACGAGGACCTCGTCAAGAACTTTTCCTTCTCGATCGCAAATAACGCCAAGGTGAACAGTGTGTGAGGCTACTTTTGACAAGAGAAGCCCCTTCTTCTTTGGAACAAAAAACTTTTCAACCAGAGCAATGCAACCACTACCACTCAACCTGACAATTCCAATAGCAGCTTCACCAATCGGAGTTCCTAGGGCAACAATGATATCTCGATCAAGCAATATTTATTACCAACCTCCCAAAAAGAAAAATAAAGAAGCACACAAGCTTCTATTTGGGATTCTCAATCATCGGTAATGTTGAAAAATTAGCGCTTCAGACAAATTACCACTTTTCGGTGCGGTTCTTCACCCTTGCTCACAGTATAAACCCAGGGGTCTTCCTGGAGTTCCATATGGATGACCCTTCGTTCTTGAGGAGTCATCGGTTCAAGGGCAATGTCCTTTTTCGTTTTGCGAACCTTTTCCGAGAGCCGACGGGCAAGCCTTCTAAGGGTCTCTTCTCTTCTTTGTCGATAACCCTCGGCATCGAGGATAATCCGCACCTTTTCTGTAAGCTTCTTGTTAACCACAAGATTAACTAAAAGCTGCAGAGCATTTAGGGTATCCCCACGCCTGCCGATGAGAAAACGCACATCTGGACCCGAAAAAGCTGCACTCCAATATTCACCATGAGAGGTGATTTCAAGGTCTGCTTCCATACCCATTTCCTTGAGCAGCGTTTCTAAGAATTCCCTAATCACAGTTTCAGGAGTCTCTCTCACACTAACCCGCACACGTGCTTGCCTGCTACGCAGAATTCCTAAAAAGCCGCGAGAACCGGGGTCAAGAACTTCAACATCAACACGAGACCGATCAACACCCAACTTCTGTAAAGCGAGAGAAACGGCTTCATCAACAGTGTTTCCCTCGGCTTCAATCCACTTCATCTTTTTTACTCTTCTCCCTTCCACTATGAAACTGTTTTCTCAAGAGAAGCTGCTCACAAACACCGACGAAGCTGAAGACGACCCAGTAGAGTGACAGTCCTGCAGGAAAAGTCCTAGCCAACCAACCTATAAAAAGAGGCATCACAATGACCATCATCTTCTGGTTTGAGTCAAACTGGCCTGTAGTCGCAAGGGTTGTCACATACTGCTGCAAAAAAGTAGCAACAGCGACCAGTAAAGGCAACAAAAAGGGGTCGGGTTGTCCAAGGTTTGGGATCCATAAAAACCCAGCATGGGATAGATCCACGTAACTTGGATGGTGAATGGGATCAAAAAACTTCCTCAAAGCACTAAACAAGGCAAAAAGGATCGGCATCTGGATCAAAAGGGGTAAACAACCAGAGAAAGGATTGGCACCGGCTTTTTTATACAACTCCATGATGGCTTGCTGCGCCTTCTGAGGGTTGTTCTTATACCGCTCTTGGATCTCTTTGATTTTGGGTTGCAACACTTGCAAGGCACGCATTGAGTGAAGCTGTTTTGCAGTAAGGGGGAAGAGTAAAGCTTTGACCGCAAGTGTAAACAGGATAATTGCAATCCCGTAGTTAGGTATCTTTAACCACTCTGTGATCAAATAAAATAGCTGAAGCAACTGACTAAATCCATTGACAAAACTTTCCCACAAATCCGGCCCCACCACGCCAGAAATAACTGCCGGGGTAGGAAGTCACCTCCTTGCTGTGGTATTAGGGAACAGGATCGTAACCACCTACACTCCAGGGATGGCACCTAAGAACTCTTTTTGCTGCCAGCAGCAAGCCTTTGAAGAGTCCATACTTTTTTAGAGCCACGATCGCATAATCAGAACATGAAGGATAAAAGCGACAACACGGTGGCCTTAACTGCGAAAATTTCTGGTATAATTTTATAATGAGAATAAAAATTTTAGTCATTATTTCCTCACCATTAAGAAGTCAGAAACAATCCAGCCCTCTTCAACAAACCATAAAAATCATCTCTAAGTTCGGCAAAAGTCGCCGTGACCGCCGACTCTTTAATATTGACGACGACATCGTAGCCAGACTTAAGGAAGGGGTAACACTTCCGGCAAATCTCCCTATACCTTCTTTTGACCAGGTTGCGGTCAACAGCTCTCCTAATTTTTCTTGACGGTGCAAACCCAAATCTGGTGTCGTCTAGGTCACCCCTGGAAAGAACGCGAAGTGTTATGAATTTTCCGTAAAACGCCTTTCCATCCAGATAAACTCTCTGAAATTCCTTGCTTTTGCGCAACCGAATCCTTTCTGGCAACATTAAAACCAAACCTTGAGCAACATCAGGCAACCGTGAGCCGCTTTCTCCCTTTTAGTCTTCTTCTCTTAAGAATATTTCTTCCACTCTTTGTACTCATTCTTCTAAGAAATCCATGTACTCTACGTCTTTTTCTTCTTTTTGGTTGATATGTTCTCTTCACTAGCAAGTCACCTTCCTTAACATTTTTTTAACCATAGCCCTTTTTTTCATTATAGACCACATTCTTTGCATGTCAAGCTAAGCCAATTACTGCTTGCTTGACCTTGCTGTTGTTTGTTATCATTAGCTTCGAAAGTGCATCCACAGGTTATCCACAAGTTATCAACAGATTGTGAATAATTCTGGATGAATAAATTACGAGGTGTAAAACATGAATGACTTAAAACTTCCAGAAATATGGCAAAAAATCCTCAACTACTTGAGAGAAGAAGTTGACGAACACAATCTAGCAACATGGATTAAAACGACACACCCACTCGCTTACCATGATGGGACAATAATAATCTCCACAATTAATGAATTCACAAGAGACTGGCTGGAAACTAGGTACAGTGTCCTCATCCGCAACTTTTTGGAAAACGAATTAAAGATTCCTGTGTCCCTCAAATTCGTGATCGCCAACAGTGAAAAACAAGAAAATAAAACAGTTTACTCTCCCCTCACCCAACTAAACCCAAAGTACACTTTTGAAACATTTGTCGTCGGCAACAACAACAGATTCGCCCACGCCGCGGCGCAAGCAGTTGCTGAAGCACCGAGCAAAGCATACAACCCCCTCTTTATATATGGTGGGGTTGGTCTCGGTAAAACTCACCTGATGCATGCCATCGGCCATTATGTCTTAGAGAATAAAAAAGCATTGAGGGTGCTCTATGTTACCTCAGAAGCCTTTACAAATGACTTAATTAACTCCATCAGGGATGACAAAACAATTGAGTTCCGCAACAAATACCGGACGATCGATATTTTACTCATCGACGACATCCAATTTCTAGCAGGAAAAGAAAGAACTCAGGAGGAATTCTTTCATACCTTCAACACTCTTTATGAAGCTAACAAACAAATTGTTATCTCGAGCGATAGACCACCGAAAGAGATCCCAACCCTGGAAGATCGGTTGAGGTCACGCTTTGAATGGGGCCTTCTTGCGGACATCCAGCCTCCGGACTTAGAGACAAGAATCGCCATCTTAAGAAAAAAAGCCCAGATCGAAAATTACTCGATTCCAGATGACGTCCTTCTCTTTATCGCCACAAAGATAAAGTCGAACATCAGAGAGTTAGAAGGAGCGCTACTCAAAATAATGGCTTACTCTTCTCTCCACAAAAAGAAGATCGACTTAGAAATGACTGAAGAAGCACTTAAAGATCTCTTATCCAATGAAAAACCTCGCAATATCACCATTTCTTTAATCCAAAAAGCAGTGGCCGAGCACTTCGATGTTAAGGTAGAAGACCTGAAAGCAAAAAAACGCACTAAAAACATCGCTTTTCCGCGGCAAATTGCGATGTACTTGGCCAGAGAATTAACTGATGCTTCTCTTCCAAGGATCGGCCAGGAGTTCGGGGGAAGAGACCATACCACGGTACTTCATGCCCACGAAAAGATCAAAGAAGAAATGCGTAAGGATGAAGATCTAAAAGCAACGGTCGAAAAAATTATCAAAACATTACAAACAGGCTAAAAATGTTATCCCCATCACATCCACTACAAATTCCTCAACTTATCCACAGAAAGTAGGCACCAAGATCGCCCAGAGGACAAATATTAACACTAGTTACCCACAAAATAGACAAGTCCTAGGTCTCTTTATCCTAGGAAGAACAGGTCTAAAATATAATGTATACGGGCCAGTGCCAAAGTTAAGAACATGAATACGGAGGAATTTAAAAATGTTGATAAAGTGCCAACAAAGCGAACTTTCGCCTGCCTTGTCAGCAGTTTGTAAAATAGTCCCCACGAGAACAACGATTCCTGTTCTTAAGGGGTGTCTCTGTTCTGCCGAAAAAGGGAAGTTCTGCGTGGAGGTAACTGACCTGGAATCAGGCCTTAAAATACAAATCCCGGCAGAGACAGAAAAGGAAGGCAAGACTGTAGTTGAAGCCCGCTACTTGGCTGAGCTTATTAGAAGGCTGCCTGATACCGAAGTGACCCTTTCTTTCGATGAGGAGGCCCAGCAACTGGTTATTTCGTGTGGACGCTCTTGCTACAGGTTAAACACATGGCCTGTTGAAGATTATCCTCCTTTTTCCTTGCTTGCCAGTGAGGGAAAATATAAAATTGTCGGATCAAAGTTTAAATCCTTTTTGAAGAGGCTTTTGTTTGCCGTTGCTCCTCAAGATATCAGACCAGGCTACTCAGGTGTTTACTTCCATTTTAAAGGGAATGTGTTAAACATTGTGGCTACTGATACCTACCGATTGGCCCTGCTTGAGGTAGAAAATGAGGAATTTCTCGAAGACGAAATTTTTGTTCCTGCCCATGTTCTCGGGGAAATTAACAGGATTCTTAATGATGAAGATGTTATGTCAATTTCATGGAACAATGGAATGGCAACTTTCCAGACTCCATACTTTAATTTTACAACGAGACTTCTCGAGACCAAATTTCCCAATTACCAGCAAGTAATTCCATTAACAAGTCAATTACAGGTAAAAGTTAACAGGCTGGAGTTGATGGCTGCACTCGAGCGGGCTTCATTGTTCGTTTCTTCACCAGACCACAAACAGAGCTCAATAACCCAGCTTGTGGTAGATGAACAAAGCATCTACATTACTGCAGTTTCCTCTCACATAGGTTCTCTCTACGAAGAGGTTTCGCTTCTCGATACCAGTGGTGGGAAGTGTGAAGCAGCCTTTAACACGCGTTTTCTCCTTGAGCCATTGAGAGTGATGGAATCTGAAGCAATTGTCCTGAACCTCAATGGTGCAGATGGTCCTGCTGTATATCATGAAGAAGAAGTAGGCTCTTACTTTCACCTTGTTCTCCCTGTTCGCCCGGTATCGTAAAACGAGGTGTCGGTTTTGGAACTGCAGAGCATCTATCTAAAAAATTTTCGTAATTACGAGAATTTAGAGCTTCAAATACCGGATGGTTTTACTGTCTTTGTAGGGCCCAACGGCGCTGGCAAGAGCAACCTGCTTGAGGCGATTTATTATCTGGGAACATCTTCGTCGTATCGAAATCATTCTGATGAATCCCTTGTCTTCTGGGGAGCAGATTTTTTTTTGGTCCGCGGGAAGGTCAGGTTTGGTAGCATCAACCACACTGTTGAAGTTGCTTATAACCTCGGTGAGCGCAGAAAAATCGTCAAGGTTGACGGTAAAAGAAGCCAACCGAAGGAACTTGCCGGTTACCTGCCAATGGTTGTTTTTTCTCCTGCAGATATTTTGATCATTCAGGGGCCTCCAAGCGCGCGCCGCCGTTACCTTGATCTTGTCGTTTGTCAGCTCAGGCCACAGCATCTTCGCGATCTTGTCCTTTACCATGACATCCTGGTGCAGCGCAATAGCCTGCTCAAACAGGATGTGGCTTCAGATGAAGCCCTGCAGCCCTGGAACGAACAACTCGTTGAAGTGGGTGCAAGGATTTTGGAGCGCAGGTTGGAGATCCTTTTCAAACTTTGCGAAGGGTGTAGAGAGATTCTGGACCAGTTGTCTGGTACCAGTGAGTTGGAAGTTCACTACTTGGCCCGGTCTTTTTCTTACCCTCTTTTTACCTGTCTGGGTAGTGCTGACCTACAACAGTCTCTTCGTGACGCACTCGATGCCTCGAGAGAGCGTGAAGAAAGATTGAAATCGACCGTGGTTGGGCCTCACCGCGATGACTTCTGTTTTTTTCTAAAGGGTCAAAATTATCGCTACTATTGCTCCCAGGGAGAGCAGCGCCTCCTCCTCCTTGCTCTCAAAATCGCCCAGGCGCAATTAATCACAACAGAGGTGAAGAGAAAACCGTTGCTTCTCTTGGATGATGTGTTTTCAGAACTCGATGACGAACATCGACAAAAGGTTTTTTTACACCTAGTTTCCCAAAACCAGGTGCTGGCAACGACGACATCTCTCACTGGTTCCTGGGGCTTCGGGCACAGCTTTAATTTTTTTGAAGTAAACCAGGGTCAGGTTTTTTTTAGGAGGTGAATCGATGTTTCTCCATATTGGTGATGATGTGGTCATACCTTTGAGCGAACTAATTATCATCCTCAACTTGGAGTCTGCAAAGAAGCAGGAGGCTACCAGAGAGTTCTTCAGTTTTGCTCAACAAGAATCGTTCGTTTATCAGATCGGGAAAAAAGGTAATGAAAAAAGCGCTGTGATAACCAGGAAGCGGCTTTATTATTCTCCGATTTCTTCCTTAACTCTTTTAAGAAGGGCACAGCAAGCGGCACTTGAGGGCACCGATTGTGTCTTACCTGAGTAGAACATTTGTTTTAGAAAGATACTGATTTGTGTTATAATATATTGTGTTGCAATAAATGGTGTCTCTGGGAGATTCAGCTATATCGGAAGTAAGAAATTGATCAGAGGTGGGTTAAGTGGTCGGAAACAGTAACCGTTACGATGCCAGTCAGATCGAAGTTCTGGAAGGAATTGAAGCTGTTCGCAGGCGTCCGGGAATGTATATCGGTAACACTGGGAGTAAAGGCCTACATCAACTCGTTTTTGAGCTTATCGACAACAGTGTCGATGAGGCTCTTGCCGGTTACTGCGATCACATTGAGGTGATTCTCCACAAAGACGGGAGCGTTACCGTCAGTGATAACGGCAGAGGAATCCCTGTTGATATTCACCCGCAGACGGGGAGACCCGCAGTAGAGGCTGCCCTAACCTTACTTCACGCCGGTGGCAAGTTTGGGGGTAATGGTTACGAGATTTCCGGGGGCCTTCACGGCGTCGGTCTCTCCGTGGTCAATGCCCTTTCCCGCTGGCTCGAAGTCGAAATTAAGAGAGATGGCAAAAAGTACTTCCAGCGTTACGAGCGGGGAAAGATCAGTAGTCCTGTAAAAGAAATCGGTGTTTCCGAAGAAACCGGGACGAAGATCCGTTTCCTTCCTGACGCCAAAATTTTTTCTGAAAGAAAATTTAACAGAGAAATCATTGTTAACCGGCTCCGGGATCTCTCCTTCCTGAACAGAGGGGTAAAGTTCTTCTTCAGAGACGAGAACACCGGAGAAGAAGTAAGCTTCCTTCACGAAGGAGGAATCATCGACTTTGTCAAGATCTTGAATAAAAACAAGGAAGTGCTTCACGAACAACCGGTTTACTTCAATGCCACTAGGGATGGGATCTGGATCGAAGTTGCGATGCAGTATCACGACGGCTATGTCGAGAATATCTACTCTTTTGTCAACAATATTCACACTCAGGAAGGCGGCACACATGAGACAGGATTTAAAACTGCTTTGACGAGGGTTGTTAACGATTACGCCCGCCGCTTGGGAATTTTGAAAAACGGTGGTCCTGGGCTCAGTGGGGAAGATGTCAGAGAAGGCCTCACTGCGGTTCTAAACATCAGGATGAAGGAGCCGCAGTTTGAAGGTCAGACAAAAACGAAGCTTGGGAACAGTGAGGTGCGGGGGATTGTTGATTCCTTAACAACAGAATATTTGAGTGCTTTCTTTGAAGAGAACCCAGGGCCGGCGCGTTTGATCACGGAAAAGGCCGTCAGGGCGGCGCGGGCGAGGGAAGCTGCCAGAAAGGCCCGCGAGTTGACTAGAAGGAAGTCAGCACTGGACCATGTGGCTTTACCAGGGAAACTTGCTGATTGTGTTTCCCGTGACCCCGCAGAGTGTGAACTCTACCTCGTTGAGGGTGATTCTGCCGGGGGTTCAGCAAAACAGGGACGTGACCGCAGGTATCAAGCGATCCTTCCCTTGAGAGGAAAGATTATCAATGCCGAAAAAGCACGCTTAGATAAACTTTTGGCAAATGAAGAAATAAAGAGTATCATTACCGCAATTGGCACAGGAATTTTGGATGACTTCGACCTGAGTAAGGCTCGCTATCACCGCATCGTGATCATGAGTGATGCTGATGTTGACGGCTCTCACATCAGAACGTTGCTCTTGACCTTTTTTTATCGATATATGAGGCCTTTAATCGAAGCAGGTTATGTTTACATTGCCCAACCACCCTTGTACAGGGTAAGAAAAGGGAAAGAACAGTACTACGTCTACAGTGACCAGGAATTGCAGCAGCTCTTGGAGAGGCTTCAGACGACGAACGTGGAGATTCAGCGCTACAAAGGTCTTGGAGAGATGAATGCTGAACAGTTGTGGGAGACAACGATGAACCCGGAGAAGAGGATAATGCTTCAAGTTACTCTTAATGATGCCGTTAAAGCTGATGAAATTTTTACAATTCTGATGGGAGAAAAGGTGGAACCGCGCCGGGAGTTCATCCAGGCCCACGCCCGTGAAGTTCGCAACCTCGATATCTAGCTGAAAAGGAGGAAAGGTCTTGACAGTTCCTAAAGGACAAGTACTTCCTGTGGATATTGACGAGGAGGTCAAAAAATCTTATCTCGACTACGCCATGAGCGTTATCGTCGGGCGTGCCCTTCCTGATGTCAGGGACGGACTCAAGCCTGTGCACCGCAGGATTCTCTACACGATGTACGAAACCGGGATGGGACCTGATAGGCCCTACAAAAAATCGGCACGCCTTGTTGGAGATGTCCTCGGGCGCTACCACCCTCACGGTGATGCTGCTGTTTATGATGCTGTCGTGCGTCTTGCCCAGGATTTTGCCTGTCGCTATCCTCTCATTGACGGCCATGGGAATTTCGGTTCTGTTGATGGTGATGCTCCTGCGGCAATGCGCTACACCGAGGTCCGGATGACACCACTGGCGGTTGAAATGCTTACAGATATTGACCAGGACACTGTGGATTTCACCCCCAACTATGATGGCTCCCTTAAAGAGCCTGTTGTTCTCCCCAGTCGTGTCCCGAACCTCCTGATCAACGGTTCTTCAGGCATTGCGGTGGGAATGGCGACGAATATTCCTCCCCACAACCTCAACGAGGTTGTTGCTGCTCTCGTCTATCTCATTGAACATCCTGAAGCTTCGGTTGACGAATTGATGGAACTGTTGCCTGGGCCAGACTTCCCCACTGGTGGGTTTATTCTCGGTCAGGAAGGGATTAAAGCAGCTTATCACACGGGCCGGGGCACGATCATTATGCGGGGGAAGGCGACTGTCGAGAAAAACGCTGACGGCAGGAGCCAGATCATTATCACTGAACTTCCTTATCAGGTGAATAAGGCCCGTCTCGTGGAGAGGATCGCTGACCTGATCCGGGAGAAAAAAATCGACGGTGTCAGCGATCTTCGGGATGAGTCAGACCGGAGTGGTCTTAGGGTTGTCCTCGATTTGAAGAAAGAAGCCAACCCGCGTCTGATTCTCAGAAGGTTGTACAGACACACCCAACTCCAGGAGACTTTTGGGGTAATTATGCTTGCCCTCGTTGACGGAGAGCCACGCTTGCTGAATCTGAAACAGGTTTTGCAGCACTACCTCGATCACCAGATTGTGGTGGTCAAGAGGCGGACTAGCTACCAGTTGCGGAAAGCGGAGGAGCGCCTCCATATTGTGGAAGGATTAGTTAAGGCCCTTGACCACATCGATGAAGTGATTGCTTTGATTCGGGGTTCGAAAGATGTTGCCACGGCTCGCCAGGGTCTACAAGACCGATTTGGCCTCACCGAGCGCCAGGCCCAGGCAATTCTGGAGATGCGGCTTCAGCGCCTGACTGCGCTCGAAAGAGATAAAGTAGTTGCTGAAAAGGCAGAGCTGGAAAAAAAGATCGTCCATTTCAGGGAGCTTCTGGAACGAGAAGAACTGGTGAAAGCTGTGGTCAGGGATGAGTTACTCCAGATCCGGGAAAAATACGGTGATCCCCGGAGGACTCGGATCATTGCTCCTGAGGACGAAGAGGAAGAGATCGAGGTTATCCCTGAAGAGGTGGTTGTGGTTACACTGACCAGGCGTGGGTATATCAAGAGGATTCCTGTGTACGCGTATCGTAGTCAACACCGGGGAGGAAAAGGAGTTATTGCCCTCACCACCAGAGAAGAGGATTTTGTAGAGCACATTTTTGTTACCACGACTCACCACAACCTGCTCTTCTTCACCAGCAAGGGGAGGCTTTACAGGTTACTCGTCCACACTCTTCCTGAGGGCTCGCGTCAGTCAAAGGGAACCGCACTCGTCAATTTGCTGCCTCTTAGGGGTGATGAGCGAGTGACCGCGGTGATCCCGATCAAGGAATATCGGCAGGGGTATTATCTCTTTTTCGCCACAAAGAATGGGCTTGTCAAGAAGGGAAGGCTTGAGGAATACCATACGGCAAGGCGTGACGGGATCATCGCTACCCGGCTCCACGAGGGAGATGAAGTGATCGGTGTCAAGCTCACCGATGGCAACAGTGAAATCATTCTGGTGACTAAGAGAGGAATGTTGCTGCGCTTCCACGAAGAAGATGTCCGTCCGATGGGGCGCTTTTCTGCAGGGGTGAAAGGGATTCGCCTCCGTGATGGTGATGAAGTTGTGGCCATCGAGCAAGTGCATCAGGAGGCGGACTTGCTTGTGGTTTCCGAAAAGGGATACGGAAAGAGGACTCCTATCAGCGGTTACCGCCTCCAAAAGAGAGGGGGAATGGGGATAACGACACTGAAGGTGTCTGAGCGTAACGGTTTTCTGGTAGGAGTCAAGATCGTGGCACCAGGTGATGAGGTCTTGCTCATGAGTGCCGAGGGAAACGTAATCAGGATATCTGTAGGGGAGATCCCCGAGCAGGGACGTTATACACAGGGTGTCCGCCTGATGCGCTTGGAGCTCGGAGATCGGGTGGTTGCTCTGGCTAAAGTGACACCATCGATGATCAAGAAAAGGGAGACTAAAAATTGAGCTTGTCACTGGTTGATGGAGTGGGGTAAAATTAACGATCTAGAGGAGGTGAGATAAGTGGGCGAAGCCAAGGGAACCTGGGTCCTGAAAAAAGGTCTTGCCGAGATGCTCAAAGGTGGAGTGATCATGGATGTGACCACTCCAGAGCAGGCGAAAATTGCTGAAAAGGCCGGGGCGTGCGCAGTGATGGCCCTCGAGAGGGTTCCTGCAGACATTAGAGCTGCTGGTGGGGTTGCCAGGATGGCTGATCCCGAGGTAATCTTGCGGATCATGGATGCGGTAACAATTCCAGTGATGGCGAAGGTGCGCATTGGACACTTTGTCGAAGCACAGATTTTGGAGGCTCTTGGTGTTGATTACATAGATGAGAGTGAAGTTCTGACACCTGCGGATGAGAAGCACCACATTGACAAACACCAGTTTCGTGTCCCGTTTGTTTGTGGAGCCAGGAATCTGGGGGAGGCCCTGCGCCGCATCGGTGAAGGAGCAGCAATGATCAGGACCAAGGGAGAGGCAGGTACTGGAAACATTGTCGAGGCTGTACGCCACATGCGGACTGTTCAGGGAGAGATCAGGTGGCTGCAGAGCCTGCGCCCAGAGGAGTTGATGTCTGCGGCTAAGGAGTTGGGCGCGCCTTACGAGCTTGTCAAGGAAGTGGCTGTTTCTGGTCGGCTTCCGGTTGTCAATTTTGCGGCTGGAGGAGTGGCAACACCTGCTGATGCCGCTCTGATGATGCATTTAGGTGCTGATGGAGTTTTCGTCGGTTCCGGGATCTTTAAGTCCTCTGATCCTGAGAGAAGAGCTGAGGCCATTGTTGCTGCGGTTACTTACTACAACGACCCTCAGGTACTGGCCGAGGTGTCTCGGGGACTTGGTGAACCGATGCGGGGCATTGATCTGGCAACACTGAATCCTGAGGAACGTCTGGCGGTTCGCGGCTGGTAGTTATTAAAAACAATTTTCAGGAAGGGATTAGCTAAGATGAGAATTGGGGTTCTTGCAGTTCAAGGAGCTTTCCGGGAGCACATTGAAGCCCTGCGCAGGTGTGGTTGTGCAGTTTTCGAGGTTCGCAAAAAAGAAGAACTGGAAAGTGTTGATGGATTGGTGATTCCCGGTGGGGAGAGCACCACAATCGGGAAGTTGATCTCCGATTTCGGACTTGCTGATGTAATTAGGGAACGGGCAAAACACGGGATGCCAGTTTTCGGAACTTGCGCCGGAGCTGTTCTCCTGGCAAAAGAAATCATCGGGAGTGAGCAACCAACCCTTGGTTTGATGGATATTAGAGTCCGGAGAAATGCCTATGGGAGGCAGGTTGACAGTTTTGAGGCAGATCTGGAGGTTCCTGTTCTGGGCAGTGACCCTTTCCCAGGGGTGTTTATCAGGGCTCCGTTGATTGAAGAGGTTGGTGCCGATGCCGAGGTTCTCGCCACCTACAAACAGGGGATCGTTCTCGTGCGCCAAGGAAAGATGCTGGCAGCAACTTTCCATCCGGAATTGACTTCTGACCTACGGTTGCACCATTACTTTTTAAGCTTCTTCGAAAATTGACCGAATGAGAAAAAAACATTTGCCACTCACATGAGTTTGTGGTATAATTTACGTTGCAAAAAATTGAGGAAATTGCAAAGGCGATGCTGGGGATAAGTACACTTGGACTGCACCTCCAGAGAGTTGGCGGATGGTGCGAGCCAATGGGCGGTTCAAGTGGAATCCACCCCTAAGGCAGGCCTCGAAAACCGGTACCTTCCGGGGTAAGGGGCACGGGTGGCCGCCGTTAAGGGCCAGAGAGTGGGTTCCACAGAGTGTGTGGGACCAAGATGGGTGGCAACGCGGGAACTTCCTCTCGTCCCATTAGTGGGCGAGAGGATTTTTGTTATTCAGAGAAATTTTACTAAGGATTGAGGAGGAGAGCAATGGAGGAAAAACAGTATCTGATGTTACCAGGACCAACACCAGTCCCACCTCGTGTCTTGCGGGCGATGGCAAGGCCGATGATCAACCACCGGGGACCTGAGTTTAAAGCACTTTTCGAAGAGGTCACTGCTGGGCTTAAAGAAGTGTTCCGGACGCAGAACGAGATCATCATTTTCCCCTCGGCAGGAACCGGAGCGATGGAAGCTGCTGTCGTTAACTTTGTATCTCCTGGAGACAAGGTTGTCGTTGTTTCCATCGGTGTTTTTGGGGAGCGTTTTGCTGAAATTGCGAGGCGCTTCGGTGCCCAGGTAGAAAAGCTTGATTTCCCCTGGGGAAGTGCGGCAGATCCGGAGGCGCTTGCCGAGTTGATCGCAAAGGATAAGGAAAAAGAGATCAAAGCAGTTTTTGTGACCCACAACGAAACTTCTACTGGGGTTACCAATGACCTCTGTGCTCTCAGGAAGGCCATCGGTGACCATCCTGCACTCTTTATTGTTGATGCTGTAAGTGGATTGGGAGCAGTAGAACTGGAAACAGATCAATGGAACCTTGACGTTGTCGTTGCCGGTTCCCAGAAGAGCTTTATGGTGCCTCCAGGCCTTTCTTTCCTCAGTGTCAGCGAGCGTGCCTGGAAAGTTACCGAAAAATGTACTAACAGTCGCTATTATTGGGATATCAGGGCTGCCAAAAATTATGCCGAAAAAGGGCAAACTCCTTATACTCCAGCACTTCCGCAGTTAGCAGCACTTGCCGAGTCGCTGAAAATCATCAAAAAAGAAGGTTTGGACAACATTCATGCTCGCCACCGTAGGCACCGGGATATGGTGCGAACGGCTGTCCGGGCGATCGGATTAGGACTCCTTGCCCCTGATGAGGTGGCTTCTCCCGCGCTCACAGCGGTGATTCCTCCTGAGGGGATCGGTGCGGACGAGGTCAGGAAGGTGTTGCATCAGGAGTTCAATGTTGTTGTCGCTGGTGGTCAGCAGACATTGAAGAACAAGATCTTCCGTATTGGTCACCTGGGTTATGTTCAGGACTTGGACATTATCGCCGTGATCGCTGCTCTGGAAATGGCCTTGGTCAGGTGCGGCTATCAGGTGGAACTTGGAAAGGGTGTGCGTGCAGCCCAAGAGGTGCTTCTGAACAGTTAATTCGTGATCAGGAGGTGGAGAACGGTGGTTGCGAGGAGGCCGAAGATCCTTGTTGGGGATAAGATTGTCGACGAAGCCATCGAGATGCTCCGTGAAGAGGCTGACGTTGATGTCAAGATCAAGGTTCCTCAGGAAGAACTGGAAGAGATCATTGAAGATTACGATGCCTTGATTGTAAGGAGCGTTCCCCTGGTGACCGAGGAAGTCCTCCGTAGGGGGAAGAGGCTCAAGGTTGTTGGCAGGGCAGGAAACGGTGTGGACAACATTGATGTCGAAGCGGCAACCCGCTACGGGGTTGTCGTCGTGAATACACCTGATAGTAACAGCATTTCTGCTGCTGAGCAGACGATTGCCTTGATGCTTGCCTCAGCCCGAAATCTGCCGCAGGCCCACCACCGAGTCAAAAGTGGGGGCTGGGGAAGGAATGAGTTCATGGGTAGCGAGCTTTATGGAAAAACCGTAGGCATCATTGGATTGGGAAGGATCGGGTCTCTTGTAGCTACTCGGCTCCGGGCCTTCGGGATGAGGGTGATTGCTTATGACCCCTACATTCCTTTGGAAAGGTTTGAGCGCTTTGGCGCTGAGCGCAAGGAAACCCTTGAGGATCTCATAAGAGAAGCCGATTTCATCACTGTCCACACCCCGAAGACCGAAGAAACTATTGGGATGATCGGGAGAGAGCAGTTTAAGATTGCCAAGAAGGGAGTCCGGGTAGTTAACTGTGCCCGCGGAGGGATTATTGACGAAGAGGCCCTTGCCGAGGCCTTGCGGCAAGGGATTGTTGCCAGTGCTGGTCTCGATGTTTTCAGCAAGGAACCGTGCACCGGAAACCCCTTACTGGAGTTCGATAATGTTGTCGTTACTCCCCATCTGGGGGCGACGACTTACGAGGCCCAGCACCGGGTAGGCACTGATGTTGCCAGGTATGTGCTCTCTGTTTTGAAGGGTGAAATCGTTCCCAATATGGTGAACCTGCCTTGTGTGCTTGGTGAAGAGGAACTGAAAACACTGCGCCCGTACTTAAAGCTTGCGGAGTATCTCGGGAAATTGTACTACCAGTTGGAAAAAGCGCCAGTTGAGAGGATCGAGCTTATCTACAGTGGTGAAATTGCCAGAAAAGAAGTGAGCATGGTGACCAGGGCCTTCATGAAAGGGTTGTTGACCCCAGTTCTCGGTGATGATGTCAACATGGTCAATGCTGCCTGGATCGCTGAAAACCGGGGCATTCAGGTTTTCGAGCACCGTGACTATGACAGTAAGTCAGGTTATGTGAGCCTGATCACCGCAAAGATTGCGGGTAATGGGGCAAGAGCCGAGTACGCTGGAACGATTGCCTGGGACAATCGCCCGAGGATTGTCCAGGTGAACAAGTATAAGATGGATATCATCCCTACACCACACATGCTCTTTGTGGACCACATCGACCGGCCTGGGGTAATTGGGCCCTTTGCATCGATCCTCGGTCAGCAGAACATCAATATCGCAATGATGCAGGTGGGGCGCTGCCAGCCGGGAGAGGAGGCTCTAATGACTTTAAGTGTGGATTCCCCTGTTGATGAGGCTACATTGGAAAGACTGCGCACTGTCGGAGGAATCCTTAATGTCAAGGTGGTTTCCCTTTAAGCATTAGAGAACCTCACTAAAAAGGGGTGAAGGTTATTGCTCGATTTGAGGTTTATCCGGAATCACCCAGAAGTAGTCAGAGATGCTCTTGAGAAACGTGGTGTTGATTTTGACCTTGACCAGCTTTTATCCTGGGATGAGAAGAGGCGCAAGCTGCTGACCCAGGTGGAGCAGCTAAAACACAGCCGGAACACCCTTTCTGAAGAAGTGGGAAAGTTGAAAGCTGCAAAACAGGACGCCAGTGAGATTATTCAGAAAGTCAAACAGATCTCCGGGCAGATCAAAGAGTTCGAGCGGGAGCTTGATGAACTCGAACGAAAAGTCAAGGAAGCCCTTCTTCTCATACCCAATATCCCTCATTCCTCGGTTCCTGTGGGTCCTGATGAGAGTGCTAATGAGGTTGTCAGGGTAGTGGGCGAACCTCCGGAATTTTCTTTCCAACCGCGACCTCATTGGGAAATTGGGGAGGATCTTGACATCCTTGATTTTGTCCGCGGGGCGAAGATTGCAGGATCGCGGTTTACTGTTCTGAAGGGCTGGGGAGCTCAACTGGAACGCGCCTTGATCAATTTCATGCTCGATCTTCATACTAGAGAGCATGGCTATACTGAGATTTTTCCTCCTTTCCTGGTGAACAGGGAGACGATGGTAGGCACAGGACAATTGCCCAAGTTTGAGGATGACATGTTTCTCTGTAGTCGAGAAGATCTCTTTCTGATTCCCACGGCCGAGGTTCCGGTCACTAACCTCTACAGGGAGGAGATCCTTCCCGGTGATGTTTTACCGATCTACCATGTGGCTTACAGTGCTTGTTTCCGCGCCGAGGCCGGGGCTGCAGGGAGGGACACCCGAGGGCTGATCAGACAGCACCAGTTCAATAAAGTTGAGCTTGTAAAGTTCACCAGACCCGAAGATTCTTACGAAGAACTGGAAAAACTGACAAATGATGCCGAAGAGGTGTTGCGCCGTCTGGGGCTTGCATATCGAGTTGTGGTTTTGTCAACAGGAGATCTGGGGTTTTCTGCGGCAAAAACCTACGACCTGGAAGTGTGGTTCCCTAGTGCCAACTGTTATCGGGAGGTCTCATCGTGTAGCAATTTCGAGGATTTTCAGGCACGGAGGGCAAACATTCGCTTCCGCCCACAACCTGGTGCCAAGCCGCAGTTTGTCCACACCCTGAACGGATCCGGGCTTGCCATTGGAAGGACACTTGCAGCAATCCTGGAGAACTACCAGCAGGAAGATGGATCTGTAGTGATTCCCCCAGTGCTTCGTCCTTACCTTCATGGGTTGGAAAAAATTCCTCCATCATGAGTTCTGTTTTTCTTGACAGTGGTGACTTCTTTGTGATATACTGGCAGCGGAATGAGAGCGCGGGTTTCCCGCGCCACTTGATTCTGAAGGAGGAGTGTCCGAGTGGTTTAAGGAGGCGGACTTGAAATCCGTTGGACTCTTTACAGGGTCCCGTGGGTTCGAATCCCACCTCCTCCTCCAGAAGCAAAAATGCGCCCGTAGCTCAACTGGATAGAGCGACAGACTACGGATCTGTAGGTTGGGGGTTCAAGTCCCTCCGGGCGCACCATAGCATCATAAAAAGAGCAGGACGCGCGGAGAGATGGCCGAGTCTGGCTGAAGGCGGTCGCCTGCTAAGCGACTAAGCGAGTGTAAAGCTTGCTTCGGGGGTTCGAATCCCCCTCTCTCCGCCATTATTATTATGTGAGTCAGAGTGCGCCTGTAGCTCAGGAGGATAGAGCAGCGGTTTCCTAAACCGCGTGTCGGGGGTTCGAGTCCCTCCAGGCGCGCCATTTACTTCTAGGACCACCTGGGAAAAGAGAGGTTGCACTCTTCTGGTAGTTGGTCATGGTGCTGATGATGAAAAATTCATGAAAGCGGCACTAGCCGAGGCACGCCTGGCGGCGGCAAAGGGTGAAGTCCCGGTCGGAGCTGTAGTTGTTTGCAATGGCGAGATTATTGCTCGTGGTCACAACCTAAGGGAACACCTGAAGGACCCCACGGCGCATGCCGAGATCCTGGTCTTGCGCCAGGCGGCCTTGATTCAAGGCGACTGGCGGCTTAATGACTGTGACCTTTATGTAACCATTGAACCTTGTCCGATGTGTGCCGGAGCTTTGATTCAGGCAAGAATTCGCAGGCTTGTCTACGGAGCCCCCGATCCCAGAGCCGGGGCTGTTGGTAGCTGTTTAAATCTTTTGGAAATGAAGTGTTTCAATCACCAAGTTGAGGTTACTGCAGGTGTGTGTGCTCCAGAGTGTGCTCTAGTACTCCAGGAGTTTTTCAAGAAACTTCGCCGGGAATAAGGTAAGCGGAGAGATGGCTGAGTCTGGTTGAAAGCGCTCGACTCGAAATCGAGTAGGCGGGTTAGAAGCCTGCCTCGGGGGTTCGAATCCCCCTCTCTCCGCCATGAAATAACCTTGTTTCTATATCCCCTGGTGGGATTTGAAAAATTAGAAAAAGGTGTTATAATTGATCACGAAAAATTCATAGATAGTGATCGTAGGGCAACCAGCGGAGAGATGGCTGAGTTGGTCGAAGGCGCTCGCCTGGAAAGCGAGTAGGCGGGGCTAAACCCTGCCTCGGGGGTTCGAATCCCCCTCTCTCCGCCATTATTGTCTTTGCGCCCATAGCTCAACTGGATAGAGCGACAGACTTCGGATCTGTAGGTTGGGGGTTCAAGTCCCTCTGGGCGCGCCATTTCCCGAAAATCGAGATTTGGTCGTGCTAGATGGGGAGGTAGCGGTGCCCTGTAACCCGCAATCCGCTATAGCGGGGTCGAATTCCTGCCAGAGGGTAGGCCTTGTGGGGCTGCCCAGGGTAAGTGGTGAAGACGTCTGGGTCCCATGCAGCGGGAAGCCATGAACCCCGTCAGGTCCGGAAGGAAGCAGCGGTAAGTGGTGATTCCCGGGTGCCGTGGGGGTGCCTGGATCGAGCTAACTGCCCTGGTTCCGCCTGGAAGGTCGTACTCGAAGGCAGGTGCACGACCAAAGTTTTACAACTGAATAGAGAGAGCTGAGCTGAGAAGAGTTGAGTTGAGAGGAGCTTGAGATGAGCCTGAGGTGAGGAATTCGTTCATCAAGCCAGGGCTTATCTGGGGTCCTGGCTTTTATTTTTGTTTCAAGGGGGGCGTTGTGTGTACCTAAAACTAGAAAAATATCTCCCCGTTTGGGAAGAATTTCTGGCTGACACTGAAACACCGGTTTCTCTTTATCTACGTTTTGGCTATCAGCGTCCAGGCAGCTTTCTTCTGGAGAGTGCTGAAGGTGGGGAGCATCTGGGGAGATACTCGATCATTGGGTTTGAGCCACTTATGGTCTTCACCTCCAGGGGAAGAGAGATCGAAATAGCTCGTTTCGGAAAAGACGTATCTGAAAACAGCAGATCCCGATTTAAGGCTAATCCCTTCGAAGTTATCCGGCAGCTTATGGGCCAATTAACTGAAGCCTCTTTTGAGGAGTTACCCCGATTTGGAGGAGGTTTTGTCGGTTATTTCGGCTACGATCTCGTGCGCCACCTGGAGCGATTACCAGAGCTTGCTGTTGATGACCTCCTGTTGCCTGATGCTTTTCTCGTCCTTAATCGGTTTTACCTTATCTACGACCACCTCAGACACAGGGTAAAAGCAGTTTGTCTCGTTCCCGCTTCTGGTGGAAGGAAGGGCTTTGAGGAGGCTCGCTCAAGGATCAGAGCTGTTTGTGACCAGGTCGCTCACAGTTGTCCAAAGAGGTGGTTGGATTCCTGTTCTGTCGGGGAATTGTTGCTCCGGGATGACCAAGAGATCAGGCCCAATATGACTCCGGAAGAGTTTGCCACCAGTGTGGAACGGATCAAGAAATACATCACTACTGGTGATGTCTTTCAAGTTGTTTTATCGCAAAGGCTGTCTTTATCTTTTCAGGGAGACACTTTTGAGGTTTACCGGAGGCTGCGCTCCCTTAATCCATCACCTTACATGTTTTACCTCCACTTTCCTGGTGTCGATCTCGTTGGTTCCTCCCCGGAGATGCTTGTCCGGGTTGAAGGGGAGAAGATCGAGACCCGTCCCATTGCTGGAACGAGGCCCCGGGGAAGAGATTTTTTGGAAGATCAGTACCTAGCAAGAGAGTTGCTTGCAGATGAAAAAGAACGGGCTGAGCACTTGATGCTTGTCGACCTGGGACGCAATGACCTCGGTCGGGTTGCCCAACCGGGAAGTGTTGAGGTTCCACAGTTTATGGAAGTTGAAAAGTATTCTCACGTGATGCACCTGGTGTCCAGTGTCACTGGTGTCCTCGCCCCGGAGAAGACACCCCTGGATGCATTGGTTGCCTGTTTTCCTGCAGGAACAGTTTCAGGTGCACCAAAGGTGAGGGCGATGGAAATTATCGAAGAGTTGGAGCCGACTCGCCGCGGACCCTATGCCGGCGCTGTTGGTTATCTCGGTCTCAACGGAAATCTGGACACTTGTATCACCATCCGCACTTTGTTGTTTTGCCGAGGTAAGGCTTATGTCCAAGTAGGAGCAGGGATTGTCGCCGATTCCGATCCGGGAAAAGAGTACCAGGAGACACTTGCCAAGGCTGCAGCCCTTCTTCAAGTTTTGAGGGAAGAAGGACGCCAGAAGAAGCGAATGTCCTGTTTCTGAGATTTCGGAACTTGGGATTGTTCTCATGTAGAGAGCTATTCTAAGGGCCAACCGCGAAAGGGGGGATTTATGGCATTTCGGAAAGAAGTTGGGCGCAACGAGGGGTAGTGTTCTCCTCTTAGAGGTTTCGAGGGAGTTGTCTAGAGTGGAGAAGTACCTGGAGAGGAGAAAGGAGAGATGAGTGATGATGAGACGAGTGATTGGCCGGGTCGTGGCTGGTGAGCACCTTGGTGAAGACGAGGCCCGCCAGGTGATGGACCAGATTATGTGTGGTGAAGCAACACATGCACAGATAGGTGCTTTTCTCGCGGCCCTTGCTGCCAAGGGGGAAACCGTAGAGGAGATCAGTGGGTTTGCGCTTTCCATGCGCCAGAAGGCGGTAAGTTTAGAAACTAAGCACCCTTTTTGTATTGATACCTGTGGTACAGGTGGTGATGGCAAACACACTTTTAACATTTCTACTGCTGTGGCTTTCGTGCTCGCAGGTATGGGGATACCTGTTGCCAAACACGGCAACCGTTCAGTTTCCAGTTGCTGTGGGAGTGCCGATGTTCTGGAGGCCCTTGGGATCCAAATTAACCTTCCTCCTGAGGCAGTTGCTGCCTGTCTTGATCATGTTGGTGTTGGTTTTCTTTTTGCTCCTGTCTTTCACCAGGCGATGAAGTACGCTGCTGCTCCCAGGCGCGAGATCGGGATCCGCACTGTTTTTAACCTGCTTGGACCACTGACCAACCCTGCAGGTGCTGTTTATCAGGTGGTTGGTGTTTATGCCCCTGAACTGACGGAGATCGTGGCACAAGTTCTGCACCGCCTGGGTTGCCGTCGGGCCTTTGTTCTTCATGGTAGTGATGGCATGGATGAGGCAACACTCTCTGGAACCACGAAGGTAACTGAACTCAATGATGGGATAATCCGCACCTACTACATTACTCCTGAGGATGCGGGGTTGCCTTTCGCAAACCTAAAGGAAATCCAGGGAAGTGATGCCCGTGATAACGCCAGGATCATTCTTGAGGTCTTTTCTGGGAAACCAGGATCTGCTAGGAATATCGTCCTCTTGAATGCGGCTTTTGGGTTCATTGCTGCTGGCAAGGCTGCTGATTTGCGTTCAGGTGTGGAGATGGCTGCAGCAAGTATCGATTCCGGAGCAGCCCTCACCAAACTGGAAGAAATGAGAGAATTTACGAGAAGGTGGATCTCAGATGCTTGATAAGATTCTCGAACACAAGAGGCAAGAGGTGGCACACCTGAAGACCGTTTTACCCTTGAGTGAAATTAAAGAGAGATTAAAAGACCTGCCTCCAGGGCGTAATTTTTACCAAGCCTTACTTGGAAACGGCGTTCAGGTGATTGCGGAGATTAAGAAAGCTTCACCTGTGCAAGGTGTCATCAGACCCAGCTTCGAACCGTCTCAACTCGCTCGAGCTTATACTCGCGGTGGGGCCGCGGCGATTTCTGTGCTCACAGAAGAACGGTTTTTCCAGGGGAGTTTGGTTTATTTACAGAAGGTGCGGGCGAGCACCCCTTTACCCCTCCTCCGTAAAGACTTCCTCGTTGATGAGTATCAGATTTATGAGAGCCGCTTACAGGGTGCAGATGCCGTTCTCCTGATCGTGGCAGCCTTGTATCCCTCTGAACTGGAAGATTATCTGGCGATGGCGAGGGAGCTTGGTATGGCTGCACTGGTGGAGGTGCACAACGAAGAAGAGGTGCAAACTGCCTTGGAGGCTGGAGCTGAGATCATCGGTATCAACAACAGGGACCTGCATTCCTTGAAGGTAAACTTGGGAACAACATTGAGGTTGCGGCCGCTGATCCCTGAAGACCGTCTCGTGGTGAGTGAAAGCGGGATCTGGACGCAGGCCGATGTGGAGATTCTGGCTGGTGCAGGGGTTGATGCTGTTCTGGTAGGGACTGCTTTGATGAAGGCAGGAGATGTGGAAGCAAAGCTCAGGGAACTCACTTGCTTCCGGGAGGGAAAAAGCTTTGGTGAAGGTGAAGATCTGCGGGATCCGTAATTGGGAAGAAGCGAAGGTGGCTGCTGACTGTGGTGCTGATGCCATCGGCTTCATTTTTGCCCCCAGTCCGAGGTATATCAGACCTGAAGCTGCCAGAGAAATCATCCTCAAGTTACCACCTTTTTTGACTGTTGTTGGGGTGTTTGTTAATGAGACTATCGAGAACCTTCTAGAAATTGCCAGATTCTGCAGGCTCGATGCCGTGCAGTTGCATGGAGAAGAGCCACCAGACTACTGCCAGACCCTTGGTCTGAAGGTGATCAAAAGCTTTGCGGTCATTGGTGACCAAGTGCCTTCCGAAATCAGCTTTTACAAAGTTGATGCTGTTTTGCTGGATGCTTCTCTGCCTGGAAAGAGAGGGGGAACAGGGAGAACCTGTAACTGGAAGGTGGCATCCCAGGTTGCTGCGAGTGGGGTCAGGGTGATCCTTGCAGGAGGGCTGACACCCGAGAATGTGCAACAGGCGATCATGGCCGTCCGGCCCTATGCTGTTGATGTCGCCAGTGGGGTGGAAACTGCTGGCCACAAGGACCCTGATAAGGTGCGCCGTTTTGTTGATGCTGTGAAGAGTCTCAGGAGTAAAACAGGTTAAAAATGCGTTTGGGGGGAGAAAGACTTGGTGTTGCCGGATGAAAGCGGACATTTTGGTCCTTTCGGAGGAAGGTTTGTCCCGGAGACCCTGATGCCTGCACTACGTGAACTGGAAGAGGCTTACAGGGAAGCCTGCAAAGATCCAAAGTTCCATCAGGAACTCGATTATTATCTCCGAAATTACGCTGGCAGGCCGACACCGCTATATTTTGCTGCCAATTTGACTGCTTGCTTAAGTGGGCCGAAGATTTACTTAAAGCGGGAAGATTTGAACCATACTGGCTCGCACAAACTCAACAATGCCCTTGGCCAGGCTCTGCTGGCCAAAAGGATGGGCAAGAAAAGGATCATTGCCGAGACCGGGGCTGGGCAGCATGGAGTGGCGACAGCGACCGCGGCAGCCCTCTGCGGCCTGGACTGCGAGATTTATATGGGTGAGGAAGATATCCGCCGCCAGCAACTGAACGTTTTTCGCATGCGGTTGCTGGGAAGCAAGGTGATTCCAGTGGCCTCAGGTAGTGCCACTTTAAAGGATGCCATTAATGAAGCCTTGCGCGACTGGGTCACCAATGTCTCTAACACTCACTATCTTCTGGGGTCGGTGACCGGGCCTCACCCTTACCCGATGATCGTCAGGGATTTTCAGAGTGTCATCGGGAGAGAAACGCGTCAGCAGATCCTGGCTGCTGAAGGCAGGTTGCCTGATGCCATCGTTGCCTGTGTAGGGGGTGGCAGCAATGCCATCGGGATTTTTTACCCTTTTCTCGAGGATCGCCGGGTTGAACTTTGGGGAGCCGAGGCTGCTGGTCTGGGCCTGGAAACAGGAAAGCATGCCGCTTCCCTGAGTGCAGGTTCACCTGGAGTGCTTCATGGGGCGTGTTGCTACCTGCTCCAAGATGAAGATGGCCAGGTCAGGCATCCCCATTCTGTGGCTGCCGGCCTGGACTACCCCGGTGTGGGGCCCGAACACTGTTATCTGAAAACCACAGGGAGGGCGTTTTACGAGGCTGTTACTGATAAGGAGGCATTAGCGGCCTTCCAATTGTTATCTCGCACTGAGGGAATCATTCCTGCGCTGGAGAGTGCTCATGCGGTTGCTCTTGCTGTCAGAATTGCTTCCCGGATGCGGGGTGACGAGGTTCTGGTGATCAACATTTCGGGACGCGGGGATAAGGATGTCCAGGAAGTGGCCATGATCTTGGAAGAAAGGGAGGTTGCCGATGGGTGTTGAAAGGATCGTTGCAGCCTTTAAGAAGCCCCAAAAGATACTGGCTGTCTATGTTTGTGCTGGTGACCCTGACCTGGAAACAACTTCCCACTTGATTCCTGCTCTTTCTGCTGCAGGTGCTGATATCATCGAGATTGGGGTTCCTTTTTCCGATCCTATTGCTGATGGCCCTACCATTCAGGCAGCAAGCCAGCGTGCCCTGTCATCCGGGACGAACATGAGAAAGGTCTTGGAACTTTTAGAAGAGGTGAGATCACGGGATGAAAATTTGCCATTACTCCTGATGACTTATTACAATCCTGTGTTCCGCTATGGTATTGAGGAGTTTGCCGCTCAACTTCAGGAAAAGGGGGGTGATGGCCTCATTGTGCCTGACCTCCCTGTTGAGGAAGCGGCGCCTTTGAGATCTGCCTTGCATGAACGCGGTCTCACCCTGATACCTCTTGTTGCTCCCACTACTCCGGAAGTGAGGCTGCGAACAATATTAGAAAAAGCTCAGGGTTTTGTTTATTGTGTTTCTCTAACTGGGGTTACCGGGGCGCGCTCCCGTCTTCCTGATTACCTACGGGATTACCTTCAGATGGTGAGAAAGACCACCGATCTCCCCCTTCTTGTTGGTTTCGGAGTGAGCACACCGGATCAGGCTGCTCAGCTGGCACCTCTTGCAGACGGTGTTGTTGTCGGGAGTGCACTGATCGAGGCTTTTCGAAGAAGTGGACTTGATGGTGCTGTCAGGTTGGTTCAGGGCTTGCGGGCAGGACTTGATCTCGATTCAGACGGCCATATCACCTCTGGCAATACCATCAGAGGATGAAAAAGTAGCAGGAGCAAGTCAAGGATAACTGGATCATAAGGAAAGGTGAAGGTGGGGGGATGGGTTGGAGTCTTTAGGTGTTCAGTGTTAAGATGTTATTGTCAGAGATAGACCGCAAGTGATCAAAAGGAGAAGGGAAAGCAGGATTGGGAGAGAATTAAAAAGGGAAGCACCTCTTTTGAAGGGGAGTAGAGGTATGGAGTACCAGGCTCTTTACAGGGAGTGCCGTCCCCAGTTTTTTCGAGATGTTGTTGGACAGGAACACGTTTGCAGAACACTGAAAAATGCCGTGAGGATGAACAGGATTGCTCATGCTTATCTTTTTTGTGGGCCGCGAGGTACAGGAAAAACGAGTACGGCGAGGATTTTGGCTAAAGCGGTGAACTGTCCTCAAGTCGAAGATGGTGAGCCCTGCAACAAGTGTCGTTCCTGTCTCAGCATTGTTCAGGGGACTTCGCTCGATGTTGTCGAAATGGATGCAGCTTCTCATCGGGGCATCGATGAGGTGCGCGAACTCAGGCAGAGGGTTGGTTTTGCCCCAACTCAAGGCAAATACAAAGTTTACATCATTGACGAAGTTCATATGCTCACTGGGGAGGCTTTTAATGCTCTTTTGAAAACACTGGAGGAGCCTCCCCAGCATGCCATTTTTATTCTGGCGACAACGGAGGCGCATAAGGTCCCACCGACGATCCTTTCCCGGTGCCAGCGCTTCGACTTTAGGCCCCTCGGAAGAGAAGTGATTGCTGCTCACCTGAAAAAAGTCGCTCACCAGAAAGGCTGGGAGGTGGAGCCAGAGGCGCTCGAGATTTTGAGCAGACACGCCGGTGGAGCTCTTCGTGATGCTCTTGGTCTCCTTGACCAGGCTGCCAGTTTTGCTGGAAACAAGATCACTAAAAGGGATGTGGAAGTTCTCATTGGGTCACCGGGAGACGATATTCTAGAAGCAGTCATTTCGGCGGTTATGGAAGGAGATGTGGCTGCTCTTCTGAAGATCCTCGAAGATAGTTTTTCCAGAGGAGTCGAACCGAGAGAATTTCTTTTCCAGCTCACAGATTACGCCCGCCAGTTTCTTTTTCAGGAAGCGGTGTCCGATAAAAAGAGAAAAGTCCTGATTCCTTTGTTGAAGGTTCTGGCAAAGGCTGATGCAGAGATGAAAGTGAGCAATAGGCCGGATCTCATCTTGGAGCTTAACCTTTTGCGTCTTACTGACTGTTTCTTTTGGGAGAACGGAAAGGTGGAACCGGGTGACCAAAAAGAAAGTTTGATGCCATCTCGTGTTGTAAAACTGCGTCCTTCTGAGGAACTGCCAGGGGAACTCACTGGTTTAAAAAAAGATTTTCCTTCTGGTGACGTGTCCTCGAAGTCGGGAAAAGATGTTCAAATGGTAGTCGAAGATTTCCTCAAAAAACAACCTCTTTTGAGCCAGTTTTTATCACAGTATGAATTAAGGGTAGAATCAGGTAGAATAATTATTGCAGCACCACCGATAGCGTACGAGTATCTGCAAAAGCCGGAGAACAGTTCTTTTTTGCAGAAGGCATTGCAAAATGCCGGTTGTTCCTCGAAACTGAGCGTTATCCTCAAAAAGGAGAACTCCCAAACTGAAGAAAGAGAGATTACAGAAAGTAAACGAGAAGAAGATCGCACTTCCGGGGACTCTCTAATCGGTGCTGCTTTGGCTATCTTGAAAGGTGAGATTGTTTCTCAGGAAAAGGAGGAGGATGATTAGGTGGGATTCGGAAACATGCAGAAAATGCTTAAACAGGTTCAGAAGATTCAGGCAGAGATGGCCCGTATTCAGGAAGAGCTTGCGGGCAAAACTGTAGAAACTACTGCTGGAGGCGGAGCAGTCAGGGCGGTCGCCAACGGCCAATTGGAGTTGGTGGAGATCAAGGTTGACCCGGCAGCAATTGATCCTGAAGATCCCGAACTTCTGGAGGACCTCTTGTTGGCTGCGGTGAATGAAGCTTTGAGAAAGGCCCGCGAGATGGTGGCCGAGGAAATGGGGAAGGTCACTGGTGGCTTGAAGATCCCGGGGCTTTTTTAGTGACTTCTGGAGAAGTGGAGGAATGGAGAATTGAACCTTTACCCTGAGCCTCTTGCTCTCTTGATCGAGTGTTTGCAGAAACTGCCCGGGATCGGACCAAAAACTGCACAGCGTCTGGCCTTACACCTTCTCCATGTTCCTCTTGAGGAGGCCGAGACCCTGGCACAGGCAATTTTAGATGCCCGTGAGAAGGTCTTCTTCTGTTCTGTTTGCGGTAATCTCACAGATGTCGACCCTTGTCACATCTGTCAAGATGAAACCCGCGACCGCTCCCTGATCTGTGTCGTCGAGTGGCCGAGGGATTTGTTTGCCCTTGAGCGCACCAGGGAGTATCGTGGTCTTTACCATGTCCTCCACGGTGTTCTTTCCCCGATGGATGGTATCGGGCCGGATGACCTGAAGATTGCCGAACTCCTCCACCGCGTTAAAGATGGTCAGATTAAGGAAGTGATCCTGGCCTTAAATCCCAGTGTAGAGGGTGAGGCAACAGCACTTTACCTTTCCCAACTCTTGAAACCACTTGGGGTCAAGGTGACCCGGATCGCTCATGGACTTCCTGTTGGTGGTGAACTGGAGTTTGCTGATACCGCTACCTTGAGCAGGGCATTTTTAGGTAGAAGCGAGATTTAAACACCCATATCACCTCCTGAAGGGGAAATTTTCTTTGTTTTTTTCATATACTGATTAAAAACAGAGCCAAAATGGAGGAAGGTCCCTGAAGGGGGTGTTTGTTATTTCTCAGGTGGTGTCTTGGTTACGTCGTTGGGGTAGTTTGTTTCAAGAGGACAACAAAAACGAAGAACTCGGGGAAGAAAAGCTCCTCATCGAGGCGCATCAGGAGTGGCTGGCAGCAAAGAGATTTTTTGATTTTGCAGAAGATCCCGATCTTGTGGATTATGCCATTTACTCCCTCAAGGCTGCTGAGAAAAAGTACATCTACCTCTGGAAAAGGATGCGAAAGAAAATGCAAGAGTCTGGTTTCAGGGAGGGAGAATGGTGACAGGAGTCGTGTTCGGGGTTCTTTTTTGTCTTTTTTTATTGTTTTTGGTGGGACAGGTTTTCTGGGTTCCTCTCAAGATTCTCTTAAGGCTGGGGTATCGAGTTTTTTTAGGGGGTTTTTTGCTCTTTCTTTTGAATTTGGTAACAGCTTATTGGAACTGGGGAATCGGGATTAATTTCTGGAGTGCTCTCACAGTCGGTCTTCTGGGATTCCCTGGAATCTTGCTTTTGGCAGCTTTTAAGTATTTTTTTCTTGACTGAGTGGTGGTTCTGGTATAGATTAAGAAGCAAATAATGGAATTGGGGATGTGTGAGAAGCTGACTGGGAGGGAACCTAATGCGGGTGTTTCTCTGGTGGTTGGTGGTCTTAGGAGTGGGTTTGGTGTTGTCCCCTTTAACCAGACTTGAGTTCCCTCTGGTGGGCAGTTGTTCTGTCGATTTTCTACTGGATCTTCGCCGGAATCTTTGTCCTGGGGAAGAAATTCTCAGGAGCGTCTGAAGCAGGTGATGAGGGCTGGGTTTAAATCAGTCTTGACGGTCACAAGTTCTTAGATGTATACTCTGTTGGCAAAGGGGTAATTTACTTAGCTTGTTTCCCCAAAGTTTATTGAGGCTTTTTCTTTTTTTACCAATCTTCGGTTCCCCCTGGCACAATTTTTGCTTTTCTTGTTTGAGGTGGAACAGGTGCTGTCCCATCAAAAACTCCCACCCCGGATAGTCGAGGCTTATGTTGGTGAATATGCGAGTGGGAAAAGCGAAAATGCGATCAACCGTGCTCTCGATTTGGCACGGTTAGGAAGGAAGGTTACTCTTGTTGATCTCGATTTAGTAGAGCCTTTTTACACTTTAAGGCCGATAAAAAAGGAATTGCAAGAACTAGGAATCGATGTTCTTGCATGGGAAACGGGCCAGACTTTTGGTTTAGGGGAAACGGGTAATATCTTGAAACCTGAAGTGCGTTGGGTTCTCCGCCGCCAGGGGGATATCATTCTTGATGTCGGCTACGGGGTAGGTGGAGTCAGGGTCCTCAATCTTATCGAAGGGGCGTGGGAAGATCCCGACCTGAGGATCTATGCGGTCATCAACATCGCCAGACCCTTTAATTCCACGGTTGAAGAGGTTGTCGAGTATGTGAAAACATTGGGTCGGGTTGATGGCCTGATCAATAATTCCCATCTAGGTAATCAGACTGACCTAGAGTTTATTCAGGAAGGCGCCCGTATTGTGGCAGCAGCGGCAAAGGTCCTGGGGATCCCTGTAATCGCTACCGCGGTTGCGGATGATTTGGCTGGATTCAAGGGTGAACGTGATTGTCTTGGTCACCCGATTCGAGTGCTCCACCGGTTTATGCCCCATGCCTTTTGGTAAAACTCATTTAAAACAGGAGGTGTAGTATTTGCGATGAACGACAAGCCGATCACCGGTGAAAAGAAGGTCTTCATGACCGGCAACGAAGTAGTTGCCTGGGCTGCCCTTGCTGCTGGGGCTGAGGTCATGTTCGGCTACCCGATCACGCCCCAGAACGAGATCATGCACTACTGGACGCGCCTTGCTCCCAAGTACGGGAGGAAGTTTCTCCAGACTGAGGACGAGCTTTCTGCAGGCTTCACCCTGATTGGAGGGGTGTTGGCGGGCAAGAAGGCCTTCACGGCGACTGCAGGACCCGGCAATGTGCTCATGCAGGAGCCGATGTCGATGGCGGAAGCGATGCGTATCCCTACGGTTGCCGTCATCCAGCAGCGTGGCGGCCCTTCGACAGCGACGGTGATTTACTCCCAGCAGGAAGTCAACCTCACCTGTTTTGGGGGCAACGGGGAGGGCTTAAGGGTAGTCTACTCCACCTCCTCGCACCAGGAGTTGTTCGACTACACCATCAAGGCCTTCAACACTGCCTGGAAGTACAGGTTCCCCACCTTCGTCTTGGCAGACGGCTACCAGGCGAAGATGAGGGAATCGCTGGTGATTTATGACCCCTTCGAAAAGATGGAGATGGTCGAGCCCGAGCCCTTTGTCGGCAAACCGGGGACACCTGGAGTAGACCGCAAGCCTGCCCACCTGCGCAACGCCTACAGTGTCGAAGAAGAGCTATACGAAGCCTTGAGCAAAGACATTGCCGACTACGAGAAAGCAGTTCCAGAACTCGTTGAGCACGAATCTTTCAACACAGAAGAAAGTGAGCTGTTAGTCATCGCCCACGGAGTGGTCTACCGCTCAGCGGCGATGGCGGTAAAGGAACTCGCCGAAGAGGGCCGCAAGGTCGGCTACTTCCGCCCGATCACCTTAAGACCTTTCCCCCAAGAACAACTCAAAGAAGCAGCCCGCAAAGCGAAACAGATCCTCGTTGTTGAATCTGCCTACGGCCAACTTTACAGGTTGGTCCGGGAGAACCTCTACGGAGCAGACATCCCGCTCAAGACCATGTTCATGCCTGGAGTAGGGATCACCCCGGAAGAGGTCCGAGAAAAATGCGTTGCCCTGCTCGACGGGAAGGAGGCCTAAAAATGGTGGAGATCCTGCCGAAGATGCCCAAAAGCTGGAATCCTGAATCCAAGCCGCACAAATTCTGTCCCGGTTGTGGACACGGCCTGGTGTTGAAGGCGCTCGGTCAGGCGATCGATGAACTGGGGATCCAGGACCGAGTGGTTTTCGGTTGCGACATCGGCTGCTCGCTTTTGTCTTGGGACTTTTTCAACGTCGACACAGTGCAGACCCATCACGGACGGACGACCCCGGTGATGGTGGGGATCAAGAGGGCGAACCCTAACCTCGTCGTGGTCGCCTACATGGGGGATGGAGGGGGTTACGCCATTGGTTCCCAGCACCTGGTCAACGCGGCCACGAGGAACGAAAAGATCACCTGCATCTTAGTCAACAACACCAACTACGCCATGACTGGTGGCCAGATGGCCCCGACGACCATGCCTGGGCAGAAGACGGAGACCACGCCTTACGGCCGTGATGTCGAGGAGACGGGCTACCCGATGCTGGGGCCGGAGATGGTGGCGGCGATCACCAGAGAAGGTGCCTATGCGGCCCGCGGCAGTGTCGCCAAATTCGCCCAACTGAAGAAATACATCAAAAAAGCCTTAGAGAACCAGATGGCAGGCAGGGGCTTCTCCTTTGTGGAAGCGCTGTCCACCTGTCCGACGAACTGGAGGACGAACGCGGCCCAGACGTGGCAGTTTATCGAAGAGACGATGACCAAGTACTTCCCCCTCGGGGAGTTCAAAGTCCCCGAAGGAAAGGAGGATTAAAGGTGGGGAAAGTCACCAGAATCGCCCTTGCAGGAGAAGGCGGTCAGGGAGTGCAGTCAGTTGCCCAGATCCTCACCGAAGCAGCGGAACTTGAAGGCAAAGAAGCACTTTACATCCCCAACTTTGGGATTGAGCAGCGGGGCGGGGTATCGATCGCCTTCGTCCAGATCAGTGACCAGAAGATCCCGGCCCCGAAGTTCAAGACAGGTGACATCGTTGTTGCTCTGAGCGACCGTGCTGTCCGCCGCGTCCAGGTCCACGTGGGAAGCGAAACAGTTTTTGTCTACGATGCCTCGATAGAAGGGGTAGAAGAAGACCTTCCCAAGAACGCCCGTAAGATACTGGCGATACCGGCGCTGGAAGTAGCCAACAAGAAGCTCCACCCCCGCGTCTTCAACGTCTTGATCATGGGTGCGGTGATCGGAGCAACGAAAGTCGTCTCCTTGGAAAAAGCCAAAGAAGCGATTGAAAAGAGGCTCGGCTACAAGTTCGAAAAGAGCCCGGAACTGCAGGAGCTCAACTTCCGGGCGCTCGAAGAAGGGATCAAACTCGTCGAAGGAATGGAGGTGGAGTGATGAGCACTGCGGCAGCACCGGCATACCTGAAGAAGGTATACACCACCGAAGTCAACAAAGGGAAGGCGGTCTTTGCCATATTTCCGGGGCTTTGCAAAGGCTGTGGGCTTTGCAAGGAAAAGTGTCCTGAAGGTGCGCTCAGTTGGTCTGAGAAGCTGGGGGTTTACGGGACACCGACGGTTACTCCCGACCCGGAACTCTGCAAAGCCTGCGGGATCTGTGAGCGGGTCTGTCCTGATTGCGCCATTGCCATCATCAGGGTGGACAAAGAAAAGTGATCTGGAGGAGTTTTGACCTAACCGGGCCCTGAAAAAGGCCCGGTTTGATGTTTTTTGAGGATGGAAACAAGAGGTACTGTGTATAATAGATAAATACAGGGAAAATTAAGCGGGTGGTATTCGTGGGTGAGCAGGTTGCCAAAATTCTACCTGTGTGTGTAATTTGTGAACAGGTTCCGTTTGGGGGAATCAGGGACGGCATTTTGATCGCTGGAAGTTTTATCTGCTCGAAGTGTGAGCAGAAAATCGTGAAGACAGAAGCTGGGGCAGCCAGCTATTCTTACTTCCAGGAAAAGCTGAAAAAGCTTTGGCGTGGCTAGTGCCTGTGATAAAATATTTTGGAGAGACATTGGGAACTGCGAAGGGGAACGGGAAGTGCAGAAATGGCCTCCCCTGTTAGCAGGTTTGCTTGTTCATCATGCACAAGGTTACCTTGGCTTTCATACACCAGGTCACAAACAGGGGCGTGGGGCCTGGCCAGAGTGGCGTAATTTGCTTGGTGAGCAAGTTTTTTCTCTCGACCTTACCGAACTACCGGGGCTTGACAATCTCCAAGAGCCTCAGGGCATCATCAAAGAAGCTGCAGATGCCGCGGCAGCATATTTTGGTGCTGAAAAGAGCTTTTTTCTGGTCAATGGCACAACCTCGGGAATCCTGGCAATGTTGCTGGCTTCCTGCTCACCTGGTGATTACGTGTTTATTCCCCGGTACTGTCACCAGGCTGTTGTCCACGGCCTGATCCTCTCCGGGGCGCGTCCTGTGTATCTTCAGGTTCGCTTTCATCCGGAGTTGGGTTTGCCCGGGGCGGTTGAAAACTCGGTGCTCGAAAAGGCCCTCCTGGAGGCAGATGTTCAGCCTAGAGCCCTTTTCCTGATCCACCCTAACTATTATGGTCTTGTTGGAGATATCCAGGCTCAGGTTGATCTGGCCCACAGCCGGGGGATCGTGGTTCTGGTAGATGAGGCCCACGGAGCGCACTTTTGCGCCAGTTCTCGTTTTCCGACTCCTTCGCTCCAGGCTGGAGCAGATATGGTTGCCCAGGGAGCTCACAAGGTTCTGGGGGCGTTTACTCAAGCGGCTTTTCTCCATTGTGGTCGCGGTTTTGCAGATCTTGGGAGATTGCGCCAGGCACTGCGGATTGTGCAGACAAGCAGTCCTTCTTATCTTCTTCTGGCTTCACTTGATGTTGCTCGTTACCAGTGCAGCCAGGAGCAGGAGAAATGGGAAAAGCTTGCTGAATTCGGGTTGGAACTGCGCCAAAAAATTTCCCAGATACCCGGGCTGATGGCGCCAGGTGAAGAGCTGAGAGAGGTTCCCGGGGTTGTTTCTTTTGATCCGGCTCGCTTGATCGTCAATGTAAGCGAGCTAGGAGTTTCTGGTTTCGAGGCAGCTTTTTGGTTGCAGAAAGAACGCCAAATTCTCGTAGAGATGGCTGATTTCCAGAATGTTTTGTTGATCTTGAGCCCGCCTGATCTGGATTATAGGGAGAAAATTTTGGCAGCCTGTCGAGATTTGGCAATGGCTCTGAAAGGTTCGGGGAAGCTTGAAAACCCTCTTCTCGAACTAGAAAACATTCCCTTGTCTCCTCAGGTGCTGACACCGCGTGAGGCTTTCTTTGCCCCGAGGGAAGAGGTCGCTGTTTCCAGTGCTGAGGGAAGGGTTGCCGCTGAAGCAGTAACCCCTTATCCACCAGGTGTTCCAGTAATTTTTCCTGGGGAGGAGATCACCCGCGAGGCTTTAGAATACCTCACTGCCTGGGAAAGGGCTGGTGGAACCTGGCCCGGCCAGGAAAGAGGGACGATTCAGGTTGTGGCCGACTAAGTTATATATACCTGAGCTTGGCAACTTTGCCAGTGGTTCTTGAGGCTCTGTTGCCATCACTTTTCTGAGCAACAGGGTGCCAAGTAAGGGCTGGTGTGGTGTGACTAGGAGTGGTAATTATTGTTAGAACGAGGCAAGTTAATTAGTTTTGAGGGGCTCGATGGTGTTGGAAAAACTACTCAAGTCCGATTAACCGCTGAAAAGCTTCAAAAAAGGGGTTATCCCGTTTTGGTTACCAGAGAGCCAGGAGGGACCCCTCTTTCCGAGGCTGTTCGCCAACTCCTCCTCGATCCTGCTTTCGAAGGGATGAGTCCTGTTGCCGAGGCCTTTCTCTATGCTGGGGCGCGGGCCCAACTTGTAAGGGAGGCAATTCTTCCGGCACTGGCTGCAGGAAAGGTAGTCTTGTGCGATCGTTTTGTTGATTCCAGTATCGCTTATCAGGGTTACGGCCGTGGTCTCGACCTCCAGTTTCTGCGGTTCATTAACAGCTTTGTCCTCCAAGGTCTGGGCCGTTTTTTGACAATTCTTCTCGATCTTGAGCCTGGACTGGCGCTCCAGCGAGGTTCTGGGAAAGACCGCTTGGAACAAGAAGGGCTTAGTTTCCGGCAGCGGGTGCGGGAAGGCTATCTCTCGCTTGCCAGGGAGGCCCCAGAGCGGGTCAAACTGATTGCAGCCACGGGATCTCCTGAAGAGGTTCAGGAGAAGGTCTGGAAACATGTGTTGGCTTTCCTCGAAGGAAACCAGCCGGGAGGATGTTTTTGAGGCAGGTGTTTGCCTGATGGACAGAGAACAACCTGCAGAAAACCAACTGATCCAGGATCTGCGTAGTAATCGGCTCAGTCATGCTTACCTGTTTCTGGGGTCAAATCTGGAGGAAAAAAAAAGAGAGGCCTTTTTTTTGGCAAAAGCTCTTCTCTGCACCAATCTCCAGCAAGGGAAACCGTGTCAGGTTTGCTATTCCTGCCGCGCTTTTGCCCGGCAAGTTCATCCAGATTTTCACCTACTCGAGGCTCGACGAGCATCCCTGAAAATTGATCAAGTAAGGGAATGGGAGCCATTTTTCGGGTTTCGCCCAATTGCTGGCAGGAATCAGGTTTTTATGATCATCGCCCCGGAACGGCTTACCCTTCCTGCTGCCAACAGCCTCTTGAAAATTCTCGAGGAACCACTACCACAGACCGTCTTTGTGCTGGTTACTGAAGACGACCGCACCCTTTTGCCGACGATCGTTTCCCGGTGTCGGGTGATCGCTTTTCGAGGGCCCTCTAGGGAAAGCACTTCTGCTACTGAAACGAAAAGTGACTACACTTCCGTTTACCAACTCCTCTGGAAAGGGAAAAGGGCTGAACTATTGAGGGAGATCAGGCTTTTGGGACAGGAACGACAGAAAGCCGAGAAATTGCTCGAGTTTCTCTCCCGCCATCTGGAACAATATTACAATACCCGGAAGCGCCAAGTTGGGAATAATCCTAAGTGGAGGGTTCTCCTTTTGCAGGTCCTCGAATGTATCCACCTTCTCTTGCAGGGCAGGCGTTACCTGGAGGAAAACCTTCAAGTTTCCCTCGTTCTGGTGACTGTTCTCACTGAGGTGCAGAAGAGGCTTCAGAAACTCCAACTTTGAAGAAGGGAAGAGAAGAATGGAAGAGGAACGGAGTTCGGAAAAGGTTGTTGTGGTCGGGGTGAGGTTCCGACCTGTGGGAAAAATTTATTACTTTAAGCCAGGTAATCTCCAGCTTCGGACGGGAGACCACGTGATTGTGGAAACCGCTCGGGGGATCGAGTTTGGGAAGGTTGTCGTTGGACCCCGTGAGGTTCCTGTTGCCGAAACAGTTGCCCCACTGAAGGAAGTAATCAGGAAAGCGACTCTTGAAGACTGCGCCCGTGCTGAAGAAAATGTGAGGAAAGCAAGAGATGCTTTCGTCATCTGCCAGCAAAAAATTGCGGAACATGGGCTTCCAATGAAATTGATAGAAGCTGAGTACACTTTTGACCAGGGGAAATTGTTGTTTTACTTTACTGCCGAGGGCAGAGTCGATTTTCGCGAACTGGTGAAGGACCTGGCGTCAATTTTCAGGACACGGATCGAGCTACGCCAGATAGGGGTTCGCGATGAAGCCAAAATGGTAGGTGGACTTGGCCCCTGTGGTAGAGAGCTCTGCTGCTGTACTTGGCTGACAGATTTCGAACCTGTTTCCATTAGAATGGCCAAAGACCAAAATCTTTCCCTAAATCCCACTAAGATCAGTGGTCTCTGCGGGCGTTTGATGTGTTGCCTGAAATTCGAGTCGGTCCTTGTTGCCGAAGCTCTGGAGGAAGAAGACGAAGAAATCGTTGTCGAAGAGGAAGAGCAACACTTTTAAGGAATAGCACAAGGGGGAATAAGGGCTTGGAACTGGACAACTGTAATGATTCCTCTGGGAGGGGAGGGGTTCTCTATCTCTGCGGGACACCCCTCGGCAATCTGGAGGACATTACCTTGAGGGTCTTGCGGGTACTCAAAGAGGTTGACCTGATCGCTGCTGAGGATACTAGAAGAACTCGTAAACTTCTGGCTCACTATGGCATTTCCACACCCCTTACCAGCTTTTATGAATTCAATCAGAAGCAGAAAATCCCGTTCTTGTTGTCTGAACTCAAAAAGGGTAAGTCTATTGCCCTGGTCACAGATGCCGGAATGCCGGGTGTCGCTGATCCTGGTTACCTCTTAGTTAAGGCGGTTCTTGAGCAGGGTTATCGTGTTGAGGTTGTTCCTGGTCCCTCGGCAGTGATTGCTGCCCTTGTCGTTTCTGGTTTCTCTCCCTATCCTTTTTATTTTCAGGGTTTTTTACCAAGGCAGGAAAAAGCGCGTCGGGAGCTTCTGAGAGAACTCAAAGAAGAGCCCAGAACCGGAGTCTTCTTTGAGGTGCCCCACAGGCTTTCTGAAACCCTCGAAGATTTTCGGGAAATTTGGGGTGGTGAGCGCAAGGTTGCCGTTGCCAGGGAGCTTACCAAGCAGTTTGAAGAGGTAGTACGGGGGACGTTTGCCGAGGTCATTGCCCACTTTGCGGAGAACCCTCCCCGCGGCGAACTGACCCTGGTGACTGAAGGCCTTTCTGAAGAAAGAGGTAGAAACGGGGAGGTGCTCCTTCAGAATCCTGGGGCCGTCGTGAGTGCTGTTGAGGCTCTCGTCAAGGCCGGGGTAGAAGTGCAAACAGCTTTAAAGGCGGTGGCAAAGGCTCTCGGCGTTTCCAAAAGCGAGGTCTACAAGGTTTACAAAAAAGGTTTTTCTAAAAATTAAACCCCCGTCTGCTGGGAGGCGGGGGTTCCGAAGAGTGTGGGTTACCTGAGAAACCTTAAGAGACCTCTGCTGTTTCGAGTTGCGCGATTTCTTTGGCGAGAGCTCGGGCGCAATCCACGCAAATGTTTTTACCCCGGAAGTGGTGGATGTTATCAGCGTTACCGCAGAAGATACAGGCAGGCTCGTACTTTTTGAGAATGATTTTTTCTTTGTCAACATAGATCTCCAGAGCGTCTTTTTCGGCGATTCCTAAGGTCCTCCGTAGTTCGATGGGAATGACTACCCTCCCGAGCTCGTCCACTTTGCGGACAACACCTGTCGACTTCATGCTCCTCTCCCTCCTTAGGTTTAATTCGACAATATTCGCCAGCCAAAAGCATACCAGGTCTTCCAGGATAAGTCAACCTCTGTTAAAATTTTTTATCTTGTCCAAGCTTATTATTTTTTTTCCTGTGGTATAATAAAACCTTGAGAAAATTTAATCCTGCGAAAGGAGCGGAGCCAGCTAGGGCGAGGAAATGAGTGCGAAGGTTTTTTACATCACGACTCCGATCTATTATCCCAGTGATAACCTCCACATCGGCCACGCCTACACCACTGTGGCTGCTGATTGCCTTGCTCGCTACAAGCGGATGAAGGGTTATGATGTTTTTTTCCTCACAGGTTCTGATGAGCACGGACAGAAGATCGAGCGCAAGGCACGGGAAAAGGGAATGGAGCCACAGGCGTATGTTGACAAGATCGTTGCAGGTTTCAAACACCTGTGGGAAAAGTTGCACATTTCCTACAATGATTTCATCAGAACGACAGAACCTCGTCATCAGGCTGCAGTGCAGGCCCTGTTCCAGAAGCTTTATGATCAGGGCGATATTTACAAGTCGACTTATGAAGGCTGGTACTGCACACCTTGTGAGACCTTCTGGCTGGAGCGCCAGCTTGTTGATGGCAATTGTCCTGATTGCGGGCGTCCGGTAGAGCTTCTGAAAGAGGAAAGCTACTTTTTCCGTCTTTCCAAATACCAGGATCGGCTCCTCCAGTATATTGAAGAACACCCAGAGTTCATCCAGCCTGTCTCCAGGCGCAATGAAATGATCAACTTCATCAAAGGTGGACTCGAAGACCTCTGCGTTTCCAGAACTACGTTCAAGTGGGGAGTTCCTGTGCCCTTCGATTCTGGTCATGTGGTTTATGTCTGGTTTGATGCCCTGATCAACTACATCTCTGCTCTCGGCTGGCATGAAGGCGACCCCCGCTTTGAGCACTACTGGCCACACGCCCACCACCTTGTGGGTAAGGATATTGTCCGCTTTCACACAGTGATCTGGCCGATCATCCTGATGGCGGCAGGCCTTCCATTGCCCTCCCAGGTTTTCGGGCACGGCTGGCTCTTGTTGGAAGGGGGAAAGATGTCCAAGTCATTTGGCAATGTTGTTGATCCCTTGGTTCTCATTGAGCGCTATGGTGTCGATGCCGTGCGTTACTACCTTTTGAGAGAACTGCCTTACGGTGGTGATGGCTACTATAGTGAGGAAAGTCTTGTGGAAAGGATCAACAACGACCTGGCCAATGACCTGGGCAATCTGATCAGTCGCACCTTCGGGATGCTGGAGAAGTACTGGGGTGGAGTGCTTCCCGAGCCAGGAGTTTCCGAAGCTGTAGACTCTGATTTGGTCAATGTTGTCAGGGAGACGAAAAAGGAACTGGAGCGCCAACTGGAGCGGTTTGACTTCAGTGGTGCACTTGCTGCCATCTGGAGACTTGTACACAGGGCAAACCGATATGTGGATGAAACCACACCCTGGAACCTGGTGCGTGACCCGGCAGGAAAACCGCGCCTGGCAACTGTGCTCTACAACCTGAGTGAAGTGGTCCGGATTCTGACCATCTGGTGCACTCCCTTTATGCCTGTATTTCCGGGAAAGGTCTGGGAGCAATTAGGGATTCAAGATCAGCAGGAGTTGCACACCTGGGAGAGCACTGAGAATTGGGGACAGTTGCCTCCAGGTTTGCGAGTGAAGCGGGGACCAGGGCTCTTTCCGCGCGTTCAGCGGGAGAAGGTCTTGGAAGTTGCTGGCAATCAGGCTGCAGGGACGCAAGCAGAGACACCTGCTTCTAGCCATCTTGCCCCTGAGAAGGTCCCTGCTCTCAAACCCCAGATTTCCATTGATGATTTTGCTAAGATTGACCTTAGGGTTGCTCTTGTGAAGAAAGCGGAAAAGGTCAAAGGAGCTGACCGTTTGCTGCAACTGGAGGTCGACCTTGGTGGAGAAGAACGCACAGTTGTTGCTGGGATCGCCCAGTTTTACAAGCCCGAGGAGATTATCGGGAAGAAAGTTGTTTTGATCGCCAACCTGTCTCCTGCGAAAATCAGGGGGATCACTTCCCAGGGGATGATTCTGGCAGCAGTGGGTGAGGGAGAAACAGGTGTGCTCACTGTAGACAAAGACCTGCCAGCAGGGACACCTGTCCGCTAAACTGTTTGGAATCTGTGAGGATCTTCAAAGGAGCTTAAAAAGCATGGAAAAAGCAAAGCAGCTTTCTCTCATTGATACCCATGCCCACCTCACTGATCCTGAATATGATGAGGATCGCTTTGAGGTCATCGCCAGGGCGCAGGATGCAGGTTTGGAGAAAATCATCTGTGTCGGGTACGAGATCACTTCCTCGCGGCGGGCGGTAGCCCTTGCCGAGGAATACGAATGCCTTTATGCTGCTATCGGAGTTCACCCCCATGATGCTGCCCAGGTTACTGAGCGCGCCTGGGACGCTCTGCGGATCCTTGCGGGGATGGAGAAGGTGGTTGCTATAGGAGAAATCGGGCTCGATTTTTACCGTAACCTTTCTCCCCCCCAGGTTCAGGAAAAGGTGTTCCGCAAGCAGCTCGAGCTTGCTTGTGAGCTGCAGCTTCCGGTGATCATTCATGATCGTGAAGCTCATCAAGACGTCTTAAGGATCTTGAAAGAGTTCCCTGAGGCACCTGGTGTCGTTATTCACTGCTTTTCCGGAGACCTGCAGATGGCAGAGGAATGCCTGGTAAGAGGCTACTACATTTCAATCGCAGGGCCGGTTACTTTTCCGAAAGCGAAAAAACTGGAAGATGTGGTCAAGTCTTTTCCCCTTGAGCGCTTGCTTCTGGAGACCGATTGCCCTTATCTGGCTCCCCAGCCCTGGCGGGGAAAGCGTAATGAGCCTGGTTATCTCCCTGCAATCGCCGAGGCTGTTGCCAGGATTAAAGGAGTTTCCCTTGAGGAAGTAGCTGCTACCACGACAGAAAATGCGAGGCGCTTTTTCGGGTTGCCTTCTGTTTGAGATTAGCGGGAACCCTTCTTTTCAGGTATAAGCAGGGCTTTATTGGGAAATAATGGTGAAAAGGCCCGACCTGGAAAGGAGGGGTTTTTATTGCCAAAAAGAAGGAAATTCCGGTACATCCTCTTAGTGTCTCTTCTGGTTGTTCTGGTTTTCAGCGGGTGTGGCCTTGTCCAGGCAAACGGTTATCCCCTTCCCGCTTTTGGGAATCTATGGAAAGATTTTTTCGAGAACAAGGTGTTTTCTGAGTCTTCTCGCTCGGTTCAGCTCGGGCTTGGTTATGTTAAAGGAAGGGGTTTTTTCCTGCAGGTTTTTCAGGAAACACCTGTAAAAATTGTCGTCGATGGGACAACCCTTTACACTCGGGCTTTTCTGCCCTCAGTGGAAGACCTCTTAGAAGAAAGTGGTGTTGAGCTTGGGGAAAAGGACCGCGCCGAGGCGAAAATCGTTACTGGTGAAGGGGAGATCCCGGAGATTCGGGTGATTCGAGTTTGCACTCGGATTCTTACAGAAAAGGAAACGATCCCTGTTCCTGTGCACCGGATTTATGACCAAAGCCTGCCTTCCGGAAAAGCTGAGGTGCGGGCACAGGGAAGGCCAGGGGTGCTCCTGAAAAAGTTTAGAGTGGTCACCGAGAACGGCAAGGAGATAAGAAGAGAGAAGCTTGGCGAAGAGGTTATCCAGGAGCCTGAACCCAGAATCATCGCGGTTGGCCAGGGCTCTCAAGTGGCTTTGCAACCAGCGGCTTCCAGCAGGTTTGATGGTAGAAAGGTGCGCCAGGTAATGACAATGGTGGCCACAGCCTACACCTATACAGGTAATCCGACTGCCAGTGGTGTCTGGCCTTATGTGGGTGGAGTGGCAGTTGACCCCGAGGTAATTCCCCTTGGCTCCAGGCTTTACATCGAAGGATATGGCCCCGCAGTGGCGGTTGACACCGGGGGGTTGATTAAGGGAAACCGCGTTGACGTGTTTTTCAAAACCGCCGAGGAGTGCTTTCAATGGGGGAAACGCAAGGTCAAGGTTTATATTCTTGAGTAGGATTAGACCAGGGATGGCTGATTGAAAGGAGTCCTTATTGGTTTACTGGGGTAGAGATTTTCGTGAACCTGAGGAATGGCTAAGAAGAAGGAGAAAAAGAGGATGATGTAGAAGTCTAAATTCATTGTTGAGCATGTTTAGTTTTTCAAAGCGATTTTCCTGGATGTTGTTTTTTGGCTTGGGAAGACTGGAAAAGGGTGAAGACTTGTGGTATCGACGAATAAGCGGTGGGTCCAGCTGGTTTTTGCTTCCTGTCTAGCAGGAGCAATGGCCTTGGTGTCTCTTGCTTGTGCCAAGCAGGAGGTCGTGATTAAGGTTGATGGCAAGGTCATTCGCCACCAAACCTTGCAGCACCTCGTCGGTTCGGTTCTCCAGGAGGCAGGAGTTGTCCTACAGCCTGCTGATGTGGTAGAGCCATCTCGTGGGTTTCTGGTCAGGAATGGCCTGGAGATCGTCGTCCACCGTGCCCTGAAGGTAGAGATCCAAGTCGATGGGGAGAAACGCGTTGTTTTTACCCAACCAACTTCAGTGCAAAAGGTTTTGGAAATGGCAGGTATTCACCTTGGGAGGCAGGATCAGGTTGATCCGCCTCTCGACAGGTTTCTGAGAGAGGATGCCCTGGTTAAGGTAACCAGGGTGACTGAAGAGATTGTTACTGAGAAGTATTTCCTTCCAGCTCCTGTTGAGAGAAGGCCTGACCCTTCGCTTGAGCGGGGATGTAGCCGGGTGCTCAACTCTGGGGAACCCGGAGAGGGGGAAAGGGTCGTTAAGGTGGTGTATGCTGATGGAAAGGAAATTAAAAGGGTGGTTATCCAAGACCGCGTGGTGCGCCCTCCAAAAAGCAAGGTTGTGGCTTACGGGACCCTCGACACCATTTCCCGGGGTGGTCAAACCTTCAAGTTTCGCCAGATGATCGAAGTTGTGGCTACAGCCTATGGTCCCTCGGTAGGGAAGTACACAGCAACAGGCCACCGGGTGCAGCGGGGAATTGTTGCAGTTGACCCCAGGGTGATTCCTCTGGGTAGCAGGCTTTACATCGAGGGGTATGGTTTTGCGAGAGCTCTTGATGTAGGAAGTTCGATCAGAGGGAATAGGATCGATGTTTTCTTTGAATCTGAGGCCACCTGCCGCAAGTGGGGGCGGAGGAGGGTAAAGGTGTACATCCTGGAATAAAGCGGAACCACCCTGCAAGGGGTGGTTTTTATAGTGTATAATAGAGCCTGGAGGTACAATTGATGACCAAGGGATTGACACCCACCGCCCTGCGGGTTCTTCTCGAGCGGTATGGATTGCGCCCCAAGAAAAGCCTCGGGCAGCATTTTTTATGGAAATCGGGTATTGTAGAAAAGATCGTGGATGCCGCCGAGATCGACAAGGATGATGTGGTTGTAGAAATTGGTCCTGGATTGGGTATCCTCACAACTGCTTGTGCCCGCCGCGCCGGCCTGGTGATCGGAATCGAGCTGGATCAACAGCTTTTTCCAGTTCTCGAGGAAATTCTTTGTGAATTCGATAACGTGCGCTTGATCCCAGGGAATGCACTTGAAGTAGATTTTGACGAACTGGCTGCAGGGTTTTCTTCAGACTCTCTGAAACCTTACAAGGTTCTTGGTAACCTCCCTTACTACCTGTCGAGCCCTCTCTTATTGCGTTTACTCGAGGGAAACTTCCGAGCAGAGCTTTTTGTCTTCATGTTACAGCGAGAAGTGGCTGAGCGTCTTGTGGCTCGTCCTGGAGGGAAAAATTATGGTTCACTTTCAGTTGTTGTTCAGTATTACGCAGAACCAGAGCTTCTTTTTACTGTATCCAGGGATGCTTTTTATCCCCCGCCACAGGTATCCTCGGCCGTAGTCAGGTTGCGCAAACGTTCCCAGCCCCCGGTCGAGGTGGATGAGTCGGTGTTCTTCCAGGTGGTGAGGGCGGCTTTTCGCTACAGGCGGAAGACTTTGCGGAATGCTTTGCTGGAGGGTGGTCTTCTGGAAGCAGGTGTGACCGAGGAGGTTTTCCAGAACTCTGGAATTGAGCCTTCTCGTCGGGGAGAAAGCTTGAGTCTGGCTGAGTTTGCTGCCATCGCCAATGCCCTCGCCTGCCCGGCGAAAAGGAGGTAGGAACAGTGCATTTCATCAGTCCAACAAAAGGCAGAATGAACTGGGAGGAAGTGGTCACAGATCTGCTCGACTACATCACCAGTGACCCTGATTTTTCCTACAAGATCATCATTGGAACCGATTCTCACCTTCGGGAGGAAACCCATTTTGTTACTGCGTTGATCGCCCACCGGGTGGGGAAAGGGGCGCGCTATTATTACTCCCGGAGGGTTCGCCAGAAAATCGAGAACCTCCAGCAAAGGATCTTCTATGAGGCAGCCCTCAGCCTGGAACTTGCCAGCAAACTCACCCAGAGCCTTGCAGAGAGGGGTTTTTCTGACCTCGATATTGAGATCCACTTAGATATCGGTCCCAATGGAGAGACAAAAGAACTGATCAGAGATGTGGTCGGGATGATTGTGGGTAGTGGGTTTGATGCCAAGATCAAGCCAGAATCCTGTGGGGCCTCCAAAGTGGCAGATAAGTACACAAAATAGCGAATGAGCAAGATTTGAGCCACGGCGGGTTCTGGTCACCCCCTAAAAATTCAGGGGGTTTTTGTTTTTGGTAAATTGCACTTTTTTCCTCGAGAGAGCATATGATCTCACAGGGAATATATGGTAAAGAAGGTGGCTCTGATGTCAGAAATCCAGGTTGGGGATATTGTTGCTCGCAAATCTTACCAAAATGACATCAATTTTCGTGTTGAAGAAATCCAAGACCGGGGTGGAAAGAAATGGGCAATGCTCCGCGGCCTTTTTGTGCGCCTTTATGCTGATGCTCCTGTTGATGACCTGGTCAAAAAAAAACCTGCTGAGGTCAGTGTTCTCAGGAGGGAATTTGCCAAAAAGCGTTCTGCTTTTCTGCGGCAAATGCTTGAACACCAATCACGGACGAGGCAGCGCACCCTGATGCGAGCGAAAAACGAAGGAGTGGAGGTGGATTTTTTCGAGTTTCCCGGCTGGGTGCTGCACTTTGATGGTGACCAGGAATACCGGGAGGTTTGTCTGCGCACCTACCTTCAGTTGAACGTCCCTTCACAGGTTTTCTATGTTCCTGAAAAAGAGCAACCGACTCTTGTCTGCAAGTACTTGAAAGAACAGAGACCAGATATCCTCGTGCTCACGGGCCACGACGGCATTTATAAAGGAGCCCGCGATTACCGAGATCTCAGGAGTTACCGTCACTCCGAGTACTTTCTGGAAGCGATCAAGCGTGCCCGCCAGTATGAGCCGGACCGGGATGCTTTGGTGATCATTGCCGGGGGTTGCCAGTCTTACTATGAGGCTTTAATCGAGGCCGGAGCAAATTTTGCCAGTTCTCCCGACAGGGTGATGATTCATGTTCTTGATCCGGTGTTTATTGCTGAAAAGATTTCTTATACCTCAATTTATGAAAAAATATCTCTTTCTGGTGTCCTCGAGTATACAGTAACCGGGCCCAGAGGGATGGGAGGTATTCAAACAAAAGGCAAGTTCCGGCTCGGTCTTCCACCTTTCCGCTACTGAACCAATTTTTGTTATGAATTAGATGGTTTTCCAGGGGCTAGTTTTGCAGCATTTTCGAGGGCACCTTCATATAATAAAGGGGCTGAGTAATCGTTTGGGGGGAGTGGGGATTGAGGGAAGAGAGCTATTTAGTAGTGGGAGGAAATCAAGAAGGATTGGTTTTGCAGGGAAAAGAAAGAGTCCGCAATGCCCTCGAAAGCGGGAGTGTTTCCTTAGTACTAAAACAGGTTGGTGATTGGGCGGGATATATTCAGGAAGCAGCAAATGCTTTAGAACAAGTTGTTGAGCTTGCGCGGCAGAACCTTCAGAAGGAAGCTTCTAGTGATGGCTCTCTGCAGCAGTCGGACCTTGCCGCTGATCCTGCCCTATTTGTGAACTTATTGAAAGCGCGGGAGTTTCAGCAGGTGATGGCAGTACTTCTTGTTCAATTCCTTAAAAGCGCCTAATGCTTGGAGTGCTCTGGTTGCAAGCAGGGCGCTCACATTTTTTGGCAATTTTTCTTGACAACAGCTTTGCAGCTTGGTATAATACAATGAATAATTTTTGGGGAAATGCCCAGAATTGTGTGGAGAAGGTGATAGATTATGGCAACCAAGCAGGCGCTTGCAGAAATCCGGCAGGACCTGGAGGCATTTGTGGGGACGAGAGTCAAGCTGCGCTCCCACAAAGGTAGGAATAAGGTTGTTGAAAGGGAAGGAATTCTCGAACGCACCTATCCCAACATTTTCGTGATTAAAATAGATGAGAAAAGAGCACAAAGACGGGTTTCCTTCAGCTACACTGATGTTCTCACGAAAACCGTAGAGCTTACTGTTTGCTGTGAAAGCGGTGACATCAGAATTAAGCCGGTAAAGGACTAATCTCTTGAACTTCGCCTTCGAACATTGCACACCCTTCAGAAGATATCTGAAGGGTGTTTCTTTTTTGCGTGCCCGGCGTGGGCTTGGCCTTGTGGGTGGGAGTCCCGAACGACGAAGGTAGCAAAAACACTCCTTCCTGAATATACTGGACTGAAGCAGCCAGGATAGGGAGGGAAAGATGGTGCGAAAACTTTTTCGGTCCCTGAATATTGCCAAAAGGCGTTACACGGGTTTGCCCAATGTCATCGGTGTAGGGATAGGATACAAGAAAAAAGGCCAGCGGGAAACGGACGAGCTGGCCGTTATTTTTTTCGTGGAGAAAAAGCTCCCTGCTGAAGCCCTGAGGATCGATCAACTGGTGCCCAGGAGGATTGCAGGGGTTCCTACAGATGTCGTCGAGATCGGTGAAGTGCGCTTTTTAGGGAGGACAGGGAAGGTGCGGCCTGCTCCTCCAGGTGTGAGTATCGGTCACTATCGGGTGACTGCCGGAACTTTCGGTGCTGTTGTCAAAGATAGAAAAACAGGAGAAATCATGATCCTTTCCAATAACCACATTCTTGCCAATACTACTGATGGAAATGATGGTCGTGCCCAAATAGGGGACCCGGTTTACCAACCGGGAAGTTATGATGGTGGCTCTGATGATGATGTTATCGGCAACCTGGCTGGCTTTATCCCAGTCTACAGGTACACTGGGGACGCTGAGTGCAAAGTAGCCACTTTCGGGTTAAGGGCTGCCAATACAGTGATCCAGGCATTTCGCCCGAACTACTACCTGCGCCTGGAGAAGAGGGGAAGGGTCAATTTAGTTGACTGCGCGGTTGCCAGGCCCCTGGAACCTGACCTGATCACCCCGGAAATCCTGGAGATCGGGAGGGTTGCTGGAATCAGGGAGCCAGAACCCGGACTTGTGGTCAAGAAAAGCGGGCGCACAAGTGGACTCACCATCGGAAAAATTACCGCAATTCGGGTTGTTTTGAATGTGACAATGGGGATGGGAAACGATGCCGCTCGTTTTCAGGAGCAGGTTGTGGCTGATCTCAAGTCTGCGCCTGGTGACAGCGGTTCCCTCGTGCTCGATGAGGAAAACCGGGCTGTGGGCCTCCTTTTTGCAGGCTCTACTGATTATTCTGTCTTTAACCCCATTCAAACAGTTCTCGAGAAACTGGGTGTTGATCTGGTATGAGCATGGGGAGAAAGAAACTGGGACTGGCTCTCGGAGGCGGAGGGATTCTGGGTGCCTCCCATATTGGTGTCCTCGAAGTCCTCGAAGAGAATGGAATTAAACCCTCGGTGGTTACTGGAACCAGTGTCGGAGGCCTGGTTGCTGCTCTTTACGCTGCCGGAGTGTCTCCTTCACAGATGCGGAAACTGGCACTAGAGATCCGCAAACAGGACCTTTATACCTGGAACTTTTCTCCGTTTACCTTTTTGCTTCTATTGCTCCAGACCTTTTTTGACCTTGCCCGCTTTTTCCGGATTCTGCCGCGTGGTCTTCTGAGCAGTACCAGGATGGGGCACTATGTGGAAAAGAAGGCCGGAAAGAAAAGGATCTCTTCAGAAATGCTGCCCGTGGGTTTGGTGGCAACTGACCTGATTACCGGGAGGAAGGTCGTTTTTACCAACAGTTCTCTGTTAAGGCCGTGTCAAGGGATATCGTTGATCAGGAACGCTCCTTTTGGATTAGCAGTCCGTGCAAGTGCTGCCATCCCTGGTGTCTTTGAGCCGGTTCCCTACAAAGGCTTTCTTCTCGCCGACGGGGGGCTCGTAGAAATGGTCCCTGCACCTTTGGCACGGCTCCTTGGTGCTGATGTTGTATTAGCTGTGCGCTTGTTAAGTAAGCCAGGGCCTGCTCAGCCTGGAAGCATTGTTCAGGTGATCCTCCGGAGCCTGGGGATCATTACCGGAGTGGGAACAGAAAAGGCTTTGCAGGATGCAGACCTGGTAATCACACCATTTGCTCCTGGTGCTGGCCTGGGGGATTTTGAGCACATTCCGCAGCTCCTCGATGCAGGACGTGTTGCTGCTCTGGAAGCGCTTCCCCAGCTCAAGGGGGTCTGGGGTTAAGGAACACCTTTTCAGGTCTTGACATATTGTGTAAAAGAAACTTTCTGCTCCAAGTGTTAAAGACCGAGAAGGGGGGTATTGGTGATGACAGAAGCGATTGCTGGGGGCAGTTACTGCGACCAGAGGGTATTTGCGATCTTCTTGATCCTGATCCTGAT
>LDZS01002357.1_pt1 | contig 56722 bp, 51 predicted proteins | sample 615471 | NCBI WGS metagenome assembly LDZS01 (sample SAMN03408295, study PRJNA278302) | terrestrial metagenome | isolation source: oil reservoir sample K3 | place: USA: Alaska, North Slope, Kuparuk formation | collected 2013
TCCGGCTTACCGGGCTTTGGTGGATTCGGCCAAACTCCAAATAGTTCCCTTGCCGACTGTTGAACAATTGCAAGCCTATCAGGGACAGGTAAACGAGAAGGATCTGCCCCATTTGGCGGCCGCTTGCCTTGCCGGCGGCCAATATCTGGTTACCCATAATACCTGGGATTACTTTCCGAAGCCCGGCCTGCTCGAGGTCCTAAAGCCCGGTGCGTTCCTAGAGCGATTCCGGGCTTAGCTCGCGCGGCTCATCCCGTAAGCGCAAGGAGGCTCCATCGCGGGAGCAGGGTATGAGAGCGTACAAGGGGTGGAAGGCCGTGGGCTGCCGCGGTGGGAGTATGTGGAGAAGCACCATGCGATTCCGGTGTTGGCCGATAAGCTGGAACACGTGCTGAGGGAGGTGGTTGATAGTCCGTAGCACGTGATTGGGGGCTCGTTGCCTGGGGCTTGTAGGTGGTGAGGGAAACGCTCGTGGTCCATGGTTTGTGGTTTTAAGGTTGGGTCCAAGGGGCCGGTCTTTTCCTGTTATTCTTGTCGTAAGGCGAGTGCGGAGTTGACTTTCTGTAGCTTTTTTGATACATTAGCCTCGAGATGCCCCCGGTGGCACGCGAGGGTGTGTTCGAGTTTAGGGTGTACGCCCATGAAGCCGCCTACGAGCCGCCACACGTCCACGTGGTCTTTGGAGGGGAACAAGTCCGCATCAACTTGAACAGTGGGGAGTTTATGGAAAAACCGCCGCCTGGTAAGGAGGGTGCCATCCGGGAGGCCTTCGCGCGTCATGCGGCGGAGATCCGCCGTAAGTGGGATGAGATCCATGGAGCCAGAAGGAGACGGGAGGGATCCTAGAATGGGTATCCAGACCATCAGTCTAGAGAGCGCTAGTCGGATTATGACCGAGGTCCAGATCGACAGGGAGAACCGTCGGATTCGCGTCCGGTTTGCCGATGGACAAGCAGGGTGGATCCCGGTTACCGAGATCGAGCAGGCGGGCCCGCCGGTGCGCCTCAACCTGAATCGGGTAGAGCTGCCCAACCCTTATGAGATCATAATCGGCACAGAGGAGGGAAGAACAATCGAGGTTCCTTGGGACTTCGCTAGGGGGTATTGCGATCCTCAGTTTCAGGAGAGGGAACGCGAGCAGGCGCGCCAGGGGCAAGCTCAGTTGGGAGAGCGGATTCGCAAGCTTCGCAAGCAGGCAGGGTTGACACAGAAGGAATTGGCCGAGCGGTCTGGCATAGGACGGGTCACCTTAAGCCGTTTGGAGAGAGGGGACCACTCGCCCCGCTATGGCACGCTTTTCGCCTTGGCCGAGGCACTCGGGGTGAGCGTCACCGATCTGTTGGTTGATAGGACCCGAAGTGAATGAGAATCAGTGAACTTGGGGGTAGGTCTTTACCTTTGACGTTCAGCGTGGCACAGCGCCTCTTTCTAAGCCGGCCGCGAAAACGCCGGGAGGAATTAACCCTTTCCTGCATGCTCCTGGAGGAGCAGGTGTTGTCAACGTCGAGTTTTGAGGTTGACTCCGACAAAAAGTGTGGAGGTGGAGAGAGTGGTGTTTATGGATGAGGGAGGGGCCTGAAGGGGTCACTAGGAGCTCCTTGTGGGGACCTCTTTTAGGAGCTGATTGGTTTCGCCCCTTTTGTCCGCTATACTATTGGTGAGTGTAACCCTTGGTTTTCAAGGAAGAATATGAAAACCCCGAAAGAGCCGAGAATGCTCAAGAAGGAGGGCCAGAATGGTAAAGATCGCTGATCGGATCGTCATCGATCCCGAGGTGTGTTTTGGGAAGCCGGTCATCGAGGGCACAAGGATCCCGGTGCACATGGTCTTGGAACTCCTTGGGGAAGGGCTCACCCCCCGGGAAATAATAAAAAAATGTTACCCCGACCTGACAGAGGAGGATATCCTGGCCTGCATCCGCTATGCCAATTCGCTGGTGAAAAACGAAGAAATCCATGTGGCTTGACAAATGGTCAAATTTCTTGCGGACGAATGCGTCTTCGACCTGACAGTAAGGTTTCTCCGAGATGAGGGATGGGATGTGACAACTGTTACGGAGCTCGGACTTCGTGGCGTCAACGATGCCCAGGTTATGGGCAAAGCTCAAGAGATGAAGGCCGTGCTTATCACACGGGATATGGACTTCGCCGACATTAGAAAGTTCCCCCCGTCAGCCTATGGTGGGGTTATCGTGTTAAAGATGAGTTACCGTACATCGGTTCAGGTCCACGCTGTGTTGCGGAAGATGCTTCAAGAAGTAAAAGAGGACGAATTTGTTGGTGCACTGTTTATAGTGAACCACAACAAGTGGCGAAAGCGGAGAAGACCTTGAGCGCAAAAGTATCCCGGGTCAGATGCTGTGCCCTTGGGGGCTAGGTCTTTACCTTTGACGTTCAGCGTGGCACAGCGCCTCTTTCTAAGCCGGCTGGGAAAACGCCTGCGGGGGTTACCCTTCCCGCATGCTCCACGAAACCGAGATCGTGTACGAACAAGAGCTGAGGTGGCGCCGCTTCAAACAAAACCACTAGATGAGCCTGTGAATGGGTTCGCCTGCACCGCAGGCCGACGGATGTCAAAAGTAAAGACCTTGACCCCGGACTTTCGACTTTCTCCCCCCACCTGGACTAGAGGGGGATGCGGCCCTTCAGGGCGCGGCCCAGGGTGATCTCGTCCGCCGACTCCAGGTCCCTGCCCACCGGCACCCCCTGGGCGATCTGTGACACCTTCACCCCCAGGGGCTTGAGCAGCCGCAGGAGGTGCATGGCGGTGAGATCCCCTTCGAGCTTGGGCTCTAAGGCCAGGATAACCTCCCGGGTCCCCTCCTCCCGCACCCGGCGCACCAAGGCTGCCACCGAAAGGTCCTCCGGCCCCACCCCGTCGGTGGGCGAGATGAGCCCGCCCAGCACGTGGTACAGACCTCGGTATTCCCCGGTGCGCTCGATGTGCTCGATCTCCCATGGCCGGGCCACCACACAGATGGTATCCTTGTCTCGTCCTGGATTTGCGCAGATCGGGCAAAGCTCCCCTTCGGCAAAGTTCCCGCACCGCCGGCAGCGGCGGATCTTGGAGTGAAGGCCCCCGATCGCCTCGGCAAGCCGCGCCGCCTCCTCGGGCTTTGTTAGAAGGAAAAAGGCGATCCTCTCGGCCGAGCGCCGGCCGATCCCGGGAAGCCGGGAAAGGGCGACAAGCAGCTCCTCCAAAGGGCGGATCACGGCAGCATCCCCGGGGGAAGCCCCCCGGCGAGGTCGGACATCTCCTTTCGGGCGAACTCCCTTGCCTTGGCCTGGGCCTCCCTCACCGCGGCCAGCACCAGATCCTCCAGCATCTCCACGTCGCCCTCGGCCACCACCTGGGGGGCCAGCTTGAGCCCCACCAGCTCCCCCTCCCCGGTCACCACCGCCCTTACCATCCCCCCGCCGGAGGCCGCCTCCAGGCGGGCCTGGGCCAGCTTCCGCTTCCTCTCAGCCAGCTCCGCTTGGAGCTTCTGGGCCTGCTGCATCAGGCTTCTTAAGTCACCCAGTCCCCGCATCCTCTCCCTCCTTTATGATCCTGCCTTCCAAGGCCCTTGCCACAAGCTCGGCCCGTTCCTCAAGGGACGGCCCCTCATCTTCCCTCCCCTCCCAGCGGATGTCTACAAGGAGCAGTGCTCCGAAGAACTGCTGGGCCGTTTCCTCCAGGTAGCTTCGCACCTCGGGCTCCAGGAGCGACTCATAATGGAACCGGCAGTCCCTAGGGAGGCGGACGGTCAGAACACCGTCGGTGAGCTCCGCCTTTGCCGGGGCCAGGAAGGCGGCCACCGAGGGCCTTTCCTCCAGGATGGCCGTAAGCATGGCCCGCCAAGGGTCCCCCTGGGGCTGCCCTTCCTGGGGTTCCTCCGCTTCCGCGGTGGGGCCGGCGGGGGGACCGCACAGGGAAAGGATCTCTATCTCCAGATGAAGCCTGGGGGACACGGCTCGGGGAAGCTCTGCCCGGAGCTGGAGAAGCCGCCTCGCCAGGGGGATGAACCGGGCATCCCCCTCTATGACGCGATCACGGGCCCGGGCCGCGGCCTCCTCCAAAAACAACCCCAGATCCCGCCCTCGAAAGGCCAGGTTCTCCACCGTCCCTAGGGCAGCCCCGGCGTCCTTTTCAAGGAGTGCGGAGAGGAAACCGTCCACCTCCGCCACCCTCGGCAACCCCAAGAGCTCCACCACCTGCTCGGCCGTGATCTTGCCCCCCTGGGAAAGCTGCTCAAGCAACACCTCGGCGTCACGCAAGGAACCCCCGGCCCGGCGCGCAATTAGCTCCGCCGCTTCCCCTTCTATTTCGATCCCCTCTTTTTGAGCGATCTCCAGAACCTTTTCCCGGATCACCTGCTCGGGGATGGGGCTGAACTCGAACGCCTGACAACGGGACAACACAGTAGGAGGGACCTTATGCGGCTCGGTGGTTGCGAAGATGAAGATCACATGCGGTGGAGGCTCCTCCAGGGTCTTGAGCAGGGCGTTGAACGCCTCCCCGGTGAGCATGTGCACCTCGTCGATGATGTACACCTTGTAGCGGGCCCCGGCTGGGACATAGCCTACCTCCTCCCGCAGCTTTCTGATCTGGTCGATCCCGCGGTTTGAGGCCCCGTCGATCTCCACCACGTCCAGGGACCTCCCGGACAGGATCCTGCGGCAGTTCTCACACTCGTTGCAGGGCTCCCCCTCCTGGGGGGCAAGACAGTTGACCGCCCGGGCCAGGATCCTGGCCACCGAGGTTTTCCCCACCCCGCGCTGGCCGGAGAAAAGATATGCATGGGCAAGCCTCCCCTGGGCCACCGCCCGCCGTAGGGTCTCCACCACCAGCCGCTGGCCCACCACCTGAGAGAAACGACGAGGGCGCCAGCGTCGGTAGATGGAAAGCCCCTGGTCTCGGTCTCCCACTTCCATGGCCAAGGGAGGATAGCGCAAGCCTCAGGCCCCGGCCAGCAGCTCAGCCAACAAGTCGGACGAACCGGCGCCTTCCCACCCGCACTACCAAGGGGGGTTGGAACCTCACCCTGCTTCCAAGATCTACTATCCGCTGGCCGCTTACCTGAACCCCACCCTGCTCGATCAACCGCCGCGCCTGCGACCGGGAGGAGACGAGCCCGGTGGCCACCACCAGGTCCACGACCCCCACCGTGCCGTCCTTGGCCACCAACTCGGGGGGGAGGGAGACCTCCGGTATCGCCTCGGGAAGCTCCCTTTCCTCGAACACCCGCTCGAAATGGGCCTTGCCCCGGGCTGCCCCCTCCTCGCCGTGAAAGGCCCGCACGATCTCCCAGGCCAGCCTCTTCTTGGCCTCCTTGGGGTGGAGGTCCCGCACCTCCTCCCAGGGGACATCGGTGAGGAGGGCGTAGTACTGGGGCATGAGCTCGTCCGGAAGGGACATGATCTTGCCGAATTGCTCCTCCGGGGGCTCCGAAAGGCCGATGTAGTTCCCCCGGGACTGCGACATGGCATATCTTCCATCTGTTCCAATGAGCAGGGGCATCGTCAGGACCACCTGAGGGTCTTGCCCGTACTCCCGCTGGATGTCCCGGCCGATGAGGAGGTTGAACCTCTGGTCCGAGCCCCCTAGCTCCACGTCCGCCCGGATGGCCACCGAATCGTAGGCCTGGGCCAGGGGATAGAGGAACTCCATGATCGTTATGGGAACGCCTTCCCTAAACCGGCGGGCGAAGTCCTCCCGCTCCAACATCCTGGCCACGGTGTACTTGGCGCTGAGGACGATCACGTCCTCAAAGGAGAGCTTCCCCAGCCACTCGGAGTTGTAGCGGACCTCGGTCCTTTTGGGGTCCAGGATCAGGAACGCCTGCTCCTTGTAGCTGGCCATGTTGCGCTCTATCTCTTCCCGGGACATGGGCTCCCGGGTCCTGGATCTTCCGGAGGGGTCGCCGATCAAGCGGGTGAAGTCCCCCACTACCAGCACGGCAGTATGCCCCAGATCCTGGAACAGGCGCAGCTTGCGCAACACCACCGCGTGTCCCAGGGTGAGGTGGGGGGCGGAGGGGTCGATCCCCAGCTTGACCCTGAGGGGTTTGCCTTCCCCTAGGGATCGCCGGAGCTTGGCCGCCAGCTCCTCCTTGGGGAGGAGGGTCTCCGCGTCCTTTTCGATCAGGGAAATCTGCCTTGCTACCTCGGAGTCGATTTCCACCTTGGGTTCCTTTACCGGATAACCACGGCCGAAGCCACCTGGTCCCCTTTGTCGAGGCGGATCAGGCGGACCCCCCGCGCGTAGCGGGAGAAGGTGCTCACCTGGCCCGCCGGGAACCGGATCACCTTGCCCGAGCTGGTGGACAGGGCCACCTCGTCCTCCTCGGCCACCAGCAGGACCGCCACCACGGGATTTGTCCCCTCCAACTTGATCCCGATCAAGCCCTTCCCCCCCCGGCGCTGCCTGGGGATCTCAGAAAGGTCCACCCGTTTGCCGTAGCCATGGGCCGTCACCAGGAGGAGCCTCCTTTCCTCCTCTGGGCGGGCTGTAACCATGCCCACCAAAAGGTCCCCCGCGTTCAGCCGCATCCCGATCACGCCCTTGGAGGGCCGTCGGGTGACCCGCACTTCCCCCTCGGGGAACCTGATGACCTGCCCCCCGGCCGAGGCCAGGATCACATCCCCACCCCCGTCTGTGGGAAGGACCTCCACGAGCCGATCCTCAGGGGGGGCCGAATGGGCAAGGATCCCTTTTGTATGGGCATTTGCATAGTCGGAAAGGGCGTTTTTGTTGACGATCCCCTGCCGGGTGGCAAGGAGCAGGTAACCGTGTTCATAGTCCTCCACCGGCACTACCGCCCGCACCACCTCGTCGGGCTCCATCTCCAGGAAGTGCCGGAGGTTTTTGCCCACGGAGTCCCGCCCAGCGATGGGGAGCCGGGCAGCGGGCAGCTTGAACACCCGGGAGCGATCGGTGAACACCAGAAGATCATGGTGGGTGGTGGCGTAGGCCATGGTCCGAAGCCCGTCCCCGTCCTTGGTCCGGATGCCGATCACCCCTTTGCCCCCCCGCCCCTGGGATCGATACGCCCCACACTCGGTGGAGTTGACATAGCCCTTCAAGGTGACACAAAGCAGGACCTCCTTGCGGGGGGTAGGGGGCTCCTCCGCCTCCTCCGTATCCTCCCCCACGATGGCGGTGCGGCGGGCATCCCCGTACTTTTCGGCGATCTCCTCAAGTTCGCTGCGGATGAGCCCGTCCAGCCTCCTGGGGTCGGCGAGGATGGCCTCGTAATCCTCGATCTTGGTCTTGAGCTCGGCCAGCTCCTCGTCCACCTTTCGCCTCTCCAGGCGGGTGAGCTGTGAAAGTCGCATCCTGATCACGGCCTCGGCCTGTTTGTCCGAAAGCCCCACCTCTGCGGAAAGGAGGGCTTTTGCCTCGTCGGGGTCCCTGGCGCCGCGCACGATCTCGATTACCTCATCCAGCCGATCCAGGGCAAGCCGGAAGCCCTCCAGGATGTGGGCCCGTTCGCGGGCCACCCGCAGACGGTACTCGGTACGCCTCCTCACCACCCCCCGGCGGAAGGAGAGGAAGGCATGGATCAGCTTGGGCAGGGAAAGGGTGCGGGGGCTGCCATCCTGGATCACAAGGAAGTGGCAGGAGAAGGTGCGCTCCAGGGGTGTGAGGCGGAAAAGCCGCCGCAGGATGCGGTGCCCGTCCGCCCCCCGCTTGAGCTCCACCACCACCCGTAGGCCCTCCCGGTCGGACTCGTCCCTGAGGTCGGTCACCCCCTCCAGCTCCCCTGACTTCACCTTGGCGGCGATCGACTCCATGATGGTGGACTTCCTGACCTGATACGGGATCTCCGTGATCACGATGCGGTCTTCCTCGACCCGGACCCGGGCCCGCACCTTTAACCTCCCCTCCCCGGTCTCGTAGGCCTGCCGGATGCCCTGGCTTCCCACAATAAGCCCGCCGGTGGGGAAGTCCGGCCCCGGGATCAAAGGAAGGAGCTCCTCCACCTTCGCATCCGGATGGTCCATCAGGTACAAGGTGGCCTGGATCAGCTCCCGCAGGTTGTGCGGGGGGATTTGGGTGGTCATCCCCACCGAGATCCCCCAGGCCCCGTTGGCAAGGACGTGCGGAAAGCGAACCGGCAGTACCTCAGGCTCCTGGAGGGAATCGTCGAAGTTGGGGACGAAGTCCACCGTGTCCTCGGGGAGCTCCTCCAGGAACTCCATGGCGATGGGGGCAAGCCTCGCCTCAGTGTAGCGCATGGCCGCCGGCTCATCCCCATCGATGGAGCCGAAGTTGCCCTGGCCGTCGATCAGGGGGTATCGGGTGGAAAAAGGCTGGGCAAGGCCCACCATGGCCTCGTACACCGCCATGTCACCGTGGGGATGGAACTTACCCATTACCTCCCCCACGATGCGGGCGGATTTCCGATGGGGTCTTCCTGGGGTGAGACCGAGCTCCCGCATCCCGTAGAGGATCCGGCGCTGGACGGGCTTTAGCCCATCCCGCACATCTGGGATGGCCCGACCCCGGATCACCGAGATGGCGTAGTCGATGTATGACTGCTCCATCTCGTCTTCTATGTAGGCCGTCTGGATCCTTTCCATAGGGGCTCTCCAACCGAAGGCATTTTACGGATCGAAAGGCGTGATCGCAAGGAATTCGTTGTTTGAAGGAGGTTTTCCCGCGGCGTACCATGGGCCGGGATGCGGAGGCGAGGGTTCATCTGGGTGCTGGGGGGCCTCGCCTTGGGGCTCGGGATCGCCCTTCTGATCGGGGTGCTTTTGTTCTGGGCATGGCCGGCTTATCGCCAGGCGAAAAGCCCCCTGGGGAGCGTGGCCTCAGGCCCCATCGTGCTGCGGTACCTGAAGGAAAGCCCGGTAGCGGCCCGGGCCCAGGAGCTGGCGCCCCGCCTGGGGGAGGAATGGCAGCGGATAGTCGAGCTCTTGGATATCCCGCAGGAGGTCCTCCCCCAGAGGATCTATGTGTACCTGTATGCGGAGGCGGGGGAGCTTCCGGCGGCCTTCTCCGCCCGGTCAGAGGAGGAGGCCACGCCCATTGCGGTGGTGGACCTGCCCGTGGACCGGCCGGTGGCGGGGACGTTTTGTCGGTTGGCGTGTTCCCTCGCCTACGGGAGGCCGGGAAACCTGGTCCTGCCCCGGGGGCTGGTCCTGTACCTGGATGCCCCCAACGTCCTGTGGGCGGCCGAGGCCGCCATCTCCGGCCTCTGGCAAAACTGGGAGCTCCTGTTCCGCCTCCCCGACCAGCTCCTCCCCCAAGACCCCTGGGAGGAGCTCTTCTTCCAGGTGGACGCCCCCTGGACAGGGGCTACCCCCACGCTTGAGAGCCTGCGCTGGCTCCTTGCGGCCAGCTCCGAACAACCTCGAGGGGGGTGGGGTTGGGAGGCGGTGGCCGCGGCCTTCGCCGGCTTTGTGCTGGAGCGCTATGGTGGTGCAGGGGTCAGGGCGTTTTGGCTGGCCTCCGGGTGGGAGGGAGGGGCACGGGCCCTGGGGGTCCCCCCCGAGGACTTCGCCGCCCACTGGGAAGGGCAGGTGGCCGGGGCGCTCGCCGAAGCTCGGTCCAATCCGATAATCCAGGCCAAGGCGGCCCTGTACTCCGGCAGGCCCAGCCAAGCGCTCGCCCTCCTTTCCGGGGTACAGGGCCCGGAGGCCGCCGGACTCCGCGCCCAGGCCTACATCGCCCTGGGGAGGCCGGAGCAGGCGCTCGCCTTTCTCCCTGAGATAGCCACGCTGGAAGACCTGAGTCCCCTTGAGGCCGGCCACCTGCTCCTCCTAGCGGAGGGACCCGGTTGGGAAGAAGAGCTTACCCGGGCAGAAGGCGCTTTTTCCCGGGCCGTTGCCTTCTGGGGGCTCCCCGGAGAGGCCCTGCCGGAGAGGGTGACCCTCTATGTAACCAATGCCCCGCCCCCCGTGGACCTCCCCTGGGGGGTGATCTGGACCACCCCGGAAAAGGCCAGGCTACCGGAGGCGGTGGTTCGGTTCGTACACCGCTCCGTTTCCCCGTTGGGGATGCCCCAGTTTGACACCCTAACCGAAGGCCTAACGCTGGTTCTGGCCTATCCGGAACGGGACTTCCGCCGGGAAGCCGCTGAGGTGGTGGATAAAGGCCGCTGGGTCCCGATAAGCCAATCCCTGTTTGATACCTACCCCAGGCAGCTGGCGGAGGCGGAGGCCGGCGCCCTGGCGGCTTTCCTTTTGGAAAGCTATGGGGCCGAGGCCGTGCATGGGCTTTGGCATGCCCTGCTGGAAGGGCTCAGCCCCTACAGCGCGGCCAGCCGGGTCCTTGGGGTGGGGCTGGAAGAGCTGGACGAGGCGCTGGTGGCCTGGGCAAGCGGGACCTAAACCACCCGGAAGGGGTCGAACGCATCCCGGAGGGCATCGCCCAGGAAGTTGAAGGCCAGCACCGTGACGGTGATGAATATCCCAGGGATTAGGAGCCAAGGATAGTTTTGTATAGTGGCGGCGTTGTTGGCCTTGGAGAGCAGTAGTCCCCAGGAGACCATGGGCTCGTGGATGCCTATCCCCAGGAAGCTGAGGCCGCTTTCCCCCAGGATGGCCCCGGGGATGGACAAGGTGGCGGCAACGATCAGGTATGAGGTCAGGTTGGGGATGATGTGGCGGCCGATGATCCTCAGGTCGCGGGCCCCGATGGCCCGGGCGGCCTCGGTGAAGTCCATGGAGCGGATCGCCAGCACCTGCCCCCGCACCACCCGGGCCATCCCGGCCCACCCCACCCCCGCCATGATGGCCACGATCCCGAAGAAACGCATGGTGGGGCTCCAGCCCTTGGGAAGGGCAAGCCCCAAGGAAAGCCAAAGCGGAAGCCGCGGGAACGACATGATCACCTCGAAGGCCCGCTGCAGGAACATGTCCACGGCACGCCCGTAAAAGCCCGAGATCCCCCCAAAAAGAAGCGCAAGCGGGAACGATAGGGCCACCACAAACGGCCCCACGATGAGCGACACCCGCGTCCCCATGACCACCCGGGAGAAGAGATCCCTCCCCATCTCGTCCGTCCCGAACAGGAACAAGGTCGCCCCCTCATCCACCCCGAACAGGTGGACGTCGGTGGGGATAAGCCCGAAAAGCTTATATTCGTTACCCCTCACAAAAAACTTGATGTAGTATTTTTCCGAACGATCCTCGAAGTACTCCCACTTAAAGGTGCTAGTGTTGAGCCGGCGGACGGTCTTGTAGACGAAGGGGCGGGTGAGGCGGCCGTTTTCGTCGAAGATGTGGATCTTGGTTGGGGGGGCGTAGGTGAGGGAGCGGAACTGCTGGGTATGGGGGTAAGGGGAGACGAACTCGGCGAAGATCAGTACGAGGAAGAGGAGGGCGATGATCACGCCCCCGACGTGTCCTACCTTGTGCCGGCGGAACCGCCGCCAGGCGAGCCTCCACAGGCTGATCCCCAGCTCTTCCTCCGGCGGCCCCTGTTTCCTCTTAAAAGGCCACATGGCTCAGTCGTACCGGATCCTGGGGTCCACCCAAGCGAGCATGAGATCCCCAAGCAAGTTCCCCACCATGAGGAGGAACGCGAAGAAAAGGAGCCCTGACATCACCACGTACTCGTCCTGCCTTTGCAGGGCGTTCCAGAAGGCCCGTTCCACCGAGGGCACCCCCAAGATTATGGCTGTGAAAAACGCCCCCTCAAACAGGGTGGGGAGGGACATCCCCAGCATGGTTATGAGGGGGTTGATGGCGTTCCTCACCGCGTGCTTCCAAATCACCACCCGCTCGGAAAGCCCCTTCGCCCGCGCGGTGAGCACGTATTGCTGCCCCAGGGTATCGAGGAGCTGGCCCCGCATGTAACGGATCAGGCTCGCCATGTTCGACGTCCCCACCACCACGATGATGGGCCAAAGATGCCACATGAAGTTAACGAACTTGCCCCAGCTCCAGGGGGCGTTGATGTACTGGACGTCGAAAAGCCCGCCCACCCCCAGGCCCAAAGCCCCCACGTTCAAAACGGCCACCAAGAGCCAGATGATCACCAGGGCTAGGAAGAAGTTGGGGATGGAAAGCCCCAAGAACCCGAAAAACGTGAGGACGTAGTCCCCCACCGAGTACTGGCGGATGGCCGAATAGATGCCGATGGGGATGGCGAGCACCCAGGTGAAAACCAGCGTCCCAAAGGACATCATGAGGGTCCAAGAAAGCCGCCCCCGAAACAGGGCATCGAAGGCGGGCTGGCTTGTCTCCATGGAATAGCCGAAATCGCCACGGGTGATGATCCCTGTGATCCACTTCCAGTACCGCACGTACCAGGGTTTATCCAGGCCATATCGGGCTTCCAAGGTGGCGATGGTCTCCTTGCTGAACCGGGGGTTGAGCTTGAAGGCGGTGGTGAAGTTTCCGGGCATGAGCTGGATGATGGCAAAGCTCACCAGGGACACGATTATCAGGGTGGGGATCATGTAGAGGAAGCGCCGAACGATGAAGCTCAGCATGGCCTTAGGAGTATACAAAAAGGAAGGGGGCAGCGGCAAGCGCTGCCCCCCTTTGCGATCGGAAGGCCGACTTAGCCCTCCACCCGATTCCCCACCATGTTGGGGTTCTCCTTCCACAATACCTCGGAGAACGCCAGTGAGGCAGGAAGGCCACCAGAGATAGGTCCGAACTCTGCGGTATTCTTTAAGTTATTGTACCACGCGCCTCGATAGACTAGGTTTACAGTGTAGATGAGATCGAGATTTTCGGAGAACAGCTTCTGGAACTCGGCGTAGTACCCGTAGGCCTCATCGAAGTCGTACGTCTTGACCCCCAGGTCGAAGAGCTCATCGATCCGCTGCTGAACCGGCCTCGGCTCCTCGCAGTCCGAAGCCCGCCATGTGACGTGTAAGCCACCACAGGAGGTGTAGATGTTGGCCGCAGAATGAGGCTCAACTCCTCCGGTAAACCCTAGGAGGACCGCCTCGTGTTGGGATCCGAGGAGCTTGGTCACCAGGGCGTTGAAGTTGATGGGGTTGAAGTTGACCTTGATCCCCACCCTGGCACAGTCGTCGGCGAAGATCTGGCAGATCTGCTCCCGGATGGTGTTCCCAACGTTGGTGTTGAGCTCGAACTCGAAGGTGGTTCCGTCCGGCAGGTCCCGCCAGCCATCCCCATTCCGGTCCACCAGGCCGATCTGGTCCAGGAGCTCCGCTGCCTTAGCTGGGTCGTACTCGTAGCGGGCCACGTCGCCGTAGTAGAACGGAGAGAGCATGGAAACCGGGCTCCACTGGGGGACGGCCAAGCCCAAGTACACGTTGTCGATGATGGACTGCTTGTCGACGAGGTGGGCCATGGCCCGGCGGAACTCCACCATGCGGAAGTACTCCTTGAGCTTCTCGTTGGGGCAGTCCTGGTTGAACACGATCCAGGTGGTCCCGAACATGGGCTTGGTGGGGTCGATCCGGACCTCGAACCCCTTCTGCTCGGCCTCGGCGATCAAGGTGGCCAGGTCCTCGGGGCGGGGCCTATATACGTCCAGCTCCCCGTTGCGGAACTTGAGCATCTCCGCGTCCGCGCCGCCGACGATTACGAACTTGATCCCATCAAGGTAAGGGAGGCGGTTCCCCTCGGGGTCTACCTTCCAGTAGTAGGGGTTCCTCTCCAGGACCACCAGCTGATCCGGGATGAACTCCTTGAGCACGAACGGCCCCATCCCCACGATCTCCTCGGGCGGGGTGTCCACGCCCCACACGGAGTTAAGCGCCTCGGGATCGGCATCGGGGTTGTACACCCGGGAAAGATCCTTCAGCTTGTGTGCAGGATAGATAGCGCCACCGATCTGCCTGAGGAACGGCCGGAATGGGGCCGCCAAGGTGAATTTGACGGTGTAGTCATCAACCTTCTCACAGGTGGGGAGCTTCCCTTCCACCAGGAGCACATCCCGATAGTCGGTGCGCACGTCCTCGTTGAAGATCACCCCGTTGAAGGTGAACACCACGTCCTCGGCGGTGAACGGCTCGCCGTCGGACCACTTCAGCCCCTGGCGGAGGTGGAAGGTGATGGTGAGGCCGTCCTCGGAGATCTCCCAGGACTTGGCCAGCCCCGGCTCCACCTTAAAGGTCACCGGGTTTTCCTCGGTGAGTCCCGCGTGAATCAAAGAAGTGACATCGGTGGAGCTCGTCTCCTGGGCGATGTGATGGTTGAACGTCTTGGGGTTGTCCCAGGTACCCACCACGAGATACCCCCCGTACTTCCCCACCGAAAGATTGGCCCAGTCGCCCTCGCCAAACGGCACAACCTTATACTCCTGAGCCAGAGCGCCAAGGCCGACCAGCGCCAAGGCCCCCAAAATCGTAAAGATCCTCCTCATTTGCGTCACCTCCTAAGAACAAGCTCACAGCCCGGCTGTCCAGCGTGCGGCCAGCGCCCGGATGTAGGCCTCCTTGTACTCCTCGGTGAAGGCCTCGTTGAGGTAGAAGGACGTCACCTTCCTCAAAAGCTCCGCCTCCGAGAGGTCGGATCGGATGAGAAGGGTGGACAAGGCCTGGGAAGCGGCATACCGGAGGTACTCGTTCTCCCCGTTTTGAGCCTGGTCCTCGAGCTCCTCTTGCGACCTGGCGGTGGTGGGCGGGAAGAGGTAATTCCCCGCCAGGAGCTCAGCCGCCGCCTTCCGGTAGCCGTCGGAGTTCGCGTCGTCAAGGCAGATGGCCTCAAGATCGGCGGGCTTGAATTTGCCGCGGTTCTTGAAGAAGTACGCCTTTGCCCCCGCATAGCGGGCCTCAAAGGTGCGCCCCAGGGTGTAAAGCGTCTCCAGGGTGGAGTCCTCTTTTCCGATGAGGAACTCCAAAAGCGCGTCCACCGCCGCCGCCCGTAGCGCGGCTGGCTGGTCCGGATCGTTGACGAGCTCGATCAGGTCCCGATAGGTATTGTCCTTCCCGATCCAAAGGCGGGAAAGCGCAAGGGTAGCCGCCCTCCTTATGGCCTCGGTGGCCCCACCAGTGGCCAGTTCCCTAAGCTCAGCCTCCGTCTTGTTCGCGGCGTAATAGTCCACCAGCGCCAGCCCGGCGGCCAGCCGGACCTCGGGGATGACGTCCTTGGTGGCGATCTCCTCAAGGCGGGTGGCGCTCGTGGCCGCAAGCCCGCAAGCCCCAAGCAGCAAAACCACCAAACACCCTATCGTTCTCTTCATACATGCCCTCCTTTTAAAAAGGCCACGCTACTCAACCCTATCCCCATAGCCTGCTATCTTGAAAAATCACCTCCTTTCGCACTTAGTGTAGCTAGGGCATGGGTGGCTTGTCAATACGTTGACTTGGCCGGTCCAAGGGCGATATAATCGTTCTGCCGACGCAGAAAATGCCCTAGAAGGGCCGAAAAGGAGGCCGCAGATGGAGATCCTCAAGGTCGCGTCCAGTTCCAATCCCAATGCGGTGGCCGGCGCCATCGCCGGTGCCCTGGAAAACGACGGGATAGTGGAAGCCCACGCCATCGGGGCCGGGGCCGTAAACCAAGCGGTAAAGGCCATCGCCATCGCCCGCCGGCTGGTGGAACGGGAGGGAGAGGCCGAGATCAAGGTGGTGCCGGGGTTCATCGACGTGGAGATCGGAGGCGAGGTCAAGACCGGCGTCCGTTTCGTGATCGAAAAGTAGCATGTATCTCGAGGCCCGCGCCAGGGCCGCCCTAAGGGGCGCGCTCTCCGCCCTGGGGGTGCCCAGCCCTGGTCAGATTCCCATTGACCGCCCGCCCCGCCCCGAGCTGGGGGACCTGTCCACCCGGCTGGCCTATCTCCTCACAAAGGAAACGGGGGCTCCACCCCAGGAGGTCGCCCAGGCCCTGGCAGAGGAGCTCTCCAAGCACCCCGACCTCGAGGACGTCCGGGCGGAGCAGGGCTTTGTCAACCTCCGGTTTCGTCCCCAAGCCCTGTGGGAGGCCCTGAGGGTGATCCTACGGCAAGGGGAGGCCTACGGCCGGCAGGACCTGGGGAAGGGTCGAAAGCTCCAGGTGGAGTTCGTCTCCTCAAACCCCACCGGCCCCTTGACCGTGGGGCACGGCCGCCAGGCGGCCTTGGGGGACGTCCTGGCCGAGCTCTTCTCCCAGCTCGGCTGGGAGGTGACCCGCGAGTACTACCTGAACGACGAAGGACGCCAGATCGACCTTTTGGCCCAGTCCCTATGGGCCCGCTACCGGCAGGCCCTGGGGGAGGACCAACCCCTCCCGGAAGGGGGTTACCAAGGGGATTACCTCATCCCGATAGGGGAAGAGCTCGCCCGAAGCTGGGGGGATCGCTACCCGAACTGGAACGAGGAGGCCCAAGGGGTCTTCCGGAAGCAGGCGGTAGACCGCATGATGCGCATGATAAAGGAGGACCTTGCGGCGTTCGGGGTCCGGTTCGACGTGTGGACCAGGGAAGGGGACCTCCACCGGCGGGGGTTGGTCCGGGAGACGCTCAAGGAGCTCCAGCGGCGGGGGGCGGTGTATGAGAAGGACGGCGCCCTGTGGATGCGGTCGAGGGAGCACGGCCTTGCTCGCGATCCGGTGCTTGTCCGCTCGGACGGGAGCCCCACTTACCTCATGGTGGACATCGCCTACCACGTGGACAAGTACAGGCGGGGGTTTGTTCGGGTGGTGGACGTGCAAGGGGCCGACCACGCCGAGGAACAAAAGCAGGTGAAGCTCGCCCTGCGCATCCTCGGACTTCCCGAAGGGTTCCTCGACTACTGTGTTCACCAGTTCGTCACCCTCAGGGGGAGGGAGGGGGTGGAGAGGATGTCCACCCGGGCCGGCCACTTCATCCGCCTGGGGGACCTGATCCGGGAACTGGGCCGGGACGTGGTCCGCTACTTCATGGTGATGAGGAAGCCCGAATCGCACCTTACGTTCGATTACGAGCTCGCCAAGAAGACCAGCATGGACAACCCAGTCTACTACGTTCAGTACGCCCACACCCGTATCGCCTCCATCTTCCGCGAAGCAGAGAAGTCCGGAGAGTTCCTCCCACCTCACGCCTCACACGTCACGGAGGTCGACCTTTCTCCCCTGACCGACCCGGCGGAGCTCGCCCTGATAAAGGAGCTTGACAGGTTCCCCGATGTGCTGGCCCAGGCCGCCGGTTTCGCCCCCCATCTCCTCTGTGAGTACCTGGAGGGCCTGGCAGCCGTTTTCCATCCCTACTACACGCGGGTGAGGGTGCTGGGACAGGGCAGGGCCACCCCGGCGCGGCTGGCGCTCCTTGCTGGGGTGAGGCTGGTGCTTCGGCGGGGCCTTTCGATCCTTGGGGTGTCCGCCCCCGAGGAGATGTAGATGGCGCTCTGGCAGCGCCTTAGCCGCGGCCTTTCCCGGACCAGGGAGAGCCTGCTTGGTCCTCTTCAGTCCGCCCTCAGCGGCAGGACTGGCACCCCCGAGTTACTGGAAAAGCTCGAGGAGATCCTCATCTCGGCCGATGTGGGGGTTGAGGCCGCCGCAGACATCGTGGCCGGCCTGAAGGAACGGCTTGACAAGGGAGGGGACCTGGAGATGGCGCTGGAGGAAATCGTAGCCGGGCTTTTGGCCGAGGCGGAGGTGAGCTGGTCCCCACCCCCCCATCGCCCCGGGGTGATCTTGTTCGTCGGGGTGAACGGCTCCGGGAAGACCACCACCTGCGCCAAGGTGGCCCATCTACTCAAGGGGGAGGGCAGAAGCGTTCTTATTGCCGCTGCGGACACGTTCCGGGCTGCGGCCATCGAACAGCTCACGGAGCTTGGGGAAGAGGTGGGAGCGGAGGTGATAACCCACCGGGCCGGGGCGGATCCCGGGGCGGTGGTGCACGATGCCCTGGTACACGCCAAGGGAAAGGGTTACGATTTCGTCTTGATTGACACGGCCGGGCGGCTTCAGACCAAGCGGCCACTTATGGAGGAGCTGGGGAAGGTGTGCCGGGTGGTTGAGAAGGTTTGCGGCCGGGCACCTGATGAACGGGTGCTGGTCATCGACGCCACGGTGGGCCAAAACGCGGTCTCACAGGCCAGGCTTTTCAACGAGGCGGTCGGGCTCACGGGCCTTTGCGTGACCAAGCTCGACGGCACGGCCAAGGGTGGGGCGGTGATCCCCATCTGGCGCACACTTAGGATCCCCATCCTGTGGGTGGGATACGGGAAGGGCCTGGAGGACCTGCAGCCGTTCCAAGCCCGAACCTTCGCCCGAGCCCTGATAGTGTCCCACGAAAATTCGTAGATCTTAGGGGAGCTCCCTTTCGAGATTAAGGCCCCCGCAAGATCCTGTAGAATCTCGCGGGACATAATTAGGAGGTGACGATGGAGAGATTTGTGTACCTGTTCGGTGGAGACAGGACCGACGGAGACGCGGGGATGAAGGACCTCCTGGGCGGGAAGGGGGCCAACCTGGCCGAGATGGCGCGGCTTGGCATCCCGGTTCCCCCCGGCTTCACCATCACCACCGAGGTCTGTCGCTATTACGTGGAGCACGAGGGGGATTATCCCCCGGGGCTCGCGGAGCAGGTGGAAGAGGGGGTAAAGCACCTGGAGAAGACGACCGGCCGTAGGTTCGGGGACCCTGAAAACCCGCTTTTGGTCTCGGTGCGCTCCGGGGCGCCGGTTTCCATGCCGGGGATGATGGACACCATCCTGAACCTGGGCCTCAACGACGAGTCCGTGAAGGGCCTGGCCGAGAGGACCACCCCCCGATTTGCCTACGACGCCTACCGCCGGCTCCTTTCCATGTACGGCTCGGTGGTGCTCGGGGTCAAAGACCAGAGCGGCTCCGGGGTGGACCCGTTCGATGCCACCATGGAACGGCTCAAGGAGGAAAAGGGGGCGGCCTCCGACCTGGAGCTCTCCGCCGAGGACTTGGCCGAGCTCGTAAACCGGTACAAAGACATCATCGAGCGGGCCGGCAAATCCTTCCCCCAGGACCCCTGGGAGCAGCTGTGGGGGGCCATCGGGGCAGTGTTCCGCTCCTGGAACAACGAACGGGCCCGCGTCTACCGGCGCCTCAACCGCATCCCCGATACCTTGGGCACGGCCGTGAACGTGCAGGCCATGGTGTTCGGGAACCTGGGGGAAAGGTCCGGCACCGGGGTGGCCTTCACCCGGGACCCCGCTACCGGCGAAAACCGCTTCTACGGCGAGTACCTCCTCAATGCCCAAGGGGAGGACGTGGTGGCCGGGATCCGCACCCCCCAGCCGATCACGATCGCTCAGAAGTCCGACCCTTCCCAGGTAGCCCTGGAGGAGGCCATGCCCGAGGTCTACCGGCAGCTCCTCGAGGTGCGGGAGCGCCTGGAGCGGCACTATCGGGACATGCAGGACATCGAGTTCACCATCGAGGAAGGAAAGCTTTATCTCCTTCAGACCCGGACCGGAAAGCGGACCGGGTTTGCCGCGGTGAGGATGGCGGTGGAGATGGTGGAGGAGGGGCTGATCGATGAGAAGGAGGCCATCCTAAGGATCGACCCCGCCGAGCAGCTGTCCCAGCTCCTTCAGCCCATCTTCGACCCCAAGGAGAAGGCCAAGGCCAAGGTGCTGGCCCGGGGGCTTCCCGCTGGGCCCGGGGCAGCGACAGGGCGTATCGCCCTCACCGCTGAGGCCGCGCTGCGCCTCGCGGAAAGGGAGCCGGTGATCCTGGTGCGCCACGAGACCTCCCCGGAGGACATCCAGGGGATGGCCGTGGCCAAGGGGATCCTCACCTCCCGCGGGGGGATGACCTCTCACGCCGCGGTGGTGGCCCGCCAGATCGGAAAAGTAGCCGTGGTGGGCTGCGAGGGCCTGGTGGTGGACTACGAGAAGAAGACCGTCTCCGCCGGGGGGGTGACCCTGAAGGAGGGGGACTGGCTGTCCATCGACGGCACCACCGGGGAGGTGCTGGCCGGGAAGATCCCCACCCAGGCCTCCGAGGTGGTGCGGGTCTTGATCGAGGGGACCTTGGCGCCCGAGGACGCGCCCATCTACCGGCTCTATGCGAAGCTCATGGAGTGGGTGGACGAAAACCGGGTGCTCGGGGTGAGGGCCAACGCGGACAAGCCGGAGCAGGCCAAGGTGGCCCTGGCCTTCGGGGCCGAGGGCATCGGCCTGTGCCGCACCGAGCACATGTTCTTCGGGGAGGAACGCATCCCCTACGTGCAACAGGCTATCATCGCCCAGGACCCGGAGGCCAGGAAGGGGGCCCTGGCGCGCCTCTCCCAGATGCAGGCGGAGGACTTCTACGGGATCCTTAAGGTTATGGACGGAAAGCCGGTGATCATCCGGCTCCTTGATCCCCCCATGCACGAGTTCCTCCCCAAGGACGACGCCGAGATCGCCGAGCTCGCCGGGCGCTTCGGCCTGAAAAAAGAGGAGCTCAAAGCCCAGATCGAATCCCTCCACGAGTTCAACCCCATGCTCGGGCACCGGGGGGTGCGCCTGGGGATCACCCACCCCGACCTTTACGACATGCAGGTTGAGGCCATCTTCCGGGCGGCGGCCAAGCTCAAGAAGGAAGGCCTTGACCCCAAGCCCTACGTCATGGTGCCGCTTGTGGGGCATGTAAACGAGATGCGGGCCGCAAGGGAAAGGATCGACACGATAGCGAAACGCACCATGGAGGAGGAGGGGGTTGAGCTAGACTACAAGGTGGGCACCATGATCGAGGTGCCCCGGGCGGCCATCACCGCGGACGAGATCGCCGAGGTGGCCGAGTTCTTCTCCTTCGGCACCAATGACCTCACCCAGATGACCTTCGGCTACTCCCGGGACGACGCCGGCAAGTTCATCCGCGAGTACCTGGACCGGAAGATCCTGCCCGACGATCCCTTCCAGACCATAGACCGTGCCGGGGTAGGGGAGCTCATGAAGATGGGAAAGGAAAGGGGGCGCAAGACCAGGCCGAACCTCTCGGTGGGGATCTGCGGGGAGCACGGGGGCGAGTCCCGCTCGGTGCAGTTCTGCCACGAGATCGGGCTGGATTACGTGTCCGCCTCCCCATACCGCATTCCAGTGGCTCGCCTCGCCGCCGCCCAGGCCGCCCTAAAGGGCTGACGCCTTGCCCCAAGGGGGGAGGGCATTTGCCCCTCCCCCCTTTGAACCGGGACCGGCTTCCGGTTACCATACGCCTGCGGAATCTCCGACCCGTGACTCCTACGGGCGCCCGCCTAGGGAGCACGGGCGATAGGGTATGGCTGGAAACGGCCATGCCTCCCGTGTTTGGAAAGGAGGTTCGACGTGAGAGGGTTCCTCGGGCTTGGCGTCCTCGCCCTGTTTTTCCTTTTCTGCCAGGCCGCTCAAGAGCTCGTCGTCTTCCACGCCGGTAGCCTATCCCTGCCGCTGGCGCGGCTCGGCGAGGCCTTTTGCGCCCTCCATCCGGAGGTTCACCTCTCCCTGGAGCCCTCCGGGAGCCTGGTGGCCGCCAGGAAGGTCTCCGAGCTGGGCCGGGAGGCGGATCTGGTGATCTCGGCCGACTGGCAGGTGATCGAGGAGCTCCTCGTTCCCGAACACGCCGCCTTCCTGATCCGGTTCGCCCGCAACGAGATGGTGATCGCCTACACCGATCGCTCCCTCTATTCCGACGAGATAACCCCCGACAACTGGTACGAGGTCCTGCTGCGGGACGGGGTGATCTTCGGCCATTCCGATCCGGACCTCGACCCCTGCGGGTACCGCACGCTCCTTTTGTGGCAGCTTTCCGAGCTTTACTACGGGGTCCCCGGGCTATATGAGGAGCTTTCCGCCCGCTGTCCACCAGGGAACACCCGGCCCAAGGCGGTGGAGCTCATCGCCCTGCTTGAGTCCGGGGACATGGACTACGCCTTCGAGTACCGGTCGGTGGCCGCCCAGCACGGTCTTGCGTTCGTGGAGCTCCCCCCGGAGATCAATTTGGGCCACCCTGACCAGGCCGACTTCTACGCCCAGGCCAAGGTGGAGATCGCAGGCAAGGCCCCGGGGGAGGCAATGGAGATCCGGGGAACCCCCATCGTGTACGGCCTCACCATCCCCTACTGTGCCCCCCATCCAGAACTCGCCTTGGAGTTCGTGGAGTTCTTGCTCGGGCCGGAGGGGCGGAGGATCCTGGAGGGGTGCGGGCAACCTCCACTTGTCCCCCCGGTGGCAAGCCCCGGCTGGGAAGCCCTTCCCCCACCCCTAAAGGGGCTGGCCGTGCCCGAAAGGAGGTGAAAGCCGGGAAGAGGTCAGCCTTTAAGCTGCGCCAAACCCAAAAGGAGGTGGACTCAATGCGAAGGCTGGTGGCGCTAGTCGTCGCTGTCCTTCTGGCTCCCCTATTGGGGGTGGCCGAGGAGCCCCAGAGCGTGCTCACGGTGACCTTTGGGGAGAGGACGATCAGCCTTACCATGGAGGAGCTTGGGGCCCTTCCCTCCTACCAGGGGATGGGGGGGTTTGTTACCAGCGCCGGCAAGGTCCATCCCCCGGTGGAGTACAAAGGGGTGCTCCTCCAGGACCTGTGTGCTCTTGTGGGGGGGATAGGGCCAGGGGACGTGGTGCGGGTTATCGCCAGGGATGGCTACACCATGGCCCTTACCTACGAGCAGGTGGTAGGAGGGGTGTTCGACGCCTATGATGTGGCCACCGGGAAGGCGGTGGATTTCCCAGGGCCGCTTCGGCCCGTGCTCGCCTACGAGCGCGAAGGGAAGTCCCTCTCCGAGCAGGCCGGGGGCCCGCTCCGCCTGGTGGTGCTGGGGGCCCGGGAGGTGGTCACCGACGGGCACTGGTGGGTCAAGTGGGTGAAGGCCATAGAGATCGGGGAGGCAGTGGAGCCCTGGGTCCTGCGCCTGGAGGGGGCCATCACCGCCACCGTGGACATGGCTACCTTCGAGGCCGGGGCCGCCCCGGGCTGCCACGGCAGGTCATGGCAGGACGACAATGGCCGTACCTGGACCGGTATCCCCTTGTGGCTCTTTCTGGGCTACGTGGACGATGAAATCCAGCACGGGGACGGCGCGTTCAACGATGCCCTGGCCGAGGCCGGCTACACGGTGGAGGTGGTGGCCGCCGACGGCTACACCGTGATCCTCGACAGCCGCCTGATCGCCCGCAACGATGGGGTCCTCCTGGCCTACCTCTTGGATGGAGCCCCCTTGCCCGGGGACTACCGGCCCCTGCGCCTGGTGGGCCAAGCCCTGGAGAAATCAAGCTGGGTGAGCTCTGTGGTGGCCATCCGGCTCCTTCTTCCCTGAGGGCCTGGGGATGCCGGCCCCGGGGCCGGTTCCCCCCTTAAGGAGGGAAGATGAAAGGGAAGTGTCTAGTACTGCTCCTTTTTTCCCTCGGCGCGATGGCCTTCCCCCAGCAGCTCAGGCTGCTTGTGGCCGGGAGCCTGATGGTCCCCTTCCAAGCCCTGGAGGCGGCCTTCGAGGCGCAGAACCCCGGGGTAGACGTGCTGGTGGAGGGGCACGGGAGCATCCAGTGCATCCGCCACGTGACCGAGCTGGGGCAGGCCGCCGACCTGGTGGCGGTGGCGGACTGGTCCCTGATCCCCCTGCTCATGTACCCCACCGGCCATGCCACCTGGACCCTGAGGTTTGCCTCCAACCGCCTGGGGATCGCCTACACCCCGGAAAGCGCCTATGCTCAGGAGATGGGGCAAGATAACTGGTACCGGATACTGGCCAGGCCGGATGTCCGGTTCGGCTTTTCCGACCCCAGGTTCGATGCCTGCGGCTACCGCACCCTGATGTTGCTTCGCCTTGCCGACCTCTATTACGGGGAGGAGGTGTTTGCCGGCCTCTTGGAGGGGGAGTTCGTTTATCCTTTCCGGCTCGTATCCTATGGGGAGGAGAGCGAGATCTTGGTGCCGGAGGTGGTGCAGCCCCGGCCGGGGAGCCGGATCACCCTGCGGGGCTCGAGCGTGGGGCTGCTGGGGCTGCTTGAGACCGGGGATCTGGATTACGGCTTCCAGTACGAGTCCGTGGCCCGGCAGCATGGGCTTTGTTTCCTCTCCCTGCCGCCGCAGATGGACCTGAGCGAGGCCGGGCTTTCCGAGCTCTATTCCCGGGTCCGGGTGCACCTCGCCTTCCGACGTTTTCAGACCGTAACCCCGGCCTTCCAAGGGAGGCCCATCGTCTACGGGCTCACCATCCCCACTGCGGCGCCCCACCCCGAGCTGGCTGCGGGCTTCATCCGGTTCCTGCTCGGCCCCCAGGGAAAAAAGATCATGGGGGAAAGCCACCAGCCGCTTCTTCCCTCCCCGGAGGCGGACGAGCCCCAGGCCCTCCCCGCAGGGGTTCTTCCACCATGAGGGTGAAGCTTGGCTCCCTTGGGGTGGCCTTCTCTCTCCTTGGGCTCATCTTGGTCGCCTTCATAGCCTGGCCCCTAATCAAGACCGGCATCTCCTCCCGGCCCGGGGAGCTTTGGGAGACGATCCTCGATCCGGAGGTACGGGGGGCCATCGGCCTCACCTTCTACGCCGCCGCCATAGCCACCGGTGTCGGGCTTGTGCTGGGGGTCCCGCTAGCATATATCCTCGCTCGTCACCGTTTCCCGGGGAAGGCCCTGATCCAGGGGCTGATAGATCTGCCCATCGTGGTGCCCCACACCGCAGCCGGGATCGCCCTGTTGCTTGTGTTCGGAAGGCAAGGCTTTCTGGGCAGGGCGTTTGAAGCGGTGGGGGTGAGGTTCGTATCCTCTCTTCCCGGGATCGTGGTGGCGATGCTTTTTGTGAGCGTGCCGTTCCTTGTGAACGCGGCCCGGGAGGGGTTTTCGGCGGTGGACGAGCGGCTGGAGCGGGCGGCCCGCACCCTGGGGGCGGGGCCCTGGGCTACCTTCTTTCAGGTGGCGTTACCCTTGGCCAAAAGGGGCATCCTGTCCGGGGCCATCCTCATGTGGGCCCGAGGCCTCTCCGAGTTCGGCGCGGTGATGATCTTGGCTTACCACCCCATGACCGCGCCGGTGCTCCTTTACCAGCGCTTTGAGTCCTACGGCCTTTCCTATGCCCGGCCCCTGGTGGTGTGGATCCTGATCACTACCCTGGCGGTGTTCCTGGCCCTCAGGATGGTGGGGAGGAGGGGATGAAGGGCGCCTCGCTGGTGCTGGAGGACCTCAGGGTCAAGGCAGGCTCCTTCCTCCTCTCCGGGGTGGATCTGCGGGTGCGGGGGGGAGGGTACCTGGTGATCCTGGGGCCCACCGGGGCGGGGAAGACGGTGCTCCTGGAGGCGGTGGCTGGACTGCGGCGCCCGGCGGCCGGGCGGGTGCTCCTGGGGGGGGAGGACGTCACCCCCCTGCCCCCGGAAAGGCGGAATGTGGGGTACGTATTTCAGGACCACGCCCTGTTCCCCCACCTCTCCGTCTTCGGCAACATCGCCTTCGGCCTCCGGCTGCGGCGGCTCCCCCGAAGGGAGCTGGCCCGAAGGGTGGAGGGGATGGCCCGGCTTTTGGGCATAGAAAAGCTCCTCCCCCGGAGGATAGAGGGCCTGAGCGGGGGGGAGAGGCAACGGGTGGCCCTGGCCCGGGCCCTGGTCATCCAGCCCCGGGCCCTGCTCCTGGACGAGCCCCTCTCCTCCCTGGACCCCGCCCGCCGCCAGGAACTGCAGCGGCTGCTTGAACACCTCCACCAGGAACTCCTACCCACCGTGCTCCATGTGACCCACGACTTCGAGGAGGCAGTGGCCCTAGGGGAGGAGATAGCGGTGCTGCAGGAGGGGAGGATCGCCCAGGTGGGCCCGGCGGAGGAGGTGTTCAGGCGGCCGGCCACCCCGGAGGTGGCCGAGTTCCTCGGCGCCCGGAACGTGCTTTCCGGACAGGTATCCCCGGACGGAAGGAGATTCAAGTTGGACGGGACGGAGCTCGAGGTGGTGAGCCGGCTTTCCGGGCCGGCCCACGCCGCGGTGCGGCCGGAGGACATCCTGCTTTCCCTCTCCCCCATCGCCACCAGTGCCCGGAATTGCCTGCGGGGGAGGGTGATGGGGATCGAAAGGAAGGGCCCCCTGGTCTACGTAACGGTGGACGTGCCGCCAACCTTCATCGTTGCCATCACCCCAGAGTCCCTCTCCGAGCTCGGCCTTGCTGAGGGGATGGAGGTTTACCTTTCCTTCAAGGCCTCGGCGGTGCACGTCTTTTGAGGAAATGGATAATCTTGATCGGTTCGGCCGCAAGATAAGCTACCTCAGGATATCGGTCACCGACCGGTGCAACTTCCGGTGCGTCTACTGCATGCCCCCTCGTGGGGTGCCCTGGCGGCCGCACGGGGAGATCCTCCGCTACGAGGAGATCGTGCGGGTGGTACGGGCCGCGGCTACATTGGGGATAAGAAAGGTCAGGCTCACCGGAGGGGAGCCGCTGGTGAGGAGGGGCCTGGCTGACCTTGTGCGTGAGCTTTCGGAGATCCCTGGGATAGAGGAGGTGGTGCTTACCACCAACGGGGCGCTGCTTTCCGAGAACGCCGAGGCCTTGGCAGCGGCCGGGCTCTCCCGGGTGAACGTGTCCCTGGACACCCTGAGGCCGGAGCGGTTTCGGGAGATCACCCGCCTGGGGAGGCTCGAGGACGTGTGGGAGGGGATCCTGGCTGCCCGAAAGGCGGGGTTGGTCCCGATCAAGCTCAACGCGGTGGTGCTGCGGGGGGTGAACGAGGGCGAGGTGGCCGAGATAGCCGCCCTGGCCCGGGAGGGCTTCAAGGTGAGGTTCATCGAGTGGCTGCCCCTGGGCGGGGTGGGGGAGGCGGACCCCGGGTGGTTCGTTCCGTGGGAGGAGGTGCGGGCCCGGGTGGAGGGGGCCCTGGGCCCCCTAAGACCGCTCGGGGTCCAGGGGCCGGCGCGCGTGTTCTCCCTTCCCGGGGGAGGGGAGGTGGGCTTCATCGCCGCCCGCTCAGCCCCTTTTTGCCCCTCCTGCAACCGGATGCGCATCACCGCCGATGGAAAGCTCCGCCCCTGCCTCCTTTCCCCCTTGGAGATCGACCTCAAGGGTCCCTTGCGGGCCGGGGCCACTCAGGACGAACTCGTAAGGCTCCTGGCCGAGGGCTTGAGGACGAAGCCCTGGGCCCACGGAGCGGAAGCCCCCAACGACCGGGGGATGTCGGAGATCGGAGGTTAAGATGGAACTATCACACCTGGACGAGAAGGGCAGGGTGCGGATGGTGGACGTGAGCGAAAAGCCCGAAACGGCTAGGACGGCGGTGGCCCGCGGTCGGGTAGTCATGTCCCAACAGACCTGCCGCGGGATCGCCGCCGGGGAGCTTTTCAAGGGCAATGTCCTCATCACGGCCCAGCTCGCCGGGATCATGGCCGCCAAGAGAACCGGGGAGCTCATCCCCCTGTGCCATCCCCTTCCGCTTGCCCACGTGGACGTGCGACTTTCCCCCCTCCCCGAGGAGGGGGCGATCGAGATCGAGGCCGAGGCCAAGTGCGTGGGCAAGACCGGGGTGGAGATGGAGGCCCTCACCGCGGTGGCGGTGGCCGCCCTGACGGTGTACGACATGGTCAAGTCCGCAGAGCCTGCGGCCAGGATCGAGGGGATTCGCTTGGTGAGGAAGTCCGGGGGGAAGTCCGGGGAGGTGGTGCTGGGTGAAGGTTAAGGTGCTGCTTTTCGCCGACCTCAGGGAGGTCGCCGGGCAGGGTGAGCTCGCACTGGAGCTCCCTGAAGGGAGCACGGTGGGCGGGATGCTTAGGGCCATCGAGGGAATCTATCCGGCCCTGGCCGGGCGCCTGCCACAGGTGAAGGTGGCGGTGGGACGCCGGCTGGCCGGGCCGGAGGCGGTGATCCGCCCGGGGGAGGAGGTGGCCCTGCTCCCCCCGGTGGGAGGGGGGTGACCGTGGACCAGGTGGAGCTCACCCGCTCCCCCATCGATGTGGGGAGGGTGCTCTCCGGCATCTCCGATCCCGAATGTGGGGCCCAGGTTCTCTTCCTGGGGACGGTGCGGGGGGTGGAGGACGGCGAGAGGATCGAATACCTGGAGTACGAGGCCTACGAGGAGATGGCCAGGGAGGAGCTTTTCAGGCTCTGCCAAAGGCTGCGGGCCCGGTGGCCCGAGATCAGGAAGGTGGCCATCGTGCACCGGCTGGGCCGGGTGGGGGTGGGGGAGGCGGCGGTGCTGATCGCCCTCTCCGCCCCCCACCGGGAGGGGACCTTCCCCGCCCTGGCCTACGCGGTAAAAGAGCTGAAGGAGACGGTGCCCATCTGGAAGAAGGAGGTGGGGGAGAAGGGGGCGCGATGGAAGCCGGCGAAGTGACCGGGATGTACCCGATGCTTTCAGTGGAAGAAGCCCTGGGGCGGGTCCTCTCGGCGATATCACCGCTGCCGGAGGAGAAGGTGCCGGTCCTGGAAGCCCTGGGCCGGGTGACGAGTCGTGACGTGAAGGCCACATGCGACGTCCCCCCCCATGCCAACTCCGCCATGGACGGCTATGCGGTGCGGGCCCAGGACACGGCCGGTGCCTCCCCCAAAAGGCCGGTGCGCCTGCACGTGGCCGGGGAGGTGGCGGCAGGGTACGTCCCCCCGGTCCAGGTCCTCCCGGGGACGGCGGTGAGGATCATGACCGGGGCTCCGCTCCCCCCCGGGGCGGACGCGGTGGTGCGCTTCGAGTGGACCGAGCCCGCCGGGGAGGACGTCTTGGTGAAAAAAGCTGTTCCAAAAGGGCAGGACGTGCGCCCCGCCGGGGAGGACGTGCGGGCCGGGGAGCTCGTCATCCCCGCCGGGACCAGGCTCCGACCCCAGGAGCTCGGGATGCTGGCCACCTTGGGGGAAACGGAGGTGTGGGTGCACCGCCGCCCCCGGGTGGGGATCCTGGCCACCGGCGATGAGCTGGTGGAGCCGGGCAAGCCCCTTCCCCCGGGCAAGATAAGGAACGCCAATTCATATTCCAACTTCGCCCAGGTAAAGAGATATGGAGGAATACCAGTATTGCTCGGGGTGGCCAGGGACCGGGAAGAAGAGGTGGCCGCCCGGCTGCGGGCCGGGCTTCAGCAGGGCCTGGACCTGCTTTTGGTATCCGGGGGGGTGTCGGTGGGGGACTTCGATGTGGTGAAGCGGGCCCTGGCCGCCGCGGGAAAGATCGACTTCTGGCGGGTGAGGATGAAGCCCGGAAAGCCCTTGGCCTTAGGGAGGCTCTGTTTGGGCGGGCGCCAGGTCCCGGTCCTGGGGATGCCGGGGAACCCGGTGTCGGCCGTGGTCTCCTTCGAGCTTTTCGCCCGTCCGGCCATCCTGGCCCTGCAGGGGGCCCGGGCCCTCTCCCCTCCGGTGGCCTTCGCCACCTTCGCCGACCGCGTCGCGGAGAAGGACGACCGCCGCCACTTCCTGCGGGTACGCCTGTCGCTGGAGGGGGGGGAGCTCGTCGCCCGCCTCACCGGGGGGCAGGGTTCCGGGATCCTGTCCTCCCTGGTCCGGGCGGACGCCCTGGCAGTGATCCCGGAGGATTGGCCCTGCGTGGAGCCCGGGGCCCGGGTGCAGGTGATCCTGCTTCCGCCATGATCCGGGCGGGGATCCTGACGGTGAGCGACCGAGCCTTCCGGGGGGAGCGGGAGGACCTCTCGGGCCCCCTCCTCCAGGAGCTCGTGCGGGAGCACCTAGGTGCTAAGGTGGCCGCCCAGGCGGTGGTGCCCGACGAGGAGGGGGCCATCTGCGAGGTGCTCATAAGCTGGTGCGATGAGCTTCATCTGGATTTGATCCTCACCACCGGGGGGACGGGCTTTGCCCCCCGGGACGTGACCCCGGAGGCCACCCGGAAGGTGATCGAGCGGGAGGCCCCGGGCTTGGCCGAGGCGATACGGCTTTCGGGCTTTCGGAAGACCCCTCACGCCCTTCTCTCCCGGGGGGTGGCGGGGATCCGCGGCCGCACCCTGATAGTCAACCTGCCCGGGAGCCCCCGGGCGGCCCAGGAGGGCCTGGAGGCCGTCCTCCCCGCCCTCCCCCACGGGCTGGCCCTGCTCTCGGACCACCCGGCCGCCGGCGACCACACCTTCCACCCCCCCACTTGACTTCCCCCCTCCACCCCACTATACTGTTCTTGGGAGCGCTCCCAAAACGGGGTTTTCGGGGAGGGGAAGGTGAAGCCGACGCTGGAGGAGGTGGCCCGCCTGGCAGGTGTCTCCCGCTCCACCGTCTCCCGGGTGATCAACGAGCACCCCAGCGTCAGCCCCGAGACACGCCAGCGCGTATGGAAGGCAATCCAAGAGATCGGCTACCGCCCTCACTCGGTGGCCAGAAGCCTGGCCACAAAGCGGACCCGCATCATCGGGGTGATCATCCCGGAGGCCATCACCAAGATATTCTCCGATCAGTTCTTCGCCATCCTCCTGCAGGGGGCGGCGCAGGCCACGAATGCCCGGGGCTATCAGCTCATCCTGTCCCTGTTCGACGACCCAAAAAGACAGGAGGAGCTCTATGCCAAGGTGCTCAAGAACGGCTACGTGGAGGGGGCGGTGGTGGCGTCCGCCCCCCCGAACGACCCCCTCCTCCGCGCCCTGAAGGAGGACCGCCTCCCCACGGTATCGGTGGGAAAACAGCAAGGCCTTCCTTACGTGGACGTGGACAACTACGGGGGAGGGAGGCTGGCCACCGAGCACCTGGTGCAGCTGGGCTACAGGAGGATCGCCACCATCACCGGCCCCCGGGATCACGTGCACGTCCAGGAGAGGCTTGCCGGCTACCGCGATGTCCTTGTGGAGCACGGGATCGGGTTCGAGGAGGAGCTGGTGGCGGAGGGGGGGTTCACGGAAGCGGGGGGGATGGCCGCCATGCAAAGGCTCCTCCCGAACCGGCCCGAGGCGGTGTTCGTCCAAGGGGACACCATGGCCGCCGGGGTCCTCAGGGCCCTGCGGGCTGCCGGACTCCGGGTCCCGGACGACATCGCCCTGGTGAGCTTCGACGACGCCCCCTTGGCCTCCCTCCTTGATCCCCCCTTGACCACGGTAAGACAACCCATCCGGCTTCTGGGGTTCATGGCCGTGGAGCTTCTGCTCAACATCCTGGAGGGGGCAGGGGGAAGCCACGAGCTCGTCCTCCCGGCCGAGCTGGTGGTGCGCGGCTCCTGCGGGGCCATCCGCCAGAACGGGGGAGGAAGATGACCCCTAAACCTTTCGGTTTGCCCCGTTTAGGGAGCGCTCCCAAAAACCAAGGGGGAAGGGGGTGAGAGGGGGGAACAGGCCATAAGGGGTTCTAAAAAAACTTCGGGAGGTGTTTTGTATGCATGCAAAGTGGTGGAAAGTGGCGCTTTTCGGGCTTTTGACGGGACTTTTGGGCTTTTTCGCCCTCGGACAGCAGTTCCCAAGGAGTGAGACCCTTTACATTAGCGGCGCGGCCTGGGGGCCGCCCTCTGACTGGAACCCGTTCATCACCTGGAGCAAGGCCAATACCTCCGGCACCGTGGGGCTGATCTACGAGCCCCTCTTCTTCTACGATCCCCTCAGGGACGAGCTGATCCCCTGGTTTGCCGAAAGCGGCACCTGGAAGGGAGAAAACCTCTTCGAGGTCAAACTCAGGGAAGGCCTAACCTGGCAGGACGGGGTGCCCCTCACCGCCGAGGACGTGGCCTTCACCTTCGAGCTCGGGAAGAAATACCCGGCGATCTGGTTCAGCCCGATGTGGGATTACCTTGAAAGCGTGGTTGCGGTGGGCGACCGCTACGTGGAGTTCTCCTTCAAGGGGACCCCGCTCTATCAGGAGTTCGAGAACAACCTGTACAACATCGCCATCGTCCCCAAGCACATCTGGGAGGGGCGGACCGAGGAGGAGATAGCAAGCGGTGCCAACGAGAACCCCATCGGCTCGGGGGCCTACCGGTACCACTCCCACAGCTCCGATCGAAACGTGTACGTGCGCAACGAGGACTGGTGGGGGATACGGCTCCTCGGGCTTAAGCCCGCCCCCAAGTACATCGTGGACATCCGCTTTGCCAGCAACAACGTGGCCTTGGGGTCCCTGCTCAAAGGGGAGCTTGACCTCTCAAACAACTTCCTCCCCGGGATCGCTGCCCTGGTGGAGCAGGGGTATGTGAAGACCTACCTTCCCGAGCCCCCGTACATGCTTTCCGCCAACACCGCGGTGCTGTTTTTAAACACCACCAAAAAGCCCATGGACGACCCGGCCTTCCGGAAGGCCCTGGCCCATGCGATCAACGTGGACGACATCATAAAGTACGCCTTCGCCGGCCTCGTGGAGCGGGCAAACCCCACCGGGCTCCTCCCCACCCTGTCCAAGTACGTGGACCGGGAGGTGGTGGAGGAACTGGGTTTCACCTATGACCCGGAGAAGGCGAAGATGATCCTGGCCGAGGCGGGGTATGCGGACATCGACGGGGACGGCTTTGTGGAGGCCCCGGATGGCTCCAAGATCTCCCTCGAGGTGACCTGCCCCTACGGGTGGACGGACTGGATGGAGGCCATCCGGGTGATCGCCCAAAGCGCCCGGGCGGTGGGGATCGATCTCGAGAACAAGACCCCGGACTACGGGGCCTGGAACACGGCCCTGGTGAGCGGCACCTTCGACATGACCCTCAACAACTGGGCCAGCCTATCCAACACCCCTTGGACGCTCTACAACCTCCTTTTCAACCACCCGATCCGCGACACCATGGGCTCGGGCAACTTCGGGAGGTACGATAACCCCGAGGCCTTCGACCTGGTGGACGAGCTTGCCGCCACCCCGGTGTGGGACACGGAGGGAATGCAGGCCATCTGCTCCCGGATCCAGAGGATCATGCTCACCGATCTTCCCATGATCCCGCTTTGGTACAACGGGCTCTGGTACCAGTACAACGACGCCGTCTGGACCAACTTCCCCTCGGCGGCCGAGGACACGCCCCACTGGTTGCCGTGCACCTGGGCCGGCTACTGGCAGATGGGCGGGCTGCACGCCCTGTTTGAGCTCAAGCCGGCCGGTTAGGTCGGTTGGGGGCCGCCCGGTAAGGGCGGCCCCCTTTTTAAAAATGAAACGTTACCTGACAAGGAAGCTTGCGATCTACATCCTCACCTTCTTCCTCGCGGTCACCATCGACTGGGTGATCCCCCGGTTCATGCCCGGGGACCCCGTCCAGACCATGCTCTCGCGGGCCAACCTGCGGGCCGAGGCGGTGGAGGTGATGCGGGGCTACTACCTGAAGGCGTTCGGGCTCGACGTCCCGGTTTGGAGGCAGTACCTAAACTTCTGGGTGGCGGTGTTCCACGGGGACCTGGGGGTGAGCGTCTACCTGTTCCCCAAGCCGGTGAGCCGGGTCATCATGGAGGCCGTCCCCTATTCCCTGGCCCTGCTCATCCCGGCCACGGTGCTGAGCTGGATCGCGGGGAACAAGTTCGGGGCGTTCGCCGCCCGCAGGAAGTGGCTCGACAACACCCTGCTTCCGGTGGGATACCTCCTCAACGCCACCCCCTACATGTGGCTGGGGATCCTGCTCGCCTGGGCGTTCGGCATCGCTTTGGGGTGGTTTCCCATCGCCGGGGCCTACGGCTTCGACAGGACCCCAAGCCTTTCCCTCGGGTTCATCTTGGATTTCCTCTGGCACTGGTTCTTGCCCTTTGCCTCGCTTTTTCTGGTTCAGTTCGGCGGCTGGGCCATCGGGATGAGGAACATGGTGATCTACGAGCTCGAGGCGGACTATTCCCAGTACCTGGAGGCCCTGGGGACGCCCAGGGGCTTGATCAGGAGGTACGCCTTCCGCAACGCCCTGCTTCCCCAGATCACAGGGCTTGCCCTGCAACTTGGGGTGATCGTGGCCGGGAGCGTGGTGACCGAGATCGTCTTTTCCTATCCCGGCATAGGATATCTGATCCTTCAGGCGATTCAGAATCAAGACTATTTCCTTATCCAGGGGTGTTTCCTTTTCATAATCATCGGGGTACTTTTGGCCAACCTGGTGGTGGACATCGTGTACATCGTGGTGGATCCCAGGACCCGGCGGGGGATGATGGGTGAGTCCTGATGAAAAATGAGTTTTTGTATTTTGCCTTAAGGAACCGGAAACTCCGGCTGGGGCTTTCGGTGGTCCTGTTCTTCCTCCTGCTCACCTTCGTAGGGCCTCTTCTTACGGATTACGACCCATGGGGGTATATCGGGGCCCCTGCCCAGCCGCCCTCGGCCGAGCATTGGTTTGGGACCACCACCTTCGGGCAAGACGTGTTCAGCCAGTTCGTGCACGGCCTGGGCCCGGCTTTTCTCGTGGGCGCCCTGGGTGGGGGGCTCGCCACCCTGATCGGGACCGCCATCGGTTTCGTAGCCGGCTACCGAGGGGGTTGGATAGATGAGATACTTAACATGTTGACCAACATCGTGATCGTCATCCCCACCTTCGCGGTGCTCCTCATCATCGCCGCCTACCTTGAGGTGCGGAGCTTCTTCATCGAGGCGGTGTTCATCGGCTGCACCGCCTGGCCCTGGACGGCGCGGGCCGTGCGGGCTCAGACCCTATCCTTGCGGGCCCGGGAGTTCGTGGACCTGGCCCGGATAAGCGGGATGAGGGCCAGCAAGATAGTGGCCTTTGAGGTGGCCCCCAACATGATGTCCTACCTGGTGATGGTGTTCATACTCCAGTTCGGCGGGGCGATCCTCAACGCGGCCACCCTTGATTTCATCGGTCTTGGCCCCACTACCGGGATCTCGCTGGGCCTGATGATGAACTATGCGGTGCTGTGGGGGGCGTTGCAGCTTGGGATGTGGTGGTGGTTCGTGCCCCCGGGGCTGGCCATCGCCCTCATCGTGGGGGCCCTGTACATCACCAACGTGGGCCTGGACGAGGTGTTCAACCCCAAGCTCAGGGAGAAGTGACCATGGCGCTCAAGGTCGAAGGGCTGCGGGTTTACTATCAGACCCTGCGTGGCGACGTGCGGGCCCTGGACGGGGCCAGCTTCTCGGTGGGGGATGGGGAGATTATGGGCCTCGCCGGGGAATCCGGCTGCGGCAAGTCCACCTTGGGCAGGAGCTTGATCCTCCTAAAGCCCCCCATGAAATACGTGGGAGGGGAGGTCCTGCTGGACGGGGACCCCCTGCCCATCTGGGACAGGGAGAGGATGGCCCCCTATCGGTACAAGAAGGTGTCCATCATCCCCCAGCAGGCCATGAACGCCCTCAACCCCACCCGCAAGATCGGCCGCCTGATCCGGGAGCTCCTGGAGGCCCGGGGGGTGAGCTCCCGGGACCTGCTCCCCGAGCTCAAGCGGAGGCTAGACCTGGTGGAGCTCTCCCACGAAGTGTTGAAGATGTACCCCATCGAGCTCTCGGGGGGGATGAAGCAACGGGTGGTGATGGTCATCTCCACCCTGCTTGACCCCTCCCTCCTCATCGCCGACGAGGTGACCTCGGCCCTGGACGTGTCCACCCAAAAGAGGGTGGCGGAGATGTTGGTGGGGTTCCGGGACCATAAGTTCGTAAGGAGCATGATCGTTATCACCCACGACATCTCCATCCTCTATCAGATCGCGGACTCCATCCTGGTGATGTACGCGGGAAAGCTGGCAGAAAAGGGCCCCACGGAGGCCATCGTGAGGAGGCCGCGGCACCCCTACACCCAGCTCCTCATCTCCTCCCTGCCCGAGATCGGGGTGCGGCATACAGAGCGGCGGCTGTCCGGGATCCCGGGAAGCCCCCCTCCCCTGCTTGAGCCCCCCCAGGGCTGTCGGTTCCGGGAGCGGTGCCCGGTGGCGTTCGACCGCTGCCGGGAGGAGCCCCCGTTTGAGGAGCTTGCGCCAGGGCACCTTGTGGCCTGTTGGAGGGCCCATGGTTGAGCTGGAGCGGGTGACCAAGGTCTATCGGGTGGGGACCTTCGGGGGGAGGGCCCTAAAGGCGGTGGACGAGGTCAGCTTCGAGATCGCCGACGGGGAGGTGGTCTCCTTGATCGGGGAATCCGGCTCCGGGAAGACCACCATCGGGAGGATGATCCTCCGGCTCATCCCCCCCACCTCCGGGAGGATACTGTTCTCCGGGATGGATATCTCCACCCTGAAGGGGAAGGCCTTGAAGGATTACTACCGGAGTGTGCAGGGGGTATTCCAGGACCCGTTCAGCTCCTACAACCCCATCTTCAAGGCCGATCGGGTCTTTAGGGTCGTGCGCCAGGAGTTCTTCCCCAATGTGGAGGAAGGGGAATGGGGGAAGCGGGTGGAGGGGGCCCTCCGGGCGGTGGGGCTGGCCCCGGGGGAGGTGCTGGGAAAATACCCGCACCAGCTGAGCGGGGGCCAGCTGCAGCGGCTTTTGATCGCCCGGGCACTGCTCCTCGACATCCGGTTCCTGGTGGCCGACGAGGTCATCAGCATGCTGGACGCCTCCACCAGGATCGACGTCCTCAACCTCCTGGCGGAGCTGAAGGGGGAACGGGGGCTGTCGATCCTTTTCATCACCCACGACCTTGCCCTGGGGCACTACCTGAGCGACCGGGCGGTGATCCTGTACCGGGGGTGCGTGGTGGAACGGGGGCCGATCGATCGGGTGTTCGGCAAACCCTACCACCCCTACACCCGGATGCTCCTCTCCTCCGTCCCCCGGCTCGACAGAAAATGGGAGGAGGGCAAGGTAGGGCTCAAGGGCCAGCAGGCGGCCCCCACCAAAGGTTGCGTGTACCATGCCAGGTGCCCTTTCCCGTATGAAAGCTGCAAGGGGGAAAGGCCGCACTTGGTGGAGGTGGAGCCGGGGCACCTGGTGGCCTGTCATCGAATCGGAGAAACGGAGGTTGGGAAATGCCGCAGGCAAGGCTAGTAGGTCCGGACCTGTCTAACATCCCCTGGGAGGAACGCCCGAAAGGCTGTCAGGATGTGGTCTGGCGCTCGAACCGCAATCCCATCATCACCCGGGACGCCGTCCCAGGGGCAAACAGCATCTTCAACTCCGCCGTGGTCCCCTTCCAGGCGGGGTTCGCCGGCGTGTTCCGGGTGGACACCACCGAGCGGGCGATGCAACTCCACGTAGGGAGGAGCAAGGACGGGGTCCATTGGCAGATCGAACCACACCGCATCGAGTTTTCCTGCGACGATCCCGAGCTCGGCAGGTTCGTCTACGGCTACGACCCCCGGGTATGCTGGCTTGAGGATCGCTGTTACGTCACCTGGTGCAACTGGTACCATGGCCCCACCATCGGCATCGCTTACACCCACGATTTCAAGGCGTTCTATCAACTTGAGAACGCGTTTTTGCCCTTCAACCGGAACGGGGTCCTGTTCCCCAGGAAGATCAGGGGCAAATACGCCATGCTTTCCCGGCCCAGCGACCCGGGGCACACCCCTTTTGGGGACATCTTCTACTCTGAAAGCCCGGACCTTATTCATTGGGGCAAGCACCGGCACGTGATGTCGCCTGTCCCCAACTCCTGGCAGTCCACCAAGATCGGGGCCGGCCCTACCCCGATCGAGACCACGGAGGGGTGGCTGCTCTTCTATCATGGCGTACTCACCTCCTGTAACGGCTTCGTGTACAGCTTCGGGGCGGCCCTCCTGGACCTGGAGGAGCCCTGGAAGGTGATCCGCCGCACCCGTCCTTACCTCTTGAGCCCCCGGGAGCCCTACGAGCGCGTGGGGGATGTCCCCAACGTCGTCTTCCCCACCGCCGCTCTGTACGACCCACCCACCGGAAGGATCGCCATCTACTACGGGGGAGCGGACACCGTCACCTGCCTCGCCTTTACCCTGTTTGACGAGCTCTGGGATTTTATTAAGGAAAACTCACTGTGATGCAGGACATGAGGGTGTGTGTGATCGGCGGGGGGAGCGTTTACACCCCGGAGCTCGTCGAGGGGTTCATCTCCCGGCCAGGGCTCCCGGTGCGGGAGATCGTCCTCATGGATGTGGATGAGGGGAGGCTGGAGGTGGTGGGGGGGCTGGCCCAGCGCATGGTGCAGGCGACCAGGGCAGGGATAAGCGTCTCCCTTACCACCGACCTCGGGGAGGCCCTGGAGGGTGCGAGCTATGTGATCGCCCAGCTCCGGGTGGGGGGAACCCCGGCCCGCATCCAGGACGAAAGGATCCCTTTGCGCTTTGGGATCGTAGGCCAGGAGACCACCGGCCCGGGGGGGTTTTCCTGCGCCCTGCGCACCATCCCGGTGATGCTCAAGATCGCAGAGGAGATTGAAAAACTCGCCCCGGATGCCCTGCTTGTGAACTTCACTAACCCCGCGGGGCTCCTCACCGAGGCCCTGCTGCGCCACACCCGGAGCCGTGCCGTGGGCCTGTGCAACGTCCCCCTGGGGATGAGGGACATGATCGCCGGCTGGCTTGAGGAGCGTCCTCAGGACCTGGAGCTTCTCTACTCCGGCCTCAACCACCTGAGCTGGGTATTTGGCGTCCGGGCCCGAGGGGAGGACCTCACGGAAAGGGCCCTCACCTGCGCGGTGGAAAGCGCCCGAAAGGGGGGCTTCCCCTTCTCCCCGGAGCTCATTGAGGCGCTGGGCGCCATCCCCAGCTACTACCTGCGCTACTACTACCACCACGACGAAGTGCTCGAAAAGCAGCTCCGGGCCGGGAGGACCCGCGGGGAGGAGGTTTTGGAGCTGGAGGCCGAGCTCCTGAGGCTGTATGCCGAAAGCTCCCTTGCCCAAAAGCCCGAGCTCCTCGGCCGGCGGGGTGGGGCACGCTACTCCCAGGCCGCGGTGGGCCTGATCTCCGCGCTCCACCATGGAAATGGAGAAGTCCACATCCTAAACGTGCGCAACGATGGGGCGATCCCCGATCTTCCGGATGACTGTGTGGTGGAGGTACCGGCCCGGGTGGGGAGGGAGGGGATCGAGCCCCTGCCCCAAGGGCCCCTCCCCCCGGGCGTCCGGGGGCTGGTCCAGGCGGTGAAGGCCTATGAGGAGCTCACGGTCAAGGCCGCAGTGGAGGGGGATGCCCGGGCAGCCCTGCAGGCCCTCCTTGCACATCCACTTGTCCCCTCCTTCTCGGTGGCCAAGGGGCTTTGGGCCGCCATCAAAAAGGCCAATCGGGCGTATCTCCCGCAGTTTGGGGGACGGTCATGAGGTACGTCTTGGGGCTGGATGCCGGGGGCACCAAAACCCTTGCTTTGGTGGCCGATGAGGAGGGGCACGTTTTGGGGGTTGGCCGCGGGGGACCGGCCAACCATCAGGAGGTGGGGCTTAAGTCGGCCCTGGCGGAGATCCGTCGGGCCTGCAGCAGCGCACTGGGGGAAGCGGGCCTCTCCCCACCGGTTGACCTCGCCATCTTTGGCCTGGCAGGGGCCGATCTCCCCATGGATTTTGAGCTCATTGCCCCAGCGGTCCGGAAGCTCGGCCTGGCAAAAGGGATCCGGGTGGAGAACGACACCATGATCGCCCTCCGGGCCGGCACCAGGCGGGGCTGGGGCGTGGTGGTGGTGTGCGGCACGGGCTTCAACGCCGCCGGGCTCTCCCCGGACGGCCGGGGCTTCCGCCTCCCCGGGCTGGGCTGGATGTCCGGGGACTGGGGAGGGGGGATGGACCTGGCCCGGGAGGCGGTGCGGGCCGTGGCCCGGGCCTGGGACGGCCGGGGAAGGCCCACCCTCTTAAGCGAGCTCCTGCTCTCCACCCTGGGCCTCTCAAGCGTAGAGGAGCTCATCTCCGCCCTCTACCTGGGCCAGCTGGGCCAGCCAGGAGGCCTTCCCGAAGAGCGACTGCTTGAGCTCGTCCCCTTGGTCTTCGAGGCCGCAGCCCAGGGGGACGACGTGGCCCAGGGGCTCCTCGCCCGGCTGGGGGAGGAGGCGGGGAGGGCGGCCGCGGCGGTCATCCGCCACTTGGGCCTGGAGAAAACCGACGTGGAGGTGATCCTGGCCGGGGGGCTCTTCAAGGGCAAACGCCCCTTGCTTTTCGATACCGCCGCCCAAACGATCCACCGCACCGCCCCAAAGGCCTTGGTAAAACGCCTTGAGGTGGAGCCGGTGGTGGGGGCCGCGCTCCTGGCCCTGGAAGGACTGGGGACATTGAACCAAAGGGCCCGTGAAAGATTGCTCTCCACACTTCCACCGGAACTGCGCAGCGAGCCCGTTTGAAAGGAGGAAGCGTGCGCTACGGATACTTCGACGATGAGGCAAAGGAGTACGTGATCACCCGCCCCGATACCCCCCTTCCCTGGATCAACTATCTTGGCTGTGAGGACTTTTTCTCAATCATCACCCAGACAGGGGGCGGCTACTGTTTCTTCCGGGATGCCCGCCTGCGCCGCCTCCTGCGGTTCCGCTACAACAACGTCCCCCCGGACCAGGGCGGTCGGTTCCTCTACCTGCGCGACGAGGGGACCGGGGAGTACTGGTCCCCCACCTGGCAGCCCGTGCGCGCCCCCCTGGAGGGCTTCTACTGCCGACACGGCCTTTCCTACACGGTCATCGGCTCCACCTACTCCGGGATCGAGGCGGAAGTGCGCTTCTTCGTGCCTTTGGGGGCGAATCTCGAGCTCTGGGACCTACGGGTGGCCAATCGCCGTGGGCAGCCGGCGGAGCTGTCCCTTTTTTCCGCCGTGGAGTTCTGCCTGTGGGACGCCTGGGACGACGCCACCAACCTCCAGCGAAACCTAAGCTGTGGGGAGGTGGAGGTGGAGGAGGGGGTGATCTACCACAAGACCGGGTACCGGGAGCGCAGAAACCACTTCGCCTTCTTTGCCTGCTCGGAAGGGCCTTGCGGGTTTGACACCCAAAGGGAGGCCTTCCTCGGCCCCTATCGGGGCTGGGATCGTCCCCGGGCGGTGGAAGAGGGGAGGATGCAGGGCTCCATCGCCCACGGCTGGGCCCCCATAGCCGCCCACCAAATCCGCCTGCGCATGGGACCGGGGGAAGTGAGGCGGGTCATCTTCCTCCTCGGCTACCATGAAAACCCATCCGATAGGAAGTACAACCCCCCAGGCTCCCTACGGATAAACAAGGAAACCGTCCGCCCCCTGATCGAAAGGTACCTCCGCCCTGAGGCGGCGGAGGAGGCCTTCACCACCCTGAGGGAACACTGGGCACGGTTCCTTTCACGCCTTCAGGTGGAGACGCCAAACCCCCACCTCAACAGGATGATCAACATCTGGAACCCCTACCAATGCATGGTGGCCTTCAACCTGGCCCGGTCGGCCTCCCTGTTCGAGACGGGCACAAGCCGGGGGATCGGCTTCCGCGACGCAAGCCAAGACCTTCTGGGGGTGGTACACATGGTCCCTCAAAGGGCCCGGGCCCGCATCCTGGACCTGGCCGCCACCCAGCTTGAGGACGGCGGTTGCTACCACCAGTATCAGCCCCTCACCAAAAAGGGGAACGAGGGGATCGGAAGCGGGTTCAACGACGACCCCTTGTGGCTTGTCCTGGGCGTTGTCGCCTACACCAAGGAGACCGGGGACCTCTCCGTGCTTGGGGAGCCGGTGCCGTTTGCCGGGGGGAGCCAGGCCACCCTCTACCAGCACCTCAAGCGGGCCATCGAGTACACCCTGGCTCGCCGTGGTCCCCACGGCCTCCCCCTCATCGGCCGGGCCGACTGGAACGATTGCCTGAACCTGAACACCTTCTCCCAGGACCCGGACGAGCCCTTCCAAACCGCCCCCTTGCGTCGGGACGGGAAGACGGCCGAATCCGTCTTCATCGGCGGGCTGTTTTCCCTGGCGGCAGAGGAGCTGGCCGAGCTCGCCGAGAGGATAGGAGAAGATGACGACGGCGAGCGTTTCAGAGATGAGGCCGAAAGGATGCGACAGAGGGTCCTGGAGTTCGGCTGGGACGGGAACTGGTTCCTGCGCGCCTACGATGCCTCAGGGGAAAGGGTCGGCTCCCATAACTCCCAGGAGGGCCAGATCTTCGTTGAACCCCAGGGGATTTGCATCATGGCCGGAATTGGCCTTGTGGACGGAAAGGCATGCAGAGCCCTCCAGTCGGTTTACCAGCGCTTGGCCACCCCCCACGGGATCGTGCTGCAACAGCCGGCCTACTCCCGCTATTATCCTCACCTAGGTGAGATATCCTCCTACCCACCTGGATATAAGGAGAATGCGGGCATCTTCTGTCACACCAACCCCTGGATTGTGATCGCGGAGGCGATGGTGGGGAATGGGGATCGGGCCTTCGACTACTACCTTAGGATAAACCCGTCGGCCAGGGAGGGGATGAGTGAGATCCACCGGTGCGAGCCTTATGTGTACGCCCAGATGATCGCGGGGAGGGACGCCCCCGCCTTCGGGGAGGCCAAGAACTCCTGGCTCACCGGCACGGCGGCCTGGAGCTACCTGGCGGCCACCCAGTGGCTCCTGGGGCTTAGGCCCACCCACGGGGGGCTCCTCATAGACCCCTGCATCCCCAGGGCCTGGAAGTCCTTCCGGGCCTCCCGCTGGTTCCGGGGTGCCCGCTACGAGCTTGAGGTCCTCAACCCCGCCGGGGTAGAGAAGGGCGTCAAGGCGGTCCGGGTGGACGGGAAGGGGATCGAAGGGAGGATCCTCCCCGTCTTCGGGGATGGGAAGACCCACCGGGTAGAGGTCATCATGGGCTAGGGGGTGAAGATGGAGGCTAGGTTCCCAGAGGGTTTCCTTTGGGGTGCGGCCACCTCGGCCTACCAGATCGAGGGTGCCTGGAACGAGGACGAAAAGGGGGAGTCCATCTGGGACAGGTTCGTGCGCATCCCAGGGAAGATCGAAAACGGCGACACCGGGGATATCGCCTGCGACCATTACCACCGTTTCCAGGAGGACGTGCTCCTGATGAAGGGGCTTGGACTCAAGGCCTACAGGTTCTCCGTCTCTTGGCCCCGGGTCCTCCCCCGAGGGCGTGGGGGGCTGAACCCTAAGGGTCTGGACTTCTACTCGCGCCTGGTGGACGCGCTCCTTGCGGCGGGGATCGAACCCTTCCTCACCCTGTATCACTGGGACCTCCCCCAGGCCCTGCAGGACGAGGGCGGCTGGGCCCGGCGGGAAACGGCCTTGTGGTTCTCCGACTACGCCGCGGTGGTGGCAAAGAAGCTCGGGGACCGGGTTCGCTTCTGGATTACCCATAACGAGCCCTGGGTGGCGGCCTGGGCGGGACATGGCTGGGGAAGACACGCCCCGGGACTGGAAAACCCGGGGCTCGCGCTCCAGGTAGCCCACCACCTCCTCCTCTCCCATGGGCATGCGGTGGAGGCCCTGCGGGACCTGGTCCCCGGGGCCAGGATCGGGATCGCCTTGAACCTGTCCCCCATCTACCCGGCCTCCCAGGGCGAAAAGGACAGCCAGGCGGCTCGGCGGGCCGACGGCTTTCTCAACCGCTGGTTCCTCGACCCCTTGTTCTCCGGGAGCTACCCGGCCGACATGCTCGAGTTCTTCGGGCCTCTGGCCCCCAGGATCGTACCCGGGGACATGAGGACCATATCCCGTCGGCTCGACTTCTTGGGGGTCAACTACTACACCCGCCAGGTGGTGCGGGCCGACCCGGAGGCCCCCTTTGGGGTGGAGTACGTGACCGTCCCCGGCGGGGAAAGGACCCAGATGGGTTGGGAGGTGTTCCCCGAGGGCTTGTTCCAACTCCTATCCCGGGTTCACCGTGACTACAGCCCACAGGAGATCTTCGTCACCGAAAACGGGGCGGCCTTCCCCGACGAGCCCGGCCCGGACGGGAAGGTCCAAGACAAAAAGAGGATCGCCTACCTGAAAGAACACATCCTCCAGTGCCACCGGGCCATCTCCACCGGGATCCCGGTCCGGGGCTACTTCGTGTGGTCCCTGCTTGATAACTTCGAGTGGACTTACGGTTATACCAAAAGATTTGGGCTTTTCTATGTGGATTATGCTACCCAGCGGAGGCTCCCGAAGGAGAGCGCCCGGTTTTACGCCCGGGTGATCGCGGAGGGCGGGCTTTCGGGCCGGAGCGGGTCCCGTTAAAATAAGGGGGGTATGAAGGTGGTAGGGATAGTGGGGAGTCCCCGTCGGGGTGCCAATACGGAGACCCTGGTGGACAGGGTGTTGGCCGGGGCCTCCCAAGCCGGGGCTCAAACCCAAAAGTTCATCCTCAACGAGCTCAGGATCCAAGGCTGCCAGGGCTGTGACCACTGCAAGGAGCACGGACGCTGCCGGCTGGATGACGACATGGGACCGGTCCTTGAGGCCCTGGTGGAGGCCGACGGGGTGGTGGTGGGCTCGCCGATCTACATGGGCTACTTGACCGCTCAGACCAAGCTCTTCCTGGACCGGCTTTATGTCTTCTTCCAACCAGGCCGGGAAAGCCCCTTTCCCCCGGGGAAACGGCTGGCCCTGGTGTACTCCCAAGGGGGAGGGGATGACCGGAGGACGGTGGAGGAGGTGGGGAGAAACCTGGCCGGGCTTCTGAGGATGCAGCTCGTGGGCATCGTCGGGGGAAACGGCATGAACGACCCCAACACGGCCAGGTCCAACCCGGCCCTCCTTAAGGAGGCCTTCCGCCTCGGCCAGGCCCTATGCACCGGGTCCCCTGGCCCCTGATCCGGGGCCGGAAAGGCCACCCAAAAAGGGTGTTTTCCGACCCGCTGGTGCTTTGCATCATCTTTGGATGTGGGAAAGCCTGTGGACAAAAACCCGCCCGCCCTGCCTTCCGGAACCCTTTTGGCATCCAGCTCCTTTGGGACACATGTCCCCAACCAGGGGGACATCGGCGCCAGGGTTTTCCACAGGGATGGGGGTCTAAGTTACATACATTACTTCAGGCCCTTCCCGGTGGTGGTGGCGGTCAGGCGGCCGTGGCGCACCCCTTTTAGGCCGATGAGCTTGGAGGCGAGTTCCGCTATCTCCGCCCCCTTCCCCTTGACGGCGATCACCTCCAGGCAGTGGTCGTGGTCCAGGTGGATGTGCATGGTGGAGATCACCTTGTGAAACTGTTCGTGCTGGATATCGGTGATCCGCTCTTCCAGGTTTCGCACGTGGTGGTCATAGACCAGGGTGATGACCCCCACCACCTCCTCCCCGGCGCGCCACTCCTGGCGAACCAGCCGCTCCCGGACGAGATCGCGGATGGCTTCAGAGCGGTTGGCGTAGCCCTGGCGGACGATGAGCTCGTCGAACCTGGCCAAGAGCTCCTCGTCCATGGAGACGCCGAACCTGACGATGCCCATCCGGCCAGCCTCCTTCAAAGCACCGCCAGATACCGATCAAGCTCATAGCGATGCACTTGGGCCCGGTACATGTCCCACTCGATGCGCTTGTTTTCTATAAATTTTTCGAAGATGTGGTCCCCCAAGGCCTGCCGCACCAGCTTGCTTTTCTCCATCTCGGCGATGGCCTCGTTGAGGGAGCCGGGTAGCTCCTCGATCCCCAGGGCCTGGCGTTCGGCCGGGCTCATGGCGTACACGTCCCTTTCCACCGGCTCCGGCACCGGGTAGCCGGCCTCTACCCCCTGCAGGCCGGCCCAGAGCATAACGGTGAAGGCGAGGTAAGGGTTACAGGCCGGGTCCGGGGCCCGGAATTCCACCCGGGTGGCGTTCTCCTTGCCCGGCTTGTACATGGGCACCCGGATCATGTTGCTGCGGTTACGACGCGCCCAGGTGATGTACACCGGGGCCTCGTAGCCGGGGACCAGCCGCTTGTAGGAGTTCACCCATTGGGCGCACACCCCGATTATCTCCCGGGCATGCCTCATGATGCCAGCGATATAGCCCTTGGCCACCGAGGAAAGACAAAGGGGATCCTGCGGGTCAAAGAAGGCGTTCCGCCCATCTCGGTAGAACAGGGACTGGTGAGTGTGCATCCCGGAGCCGTTCTCCCCAAACAGAGGCTTGGGCATGAAGGTGGCGTGGATCCCGTTTCTCCTTGCGATCTCCTTTACCAAAAACCGGGTGGTCATGAGGCTGTCGGCCATGGTGAGGGCATCCGTGAACCTGAGGTCGATCTCCTGTTGGCCAGGGGCCACCTCGTGGTGGGCGGCTTCCACCTCGATGCCCATGGATTCCAGTGCCAGTACCGTCTCCCGGCGAAGATCCGATCCCTCGTCGGGCGGTACCAGGTCGAAATAGCCCCCGGAGTCCAGGGCCTCCGGTGTGTCCGCCGACTTGAAGTAGAAGTACTCCACCTCCGGCCCCACATACATGGTGAACCCCAATCCCTCGGCCCTGGCCAAGGCCCGCTTCAGGGCCCCCCGAGGGTCACCCGCATAAGGCCTCCCATCGGGCTCGTAAACGTCGCATACAAGACGGGCTGCCCGCCCCCACGGGAGCTTGGCGAACGTAGCCGGATCCGGCCGCACCAACATGTCCGACTCGTCGATCCGGGCGAACCCATGGATGGAAGACCCGTCGAAGCCCACCCCCTCCTCCAACGCCTCCTCCAGCTCGCCCACCGTAATCTCTACGCTCTTTAGGTTTCCTAAAAGATCTGTGAACCAAAGCTGTACAAACTTTATCCCGTCCTCATGGGCTTTCCTCAGCACTTCCTCGCGAAGGTCCTCTGCCATCCCACATTCCCCCTTTAAACAAAGGGGCATTGTAACACAAACGGCGGCCGGTGTGGACCCCGATCCGTGGGCTAATCCAGGTAGCCCAGGTCGCGTAGGCGCTGTTCCACCTCCTTTTCCTCCTCGGGGCTGTAGGAGGAAAGGAAACCCTCGCTGAGGAGCCGCTCCCTGAGCACCGCTTCCACGTACTCCTCCACCGAGCCCACTGAAAGCTCCGGAAGGTGTTCCTCGATTGCCCGCACTACCTCCGCGGCTATCTCGATCGCCCTTTTTTCACCCATCACCCATCACCGACAATATCAGATCGTGGACCTCCAGTATGGACCGTTCCGGGCGGTCGTCAAGCTTGGGGTAGGCGATGAAGATCCCATGGTGGGAGTGGTTGGCCTCATCGGGGCCGGTGTCGTTTTCGCGCAAGTGGACGTTCCTCCAGCCCACCGTGCCGATGGACCGCCAGCCCAGGTCCCCGAAGTAAACGATCAGGTCCGGTGGGATCCCCCTGACCTTTCGGTATAGCCCTTCGGGCCGGAGTACCCGGGTGCCGATGGGGCGGCCCGCCTCGTCCGGGATGGCGGCGAGGCGGGCGGCAAGCTCGGCCCTGATCTCCTCGTACCGCTCAGGGGGCACGATCCCCTGGGGCTCCCGTCCGGCCAGGTTTAGGAACACCCGGCCATAGTAGCCACCCTCCCCCCAGGCGACCGTACGCGACCAGTCCACCAGCCCCGCTTCCACGAGCTCCCCCAGCCGCACCGGCCTTTCCGGATACCTGCGCAAGACCAGATACCCCTCCTGGATGAGCCACTCGTTTATCCCAATGCCCCCCTCCATCCCCTGGACCCCGTGATCCGAGACCACCAGCACCTGTGTCCCCCCGGGGAGCTCGGAGAGGAGCTCGGCCAGCTTCCCGTCCAAAAACCGGTAGTAGTCACGGATGGCATCCCGGAAGGGGCTCTTGGGATCGTGCTTGGAGTGGTGGGGGTCGTGATGGGCCCAAAGCCCGTGATGGATCCGATCCGGTCCCATCTCCACCATGACAAAGAGGTCCCATCTTTCCTCCCTCAGGAGCCTGCGGGCCAGGGAGAACCGCTGCTCGGTCATCCCCCGGACCCGTTCGATAAGCCACCCCTTGTCCTGGGTGCGGAAGCCCCGCACATCGGGGATGTAATCCCCCACCCAGGTTGCTATCCTGTGCTTCAAGGAGGCGGGATAGGTGAAGTTGGTCCCGCCGTTCGGGGTCAATGGGCCTGCCACCATCAACCCCCGCACCGGCCGCGGCGGGTAGGTGCCCGGGACCCCGAGCAGGATAGACCTCTTCCCCCGGCGGCCAAGCTCATCCCACACCGCAGGCACGCCGAAGCTGGCCGAGGAGGCCACCGCCAGCCCTCCGTAGCTGTAGTCGGCCCGATTCCGGAACCCGTACACCCCGAGCTCCCCCGGATCCCTCCCGGTGAACATGCACATCCATGCCGGCACGGTGATGGGCGGGTCAACGCTCGCCAGGCGGGAAAACGTCCCGCCTCCGATGAGCTCCCTAAAGGTGGGCAGCCCTCCAAGGAGCTCCTCCAGGAGGTTTGGATCGGCACAGTCCAGCCCAATTACGGCCAACCTCTTTGCCGCCTTGGCCGGGGTGGTTCCAGAAAGCCAAGCTGCTGATCCTTTCGGCATTCCAAGGGGAGTATAATCCGGGCCGGCCACCCCATCTAGGCCTGCGAACCCGGCCTAACCCCTGGACCGGTAAAGCCGTGCTGCGGTCCTGGAAAGGAGCACCACCGCGGCCCACATCCCTGCCAGGGTCCCCAAAAGCCCCCAGAAGGGCAGGGTTAGCCGCAGCCTCCAAAGGCCGACGCAGAGGGCAAACCCCAGGGCGGCCACCCAAAATGCCCTGCGCGTTTGGGCCTTGAGGATGATGCGGGCGCTCTCCCCGGCCGGGCCAAGCCGGAAGGAGAGCAAGGCCACATCCCAGCTCGCCAGGCCCAGCGCCACCGCCCCGGCCGCGGGGAGGAGCTTTCCGGTCGCGGCCCCGGCAACCCCCAGGAAGACCAGCATTACGAGCCCCGCCGAGACCAGGGCCGGCTTCCTGCGCCAAAGCCCCACCCCCAAGGAGAGGAGCACGGGCAAAGGGAGGAGCGCGCCCGGCAGGCCCCCGTGGATGAGCGGCCCCCAGGCAAGCCCCAGCGCGGCCGCAAATCCCAGGCAGGCTAGAGCCACCTTCCCCTCCTCAGCCGCCTGACCTGTACTGCCAGGGGGAAACTCGTATCCCAAAGGAGGAACCTCACCCCGGCCGAGCAAAGGGTTCGCAGCATCTCCCACCGCTCAAGCTCCAGGATCCGGGCCGCAAGCTCCGTCTCCTTGGAGTGGGGGAGCTCGGCCCGCTCCAGGCTCAAGGGATCCGGGATCACCAAGAAAAGCGAGTATCCACGGGCCACAAGGCGCCCGATGAACCCCTGATCCCCTGGGACCAAGGGGGAGACCAGGGCTATTTGGGAGCCCGGGGGGAAGAACCGGGTGGGCAGCTGAGAAAGCTCCGAGAAGACCTCCGTATGGCCCAGTTCCGCCCTGGCCAGCATCCTGAGCAGGCGTTCCCCGTGCCGCTTTCCAAACCCGGGGAGGATGAAATCGAGATAGCGCCCGTAAAGGAGCAGCCCCACCCGGTGCCCTTCCCCCAAGAAATGCTGACAGAGGGAGGCGGCCGCCCGCGCCGCGCGGTCCAAAAGCTCCTTTCCGTGCTTGGGTGGGTAGGCGCTCGCCCGCACGTCCAGGACCACCATCACCTCGGTAGCCCTCTCCTCCTCGAACTCCGTGATCACCAGGCGATCCCACCGGGCGTAGGCTTTCCAGTTGATCCGGCGGACGTCGTCCCCGGGGAGGTACTCCCGGGTCCCGAAGAACTCCAGGCCGGCCCCGGCCCTACGGGCCCGGACCGTGCCCTGGGCGACCAGGGTGCGCCGGGGGGAGATGCTCAGCCCGGAAAGGCGCTCGTAGCGCGGTAGCACGGCAAGCGGCTCGGCGCAGGGGAGCTCCCCCCGCCACAGGGTGTATCCCAGAAGGTCGCGCACCGTCACCTCCACATGGGAAAGCGGATAAAGCCCCCGGCTGACCCGGGCCCGGTAGCTCAAGACCATCCGCCCTCCCCGGGGCAGGGGTTTGACCGAGGCTAGCCTTCCGGCCTTGAGCTCCCAGCGCGGGGGCAAAGGCTCCCTTACCTCCACCACCTCCAGGTCCACCCCCTGGTTTTCGACCTCCACGGTTACTTCCACCTCGTCCCCTTCGTGGAGCCGCTGGGCGGAGAGGACGCGGGTGGCAGAGAGCCTGGGATGGCGCTTTTCGTAAGCCAAGGCCAGGCCGAAGGTGAGGTGGACCGCCACCGGCACCGCCAAAAGCAGGATCGGGGGGTGTCTTAAGGCCAGGCCCACCGTCACCAGGAGGAAAAGCAAACCGAGCTCAAGGGCGGCCTTGTGCCGGCCCTCCATTCAGCCTACCTTCGGCACCGGAACGCGTGCCAAAAGCTCCTCCACGATCTCCTCCGGCCGGACCTCCTGCGCCCACAGGTCCGGGGACAGGATGAGCCTGTGTGCCAGGGCGGGCACCGCCACCGCCTTGACGTCGTCCGGCACGACGAAATCGCGGCCGGCCAGGGCCGCCCGGGCGCGGGAAAGCCGAAGGAGCGCTAGCGTCCCCCTGGGGCTCGCCCCCACCGCCACCGCCGAGTGCTCCCGGGTCCGGTGCACGAGCTCCGCCATGTAGGAGAGGAGGTCCGGGTCCACGAACACCTCCTCCAGGGCGGCCCGCATAAAAAGGAGCTCCTCGGGGCCGGTCACCTCTTCCAGGGCCACCTCCTCCCTCCGCCGCTCCAGGCGCCGCCGGAGGATCTCGATCTCCTCTTTCGGGGTGGGGTAGCCGAACCGCAGGCGCACCAGGAACCGATCCAGCTGGGCCTCCGGCAGGGGGAATGTTCCCTCGTACTCGATGGGGTTCTGGGTGGCGATGACGAAGAACGGCTGGGGCAGGGCGCGGGTTTCCCCCTCCAAGGTCACCTGGCTTTCCTGCATGGCCTCAAGGAGGGCCGACTGGGTCTTGGGGGTGGCGCGGTTTATCTCGTCGGCCAGCACCACCTGGGCGAAGATGGGCCCGGGGCGGAAGTCGAACCGGCCTTCTTTCCTGTCGAACACGTAGGTCCCCAGGATGTCGGCGGGGAGCAGGTCCGGGGTGAACTGGATGCGGCGGAAGGAAAGCCCCAGCACCTGGGCAAAACACCGGGCGGTGAGGGTCTTGGCAAGCCCCGGGTAGTCCTCCAGGAGCACGTGGCCACCGGCGAGCAGGGTGGCCAGGATAAGCTCCAGGGTGGGGCGCTTCCCCACCACGGCCCGCTCCACCTGGTCCAGGATCGCCTTCCCGCGCTGGGCCACCTCATCGGGCTTCACGGATGCCTCCTCTTGCCTTTAGGGAAAGGAGCTCCACCGCCCGGGAGAGGCTTTCTAGGTAGTTTTGGCCGGTGCGGGCCGGCCAAGGGAACCTGGGCGGGACAAGGACCAAGAGGAGCTCTTCTTCCTGGGGCCAGCGGCCGGCCCGCAGGTCCGCCCAGGCCTGCCGGGGTGGGACCCCCTCCCTCCGGGCCCTGATCCCCACCGCCGTTCTGGAAAGCCGCCTCCCCAGCTCCCTCCGGGCGGCCGGGGAGTACTCCGCCCGGCGGATGAGGCGGACAAGCTCGATAAGTTGGGAAACCGGCGGGCGGGGCTCCTGCGGCCTGGGGCGCTCTGCCCGGGGCATGCTCCCCAGGGCGCGGAGGCCGGCCAGGGCCCCCACGGCCACGGCCACCAACCATACCAGGCCCTGGGGCAGGGAATCCATCAGCCACCACAGGCGCACAAGCGGGGCCACCACAAGCTCCCGCAAAAGCCCCCGGAAGCCGAAGGCAAGGCCCGCGGCTATCCCCACCGCTAAGGCCGCCCACAAGGCCAGCTTCTTACCCATAGGCCCTTTCGATGGCCGAAAGGGCCGCGATGGCCTCCTCCCTGCGGGATTCGCTCTCCTTATGCCCGTAACGCACCTCCTCGAAAAGTCTGGTCAGGACCCCGATCGCCTCGTGAGAAAAGCCCCGGCGGGAAAGCTCCTCGGCCAGCTCCTCAGGGGTGAGATGAGGGGAGTCCTTGACCTGGGCCCGCTGTGACAGTATCTCCACCATCCTGAGCCAGCAGCGGACGACCACGTCGGAGACCGGGCTTCCGGCGCGCAGCTCGGCCGCCGCCTCCCCCGCCGCCTGGGCCAGCCTCCGGTTCACCGATCCCCAAGGCCGACCGGCAAACCGCCTGATCCCCCACCATGAAAGTAGCGCCCCCGCCGCCGCGGCCACCAGCCACACCGCCCAATCCGGGGCCGCCGGGGGGCCTTGTGTGGCCTCCCCCTCCCCGCCCAGCCCCTGCCCGGAGGCCTGGGCCGCCTGCTGGAGGGGCTGCTCCAATGGCGCGCGGACCAGGGCGTTCATTATGCTGAAGCCGAGGAAGGTGACCAGCGCCGCAACGAACAAAAGCCGCAGGATGCGGCGCCTGTATTTGGGCACCAGCACGAACACCACCAACACCAGGAAGATCAAGGAAAGCAGGAGCACGTGCAGGGCCCGCAAAAGAAGCGCTGCGAGCCGATCGTTTTCCATCCGAGCACCGGCCGCGTCCCCCACGGCCCAGGAGTCGAGCGGGACCGGGCGGCCGCCCCGGAACTCCACCCCCCACAGCCCGGCGGCCAAGAGGCCCATCAGGGCGATCAGGAGGAAGCCGAGGGCCAGGATCCGGGCCTTTATCATCCCTCTACCTTGAGGTGGAGCTGGCGGAGCTGGTCCTCGTCCACCTCGGCCGGGGCCCCGGTGAGGGGACAGGTGCCGGAGGCCGTCTTGGGAAAGGCGATCACCTCCCTCAAAGTGGACTCCCCGGCCAGCATCATCACCAAGCGGTCCAAGCCCAGGGCGATCCCCCCATGGGGCGGGGCCCCGTACTCCAGCGCCCTGAGGAAGAAGCCGAACCTCGCCTCGGCCTCCTGGGGCCCGATCCCCAATACCTCCAGCATCCGCTGCTGCACCTTCCGCCTGTGTATCCGGATGGAACCACCCCCAAGCTCCACCCCGTTGAGGACAAGATCGTAGGCGTTTGCCCTGAGCTCCCCCAGGCGCTCTTGCGGAAAATCCGGGGCCATGAGCTTGGGGAGGTCTTCCGACCTAGGGGAGGTGAACGGGTGATGCACCGCGGTCCAGCGGCCTTCCTCCTCGCTCCATTCCAAAAGCGGGAACCCCACCACCCAGGCCGGGCACCACACCCCTTCTGGGATCAAGGAGAGCCGCCGTCCTAGCTCAAGGCGCACCTGCCCCAGGGCCTGGGCCGCGCTCACGGGCTCGCCGGCCACAAACAGGAGCAGGTCGCCCACCTGGGCGCCGGTGGCCTCCCAAAGGGGCTCCTGCCGGGGGAGGTAGCGGGCCAGGGGGCCGCGGGGCCCGGACTCCCCCCGGGCCAGCCAGAGGAGCCCCTTGGCCCCATGGGCCTTGGCCACCACCTCCAGTTCCTCAAGCTCCTTACGGCTCGCCCCGGCCCGGCCCGGGACCCTCAGGGCGAAGGCCCGCCCGCCAGCCTCCATCACCTCCCGGAACACCCGGAACTCCGTCCCCGCAAACGCCTCGGTGATGTCGACTAGCTCAAGCCCGAACCTGAGGTCGGGCTTGTCAGAGCCGTAGCGGAAAACCGCCTCCTCGTAGGTAAGACGGGGGAAGGGCCTTGAAAGCTCCACCCCGATCGTCTCCTGAAAAACGTGGGAAAGGAGCCCCTCGATGAGCTCGAAAAGCTCCTCCGGATCTTCGAGGAAGGCCATCTCCAAATCGAGTTGGGTGAACTCCGGCTGGCGGTCGGCCCTTAAGTCCTCGTCCCGGAAGCAGCGGGCGATCTGGAAGTAACGCTCCACCCCCGAGATCATAAGGATCTGCTTGAAAAGCTGGGGCGATTGGGGCAGGGCGTAGAACTTCCCCGGTTCAAGGCGCGAGGGGACCAGGAAGTCGCGCGCCCCCTCTGGGGTAGACCGGGTGAGCAAGGGGGTCTCCACCTCGATGAACCCCTCCCGGTCTAGGTACTCCCGGATGGCCATGGTGGTCCGATGGCGCAGGCGCAAGTTCCGCTGCATGCGGGGGCGGCGGAGGTCCAAATATCGGAAGCGCAGGCGGGTCTCCTCCCCCGCCTTGGGGGGGTCCTCGTCCACGGCGAAGGGGGGGGACTTGGCTTGGGCCAAGACCTCGAGCCGGTCGACCTTCACCTCCACCTCCCCGGTGGGGAGGTCCGGGTTGGGGGCCTCCCGCAGGACCACGGTGCCCTCAACCCGGATCACGTCTTCACAGGAGAGCTTGCGGGCATCGGGAAGCCCCCGAAACAGGAGCTGAACAAGACCGCTTCCGTCCCGCAGGTCAACGAAGGTGAGCTTCCCCAGGTCCCGCACCCGATGCACCCAGCCGGCCAGACACACTTTCCTGCCCACGTCCTTCCCTGAAAGTTGCCCGCAGTTCTCTCGCTTCACCGGTTCCCCTTTCGCCCGATTGTACCCCGCCCCTTACAGAACTTGTGACCTGCGGCCGGCAACTTTACAAGGGCTTGGCCGCCGGGCAGATCTCGCGGTAGGCGCAGGGGCGGCAGGCCCCAAAGGAGGGCCTGGGGGAAAAGTCACCGCCCCGGATCCCGGCCTCGGCCGCCCGGATCGCCTCCAGGGCCTTGGCCAGCATCCTTTCAGTTGGCCTGGCCCTCCCTACCACGACCTGGGGGGTAAGGAAGCGGAGCTGGACCTCCCGCGGCAGCTCCCCAAGCAGGCGCCTGTAGGCAAGGGCGTAGATGGCAAGCTGCAGGGATTCTTTGGTCCGGCGATCCGCCGCTTCAGGGGTAACATCGCTTGTCTTGTAATCGATGATCACCGCCCCGTCCCCTCCCTGGTCCACCCGGTCCCAGTAGCCGATCACCCGGGCACCCCCCTCCTGGAAGGCGAAGTACTTCTCCACGAAGCTGGGTCGGGCGCCCTGCTTTTCCTCGAAAGCGTAGAAGGCCTTAAGGGCCTCCTCTCCTTGGGCGAGCATGGCCTCCTCTTGGGCGGCCGAAAGGAATCCCTCCGGCCGCCAGGCCCCCCTGAACACGGAGACGATCTCCTCCAAGGGGAGGGTGCGGCCCTGGAGCTTGGCCATGTGGTAGGCCTGGATGGCCCGGTGTACGGCGTGTCCGTAGATCACCGTGGGGTGGAGGCGGATCGGGACCCGCAAGATGTGAATGTAGCGGTACTTCAAGGGGCAGGTGAGGAAGTCGTCCACCTGCTGGTAGGACAGGGTCAGGGGGGCATCCGGGGCGACCTGGGGCTCAGGCGGGCTGGGGGTCCGGCCGGCCCGGGCGATGCGCAGAAGGGCAGGGGCCTCCGGCCCTTCTTGACTTACCCTCTCCGGGCCCAGGGCCTCGAGCACGAACCTGGAGACCTTTGCCGCCCGTTTGCGCGGCGGCTCCCCCGGCGGGCGATAGTCGGAGGAGGAAAGCAGGAAAAGGTGCCTTTTGGCCCGGGTCATCCCCACGTAAAAAAGCCGCCTTTGCTCTTCCAGGTGCGCCACATCCTCGGGGAGCGAGGGGGCCCGCAGCTCCTCCGGGAGGTTGAACGTGGGCCGCCGGGGCCGCCCCGGGAAGAAGTCCTCCGAAAGCCCCGTGAGGAACACCGCCTCGAACTCCAGCCCCTTGGCCTGGTGGAAGGTCATAACCTGCAGGGCGTCCGTGCCGGGCTCGGCCTCCCCCACTAAGGGGCTGAAGCCCAGGGCCCGCAGCTCCTCCACATAGCGCACGAACCAGGGGACCCGGTCGTGCTTTGCCACCTCCTCGAACCTCCTCACCACGTGCTCGAAGAAGTCGGCGATGTTCTCCAGGGCCCGGCCCGCCCCGGGCTCGTCCGAGTGCGCCAGGGCCTCAAGGTACCCGGTCCGCTCCATGAGGAAGGCGTACAGCACCCGGCCGGTGGGGTTCCCCCGGGAGAGGTCCTCACAGTAGGCAAGATCCGCCAGGGCCCGCTTGCCCGCCCTGAGCCCCGCCTCGGTGAGCTCCCCCGCCTCGATCGCGCTGGCAAGCACGCCCCTCAGCGGGCGATGCCGCCCCTGGGCCCACGCAGTAAGAAAAGCCAGGTCCTCCCCCGGCATGCGGTAGATGGGCGAGCCGAGGAGGTGGTACAGGGCCTGGTCGTCCCTGGGATCGGCCACACATTTCAGAAAGGAGAGGACCAGCTTTATCTCCTCCTGGTCAAATAGCCCCGCCCCGAACCTCCCCGCCAAAAGCCAGGGCACCCCGGCCTCAGACAGGGCCTTAAGGTACGGGTCCGGCCGGTACCGATTGCGATAGAGCACCGCCATTTCCCGGTAGGGGACCCCGGAGGCGGCCAGCTCCCGCACCTTCTGGGCCAAGAACTCCGCCTCCTCCACCACGGTGGGGAAGTGGCGGTGGAGGGGGGCAGGCCCTGGTCCTTTGATCGCCCGGAGCTCTTTCGTTATCCGGTGAGGGATCTCACCCCGCTCCGACAGAGCTTCAAGCCGGTGGGCATTGTGCCGGATGAGCCGCATGGCCGAAGCCAGCACCCCCTCCGTGGACCGGAAGTTCTCCTTGAGCACCACCACCTTGGCCTCGGGGAACGCCTTGAGGAAGGAAAGCAGATTATCATGTGGCACCCCCCGGAAGCCGTAGATGGCCTGGTCATCATCCCCCACCACCGTCACGTTGCGGTGTCCGGCAAGGAGGGTGACAAGCCTAAGCTCGGCCTTGCTCGTGTCCTGGAACTCGTCGGCCAGCACAAACGGGAAACGCCTGTGGTATTCGGAAAGCAGGCCAGGACGCCCTTCGAGGAGCCGCACCGCAAGGAGCACCAGGTCCCCGAAATCCACCATCCCCTCTTTTGCCAGGAGCTCCTGGTAGGCGGCGTAGATCTCGGCCAACTCCTGGCGGAGGTCGAGCTCATCCGACGGGCGCGTCCCGGCCTTCTTCTCCCTTTTCACCCAGGCCAGGTAGTCGGAAGGAGCGATGGCCTCGTCCTTGGCCCGGTGGATAAAGGAAAGGATCGGTGACAGGAACCTGAGGGGTTGGCGCAGGGCCTTGGGCTTGAGGGAGGAGAGCGGAAGATCCCACAGGTGGTCGAGCAGGAATACCCGCTGGTCCCACTCGTCCAGGATCTTGAAGTCCGGGGGGAGGCCGGCCAAGGGGGCGTTCTCCCTTAAGATCCGCTCGCAAACCGAGTGGTAGGTGGCCACCCAGGCATCCAAGGCGGCGTAGCCCACCTGATCGAACGCCCGATCGAGCATCTCCTCGGCCGCCTGATGGGAGAAGGTGAAGACAAGGAGCTGGCTTGGCCGCCTGACCAGCCCCTCCGAGATGAGGAAGGCGATCCTGCGGGTGATGACGGTGGTCTTCCCCGTCCCCACCCCGGCAAGCACAAGCAGCGGACCCTCACCATGGGTAACCGCCTCCCGCTGCTCGGGGTTAAGCCCCGAAAGCACGTCCCTCATCCCCCTCAGGTACTTGTTTAGCGTTGGCTAAGCGAGCTGAGGTAGCGGGGGCGGTCGCTCAAGGCTCAAGGGTGAAGGCTTGCCCCCAGCCGTCA
>LDZS01002035.1_pt1 | contig 55969 bp, 54 predicted proteins | sample 615471 | NCBI WGS metagenome assembly LDZS01 (sample SAMN03408295, study PRJNA278302) | terrestrial metagenome | isolation source: oil reservoir sample K3 | place: USA: Alaska, North Slope, Kuparuk formation | collected 2013
CCAATTAAAGTTTACATGACAAAGAAACTCATTGCTGTTAAACCAGATGACACCATTCAAGAGGCCTGCAGAGTTATGGTGGAATTTGACATCGGCTCTCTTGTAGTTGTTGATAATGGCAATGTTGTGGGCTTCTTCACAAAAAGTGACATTATAAGGAGGGTGATTGTTCCCGGCTTAGCTTACAATACTCCTGTAGCGGAGATCATGTCAAAGGAATTAATTACTGTGAATGCGAATGTTCCTTTAAAAAAAGTTTTAGAAATAATGGCAGCAAAAAGGATAAAGCACATGCTCATTGAAGAGGAAGGAAAAGTTGTAGGAATCTTCACTCTAAGTGATCTCCTTGAAGCTAGCAGAAGAAAACTTGAAACAGCCATTTCGGCAGAGTGATCATCATGATAAAGATAGCTCATATAAGTGACACCCATATAACAAGCGGAGAAGCTTACAAAGGATATGCCTACGACCTAATAGCCAATGAGATAAACACTCTAGATTACAACTTAGTTATCCACACAGGAGACGTTACAAATGATGGGTTAAGAGAAGAATATGAAAGAGCGAGTTATGAACTGAAAAAGATACAAAAACCTCTTATTGTGCTTCCTGGTAACCACGATGCCAGAAATGTTGGATATGAACTCTTTCAAAAGTATATCGGACCATTAAATGGTATATATGAGTGGAAAGACCTAGTGATAATCTGGACAGATTCAACAATCCCTGATTTGAATGACGGAAGAATAGGTGGATACAAATTTCGCTGGCTCAAAGAGAAGCTCGAAGAATATTCCCACAAGAAATTTAAGATCGTCGCCTCACATCACCATTTAGTGCCTTTACCTGACACTGGAAGAGAAAGAAACGTCCTTTTTAATGCAGGCGATGTATTGGAGTTGCTCCTCAAACATGAGGTTAATCTTTATTTGTGTGGCCACAAGCATGTCCCTAACATCTACAGTGTGGAAGGTCTTGTAGTAGCAAACTCTGGATGCACCTCATGTCGAAAAACAAGAAAAGGAGATGTAAACAGTTATAACATGATCAAAATTAAAGACAATGGAAAAATATCAGTGACAATCAAACGAGTGACAGAGGATATTCATAAAAGGGACTTCACAGTTAAGAAACAAAGGATTTTTATTCCCAGAAAGAAGAGGCTGTTTAGGATTATCCAAATTAGTGAAAGTAATGTCTCGGATAGGATATACTTTAGAGAAAAGGTGCTAAAAAACGCCATAAAAGCTATCAACGAGAGATATAAACCAGATCTAGTAGTTCACTGCGGGGATATAGTGGAAGTTGGGATTGAGAGATATTATAAAAAGGCCTATGCTCTTTGGGAAAAGATAAAGGGTAAGAAAATTATTGTTCCAGGACATAATGACATAACTTACTTGGGCTACGAGCTGTTTAGAGAATATTTTGGAGAACCTGAAATTATAGAAAATGAGAACTTCACTTTCATACCAATTATATCGGCCCAATACGAAACCCCAATAGGGGTGGTAGGAAGAATAGGTCAAAAAATCCTTAGAGAGCACTTGAAAAAATACGAGGATACCTTCAGAGTTATAATTATGCATCACAATATAACCCCAATACCCAAAAGCCGGGAAATAGGATTTTTAGAGGACGGAGGAAACGTTTTGAAGATATTGACCGATGAAAAAGCAAATTTAGTTCTAACAGGCCATGGTGGAAATAGTCTAGGAATGAAGATAGAACAAACACCAATAGTAAATGCTGGTTCAATAAGTTGGGAGCTCCACAGAAATCCCTTTGGAAATTCATTTAATTTGATAGATATCTACGAAGATATGATCGCAGCCTTTGAAATCCAAGCAACTTGGGGATCTAGAAAGCTCCTAGGAATATGGAAAATTAAAACAGAGATGCCATGGGATTAACCAAAGAAGGCACCCATCATGTCCATCTGCTCTTCAGAAAATCCTTTAACCTTAAATTCAGGCATTTTATCAATTAACTCAGCATATCTCTCCTCGCTTACCTTCTCTGAGGCCCCATTTTTTATATAAAATGCCTTCAGAATACCCTCCGCTTTATAAGCAACTAAAAACTCTCCAGTTTCTATGTTTCCAAAGTCTACGAATATAGCATTGCCACCAGTGTAAGGCTTCTTACACTTAAAGGGAACACTCGCAGAGTTTAACATAGCATCTCCAAGCGCAAAGTTTGCTTTTTTACCATTTATTTCAGTCCAAAAAGGAATGCCCTCAAAGTCACCTTCCACCACTACAAGGGTTTTTTGTCCATCAAATTCTATAACCGGAGCACCCTTATTCTCAAGTATATGAAAAAGTTCCTCAATTGTCTCAGCATTCTTTAAACTTGCAACGAATCCTTCAACTTTCATGTCAATCCCTCCATTTTTCTTTCCAAAAGAAATAAGCGAAGAGATTTATAATTATTCCTCCTCTATAAACTCGCCTTCTTCACCCTTTTCATTGGAAAGTTCTCTCAAACGATCAATACCAGAACCAACTGCTATGAGTATATCCCCTTCTTCAATAATTTCGTCTTTTGAAGGGTTGTAAATATAACGAGACCCTCTTTTTATTGCTATTAGCCTAATACCAACTTTTGTAGGGAGTTTAAGCTGTTTTAAGGGATTTCCAATGAGTATTGAGCCTTTGTTAACTTTAACCCTGCCAATTTCCTCATCAACATCATGCATTATCTTTCTTATCACCGGATGAGGTTCCACATCCCTAAGAACTAAATCTGAAATCTCATATGCAGAATCAGATATCTGCTCATTGATATTGGCCATCTCAATTATGCTTAACAACTTCTCGGGATCTTCTTCATATTTAGCAGCCCTTAAAGCCAGTTTTTTAACTTTAAGCGTGAGTTCATCCATCTTCTCCTCAAGAATATAAACTTCATCAGCTATATCCTCACTATCATACATAACTGAAGAAAATGCAAGGTCTACCATAAGGGAAGAGAGGTTTTTCATTTCTATCAAGCAGTCTTTAATCTCCTCAAGCTCTTTCATCGCCAATCACCCTGATAATACCTCTAGCAATTTCCTTAAGATGTCCCACAGATGTTTGAGTACCCCTACCAATAAGTACATCACCAGGTTTTATCTTAAAGTCCTTATCCGGAGCGAATATCCACCTCTTACCCCTTCTAACAGCGATTATCCAGACACCTGTATTGCTTGCCAATTTTAAGTCTCCCAGAGTCTTCCCCACTAGAATTGACTCTTGTGTAACTGTTATTTTAGCTATAACCTCCTCACTTTCCATTATTGCTTCTGTAATAACGGGGTGAAGTGCAATACCTTCTAAAACCATTTTGGCCAAATCACCAGCAGCATTCGATATGTCTTCTATAGAATTGGCCATTTGTAATACGGAAGTTATCTGTTCGGCCTCTTTTGGGTTTCTTGCTGCCAAAACTGCATGAGTCATTAAATGATAATTCAAGAGATCCATTCTTTCCTCGAGATCCAGCACTTCTTCGGCTATCTCTTTATCTCCGAAGAGAATTGATGTATAAGCAAGGTCAACCATGAGTTCGACAATGTTTTTCATCTCTATGAAGATTTCTTTAACGCTTTTAGGTTGATATTCAAATTCCTCAAATTCCTCCATCTACCTATCCTCCCACTTTTATCTCATTCATTGTTTTCTTTTAAGGTTTTCTTAAACAATCAGATGAGCAACAACTACCGTGAAGAGTGTTGAAAATATATCGGCCAAAGTTGTTATCGTGGGAACGGTGGCATTATCAGGATCTAAACCTAACCTATCAAAGGTTATTGCTAAAAAATACGCCATCCACATAACCCCGAATGTCAGAAGGGGATAGAGTAGCAAGAACGGTTTTACCAATCCAATCTGCGTATTGAGTGTAAGTTTAACAACGCCAATTGCAATCAAATTTGCTAATATTCCCAATATGGCAGCTAAAATAGTATAAAGGGAAATTTCAATTGCCGTTGTTTTGTTAAAAAGTTTCTCTATTTCCCCGAGGTGTATCCTAGTAGATGTTTTTGCTCCTATTACTGACCCCAGATTTCCAGTACTATCAAGTATCGCTGGATACATAACACTGAAAATTATTGAAGCGTGAATTATCTCACTATAACTCTCCAAAAGTGTTCCAGATATGCTTGAAATAAATGCCAATGCTCCCACAATGCTTAATACTTCAACGAAGATCTTCCTCTCCCGTTTTCCAATTTTAGACCCCTTGCTCACTATTAATGAGAGAATTACACCAAGAACCAGAAGGAGGTAAAAAGTCTTAGGGTTGCCCTCATATAGGAACATGAAACCAACCAAAAGTGGGATAGTAATCAAATCAGCTATAGAAGTCACTATAGGTGCAGCTACTGCATCCGGGTCTATACCTTTTTTAAACGGGATTATAGTAGCTAAAGCAGTTGAATATCCTAACAAAAGACTCGTAAATAGAGTGGAGGTTATTACTATCAAAAAGACAGCAACTGCAGTTCCAACTTCTCTAATTTTAATCACGCCTACAAGCCAAAGTATAGTAACAGGAAGTAATGAGAGAAGTATAGAAATGAAAATATTCTTAACAACGTTTTTGTCCTTCAGAGCTGGATTCATTTCACCTAAATGGAGCATAGTTGTAAAACGGGAAGCTAAAGATCCATATATATTTCCTCTAAGCCCCATGAGGCCAGGGAGAATAACAAGAATTATTGGATATTCAACCATTATCTTCTCAAAGAATTTTCCAAGAAACGCTCCAGCAAAAAAGTCAAGGAGTAAGCATAAGAATAATGCTGGAAACGAAGCTAGGATAATTTCTCTTAACAATCCTCCTATTCCCCCTGACGAACCTACTCGAACTACTGCCACTTATCTCACTCTCCATCTTTTTGTTCCTCCTGCTGCTTTTCTCTTATTATAACTCTCAAAAAATCCTATAAAAAGGTTTTGGTAACTCTAACTCAAGAAAAAACTAATGAAAATGAAGGAATAAAAGATAAAAGGATTATAAAAACTTGAAAGGAGATATATAATCACCATATTTTTCTTTAGCCTCAATTAACCTATGTCTTTCCTCTTCTAGAACTTTAAAGAGCTCTTCAGGGATATTACCAACATCTCTGTAAATCTTTTCAATCCTCTCTATCTTAGCTAAAAATTCCGGAACCCTAATGACAAACTGCTTCTCATAATCTTCTCTGCTGTAATCTTTGTTAAGGACTTCCTTAAAGAGTCTCTTTAGATCTTCATATTTGGGAATATATCCAACCGGAGTTTTTATTGCATCCACATCCCCATGAACCCTCAGTTCCATCCACTTGAGCCACACAGATTTATCAAGCTTGTGATTGAGCCATTTTCCATCTTTTTCTCTTAGGAAATAGTTGACTGCAAATATCTTAGGCTTTATTCTAAGCTTTTTCTCAAATTCAAGATAATTCTTTAAGTACTTCCCGATATGAACACTTAGGAAATCAAGGATTGCCATTGGATTAAATGCTCTGACTCCCTCTTTTCCAAGAGTAGCTGCTGTAGTTTCACTTTCCAAAGCTGCACCCATTGTTATAACACCATGAGCCCAATCAAAGGCTTCCCTTACTGGAGGCCAAGTATCCGCATCTCTACCTCCAAAAATCATGCCACCTACTCTAACACCACAAGGGGTCTCCAATGCTTCCAAGTCAGTGTTTGGGAATGCATCTAAACTAACTGTAAAACGAGCATTTTTGTGACTTGGTGAAATTTCATTGCCTTCTGAATCTTTTTTACCTCTCCACCACTTGCCACTGTGGTTTTCTCCCTCATCAGGTATTGGTATACCCATCTCATTCCAGTAAGGTTTTCCATCTTTAACGAGTACATTAGAGAAAATTATCTCGTTCGGTGAGTGAAGAACTTCCCAAATTATTGGGTCATCTTCCTGATTAACTCCTTGAATTATTCCAAAAACGCCCTTCTCGACGTTTGCACCTCTTGCTTCTCCTTTCATGTCGACTATGAATGTTAGATCATCCCCCACAATATTTTCCCAAGAAATCATGGCAGTTGAGGTCTTACCACACATTGATGGGTACGCTCCAGTGAAGTATGTCTTTCTTCCATTTGGCCCATTTATACGCATTAAGAACATGTGTTCACTTAGCCAGCCTTCTTCAACGGCTCTTTTTATAGTTAGTCTAAATGCAAGCTTCTTCAATCCTATAGTGTTTCCACCATACTGAGTATTTGCAGAGTAAACGGTTTCACCTTCTAAATCAATGTATACTCTCCTCTTATCTATGTTCTTGCTGGTCTTCCTCTCATCGAGTTCTCCTGCCGAATGTACGAACTTTAAGAACTTTGCCTCTCTACCTAAGCGTTTAAATTCTTCGTATCCCTTTCTATAAAGTATAAATTCACTATGAGCAACATAAGCAGAATCAGTAAGCTGAACTGCTGGTATGGTGAAAACGGAATTTTTAGGGCCGAGCACAAAGAAGCATACAAAGAGCTCCTTCCCTTTAGCTATATCTTTCATAATCTCATGTATCTCTTTAAGGCCTTTTTCTCTGTCCATGGTATTAATAAAAGGTATTTCAACACCTTTAGGCACTAATATTTTAGTTCTTGCCTTATCTCTTGCCTGATCGTAGTAACCATCATAATGGATGGTATGACCTTCCATTGCAAGAGATTTTTCCTCACCATACTCAATTGCCCTTCTTCTTATGTAATTCTCATCTTCTTTTGAATCGGTACAAATAAAGACTCTTGCAGGATTCAGAAGTTCAATGTACTTTGCCAAGAATTCATTAAGTTCTGGGTTATCAATCCCTTTAATTTTTTCAAATTGTTCCGGATCCAGTCTTTTCTTTAGATAATCCTCTGGAGTCATTTACACCACCGTAAAACTTTTACATTTAGAAATTAAAAAGGTTTCTACAATACTCGCCAGACATCACCAAAAATTATATTAACAGAGACCTCCTAATTTTTATGGTGCAAAAAATATGCATGCAGTGATCTTAGCGGGCGGAAAAGGGACACGATTGCTTCCCTTAACAGTTTATCGTCCCAAACCAATGATCCCATTCTTCAATAAACCCATGATGGAATATGTGGTAAGAGAACTAGTAAATGCCGGTGTAGAAGAAATATTTATCCTCGTAGGGTACCTCAAAGAGAGGATCATAAATTATTTCGGTGATGGAAGCGATTTTGGAGTAGAAATAAAATATTCAAATGGAGAAAATATAAAACTTGGAACAGCCGGCGCTACAAAAAAAGTAGCGGACAGAATAAATGATACTTTCATTGTGGCTTCAAGCGACGTACTCACAAACCTTGATATCAAGACACTCTATGATTACCATAAAAGAAAGAAAGCTCTAGCCACTATAGCTTTATCTCGGGTTGAAGATCCAAGCCAATATGGGATTGCAATTGTAGATTCAAATAACAGAATATTAAAGTTCAAAGAAAAGCCCAGACTTGAAGAAGCTTTTAGCAATCTAGTGAATGCAGGTGTTTACATTTTTGAGCCGGAGGTCTTTGACCTAGTTCCTAGAGGACAGAATTTTGATTTCTCCCTTAACTTATTTCCAAAAATGTTAGAGGAAAATCTCCCTCTTTACGGGTTCCCCTTTGAAGAATACTGGAATGACGTAGGGAGGCCTTCAAGTTACCTTCAAGCAACAGCAGATGTGTTTCTCGGGAAGCTTAAGCTACCTCAAATAAGAACTGATTCCCTTAAAGGGAACCTAGAATATGGAGGCTCCCTTTACAGTGGGATAAGGTGTCAAATAAGAAAGCCGCAGATAAGAGGGTTTGCGGTTTTAGGGGATAATGTTGAAATAAGCAGAAATGTTAAAATAGAACGTTCAGTGATATTCTCAAATGTAACTATAGAAGAAGGGACAGAAATTTATGAAGCGATTATAGGAGAGAATGTTTATATTGGAAAAGGTGTTATTATTGAAAGTGGGAGTGTTATCGGTGATAATTCGGTGATTGAAGACTTCACAAAGATTGGGGCCAATGTAAAAATCTGGACCGAGTCGAGAATTGGTAGAGAAAGTATAATACTTCCTGATTGAGGTGGTTGTGATGGAAATCTATAGATCTGAAGAATTTAACCCAGAGGAGCTTGCTCTGCTTGGAAGGGCCATCGGAACAGTTGCCCAAGGGACTATAATAGTAGGAAGGGATGGAAGAGCAATTTCGAGATATGGAAAGAGAGCTCTAGTAGTTGGGATCGTGAGTACCGGATCCTCCACAATGGATGTAAGGTTGATTCCCCTCATAGTCCTCAAGGATTTCGCTCACAAACGAGGCCTTCCTCTTGTATATGTTTATTATTACAATGGAGTGAATGTAGAAGTTAGCGGATTTGACCCCGATGAGATAAATGCGTTACTGAAAACAAAGAAGTTTATAGAAGCTCATCCTAACGACATAGGGGCCACTATTTATTATCCAAATGCACTAGATGATTTCCTTCAAGATATGTTCAAGCACTACAACTTCGAAATTGAAGGCAAAGCTTTGGTTGATTGCATGAACACTCCAGCAGTACTTTTATTCCCCAGATTAAGTGAACATTTGAGATTTGAGGCAGAACTCCTTAACGATATGATGACCAGTTATTTGCCTCCCAAACCACAAGAAGTTTATTTACAAAAGCTTAAAAAGGGAAATTACACCTTTGGACTTCGTTTCCGACCAGACGGACATGTGGAGTTCTACAAAGATGGAGAAGAAAAAGAATTCGGAAGTATGTGGAAATTGTTAGACCATATGAAAAAAGTTCTTTGAAAAATAGAAGTCCTCTGGAGGTACGACTATGGGAATATTTATTGTCTTAGAAGGCATAGATGGAGCTGGAAAATCAACCCAAGCCAAAATGCTTGCAAAATGGTTTGAAAATAGAGGGTATGAGGTTGTGTTAACAAAAGAACCAACTGATACCGCTTTTGGAAAATTAATCAGACGTTTAGTTTTAATAGGTGGAAAGGAGGGTATAATCGACGGTGCTAGGATAAGTAAAGAGGCCGAGGCACTGCTTTTTGCTGCAGATAGAGCAGAACATGTTAAAAAACTTATAGAACCTTCTATAAAAGCTGGAAAGGTAGTTATATCTGATAGATATTTTTACTCATCCCTCGCGTATCAATGGGCAAGAGGTCTTGACCTAAACTGGCTTATTAATTTGAATGCATTTGCTCCAAGAGCTGATTTGGTTATATTGCTAGATTTACCTGTTAAAGAAAGTATAAACAGAATAAATGGAAGAAGTATCAGATCTGAATTCGATAAAATCGTAGAACTTCAGAAAAAAGTCAGGAAAAACTATCTAAAACTTGCGGAAAAGTTTAATGAAATAAGAATAATTAATGCTCTTGCCCCTGTGGAGGACATTCACAATGACATTACTGCTCTCATAGAGCACGAACTCTTTGAAAAAGCAGAAGATTGAATAAATCCCAAACCCTTTTAACTTCCTTTTCTTTAAAACACTTAGCCGATGACGAGCGTTAGCCACTCTGATGAGATGAAGAAAAGAGGGTTACCTGAGGCTTTCGAACTCTTATCCTATTCCTCTATAAAGAAGACCAAAGGAGGGGCTGAGATTTAGAAGATTCAAAAAAGAAAAACATAAGTTACATTCATGTTCTTTTATGCTCATCAAAGACGGATTTTGCCTTTTTATGGTCAAAATTGCCTAGTTGTACTTTCTCGGAAAACTTATATAGACTTTCACCGATAGGGAACTCGGTGATTGTAAAAATGCTTGATTACTTTTTCACTCCAAAAAGCATAGCAGTGCTAGGAGCATCAAATGATCCACTAAAACTGGGATATGAAGTCTTCAAAAACCTTAAAGACTATGAAGGGAAAGTATATCCCATCAATATAAAAGAAGAAACTGTTCAGGGAGTCAAAGCTTACAAGAATGTCAAAAACATTCCAGAAGATGTTGATTTAGCAGTTATAGTTGTTCCAAAGAGATTCGTCAAGCAAGCACTCATGGATTGCGGTGAGAAAGGCGTTAAAGGAGCCATCATAATTACGGCCGGTTTTGGAGAAATGGGTGAAGAGGGCAAAAGAGAAGAAAGAGAACTTGTAGAGATAGCACAAAAATACGGAATAAGAATAATTGGGCCCAACTGTGTTGGTGTAATGGACACTCACAGCAACATGAACGCCACATTTATCATGAATGCAAAAAAAGGAAGTGTGGCCTTTGTTTCCCAGAGTGGTGCTTTAGGAGCTGGAATAGTCTACAAGACTATTAAAGAAGATATCGGGTTCTCAAAGTTTATAAGCGTTGGAAATATGGCCGACGTTGATTTCGCAGATTTGATGGAATATTTAGCCGAAGATAATAATAGCAAGTCCATTGCCCTATATATTGAAGGAATAAAGAATGGAAAAAAATTCATGGAAATAGCCAAAAAAGTTAGCAAAAAGAAGCCAATAATAGCCTTAAAAGCTGGAAAAAGTGAAAGTGGAGCAAGAGCAGCTTCTTCTCATACTGGTTCACTTGCGGGAAGTTATGCAATCTACGATGCAGCATTCAGACAGAGCGGAGTTCTCGTAGCTGAAACCATAGATGATTTATTAAGTATGGCAAGGGCCTTTACTCAGCCTCTACCAAAGGGTAAGAAAGTAGCAATAATGACCAACGCTGGTGGCCCTGGAGTCCTAACTGCTGATCAGCTCGATAAACGTGGACTTAAACTGGCCGATTTGAAAGAAGAAACAATGGAAAGGCTTAGGGAATTTTTACCCCCAATGGCAGCTGTTAAAAATCCCGTTGACATGATAGCAAGTGCAAGAGGAGAAGATTATTATAAAACAGCCAAACTTCTTTTAGAGGATGAGAATGTTGATATGCTTGTGACAATTTGTGTTGTTCCAACTTTTGCTGGAATGACTCCCACAGAACATGCAGAAGGCATAGCAAGAGCTGTAAAGGAAGTCAACAATAGAAAACCTGTTTTAGCACTCTTTATGGCCGGATACGTTAGTGAGAAAGCCAGAGAGCTCCTAGAAAAGGAGGGTATTCCAGCATATGAAAGACCAGAAGATGTTGCTTCCGCAGCATATGCCTTAGCTGCCTTTGCAGAGAGAAATTTGGAGGTGTGATTAATGGCTAAGGTTAGTGATATAGTCTTATGGGATAAACCCGGAGAAAGAGTTCTCCTTTTAGGAAACCAAGCAATAGCCAGGGGTGCCTTGGAAGCTAACATAGCAGTCTATGCTGCTTATCCTGGAACTCCAAGTTCCGAACTTACAGACACCATGGCAATTGTAAGCAAAAAGGCAGGTGTTTACATGGAGTACTCCACAAACGAAAAAGTGGCCTTCGAAACGGCCCTAGCCGCAGCATGGAGCGGCCTTAGAGCCATGACAGCGATGAAGCACGTTGGATTAAACGTTGCTGCCGATACTTTCATGAGTGCCGTTGGAATGGGCGTTGAGGGCGGATTCGTTATAATGGTTGCTGACGATCCAAGTATGTGGTCCTCTCAAAACGAGCAGGACACTAGGGTCTATGCCAAATTCGCAAATGTTCCAGTTTTAGAACCCACCAGCCCTCATGAAGCAAAGGAAATGACAAAATATGCTTTCGAACTTAGTGAAAAGTTCAAACACTTCGTGATTTTAAGAACTACCACAAGGACATCACACGCAAGGGGAGATGTAGTTTTAGGAGAACTTCCAGAGGAGATAAAAGAAAGAAAGAGAAAGTTCGGTAAGTTCAACAAAGACCCAAGCAGATTCGTGGATGTTCCTGCCAATGCAATAAAGTTCCACCCAGCAATTCTTGAAAAGATCGAGAAGATTAGGGAAGAATTGAACAACTGCCCATTCAACTGGATAGAGGGTAAAGAAGATGCTAAGATCGGTATAATAACCCCAGGATTGAACTATGCCTATGTAAAAGAGGCCTTAGCGTGGTTGGGAATTGAAGATGTAAAGATTCTAAAACTAGGAACACCATTCCCCGTCCCTTACGGCCTTCTTGAGAAGTTCTTTGAAGGACTAGAGAGAGTATTAATAGTCGAAGAACTCGAACCAGTTGTAGAAGAACAAGTGAAAACATGGGGCTTTGATAAAAAGCTCAATATTGAGATAAAGGGCAAAGAGCTTGTCCCGAGAATTTATGAAATGACCACTAGAAGAGCTGTAACAGCTATAGCAAAATTCCTTGGCCTTGAAACACCAATAAACTTTGAAGAACTCGACAAAAAATATGAAAAGGTCAAGCCATTGCTCCCACCAAGACCCCCCTCACTCTGTCCCGCTTGCCCACACAGAAACAGCTTCTACGCAATAAAGAAAGCAACAAGAGCAAAAGCAATCTATCCAAGCGATATTGGATGTTATACCCTTGGTCTCCTGCCTCCTCTTAAGACTGTTGATACCACAGTTGCAATGGGTGCTTCAATTGGAATAGGTCACGGGTTAAGCATAGCACAAAATGGAAGCTTAAGCGAAGAACAACAAGGCCCAGAAAAGCAGGTAGTAGTGGCCACTATTGGAGACTCAACGTTCTATCACACGGGACTACCAGCGTTAGCAAACGCCATATACAACCGCTCCAATGTACTTATCGTAGTCCTTGACAACCTCGTCACGGCAATGACCGGTGACCAGCCCAACCCAAGCACTGGACAAACTCCACATGGTATGGGTAAAAGGATACCAATTGAGGATGTCGCAAAGGCTATGGGCGCTGACTTTGTTGCTGTCGTTGACCCATATGACATCAAAACAACTTATGAGACTGTGAAGAAGGCCCTTGAAGTTGAAGGAGTTAGTGTTATAGTTTCAAGACAAGTTTGTGCCTTACACAGGATCGGCCAAATGAGAAGAAGGGGCGAGAAATGGCCAATTTATTACGTAAACGAAGACAAGTGTACTGGCTGTAGAATATGTATCAATGCCTATGGGTGTCCGGCAATTTACTGGGACGAAGAGAAGAAACAAGCAAGAGTTGAACCAACAATGTGCTGGGGATGTGGAGGTTGTGCCCAAGTGTGTCCGTTTGGGGCTTTTGAGCCTATGAAGGAGGGAGAACAATGAAGGAGTACAACATCGTCATCACAGGAGTTGGTGGCCAAGGAGTATTAACGGCTGCCAATATTCTTGGATGGGCTGCACTCCATGCAGGCTATAAAGTGAGACTTGGTGAAGTTCACGGGATGAGCCAAAGATTTGGAAGCGTCATAAGCTATGTGCGCTTTGGTGAAGACGTTTATGGTTCCATGGTGCCTGAAGGAAAAGCCAATGTTATGCTATCTTTTGAGCCTGTAGAAGCACTTAGATACGTGAATTATCTTAAGGAAGGCGGAATGGTTGTCGTAAACACAAAACCAATTGTTCCAGTGCAAGTCTCAATGGGGATGGCAAAGTATCCAAGCCTTGAGGAGATAAGAAAAGTTTTTGAGGAGGAGTTCAAGGCAAAATGGATTGGATTTAACGCAGAAGAGCTTGCAGAACAAGCAGGGCATGTTGTTACAACAAACACAGTATTAATAGGGGCTTTAACTCAAATTCCAGAGTTCCCACTTGATGCAGAACATGTTAGAGAAGTCATAAAGATCAGCGTCCCACCTAAAGCCGTAGACATGAACATGAAGGCCTTTGACCTTGGAATAAAAGCGACAAAAGAAATTTTGGGACTTTAGGCTCTTTTTTATATTTGTATTTTATTCGTATTCTCTCAGAACGATCAAATTAGACTTCTATCCTCTTGACTGCCCAGTTATAAAGCACTACTGCGATTATTAGAGTAATAAGGGTTGCTAAACTTAGCCACAAGATATCGGGTGCTATCTCGCTTGCAGACCTTTTGTAGATTTCCAAGAGGCGGAAATCCTTTAAAGCTCTACCAAGTGGGAAATAATTTGCTATAGGTCTCACCCACTTTGGAAGAACACTTTCTGGGACAACTATACCAGCCAAAAAGAGTAACGGCATTGATACAAAATTCACCACTGCTGTTGTAGATTTTATGCTCCTAGTTCCCATTGCGATCGCTAAGCCAAGGCTCATAGAGAAAAGCGAAGCTATGAATATTATAACCCATCCAAGGAGACTCGGGATTATAGTTTCACCAAACAAAAGTTTAGCATAGCCCAGTCCCACAACTATGCTGAACATTATAACCAAAAACGTGGAAAGCATCTTCCCCATCAGAAAGTCCCATGCAGTAGCAGGTGAAGCAACTATTCTCCTAAGTGTACCCTTTTGAATCTCCTCCAGTGTTCCGGAACCTACAGTTAGCATCGTGGCAAAGAGTAATTGAATCCCTATGAAACTCGTCACATAGAACTGTATCGGTGTTGCTGTTTTACTTTCTACCTCTTTCTCTTCTATCACAATAGGCTCAGCACTCGCGAGCATATACTTCCTGATCATCTCTGTGGTGAGATTATACTCTGCAATAATCTCTTTTGGAAGGTAGGACTCCATATATTCAAGTTGCATCTCAAGGTTTCTGCGCTTCATCTCTTTTTCCATCTCTCCAAAAAAGCCTTTAACAACACCGCTTACTATTTGATAGTCTTGGGGATCACTCTTATCAAAGTATAAATAAACTTTAGCCTGACTACAACAGCATCTATCTTTCCGCTTTTGAGGACTTCAAGAGCACTGTTCTCGTCTTTAAAATCAAGCACGTTGAAGAGGTTTGTTTCCTCAAGTGTTACGTTTCTCATTATCTCAACTATATCATAAGCTGTAAATGGAGCACTTTCGTTTGTGTAAAAAACTCCAATATCCACAGTAATCGGTGGGCTTTCACCACCCCAAATTGTTCCAAATAGAGTAATCCACATGAGCGGAAATATGAATATCCAAAAGAGAGCCATCTTTTCTCTGCGGAGCTCTTTTAAATCCTTCAGGATTATGCCTTTAATGATCCTAAGCTTCATCCAAAGTCCTCCCCGTTAATTTTAAAAATACATCTTCCAGAGTCGGCTCCTCCACCTTAATAGCCTTTATTTCACTTCCAACCGAGATTAAAAGCTCAAGAATCTTTGATAAAACTTCCTTTGAATTCCTCACATGAATTCGAAGAGTCCCGCTTTTCTCAATGAGCCTTGGGAATACCTCTCTAATCCTTTCGACTCCTTTTAGAATGCCCTCCACTTGAATAATGCTTTCCTCTCCTATCAAGGCTTTCAGTTCATCCGCTGTACCAACAGCCACGACTCTTCCTTCGTTTATTATCGCTATCCTATCAGCTAATGCCTCGACCTCTTCCATATAATGTGTGGCAAGGATTATCGTCTTGCCATCGACCTTAAAGCCTTTTATAAGATCCCATAGCTGTCTTCTTGATGTAACATCCAAACCTGTTGAGGGCTCATCCAAAATCAGGATTTTAGGCTCATATAAAAGTGAGATAGCTATGTTTAAACGCCGCTTAAATCCTCCACTCAACTACTTAGCTTTCTTTTTGGATGGCAGATCAAAACGTTTGATGAGCTCCTTGACCTTCTCCATAGGTGCATTGTATAGATCCGCGTAAAAGCCAAGGTTTTCCTCAACGGTCAACAAATCATAGGAAATACTTTCCTGAGGAACATAGCCTATTAAACGTGCTGTTTTCTTACTTAACTTCTCTTCAAATACTTCAATATCTCCACTATCAAACTTCAGGCCCTCCGCAAGAATCCTTATGAGTGTTGTTTTACCCGCACCATTGGGTCCAAGAAGGGCAAATATTTCACCTTCTTCAATTTCTAGGTTTATCCCTTTCAATGCTAAAAAATTCCCGTAACTTTTCGTTAGATTTTTAATCTTAATAGCCGACATCAATGCACCCAATAATCCAACAACTAATAGATATTTAAAGATTATCTTTAAGAATAGAAAATCCTTGTTATTGGTATTTTGACCATTTCTCTTGAGATTCTGCAAAACTTCAAAGGAAATTCTATGGGTGTGAAATAAACGAAAATATTATTACTACTGGTCATTAAATTATATGTTGGGTGCGCCTTCATGAAGATAGTTATTTATGATGGTGCTAATACTATTGGGGGTTCCAAGATTCATGTTGAAGAATGCAATAACGGCCTCTTTCTTGATTTCGGGATGAATTTTGCAAAGTATTCCCTATACTATGAAGAATTCATGAGCGAAAGGACTGCAAGAGGAATTTACGACCTCTGGCATCTCAACCTATTACCAAAACTTAACATTTATCGAAGGGATCTAATTCCCAGAGACCTTGTGAATGAAGTTACTCGATATCCAAAAGTCCCGGCCAATGCAGTCCTCATAAGCCATGCCCATCTAGATCACGTGGGGAATGTTGCTCTTCTTGACGAAAACATCTCTATAGTTGGCTCCCCAACAACAATTGCAATTCTCAAAGCCCTAAACGACACCTCTGGCGGAGGCAGTCACTTTGGAATGGAGATTCCCTATTACAAAGTAAAAAAGAACAAGGATTCGGAGGGATATATCCTCGAAGCAGATAAAAAATCCCATTATCCCTCAAGAAAAGTTATTCTCTCTGAGGCAATATCCTCTTTCCATGACTTCCTCTTTTACAGGCCCGGGCAGGAGTCCCCGAAAGCTAAGAAAATCATTCCAAGCGACGTGAAATCCCTCAATGATGAAGATTTGGGCTTTGAAATTAAAGCCTTCAGTGTGGATCACTCAATCTATGGTGCCACAGCCTACATAATTGAAGGTGACGTCAGTTTAGCCTACACGGGTGATTTTAGACTTCATGGAAAAAGTGGCAACGAAACAAGGAAATTCATCAGGGAGGCAAAAAATGCAAGCATCCTAATTACTGAAGGAACAAGAACTGGGAGAGAAGAACACGAAAACGTTTCCGAGCAAGAAGTTTATGAAAATGCCTTAAAGATTGTTGAAGAGGCCAAGGGTCTTGTAATAGGGGACTTTTCGGCAAGGAATTTTGAGAGACTTGAAAGCTTTAAAGAAATTGCAGAGAAAACGGAAAGAGAGTTAATAGTCACGGCGAAAGATGCTTACTTTTTACACGCTTTGAAAATGGTTGAGGGTGTTGATCGACTTAAAGGCTTGAGGATCTACGGAAACTTCAAAGCTAGTCAACAAAAATGGGAGGAACTTGTAGTCTGGAGCAATTATGCCGAGTACTACATCTCTCCCTTTGAAATTAGGAAGAACCAAGAGGACTACATCCTCTGCTTCTCATTCTATGACATGCCACACTTGCTTGATGTAATGCCCAATGGCGGAACTTACATCTACTCTTCAAGTGAGGCCTTTGGAGAAGAACAGGAGTTCAGCTTTTTGAGGCTCTGGAACTGGTTGCAATACTTCGGTTTTGAAGTCCATGGATTCAGAATAAATGGATATGGAAAACCGATCTTCGAGAAAGGTTTGCATGCCTCTGGACATATCTCGAGAGAGGAGCTGAGGGGTATCATTGACGAGGTTAACCCGGACTACATCATCCCCGTCCACACTGAAAATCCAATGTGGTTTAGGAATAACTGGGGTGAAAAGGCCGTTGTTTTAAGAAACGGAGAAAGCTGGGAGGTTTAAAAATGAGAAATCCCCCACAGCGTGATACACAGCGTGTTTTTGACTACATACGGGATTGTGTAGAACATCCGGAGAACCATCCGGAGCATTGGGAAGATTGGCTTAGAGCCGGACGAAGAAGATTTCTGCTTCTAAACATCATCTACTACATCCAACACGTCCAGGGAAAGGAGGAGGTCAGTAAGGAAGACCTCAAGATGTTCCTAGGAGAGTTGTACTACGTTGACAGAGAGATGTTTTCAAACATAATAAAGCCTTGGAAGTCTCTTGATGATACTCTAAAGGAACTTTTAGAACAGAAATTGATTGTTCAGGTTTCAGAAGGAGCTTATTTGGTGAATGAACAGAGAATACAAGATGAGGAGGATTTAATCTATTGGGAAGGAATACGAAAAACGCTGGACGAAGTTGGGAGGAAACTACGGGAGCTTTAATACTTTTTTTCTCAATTTTCTAATTTTGTTCCTAGATATACTTAGTCCTCCTCCAATGTTTGGTATCAAAGGGAGTAATTAAAGGGCCCTGCCTTGGACTTCCTGGTGATAATCAAGGCTGTTAAGCCTCCTCCTAGAAAAGTTAAAGAAAAATTAAGCCTCTTCTTCAATAAGGCCATATTTATCGAGCTCGTGAAGGAGCTTTTTGACAGCTTCCCATGCATCATGTTCACTCTTTGCACCGCTACAAACAATTTTTCCAGAACTAAATAGAAGTATGACCGCCTTCGGGTCTTTAACACGATAGATGACACCCGGGAACTGCTCAGGCTCATATTCACAATTGGGCAACACAAGTGCAACAGCATCGAGATTAAACTCCATCTTAAGATCGCCACTAAAAACCATGTTTTGAATATCTATTTCAGGAGCTCTGCCAAATTTAGTTCCAATCTTTGAAAGCATTTCAACAAGTTTTGAAACTGCTGCTTGAATGTCATCAACGCTTTTTGCTCCTGTTACAACGAGCTTCCCAGAACTGAACACAAGAAGCGCCACTTTTGGTTCATCAAAGCGACATATTATCCCTGGAAATTCTTCCGGATTATACTTAGAATGTGGACATATCTCTATAACCTTCTCAAGATCCAATGAAGCAAAAAGATCCACCGAAGCAACAATATTCTCTATTCTAAGTTCCACATTGCTCATGTCAACCAAGTTTTGCACCTCCCTAAGGTGGGTTTAAAAACCCTTTTATAAATAACCCCACCGGGGTTTTTAAAGTTTAGCTGACAAAAAATTGAAAGCTTGTTAAGATGCAAATCTTAACGCTATCAAAAAACTTTAAGTAGTTTGATTCAGGTTATTATTTAGGTGAAAATTATGCTTGTGCAAATGCTCAGAGAAATAATTCAAACCCCAGGCATATCCGGATATGAAAGTAAGACAAGAGCAAAGGTAATTGAATGGATAGAACCATATGCCAATTACAAAGTAGACACGATAGGAAATCTCATCACAGAACTGGGAGAAGGTGAGGAAAAAGCAATTTTTATGGCACATATGGATGAGATTGGACTCCTAATAACAGGAATAACAAGCGATGGGAAACTCAAATTCAGAAAAGTTGGTGGGATAGACGACAGACTTCTTTTAGGGAGGCACGTAGAGGTCATAACTGAGGAAGGTACGCTTGATGGAGTCATAGGGGTAACCCCAGTACACTTAAATATTGAAAGGAAATTTGATACTATTCCATGGAATGCTCTTGAAATCGACATCGGGGCAGAATCAAAAGAGGAAGCTGAAAAAATGGGAGTAAAAGTTCTAGATTTTGCCGTTTTCAAGAAGCACTTTAGTGTTTTAAATAACAGATACATTGCTGCCAGATCTCTTGACGATCGCTTTGGGGTAGTCGCTCTTGTAGAGGCTATAAAAGATCTCGTTGATCATGACTTGGACGGAAAATACATTTTTGCATTTACTGTTCAAGAAGAAATAGGCCTTAAAGGCGCCAGATTCCTAGCAAACACTTATTCACCAAAGTACGCAATAGCAGTGGATTCATTTGCATGCTGTTCCTTCCTCACGGGAGACGTGAAGCCTGGAAATGGGGCCGTAATACGAGCTGTTGATAATTCAGCAATCTATACTCCTTCTTTAGCAAGAAAAACTCTTGAGATAGCACAAAAGAACAATATTCCTATACAAATTGGAGTCACTGGAGGCGGAACCGATGCTTCCGTCTTTGAAGCAAAAAGTCAAACCCTCGCTCTAAGCGTCCCCTTAAGATATTTACACAGTGAAGCAGAGATGTTACATATAAGTGACTTAAAAGCATTGATAAAACTAATTGAGGCCTTAGTCTTCGAGCTTGAATAATGGAGGTGTTTAAGTGCTTAAATACCTTGGGTACTTTAGCATTGGAATTTTCGTAGGTATATTGGCCGCATTATTCGGACTTGGAGGAGGATTTTTAGTAGTCCCCACTCTAAATCTCTTAGGAGTTGAAATTCACCATGCAGTTGGAACCTCAAGTGCTGCCGTCGTTTTTACATCCTTAAGCTCTGCTATAGCCTATCACAGGCAAAGGAGAATACACTACAAGGCAGGCCTACTTTTGGCAAGTACTGCCGTTATAGGAGCCTATATCGGAGCATGGATGACGAGTTACATCAGTGCAAGCCAGCTTAAAGTGATCTTTGGTGTAGTTCTCTTTCTGGTTGCGATAAGAATCTATCGTAAAAAGAGCAGAGAACCCCACGAAGTTGACTTAAACCAGGTAAAGCTAGACTACAAAATTGTCCCAATAGGAGGGTTTATAGCAGGAATAGCCAGTGGATTGCTTGGAATAGGTGGTGGAGCAATAAACGTACCATTTTTGACTTATATGGGGTTGCCAATCCACTATGCAGTAGCAACTTCAAGCTTTGCCATTGTATTTACAGCCATAAGCGGAGCCTTGAAACACTACATGCTCGGGAACGTTGAGGTTGAGTGGCTGATCCTACTTGTGCCAGGATTAATAGTTGGTGCTCAGTTAGGGGCGAAGATAGCCAAAAGGACCAAAGCCAGCAATCTAACGAAAGCATTTGCAGTGATAATGGCATTCCTAGCAATCAGGATGATTCTTAAAGGACTTGGATATCCAATCCCTTGATTTTGCTTTTACACTTCTTTTTAAACTTATCAAAATTCCCCCAACTGGATAGAATTCCGAGCCCAAACTTATTAAAGATTCTAATCACAATTAAAATAAAAGAACGAAACGATATGAAACTTTCGTTTCATCGAGTCCCTAAAGTGATGTACAATTCAACATACATTTGGGTGAGAGATTATGAAATTTAGTGGCCTTTGGTTGATGCTTATCTTAATTGGAGGTTTAATTCCCATAGGGGCTACTTTTGCCCAAAATCAATCAACTAGTGAATATTTGGGTGAACAAAATAACGAAGAGATCGCTGGAGAGATTATAAATCAACTGACAAAACTTAGCACTTTAGTGAATATACGAGTGAAACCAGTGGAGAGTAGATTACCTGAGAATCTCCTAAAGGACTACGATAAAGCCAAAGAACTTAAAGAAAAGGCTCTTACCGAATATCAAAATGGAAACTATCTCCAAGCAATTCAGTATTCTCTGGGTGCAATGAGGTATTACAAAGGGATTCTCAAGGCCCTCGAAGAAGATGAAAAAACTCCCGGAGTTTTAAGAACACAAATTCAGGAAGAGAGCACCAGGGTCTTCGCATACTTTACATATGTGGAAAAGCTTATAGAAGTAGCAAAAAGTAAAGGGATAGACGTAGAGAACCTGACCAAGGCTTATGTTGAAGCTAAAACTGCTTATGTTGAAGTTCTTGAATATATAGAGAATGGAAACCTTGAAGAGGCCAAAATAAGCCTAGAAAAAGCGAAACAAAAGAAAATGGAACTCGATATAGAGACTAGAGATCTTACAACCAAGCTGACTTCAAAAAACGCAGAGATGATTGTAAAATCCTTCCTTATAAAGACCAATCAAAGTATTACAACAGCTGAAAAAGCAATTGAATACGCAAAATCAAGAGGACGAGAGACTGGAGAAGCTGAAAAAGCCATGGAAAAAATAAAAGGAATATATCTACAAGTGACCTACTTAGCGAATGAAGGAAAATGGATAGATGCCCTTAGAGTGATCGGGGAAAATGCAGATTATATGAAAAATTTTTTCATGACAATTGAAAAGGTAAAAAGCGAAAAAATGAATACAGAAGTGTTTCTAATGATGACAAGAGAAAGGATTAGAAAAGATGCTACCGCTCTTGCCACCTTACGGAAGAAAGGAATACAGACTACAAGAGCAGAAATTCAACTAAGAGGTGCAATTAATGAGTTTTCTATAGCAATTAGCCTCATTAAGAAAAACGATGTAAACAGTGCAATTCTGCACTTGCAAAGAGCAAACAGGCTTCTCACAGAGGTAGAGGAATTCATAAATGCAAATTCCTAAGGAGGTCGGGAGATGAAGAAAATCCTATCTCTAATCAGCATCCTTGCAATTTTACCCCTTATCAGTGCCCAATTTACAGTCTCTGAGATGGAATTAACTGTGTACACTGATGGTTATGTAAAAGTGCATTATCAAATAATTCCCGATGAATACTCCTCCCAGATAATTCTACCATTTTTAGGAGAAAATTACGAAGGACTGGCAGTCGTTGATGAGAATAACAACCCATTAAATTTTGAGATTTACGACAGATATATGGTGATATATGTTGGTGAGGCCCAAATTATTGATGTCTCTTATTACACCCCTGACTTAACATATAAAGAGGGTTTAGTGTGGACGCTTAACATGTCTATGGATTCTTCCTTTAATGTGATCCTCCCGGAAAATGCTGTTATTGTAGACCTATCAGAAGTACCCCTCAAAATAGCTTCCAATGTAATAACAATGCCCCCTGGGAATCAAAGTATCTCATACACTTTGGAATTCAAAGAAACTCCTACAGAGGAAGGACAAAGTTATAGCAAATATCTTTTACCATTAGGAATTCTGGTGGTTATACTCTTGATTTCTATTGTCCTTGCCAGAAATAGGAGAAAAGAACCTAAAAGAACAGAAATCCACATAGATAAAGAAGAATTCTTGAAAAAGCTCGAATTCTTTAATCTAAATGAAGATGAAAGGAGAGCATTACTTTATATCTTAGAGAAAGGTGGAAGAGCTAGCCAAGCAGAAGTAAGAACTGCTCTGGAGATCCCAAAAACTACAGCTTGGAGAATGTTCAAACGCCTTGAAAAGCAAGGACTAGTGAAAATAATCAAAGGAAGAAAAGAAAACTGGGTGGAACTCAAGCTTTGAGTTACTCACCTGCCATTATTTCTCAATTTATCCAGCAAACATAAAAATGGGGGAGAAAACTCACCTTACCTTTGCTCCAAGTTTAACTTCTTTTTCTGGAGTTAGCAAAGCAACATCTTTGCCATCATCTGCAGCCAAGATCATTCCCTGACTCTCGATTCCTCTGAGTTTCTTAGGCTCAAGGTTTGTTATTACAGCTACGTACCTATTGAGCAACTCTTCCTTTTTATAGTACTTTTTCAGGCCTGCTACGAGTTGTCTGACTTCATCTCCAAGATCCACCTTAATCAAGTAAAGCTTGTCTGCATTTGGATGGTCTTCAACACCAATTATCTTTCCAATTCTTATATCAAGTTTTGCAAATTCCTCAAATTTCACATAGCTCACTTTACTACCCTCCTTTTTTTCTTTTTTAGGTGTGATTTCTATCTTCTCCCCATAAATCCTCCTAAGAATTATTTCACTTTCATCCCCAAGTCTCTCTTTAGCTACCTTAATAACATCCTCCATTTTGTAGTACTTATCTAAGAGAATTCTTGCGCTTTCTGGATTTCCTTTGCCTATGTAGCTAACTACATATGCTATAATGTCCTCATCGCTGACCTTTCTAAAGAGAATTTCGGCCTTTCTAACTTTTTGGCCTGCCTCTAGTGGGATGAATTCCCATCTTTTTACTTCTTCAATGTTAAGCAGGTGCCAGATTTTCTCACTAGCATCTGGAAGGAATGGCTCAAGGAGAATCCCAAGGGCCTTAACGATTTGGAGAGATACATTTATGGTTGTCCCTGTTCTAACTTTATCAGTCTTAGCAGTCTTCCATGGCCTCTGATAGTCAAAGTACTGGTTTCCAAATATTGCTAGGGCCATTACCCTCTTGAGAGCTTCCTTAAACTGATATCTCGAAATAAGCCTATTTACTTCCTCAAAGGTTTTTTCAATTTCTTTGAGTGCTTTTCTGTCAAGGTCATCAAGTTCTCCAGTTTCTGGAACCTTCCCATCAAAATACCTGTTCACAAAGGTCAGTGCTCGGTGTACAAAGTTTCCAAGATTGTTCACAAGTTCCTCGTTTATTTTCTTTTTGAAGTCTCCCAAGCTAAAGTCACTGTCCCTTGTTTCAGGCATTATAGCTGTTAGGTAGTATCTTAAATAATCTGCAGGGAATGCATCAAGGAACTCATGAACCCATATCGCCCAATTTCTACTTGTTGAGAACTTTCTTCCCTCAAGATTTAGGTATTCGTTTGCCGGGATGTCATATGGAAGATTCCATTCAAATTCTCCTTTCTCGTCTTTATACTTACCGTAAGCCATTAAGAATGCTGGCCAGAATATGGCGTGGAATGGAACATTGTCCTTTCCAATGAAATGGATTACCCTTGTTTCACCATCAATGTTAAACCAGTATTTTTTCCACTCATCCTCTTTTCCAAGTTTTTTGAAGTGTTCTATTGTTATTGAGATATAACCAATTGGGGCTTCAAACCATACGTAGAGGACTTTTCCTTTAACATCTTCATCTTCCAGCGGAACCGGAATCCCCCAACCTAAATCCCGGGTTATTGCTCTCTCTTCCAAACCTTCATTAATCCATCCTAACACAGTGTTTCTAACATTTGATTTCCAGTGTTCTTGCCTGAGAACCCAATCCTTAAGTTTTTCTTGAAATTCTTGCATTCTTATATAGTAATGGGCTGAGTCCCTAAAGGTAATTGAGTTTCCACAGATATTACATTTCGGATTTATAAGTTTCTCCGGAGTTAGTGGATGTCCACAGACTTCACATTGATCTCCTCTTTGTTCTTCAGCACCGCAGTAAGGGCATGTCCCAATAACATACCTGTCAGGTAAGAACATTTTATCATGCTCACAATAAGCTTGTTTTTCAACTTTCTTAATCAAGTACTCATTTTCAAGAGCTTTAAGGAAGAATTCCTGACTTATCCGATAATGAACCGGGAGCTCAGTTCTACCAAAGTAATCAAAGCTAATTTTAGCCCTTTCAAAAGTTGTCTTGATATGTTCATGATAGTAATCAACTATTTCCCTTGGGCTCTTTCCTTCTTTAAGGGCTCTGAAAGTTATTGGTGTACCATGCTCATCTGTTCCACATATAAATACAACGTCCTCTCCTTTTAACCTCAAGTAACGTACGAATATATCCGCCGGCAGATAGGCTCCGGCCAAATGTCCTGCATGAATAGGGCCATTAGCGTAAGGCAAAGCAGATGTCACTGTGAATCTCATCCTTATCACCTCCAAAGACTAACTCGTTGCCCTTTATAAGTTCTTGCCAATTTTAAATATTACGGTGGGTTATTTTAAACATACAAGAATATGTCTGGTATTGCATAATCACTTGCTAATACTTATCTCCGATGCTTTAACGAGTATGCACTTTTCAGGTAACTCAACTTCTCCTCTGTAAACGATCAATGCCCCTTCAAAAGGTATAATTGTAACTTTAGTCTTTTTTAGGCCAAAGCCAGCTGAAGATAATTCTCCAACTATACAAAAAGGCTTCTCTTTAAGCTCCAAAAGTCTGTAAAAGCTCTCCTTATCAACATGAACTATTACCCCTCCAGCTAAGACCCTCTGAGCTGGAACCTCGATCCCGCAACCCATGGCCCTCACCAAAGTGTTTTAACTACCAAACCCAAAAACTCTTTCGGTGGGAATATGAAATCCAGAATTAGGGAAAAGTTTGTGTTTGATGCTGCCCATGCAATAAAGATAAATGGAGAACTTGAAGAGATTCACGGACATACTTTCAGAGGCGAAATTTTCATTGAAGGGGAAGTAAGAGAAGGATACATAATGGATTTCTTGGAGCTTAGAAAGATATTAAATGATGCTATTGCTCCGTTGAGGCATAAAAATCTAAACAGACTCTTTGAAAATCCCACAACGGAGAACATTGCTCTTTGGATCGCGGAACAAGTTAAGATGGACTTACCCCAAGGGATTAGGTTGCATAAAATTGTTCTGTGGGAAGGAGAGGAAAATGGAGTTGAATTTGAGTTTTAGCCTCTACCAAAAAGCTAAAATTTGATGGAAATAATGTAATGAGAGGTGGAGAAAAATGAAAGATTTTTACATAGCACATGAAGATGAGATAAAAAGCGGTAAAACTACTGATGTTTATTTTATCAGGACTAAAAAGATACTTGAAGAGAAAGGGATACACAAAAAAGTTTTTGCCGATATTTCCACAACTTCCCTTCCAAAAGGCTGGAATTGGGGAGTTTTGGCTGGAGTTGAAGAAGTCGCAAAGCTCCTAGAAGGACATCCAGTAAACGTTTACTCTATGCCCGAGGGGACGATCTTCCACCCATTTGAGTCGGTAATGCAAATCGAAGGATACTACAAAGAATTTGGAATTTTTGAGACTGCTTTACTCGGAATGTTAAGTCAGGCAAGTGGGATCGCAACTGCAGCATTGAGAACAAAAATCGCAGCAAAGTTTAAACCAGTGTATTCATTTGGAATAAGACACATGCATCCAGCTATAGCACCAATGATAGATCGTTCAGCTTTTATAGGTGGATGCGATGGTGTAAGCGGTGTGCTGGGGGCAGAGATGATTGGAGAAAAAGCTGTTGGAACAATGCCCCATGCATTAATCCTAACAGTTGGAGATCAGGTAAAGGCCTGGAAGTACTTCGATGAGATCATGCCCCCCGAAGTACCAAGGACGGCCCTTGTAGATACTCTCTGCGATGAGAAATTCGAAGCAGTTATGGCCGCTGAGACCCTCGGAGAGAGACTTAACGCAGTGAGACTTGACACACCAAGCTCAAGGAGAGGAAACTTCAAGCGCATAGTGGAAGAGGTAAGATGGGAGCTTGATTTAAGAGGGTATGAGCATGTGAAAATCTTCTTAAGCGGTGGCCTTGACGAGGAGAGTCTTAAAGAGCTTGCAGATGTAGCCGATGCCTTTGGTGTTGGGGGGAGTATAGCAAGTGCAAAACCAGTGGATTTTTCCCTCGATATTGTTGAGGTGGAAGGAAAGCCTCTAACAAAGAGAGGAAAGCTTAGCGGAAGAAAACAGGTGTACCGCTGTGAGAACGGGCACTATCACAGGGTTCCAGCGGAGAAAAAACTCGAAAAGTGCCCGGTTTGTGGAGCAAAAGTTGAACCTCTCTTGAAGCCTCTTATCGAAAACGGAGAAATAGTCGCGGAACTTCCAAAAGCCAAAGAAATTAGGGAATATGTGCTCGAACAGGCGAAAAAGTTTGGACTGACACTGGATTGACGTTCTTTCTTTTTGACAACTTTTCTTCCCAAAAAGGCATGGAAAACTGCACATGCAAAAACCGCGAAGTCGAGAAGAGTAATAAAAAAGGAAAAGAATTCACTCGACTGTGATTGACCCGGTTGGGCAGCTCTCTGCTGCCTCTTTTGCACACTCGAGGTCGGTCTCAGTTACTAGTGCTTGGGCTTTTCCCTCGTCGTCCATCTCAAAAACATCTGGGCAGATGCTTGCGCATACTCCACATCCAATGCATGTGTCCTTATCAACACTAACCTTCATTTCTGACACCTCCAAAGAGCTTCAAAAATAGAGAAAAACATAAGTTTAAAAATTTTTTTCAAACTAAAGGTTATACCTCATATTTTAGAGGGAAAGAAGATAAAGACTGATCTCCTCCCCCGCCCCGAAGGGCAAGGTTTGGAGAAGTAAAAGTAAAACAAAAGAAAAACCAACAGAGAGATCAAGCCTCTTCAATGTATATACAGCTCACAGGACAGGCTTCAGCGGCCTCTCTGGCGCAATCAATTAGATCTTCTCCGATAATTTCAACTATTACTTGGCTTTTTCCCTCATCATTCATCTCGAAGACATCCGGGCAGAGGCTTGCACAGATAGCATCTCCTATACAAACGTCTTGATCAACCCTAACCTTCCACTGAGCCATGTGAATCACCGTATTAATATAACAAAGTCTCTTATATAAAGGTTTCGAACCATTAGGTAAAATAGAAAATTTCTCAAAGCATTCCCAGCTTTTTTTTGACCTCTTCGCTTATTCTATCTGGAGTCCATGGGGGATCAAACGTGAGCTCTATTTCCGCATCTTTAACTCCAGGAATTTCCAGAATCTTCTGCTCTACAGCTTGAAGAAGCCACATAGTGAGGGGACACCCTGGAGTCGTCATAGTCATCTTAACATAGACCGTGTTGTCTGGGTTTATCTTGAGTTCATATATAAGGCCCAGATTAACAACATCTATTCCAATTTCTGGATCAATTACTTCCTTGAGCTTTTCAAGGACCATTTCCTTTGTGATCTTAGTGTTTTCACTCATTTTTTCTCACCTGAAAAAGTTCCTAAACAACAAATTTAAACCTTATGGAACAAAAATGTGGAAAAGGTCAAGTTGTTGAGCTTTCCTCGTCGTCATAAAGTTCTTGGCCAACAGTAATTTCCTCTTCATAACCCCTAGATCCTTCAATGGTTTGAATTCTAAACATGTAGCTCGTGTACCAGTTGTACGTGGGCATGGTCTTTATCGGTAAAAGCTTCCAGGCTCTTGTTTCCTCAACGTATCCCCAGTTGACGTACTCATTGAAGTTTCTTATTATATCTGTGATAGCAACATTGAACTCAGTTATAAGGAGTTTCTCTATCTGGTGCCACTTATCAACTGAGCTTTCCCTTCTCGTGATTCCAAAGTAACCGGCGCACCCAGGCCCTTTGAGTGTGGCTATGCCTCTTCCCACGAAGGCCCTAATTGCCTCAACTGTCTCGGGAGGGTCTGTGATAAAGGTATCGAATTTCCTAATAGCATAATCAGGTAAGGGCTTTCTAAGATCAAAAGTGAATATTTCCACATTATTATAACCCAACTCTTCTGCTGTTTTTTTAATGAAGTTTGTGAGCCTATCATCAATATCAAGAACAGCAATTCGCTTTGGAAGACTGGAGAGCATTAGAGCAATGCTTGTAAGATCATCATCCCCTAGAACAAAGACTTCTTTATTTTTCAAATCACCTCTCGTATGCATTAAAGCCACTCTTGCGATTGTTGTCTCTGGGGTCACATAGGCCTGATCAAATTCGTGCTTTGGTTCAGGTCTCTCCTTCACGATTTCCCTGAACTGCTCAAGAAGGTCACTAAATGCATCAACTTCAACAGTCTTTCCTTTACAATTTTTACAGGTGTAATCTTCTCTCTTTCCGATTCCATACTTTTCCACAAGCTCTTTACCTTTTTGAGTAAGCAATATGCCATTTTTGAATTCCACATACCCTGTATCATGAAGGGCCTCAACAATTGCTACTACAAGGGGAAGTGGCTCCTCACTCAGATCAACTATCTTCCATGGATCATTGCTCGCTAGAATGGCACTTAATACATTCTCGACCTTTCTCTCATAAATTGGAATTGAAGTCTTCTCTTTAACTCTCTCCACAATCTTCCTCATCTTCACTCCCTCCAACAAAATTCTTAATCAAAATTGCCGGAAAAAGTTCAGATGCATCCATTTTAAAGTTTTTGGAATACTTTTTTAGCCTCAATTTCTTAAGAAAAATGGTGATTAAAATGTCAATTTATTTCATCGGTCTAGGACTTTACGATGAGAAGGATATTACTCTAAAAGGTTTAGAGATTGCAAAGAACTGCGACTTAGTGTTTGCGGAGTTCTATACTTCACTCTTAGCAGGAACCACGATAGAAAAAATAGAACAGCAGATAGGAAAACCCATAAAGCTTCTAAGCAGGGAGGATGTAGAGTTGAACTTTGAAAAGATAGTTCTAAATAACGCCAAAGAAAGGGATGTGGCCTTTTTAACCGCAGGGGACCCCATGGTTGCCACAACTCATGCAGATCTTAGAATAAGAGCAAAACAGATGGGGGTAAGGAGTTATGTCATTCATGCTCCATCAATATACTCCGCTATCTCAATAACCGGCCTCCAGATTTATAAATTTGGTAAGAGTGCTACTGTCGCATATCCCGAGAAAAATTGGTTTCCAACAAGCCATTATGAGGTAATAAAAGAAAATAAAGAAAGGGGCCTCCATACACTTCTCTTCCTTGACATAAAGGCAGAACAGAAAAAATATATGACTGCCAATGAGGCCATAAATATTCTACTACAAGTTGAAGAAATGAAAAAAGAAGAGATTTTTACTGAGGATACATTAGTAGTCATTCTTGCCCGGGCAGGATCACTAACTCCAACACTTAAAGCAGGATATGTAAGAGAAATGATAAAAGAAGATTTTGGAAAGCAACCCCACATTTTGATAGTGCCTGGAAAGCTCCACATAGTGGAAGCAGAGTATTTAGTGGAATTCGCCAATGCTCCAAAGGAAATATTAAAAGAGGTTTAATCAACTTCTTTTTTGAATTTCCTCCTTTTTCTATTTATTGGGGCTATATAATGCCACTGACCTCCTCCCCGCCCTAAAGGGGTAAGGGTTCCAACGAGTTAACCCCTCGCTAACGAGCGGTTCGGTTTGTGGGCTCATAACTTACTCCCGTCGCCGGTTTCAGTTCAGCCCACAGGCCGGGTCTTCGGCCCGTTACCCCTACCGCAGAGCGGTTCGGGGTTATCGCTCCAAAGGCCACCTTTTAGAGTTTTTGACTGCCACAGTGAGCAGTCTTGAAGGGACACTCATTGGCGTCTTCCCTCCAATGGCGGATGGACACGATAAACCCCTTTGAGGGGGTATCTGACGGTGACCCATCCGAGGCTCTATTACGTTGTAAGAGTTTAAAAAAGTTTCTACTCAAGTGCCGATTTTAGGATTCTTACATCCCCACCCTAAAGAGCGAGGCTTTCACGAGGTAAAGCGACAACTTTTTGATATGCTCTTCCACCCATTCCCCACTAACTTTTTTTCTTGCTACTCCATCTTTTATTGCTTGTTCTGCAACTGTTCTGGCCGTTTTTGGATAAACTTCCGGATGGAGGGGAGTAGGGATTATGTAGTCCTCAAATAACTCATCTTCTGAAATAGTGTTAGCTATTGCCTCGGCCGCTGCTATGTTCATGTCGAATGTTATTTCTCTTGCCCTAACATCTAAAGCCCCTCTAAATATCCCAGGAAATCCAAGAACATTGTTTATTTGATTTGGATAATCACTTCTACCAGTAGCGATTATTCTCGCTCCAGCTTCCTTAGCTTTCTCAGGCATGATCTCTGGAATTGGATTTGCCAAAGCAAAAACAATAGCATCATCACTCATTCTTCTGATTACCTCTTTACTCACGCTTTCTCCTACACTAACACCTATAAAAACATCTGCCCCGTTAATAGCATCAATTAATTCTCCTTCTATCCCATTTATGTTAAACTTAGCCACCTCTCTTTTGTAGGGATTCAGATCCTCTCTACCCTCATGTATTATCCCTTTTCTATCAACTATTAATATTTCTCTAATCCCTCTCTGGTGGAGTATTTTGGCTATTGCAATCCCTGCTGCACCTGCCCCTTTTATAACCACTTTTATATCTGCAAATTTCTTACCAACAATCTTTAATGCATTTATAAGGCCTGCGAGGGTAACAACGGCAGTCCCATGTTGATCATCATGAAAAACCGGGATATCCAATTCCTTCTTTAGTTTTTCTTCAATTTCGAAACACCTTGGAGCAGATATATCTTCAAGGTTTATCCCACCAAATCCCTTTGAAATTAATTTCACAGTGTTTACAATCTCATCAATATCTTTAGTATCAATTAGTATTGGAAAAGCATCTACTCCCGCTAATGCCTTAAAAAGAACACATTTCCCTTCTAAAACTGGCATCCCTGCCAAAATTCCGACATCACCAAGACCAAGAACTGCAGACCCATCAGAAATAACTGCCACTGTGTTTGGGATTATGGTATAATTTTCATAGCTCTCTCCGTTAGCAATGGCTTTGCATGGTTCAGCGACTCCGGGAGTATATGCAAGACTAAGGTCATAAGGATCCTCTACCTTCACCTTCGGAATAATCTCTATTTTCCCGTTTCCGGGAAGATTATTTTTATGATATTCAAGAGCAAATTCCCTGATCTTTTCTCTAAATTTCACATTTATCATTAGGATCACCTCCATTCTTCAGACCATTACCCTTCTTAAACGCATTGTGCCTTTTGTTTGACATTTTTATGTTCAAAAATATTTAAATATTCGGGCTTTTTATCATTTTTGTATCAATTAGAGGTGAGCGAGATGTCATGGTTCGAGAGGTATTTTGAGTTTGAAAAGCACAGAACAGATATAAGAACTGAAGTGCTTGCTGGAGTTACAACCTTCATGACAATGGCATATATTCTCTTTGTGAATCCAGCCATATTAAGTGATGCAATGGGTAAAGATGCTTTCAGCTCCCTTGTAGCAGTTACTGCACTAGCCTCAGGAATTTCCACCATAATAATGGGATTATACGCCAAAAAACCTTTTGCACTTGCTCCAGGAATGGGTCTTAACGCCTATTTTGCCTATAATGTTGTTATTGGGATGGGTTATGACTGGAGAGTTGCCTTAGCAGCAGTATTTGTTGAGGGAATACTATTCATAATACTCTCCGTGACCAAAATAAGAAGCGCAATAATCCATGCGATCCCTCTAAGCCAAAAATATGCAGTTGGAGCTGGAATAGGCCTTTTCTTAACATTCATAGGTCTCAACGATGTCGGTTTCCTAACAGCAGTTGTAAATGAGGCAGGGGTACTTCAGTTAACAGGGCTTAATGCATCTGCACTCGTCACTAAACAAGGACTTTTGTTCCTATTCGGACTATTCCTAGCTGCGATCCTCATAAGTCTTAGAATAAAAGGTGCTTTATTGATATCCATCTTAGTCACGAGCATTTTGGGGTGGATAACTGGAGCTGCTCCATGGCCAAGCCAAATCTTTTCGACACCTAATATAAGCTACACATTCTTGAAACTCGATCTTAAGGGCCTTCTCAATGTAGGAGCCATTGGAGTAGTCTTTGCATTCTTCATGGTAGACTTCTTTGACACCCTTGGAACAGTCACTGGATTGAGCGCAAAGGCCGGATTTTTAACAAAAGAAGGCAAGGTTCCTGATGCAGAGAAAGTTCTTTTAACTGATGCAATAGGTACAAGTTTTGGAGCGTTGCTTGGTACTTCGACAGTTACCACCTATATAGAAAGCGCAGCTGGTATAGAAGAAGGCGGGAGAACTGGAATGACAGCTCTCGTTACAGGTCTCTTATTCCTAGCAGTAGGGTTGTTCATAGCCCCCTTGGCTCAAGCAATTCCGGCATTTGCAACAGCCCCTGCCCTAGTTATAGTGGGGTACTATATGCTTAGTGCAATAAGAGGTGTGGACTTTGACGATGCAAGTGAGGCAATACCTGCATTTCTAGTGCTCATGACAATTCCCTATACATATTCAATAGCAGATGGAATAGGGATGGGTTTCATAAGCTACACAATAATAAAGCTCCTCAGTGGAAGAGGAAAAGATATACACCCGCTTATGTATGTACTCGCTCTGATCTTCATTGGTTACTTTGCCTATCTCGGAGGTGTCTTTTGACTCTAAATTTTAAGAAAAGAAAACATCAATCCTAACTTTTTTCTTTTTGTTCTTTCAAAAATTGTTTAAGTACATATGGGCATTGATCCTGTATGTACTGAGCAAATTCCTTCATTTTTTCTGCCGTTATCTCGTGGACATAATGCTCAAACTGACATGCATCCTCTTCAGCTATATCCGGAGGGATTCCAAGTATTTCAGTGAAAAATTTCGCTATAAGAATATGCTTTTGATAAGTAGACTCCGCTACTTCAATACCTTTTTTTGTTAACAAGATTCTATCATATTTCTCATATTCAACAAATCCTTTTTCACTGAGCTTTTTTAGAGCATCAACAACACTAGGGGGCCTTACCCCCAGTCTTTTCGAAATATCTTTAACTCTAATTACTCCCTTATTCTTTTGAAGGAGGTAAATAACCTCCAAATACTCCTCTTCTCGTTTACTTATCTCCAACGACCTCACCTATGTTAGAGTAACCTAAATAATTTAAGTGTTTTTTGGTCATGAGAAAGGGGTACCTACCCGATCCTAAAGGGCGAGATTTTTGGAAGGAAGATAAAAAATGCTACCTAGCAAGTTGAATTCCTCTTTCCAAAGCTTGAATATTAATTTCCCATAACTTTGATTTCAACGTCTCTTTGATTCCCTCAACGAGACTCTCCTTTTTTAAGGGTATTAAACCTCTGCCATGAGCATAGCCTAACATAAGAACTCCAAGGGTTCTTGGATTGATCTTATCTGCTTCTTCCTGGAAATTCATAATTTCAACAGTACATATCTTTACCAGAGCTTTATGAATCTCTTCCATCGCAGGATATTCTTCTTTTCCTATTAGAGTTGTAGCCGTATGGATTGGATAGGCATTAACTATCGCATAACTTTTTCCGCTTAAAAAACGGGAATTCCTCAGAGCTTCTGCAGGCTCAAGAGCTAGCATTAGATCTGCCTCACCCTCTTCAATTAAAGGTGAATAAACCTCCTCCCCAAAACGCAGATAACTAAGTACACTACCATATCTCTGACTCATTCCAAGAGTTTCCCCTATTCTAACATTATACCCTTCCTTCATTGCAGCATTGCCAATGATTCTTGAAAGCGTGAGTCCACCCTGACCTCCAACACCAGTTATTATCAAATTAAATTCCATACCCATCACCAAGAAGATTAGGATCAAAGGGTTAAAAAATTGGCGCCTTGGAAAGATCTATATAGCTGAGGATGATTTGTAGAAAAGAAAAAATCAAGCTTCAAGTCTAAGTCTCTTAATAACGAATTCTTTATCGAGAGAGGCTAAAAACGGGGCTAACCTTGGTCCTCTATCTTTGCCAATGAATAAATTGTAAAGCACTTTAAAGTACTTCTTACTGGGAATATTGCGCTTTTTAGCAGCATTAAAGAGCGTTGTATTTAGATCGTTAATAGTAAATCTGGTTTTCTCTTCAAGCCAGTCTGCAACCTCCAATAAGGCCGTTCTTATCTCTTCATCTATCTCTATCTCAGGTAATTGATCTTGAATCTCAAATTTTACATCATCGGGTGCATATTTTTCAACCCAATTCTTGGCAAGCTTTATTCTCAGTTTTATTCTCTCCAAATCCTCTTCTCTTAAGTTAGTTGGAACATGGCCTTGCTCTTTTAGGACTTCTACTATCCTGTCCTCGTTCAAATGAGGCATTTGTACGAGTACCACAAGGAACCTAAATGGGGCTTGAGCTACCATTTTCTTGGGAATGGAAGGCATTGAAAGTTCATAGGTTCTTTTAAGTTCTTCTGCTTCTTCAAGGTTTCTAAGCTCTTCTAGTCCAAAATACAGCCTTTCAATTTTATCAAATTCATCATAAAGATTTAGAAGGCCTAACCCAAGATCAATTTTTATTTCTTTGTTCGGTCTGTGACGTGCATAAATAAATCTTATCACTCCGGGTTCAAGAACTTCATAAAGATCACTAAGGAGAATAACATTTCCCTTAGAACCACTCATCTTGCCCTTTTGTCCTTTTATACCAACAAATTCATACATAAGGGGGATTGGAGGCTCTTTACCATAAACTGCCTTTATTATCTCCATCCCAGTCTCATAACCTGAACCTGCCGCCAAGTGATCCTTTCCCGCAGGTTCAAAGTCCACATCAAAGTGGGCCCATCTCATGGGCCAGTCTACCCTCCATCTAAGCTTAACGTTTCCTTCTCTGATATCAGTAACATCCTCACTCTCACAATGGGCGCATTTATACTTTATTCTCCATTCTCCGTCCCATTCAACAAATTGGGCCTCTTTGCGACACTTGGGACAATATATTTGAATCGGTTGCCAGTCCTTGGGCAGGTGTGGTTGTTTTGCCATATCTCTAAATCTATTCAGAATCTCTACAATTTTCTCCCTCTTTTCAAGGGCAGTTCTTACATCATGAGCATACTCCCCACTTTTGTACAGTTCACTCGCCCTTAAAAAATCAACCTTGATACCAAGTTTTTTAACCTCTTCTTCAAAAAGTAGCCTAAAATGATCAGCATAACTGTCATGACATCCCCAAGGATCTGGCACTTCACTCACTGGCATTGTGAGATACTCCTGCCATTCCTTGGGAACATTCTTTGGAACCTTCCTGAATCTATCATAATCATCCCACATGTGAATGTGCCTAACTTTTTTCCCTCTATCCTCTAATGCGTGACCCACTATGTATGTAGTAAAAAGTTCTCTAAAATTCCCTATATGCACATAACCACTAGGAGTAATCCCACTCTCGACTACATAGAACTCCTTATCTCCTTTTTCTCTAATAATCTTCTCAGCCATATAATCAGCCCAATGAACCATTTTTTCATCCCCCAACTAGACTTACAAAAATCATTTTTAAGTTTTGGCCCTCAAGTTCTCCTAAGAACATAAGATGCTGGTGGGACAATTGTGTCCCCATCTCCCGAAGCCATTCAGTAACATCACCTGGAGGCCCACCTAACAGAGCATGAACTCTAACAAAATTATACCCGAAGGCAAACAGAAAAACAAACCTGTGAGCTTTCCATTAATTATTCCAGAAACGTTTTGCCCGCTGAACATAAATAAGCAAAGTTTAAATATCTCAGTTTTTCTATTAAACGGGGGGTCTAATTATGAATATAGCCATGGCAGTTTTTTTAGCAGCTACACCGATCCTAGCCTCAATATACTTTACAAGATATTTAGGAGAGAACTATGCATGGATAAATAGAAAAATAATCCATTTCAGCATTGTACCTGCAGGCCTTCTATATTATCTTGGTCAAATTCCCAGAGAGGTATTCGCGCCAGCAGCATTTCTATTTGGCCTAGCGCAACTAATTTTTCACATCAAAAATGACGGTCTCAAGTGGTATCAGATCAATGCAAACTATGGAGAAGTCTTTTTTGCATTCTCAGCGGCTTTTGTTGTATTTTTTCTCTCTAAAAACTATGCAACAGCTATTCTTTTGGTTATGGCAATAAGTGATGGAGTTACAGGTATAATCCGGTTCGCTTATTTCAGAAAAAATGGATATAACGTGAAATTAAAAAAACATTGGACTGGTAGCTTGGGGTATTTCCTATCAGCATTATTAATAGTAGCCCTAATTTTCCCTGAAATCTCATGGCTTTCAAAAATAAGTTGGAGTATTATCCTAACCCTTGCAGAATATCAGAGATTTTTGGATGATAATCTTGCAGTGCCTCTAGTTGGCATACTCATTAAACCATTAATTTAATTATTCTACCCATCTCACTTTTAAACTGTCTTTTTTGGCCTTTAAAAATTCCTCCACAAGTAATTTCCCACTTAGCTCCATAAATTGGTCAATATCAAATATTCCAAGTTCCTTTAACCCAATGGCATTAACTCCCATTGGTACTCCCTTTGCTTCAACATTAACTCCTATGTGAATCTTAATGCTAACTGGTGAGACTGTAGCAATGGAAATACTCAACTTTTTGTCACCAACGTAAATGTCATCACCATATCTTGAGGTCTTTATATCATATTCTCCCAAAATCTCACCTAGCTTTGCAATAAAGAGTTTCTGGAGCACTGACGCAAGAAACACATTTGGTACCTCAAATATTTCTATTATGTAATGTATCATATCCCCGCTTTTGATTTCCTTTTGCTGACGAAGGTCTTCAATATCAATCATTTCCTCGATTTTTATGTCACAACGTCCTCTGAATATCACTATTGAGTTTCCTAATACCCCAAAGTTTCTATATGCCCAGTGACTCTTTATTGCAGATCCATCGTAATCAATTCTCTTATCTTTCACCACTAAGAGCTTCATCCTTTTTCACCTCTAATTCCTTCATAAGATACTCTCTAAGTTCTTCAAAATTTTTTACATCCACCCACATTTGAATAAATCTTATGTCAGGAATTCTCTTTTTAATTTTATCTAAATGGAGAGTTCTATCATCAATATAAATCACTTCCTCTATTTCATATCCAGAATTCTTTAATTCTTGAAGCGTTCTAACTATCATGTCCGCTTTATCTGGATGGTTCTCTATTTTGGGAAAGACAAAATAGTGCCAGATATTAAACTCTTCCAATATCGGTCTCACCAATTTTTCAACATTCCAACTCGCAATGCTAAGAACAAACCTTTCTTTTGCCCAATCTAGGAATTCCACAACTCCATCGAAGAGTTTCAATTTATTTCCTAAGGCATCTATTAATTCAGTACCGTGTGTTCTAAAGGGAGGGACTAGCTGAGAAGCATCATAATGACCCCATAATGTCTTATCAAGATCAAATATTAATAGTCTCATTATATCACCAAAAATACCTACATTTTAGGATTTTTGTATTTATCGCAAGTTTAAACTAAAATTCTAGAAGAGTTTAGAAATTTATTAGACCGTGCATAGGTTGATTTGGCCTATCAAATGCCCAACCTCCTTTCGGGGGTAAGAACCTCGGGCTATTGGAAGCGGCAGACTAAACGGGTCGGTTTCCCTTCCCGCTTACATCCCCGCTCCATCAAACCCGTCTTCTGCGGGTGCCCTCGTCCCTGGCAACGGACCGGTCACCCGACCCCTTGCGCCAGGGAGTGGCTGCCTGTTTTCGGGGACCGCTTCGGCCTTAGATGCCGTCAGGCCTTATCGGATACGGCGTAGCTGCCCGGCTATGCCCTGTAGGACAACCGGTAGACCAGAGGCCGCGACACCCTGTTCCTCTCGTACTAAGGGCGCCTTCCCCTCAGGCAGCCAGCACCCCCGGTAGATAGCATCCGACCTGTCTCACGACGGTCTAAACCCAGCTCACGTTCCCCTTTAATGGGTGAACACCCCCACCCTTGGCCCCTGCTGCAGGACCAGGATGGGAAGAGCCGACAGCGAGGTAGCAAGCCTCGGGGTCGATATGGGCTCTCGCCCGAGACGACTCTGTTATCCCCAGGGTAGCTTTTCTGTCATCCCAGGCCCCCACCGGGGAGGCTCTGGGGTTCGCTAGGCCACGCTTTCGCGGCTGGACCCGCCTCTGTTACGGGTCCAGTCAGGCCGGCTTTTGCCCTTGCACTCTACGGCGGATTCCTGACCCGCCTGAGCCGACCTTAGGGCACCCTCGATACCTTTTCGAGGGTGTGCCGCCCCAGCCAAACTGCCCACCTATCGCTGTCCCTGCTTTCGCAGGTTAGCCATACGGCAAAGGGTGGGCGGTGTCTCATGGACGGCTCCACCCGCCCCGGAGGACGGGCTTCGACGCCTCCCGCCTACGCTGCGCACCCCCCGCCGTATGGCAACGACAGGCTGCAGTAAAGCTCCATGGGGTCTTCGCTTCCCACCGGGGGTCCCTGGCATATGCGCCAGGCAGTGGTTTCGCCGGGCCCCAGCCGGGGACAGTGGGGACCTCGTTACGCCATTCATGCAGGTCGGCATTTAACCGACAAGGAATTTCGCTACCTTAAGAGGGTTATAGTTACCCCCGCCGTTTACCGGCGCTTCACCCGGTTGAACCCGGGCTTCACGTACCGGCACTGGGCAGGCGTCGGCCCCAGTACAAACCCTTTCGGGCTAGCTGGGACCTGTGTTTTTACTAAACAGTCGGGCCCCCCTAGTCACTGCGACCTGCGGTTTACTCAACCGCAGGCACCCCTTCTCCCAAAGTTACGGGGCCAATTTGCCGAGTTCCCTCGGCTGGGTTTACCCCGACACGCCTTAGGCTTCTCACCCAGGGGCACCTGTGTCGGTTCTCGGTACGGTCACGGAGGATCGTTCTCCGAGGGCTTTTCACGGGCCCCAGGGATCGACAGAACCTCCCTTACGGGAGGCCATTCACGCTTTCACCCGGTTCTCGCCATTACGGCACTCCCCGGGCTTATACGCTTAGCCGGTCTTTTGGACCGGTCTGTCTACCCCGAGGCGTCACCCTCGGAGCTTGCGTTGCCGCACCTACCTCCGTGGTACGGGAATATAAACCCGTTTCCCTTTCGTCAGCACCGAGTTACGGGCTGACTTAGGACCGACTAACCCACGGCTGACGAACATTGCCGTGGAACCCTAGCCCCTCCGGCGGCCGGGATTCTCACCCGGCTATGCTGCTACTCCCGGCAGGATCCGCAATTCCGACGGGTCCACCGGACCTTACGGCCCGACTTCTACCCCATCGGAACGCCCGCCTACCCGATCACGGACCAATCAGTCCGTGCGCTGGGGTCTCGGCGGCCGGCTTGAACCCCGTCCATTTTCGGGGCCCCTGACCTCGACGGGTGAGCTGTTACGCACTCTTTAAAGGGTGGCTGCTTCTAAGCCTACCTCCCCGCTGTCTAAGGCCAGGGACACCCTTTGGAGTAATACTTAGCCGGCACTTTGGGGCCTTAACCCCAGTCTGGGTTGTTCCCCTCTCGGTGGACGGCTTACACCGTCACCCTACTCTCCCCTTCTATGGCGGTAGTGGGTTCGGAGTTTGACAGGGTGCCGGAGGCTTTCGCCCCCTGCACACCCAATCAGTGCTCTACCCCACTACCTACCTCCAGGGAGGCTATCCTACGGGATAATTCGGCGGGAACCAGCTATCTCCGGTCTCGATTGGCCTTTCACCCCTAGCCCGAGGTCACGGGAGCGAATTGCACATCAGCATCCCTAACGGGCCTCCATCCCTCTGTTGAGGGACTTCACCCTGCCCCGGGCTAGATCGACCGGCTTCGGGTCTCACGGCCGTGACTCCGGGCGCTTTCACACCCCGTCCCTCGGCAAAAGCGCCTGCGGACCTGTCGGTTTCCCTACGGCTCCGGGGATTTCTCCCCTTAACCTCGCCACAGCCGTGAACTCCCTGCCCCGTGTTTCAAGACGGACGGTGCAACCCCGGTCCTCTACCCCCGTACTCTCCTGTCGCCAGGATTTCCTTCGGGAAGAATCATTCCTTTCGGGCCGCACCCAACTATCGCCACCTGGTTTCAGGCTCTTTTCACCCCCCTCCCGGGGTGCTTTTCAGCTTTCCCTCACGGTACTAGTTCGCTATCGGTCTCGGAACGTATTTAGGGTTAGGAGCCGATGCCTCCTAGCTTCCCGCCGGATATCCGACCGACGGTACTCAGGAATCCTGCAGGAGCCTTTGGGCTTACGCCTACGGGGCTATCACCCTCTTCGGCGCCGCGTTCCAGCGGACTTCGGCTTCACCCAAGAGGCTCCAGGCGCAGGACCCTACTACACCACATCCCCTGAGTGTTTCCACTCAGAGTTCAGTTTGCCCTAGGCCGTTTTCGGTCGCCCCTACTCACGGCATCGCTTTTGCTTTCTTTTCCTGCGGGTACTAAGATGTTTCAATTCCCCGCGTTCCCTCTCCCTGGTGGGAGTGCGGCAAAGCCGCAGGAAGTCCCATTCGGGGATCCCCGGCTCGAAGGCTGCCTGCGCCTCACCGGGGCTTATCGCAGCTTGCCACGCCCTTCGTCGGCGCTCCGAGCCGAGCCATCCACCAGGTGGCTTAAGTTTCTTACCCCCTACTTGGAGGCTGGACATTTTTTGGGCCAAATCAACCTATGCACGGTCCTCATTGTGACCCCTTCTTCGGGGCCTAGGACCCTTCCACCCCGAGTCTTACTCGGGATGTGCACTTGTTCGTGGTGGACCGGCCGGGATTTGAACCCGGGGCCTCCGGCTTGCAAAGCCGGCGCTCTCCCAGGCTGAGCTACCGGCCCACATCAGGCAGGTCCAACACCCCTTAAGCCCCCCGAATGGGTTTCCGGCGATAGGAGGTGATCGAGCCGTAGGTTCCCCTACGGCTACCTTGTTACGACTTCTCCCCCCTCACGGAGCCTGGACTCGACTCTGCCCAGAGGACGGAGCCTCATCCAGACCCCGCTCGGGTGGAGTGACGGGCGGTGTGTGCAAGGAGCAGGGACGTATTCGCCGCGCGATGATGACACGCGGGTACTAGGGATTCCAGCTTCACGCGGGCGAGTTGCAGCCCGCGATCCGAACTGGGGGCGGGTTTAGGGGATTCCCTTCCCCTTTCGGGGTCGGATCCCATTGTCCCACCCATTGTAGCGCGCGTGTAGCCCGGGGGTTTCGGGGCATACTGACCTACCGTCGCCCGCTCCTTCCTCCGGCTTATCGCCGGCAGTCCCCCCAGAGTGCCCCCTTCCCAACGGGAAGGGCTGGCAACTGGGGGCACGGGTCTCGCTCGTTACCACACTTAAGTGGACGCCTCACGGTACGAGCTGACGGCGGCCATGCACCTCCTCTCGGCGTGTCCGGCAAGACCTTCAGCCTGGCCTTCATCCTGCCGTCGCCCCCGGTGAGGTTCCCGGCGTTGAATCCAATTAAACCGCACGCTCCACCCCTTGTAGTGCTCCCCCGCCAATTCCTTTAAGTTTCAGCCTTGCGGCCGTACTCCCCAGGCGGCGGGCTTAACGGCTTCCCTACGGCACCGGGCGAGCTCGAGGCTCACCCGACACCTAGCCCGCATCCTTTACAGCCAGGACTACCCGGGTATCTAATCCGGTTTGCTCCCCTGGCCTTCGTCCCTCACCGTCGGACCCGTTCCAGCGGGGCGCCTTCGCCACTGGCGGTCCCCCTGGGATTATAGGATTTCACCCCTACCCCAGGGGTACCCCCCGCCTCTCCCGGTCCCAAGACCCGCAGTATCCCCAGCAAGCCCCACGGTTGAGCCGTGGGATTTCGCCAGGGACTTACGGGCCCGGCTACGGACGCTTTAGGCCCAATAATAGCGGCCACCACTCGGGCCGCCGGTATTACCGCGGCGGCTGCCACCGGCCTTGCCCAGCCCTTATTCCCGGAGCTTTTTACACTCCGGAAAAGCCGTGGCGTTGCCACGGCACTCGGGGTCCCCCCGTCGCGGTTTCCCGCATTGCGGAGGTTTCGCGCCTGCTGCGCCCCGTAGGGCCTGGACCCGTGTCTCAGTGTCCATCTCCGGGCTCCTGCTCTCACAGCCCGTACCGATCTTCGGCTTGGTGGGCCATTACCCCACCAACTACCTAATCGGCCGCCGGCCCATCCTCGGGCGGACATAAGTCCCTTTCGGCCTGAGGACCTTCCAGTACCTCAGGCCTATGGGGAATTAGCCCCAGTTTCCCGGGGTTATCCCCCTCCCGAGGGTAGGTTACCGACGTGTTACTGAGCCGTCCGCCGGTGGTGCCCCAAAGGGACACCCCCGTGACTCGCATGGCTTAGTCGGACCCCGATAGCAGTGGCCTCCGGCAGGATCAACCGGAATTGCTATTAGGAGTACGGCCGGTGGGACTTCCCTCAAGGGGAAGTACCATAAAACCCATTCGGGGTTTGGTCGGGATGTTGGACCTGCCTTACCCCCAAGGGGTCCCCTTTCGGGTTTCCTTGGGAGTGCACTTTGCTGTACCCAAGGCTGGAGGGCGGGGTTCATTGTTGGGTGCTTTGCACCAACTCCCCTCGACGCCGCCGTTTTATGCCTGGGTTGTGGGCACCCTTATTCGGGCGCTCCACCCTATAGGTTGATATCCCCACAATGAAAAATTTTTGCAAAGTCTTGAAATGCGAGACTTTTACCAAAAAAGACACAAAAATGGAAATCAAATCTCCAAAAATTAACAAGTATAAATTAAAAACTAGAGACTCAAAATGTCCTCTACAAGGCTTATTTTTGAAACTGGAGTAGGTATACTATTTGTAACTGCAAGTTCATCCACTGCTTTGCTAACTCTTTCAATAGCTCCCTCAGCAAAGACTCCATGAGTAGCCACTACAAATACCTTACTTGCACCCATTCCTTTGAGTATGTTAGCTGCCTTTATCATTGTCCCCCCAGTGCTTATGATATCATCAACTATCAGCACATTTTTTTCTTCTACGTCAACCTCCACTGGTCTCATCTGAATCTCAGTCGGTGAGATACGTTTCTTTTCAAAGTAGCTAAATTCCAAGCCAAGAATATTGGCCACAGTTTTTGCTCTTTCCAAGGCCCCCCTGTCTGGAGCAAGGACTAACCCTTCTCCAAGCTTATCTTTGAAATAATTAGCTATAGCCTTGGCAGGACTGACATTTAAGGCTTTGCCAGGGAAGTATTCCAGGGTTTTTGGATTATGGAGGTCAAACACATAAAGCTCATCGTAATAAAGAGATATAGCTTTCATGATAACCCTAACACTTATAGGTTCACCTTCTTTGGTAACTCTGTCCTGTCTAGAATATGCTAAATAAGGCACAACTGCTTTGAGATGCTTAAAGCCTTTCTCTCTAAGTGCATCACCTAAAAGTAAAAGCTCGACAAGATGTTCATTTTGAGGCTGGAACATGGATTGAACAACTAAAACCTCTTTTCCATCCCCTAGTACCCTAACGTATTTTTCCCCATCCGGGAAGGTCTTTACCTCACTCTCAATCAACAATTTATCAAATTTTTCTACTTTATTTTTGATTTCTTCAGCCATGTGAGATGCTCCACTTCCAAGTACTATCCTCACTTTCACCACCAATAAGAGTTCCCGCCTACTTTAATAACATTTCTCATACAAGAAGAACTGCTATAATTCCAGCGAGGAAAATGCCATCAAAAGTTCCCGCTCCACCAATGCTCACCATCGGAGCTCCAAGTTCTTTGAGCTTGTTCCAATTTAAAAGATCTGCACCTATTAAAACTCCCATAGTACCACTCGCATATGCAATAAGGGGTCTGTTATCTCCTCCAAGTAAAAGAGCAAGGATTGCTGCTACTAAAGGAGGAATAAACGTCGGAATAGCTATTCCCAACCCCCTTACAGGTCTAGAAAATGCTTTGCTCACTATAGTAGATATTAAAATAGCCGTAGCCATTCTAGTAAAGAGGAATGTTTCATCCAAAACCAAAAGCCTCACAACTTCATACAGAACCACACTCAACGGTACAAGAGCACCACCAACGTTTATGCTCACTACAGTTTTTTGCTCTCCCCAGTCCACATATGGAACAGGATATGTTATCCCAAAGAAGGAAACTTTTGTCATTCTTACAACAGGGCCATAACTCTTTATTTCTTTGATTGGTATGTTTATGAAACTCCCTATTAGAGCGGCCCAGAATAAAGTGAATGCCACCGGCAAAGGAAGTCCCAACTTTTGGAAGGCAATGGTTATCGTGCTGGCAAACAGGATGAACAACAGGGGCAATAAAAGGATGAATAGAATTAAAAATGGCAATGTTAAAGGCAAGAAGAAGTACCTTTTCATTTTTTGGGCCCCCCAATAATTTCAATTTCACAAGTCCCACTTATATCAGGAAATCTACAATTAATCTTAGTCATTTCCCCTCCGGTCTTCTCTTCTTCAACTATCAAGAATACATATGACTCTCTAGTTTTTACCTCTTTCATATGACTTCAAATCGAAATAACTATAATCCCTTTATAAAATCAACGTCACGTGGGAAAGATTTAAGTGGAGTTTTAATCTATTATCTGTGGAGGCTACGCCTATGAAGATCATTTGGTATGGACATGCGTGTTTTTGGATTGAAATAAATGATGTGAAAATCCTCATAGATCCTTATGAATATGTTAACGACGACGCGATAGATGGTATTGATTACATCTTAGTGACCCATGAACACACTGACCACTATGGAAAAACTCCTCTTCTAGCTAGACTTAGAGATGCCACAGTGATAGGGCCAAAAACAGTTTATTTAATGGCAATAAACGATGGTGTGACTAAGGTCAAGGAGATAGAAGGAGGAGAAGAAATAGAGTTAGAAAATAACGTGAAAGTTAGAGCAATTTTCGTAGAGCATCCTTCCAGCCAGTACCCCCTTGGATACATTATCTCCGATGGAAAAAGAAGAATTTTCCATCCTGGGGACACCTATTACAGCCCGATTTTTAAAAACTTGCGTGGAAAGATCGATATTTTCTTTGTTCCAATAAGTGGGAGGTCAACTGCAAACATAAGAGAAGCTGCAAATATCATAGAAACCATGCGCCCAAAAATAACAATACCTATGCATTATGGAACATACAGTGAAGCCGACCCGAATGAACTTATTAATGAACTCCGAGAAAAACGAGTTTGGAGTCTAATAAAAATTTTGGAAATTGGAAAACCTTTCGAAGTTTAATGGTGTAAACAATGTTAACCACGGGCAGCAAGAACTTAGATGCTCTATTAGGTGGAGGGATAGACAAAGGGATCCTAACACAAGTATACGGCCCATTTGCTACTGGAAAGACGACTCTTGCTATGCAAATAGGTCTTTTAAATGAAGGAAAAGTCGCTTACATAGATACAGAAGGAGGATTTTCCCCAGAGAGACTGGCCAAGATGGTTGAGTCAAGAGGCATGGATTCCAATTCCACTCTCCAAAAGTTTCTAATATTCGAAGCCTTTGACTTTAAAGAACAGAAAAAAACAATCTCAAATCTTAAAAAAATCGTCAATGAAAAGTTTTCTATGATCGTTGTTGATTCAATAACAAATCATTATCGTGTCGAGGAAAAGAAAAGCTCAATGACAACGGATCTCGGAAAACAGCTTCAGGTACTTTTGTGGCTTGCAAGAAAATATAATCTTGCCGTCATTGTCACAAATCAAGTATATTTTGACTCAAAACAGAACGCTCTAAAACCACTGGCCGAACACATCATGGGGTATAAATGCAAAGACATCCTGCGCTTAGAAAAATTACGGCCAGGTTTAAGGATAGCAGTATTAGAAAGACACCGCTTTAAGCCTGAAGGAGGAATTGTACACTTTGAGATAACGGATAAAGGAATAGAGGATATAGAAAAAATCAAATCTTCTCAAACAACTCTTTAGTGAGCCTTAATATGGCCTTATAAAGCTTCTCACTTATAAGTTCATCTTCATAGTGCACTTTTAGTTCTTCTTTGTCAATTATCTCCTTATTTCCATCGGGCCACTTTACAATATCCACCTCTAAATCAATATATCTGGCCTTGTCTGGATAAACCTCCACTGGCGTGCAAATATTGTAGTACTCTCCCTTAAGATTCCCCTCTTTATCATAATAGCTGTGCTTAAACCACCATTTACCCTCTTCTATCTCGGTTATTGCATAATCACCGTTTTCAATGGGAATTTCAAGGCCATCATAGAACTTGCCTGGCTTTAAATGTCTTTTGACTTTAAGTTTAATGGGGTTTAATGAGACTTCTAAAATCTCCGCTGGCCCTATTCTAATCACTTGGCCATCGGGTTTAACATGCTCAAACCTAAATATCCATCCCGTTTTTGGGCCTTTATGATTGATTAGGGCCTCTAAAAATCCATCACTAACTTTTTTACGTTGGGATGGCATTTTACTTAAAATACCTTCTGCTATTTCAACTGCAAATCCAAGTTCTGGGTCATACGCTTTGAATTTATGATGACCTTCTATTGTTGGAACCATACTGTTTCTAATATCATCAAGCTTTGATTTGGTTGCTCCTCCAAACTCCACTTCATATACATCCCTTCCTTCCACAATCTGTGCTGGAGCAGAGTATTTATCTATATCCTTAATTTTCTGAGCAATTTTCGAGAGTTTAATGAGTTCATCCTTTAATAAATTCCAATCTTTATATGCTGCAGCTGTCCTCCATAGAACTCCCCAGTCCCCCAGATCCACACTTAAGCCAAGTATCCTGAGTCTTTCTCTCTCATTTTGATCTCTAATTTTCCTTGAGATCTTTACATGTTTCTGTGTACCAATTGGTTTTGGAATAAGCACTGCATAGTCTCCAGGAATCGTGACTAAGACACTCAAATGGGGGAGCAAGTTATTCTTTTTGACCTGAACGAGCACTTCATCCCCTTCAACCGCATCCGGAAATTCTTCAATTAGCAATGTTCCAATAGCACTCCCTATGTCCACATACACATATCTGTCGTCCCTTTTAACAACCATGCCTTTATATACTCCATAAAGCTGGTACGGAATTTTTCTAAAGAAAACATCCAAAAATTTTTCTTCAAAAACTCTTTTTACCTCCTCAACCCTTGTACCAACTAAAACTATACCGTGGGAGTCTCTTTTGTCTTGGATATCTACATCGAATTCATCATATACCTTTTCAATGTTGAACCTTTCTACAATCCTTTGGCTTGGCTGGCTTATCTTAAATCCTTCCTCAAGTAGAACCTTTGTTAATGCTGTACTGTATATCCCTCTAATCCTCACCGAAACCTCTGAGTTTGTAGACATATTCACCACCTCTTTCCCGCTTTTCCACAACACCAATGAGCATCAAACCCTCAAGGATTCTTGTAGCATGCTCTCTCTCTACACCACTATTCTTCTCAATATTCCTAACTTCAACCCACAGCAAACCTTTCGAATGCCAGTCTCTCAAAGCTTCTTCTACTTTATGAACCCATGAAGGATGATAATAAAGATAATACACGAAGGATACCAAGTTAGTCACAGTTTTTTCCAATATTTCTATTTTTTGCATTTTGTTTAAGATATTTGTTGGTGGTAGTTTCCTCTCTTCACTTATAAATATAAGCCCTTCAAGCTCTCCATTCAATTTTTGGATTGATTGAGTTACAGAATAATCATAAATCCTATAAAACTGTAAAAGTCTCTGAAGCGAAGCATTTACCCTTGACCTTTCACTAAAGCTAATTTTGGGATTTTCAACAAGTGGGAAAAGCTCCTCTACACGAAACTTCATTTGGTGTTCGTTTTTTTGAAGTTCTCTTGCAAAGACCTCGAAACGTCCCCCCACTAATGAAGCCATACTAACTATTTCGGATGCGGTGTCAAATTTTTTCTCAATTACACTATATAGAGAAGAGAGCACATCTCTAAGTTCCTCAAAGCTCCAATTTGATGAAAGTGAATATAATTCCAGAAAGAATTTCTGAAATTCCTTATGAAGAGTTTCCGCCTTTTTAACAACTTCACGAATTTTTTCCATATCCATTATAATCCCCCCTGTAAGTATATACATTCCTATTGTTCTTTTACTTTTCGCACCATGTTAAGTTAACATAAGTGTTTACCCAAAAGCTTTTTTTAAATCAAAAAACTTTAATTATCAGAGGGAAAACTATGACATTGGTAGATCGCTTTGGAAGACCAGTCACCAATTTAAGAATTTCACTCACCAATGAGTGCAACCTAAACTGTTTTTACTGCCATAGAGAAGGACAAACACTCGATTTTCAAGAAATGAGTCCAGAAGAGATAGAAATAATCGTCAAAATAGCTTCAAAGTTAGGGATAAGAAAGGTGAAGTTAACAGGTGGAGAACCTACTATAAGGAATGATGTGGTGGAAATAGTAAGGAGAATCAAACCATATGTAGTTGACCTCTCCATGACCACTAATGGGACAACCATAAAAAGTCTAGGAAGGGCTTTAAAAGATGCAGGACTTGACAGGGTCAATATTAGCTTAGATACGTTAGACAAAGAAAAGTACAAACAGATAACCGGTTTTGACTCCCTATCACAAGTACTGGATGGAATAAATACTGCAGTCGAACTTTTCTATCCCGTTAAGCTCAACATGGTGGTTATGAAAGGCCTCAATGATAATGAAATCTGGGATATGATAGACTACACAGCTAAAAAAGGAGCAATTCTTCAGCTTATTGAAATTGAAGTCCCCAGAGAGATGGAAAATTCCTGGTTTTTCAAGAAGTACTTTTACCCCCTAAAACCACTGGAAGAAGAGTTTGAAAAGATAGCTATAAAAATAAAAGAACGTAAGATGCATAGAAGGAAAAAATACTTCATACCAACAAGATATGGTACAGCAGAAGTTGAGGTTGTAAGGTCAATGCATAATACTATTTTTTGTGCCAACTGTACAAGGATAAGACTAACATCAACCGGGCATTTAAAAACATGCCTTCTAAAGAGAGATGATTTAATAGATGTAATAACCCCAATAAGAAACGGTGCTAGCGAGGGAGAGATTATTGAGATTTTTAAAAAGGCGATCCTTATGCGAGAGCCATACTGGAAGTGAAAGATATTTAAATAAGTTGGAGGTACTCCCCTTATGGTGATAATGTGTACTTGAATATCCCTGGAGTTCTAGCGGGATCATTTCTTACAATAATGGGGGGAGTTCTTACTATAAAAGCATTAAATTATTATAAAGGACTACAAGAACCTGGAAAAAGTCTAGCTAGAACTTTTTTAGTTTCTACACTCTTGTTTACTATAGGCTCAACTGCCGTTATACTCGATTCCCTAACTAAAATTCAGTTATGGGTTATAGAAGCCATATGTTACACCCTATCATACCTACATATGGTGTTATCTGTTACTTATTATCTACGCATTCAAAAATCAGAATCTCAAAAGACAAAAATAGGGAACTTATCAAAAAAGGAAAGAAAAGCAAGTTTACCTATAAGTGGGGCATATGTGTTTAAAAAGCCCCCAACCCCTAAAGGGTTAACATTCCTGGTGAGACACTCAAACGGATTGCTTGCCATAAGTAGAATGCAAAAAGAATTATGGGTGAAAAAATACCAAATAAAACCAGATAAATTTGTTTGGCTAAGTAGAATAGAAACGAATGATAGCACTGACCCTTCAAAGCTCCATGTGCTACAAGACACTACCCTCAGATTTTTAAAAGAAAAAGGAGGAAAATCAGTTGTGTACTTTGAGGGAATCGAATACCTCATACTGTACAATGATTTCAATTCCGTTGCAAAATTTCTCTTTTCAATCAAAGACTACATAATCTCCACTAACTCACTTTTAATCCTATATCTATCATCTAACATCCTCGAAAAATCTCAAGAATCAATCCTCCTAAAGGAGTTTGAACAAAAATCCGAAGAAGACCTCACTAGAGAAATTTATGAAAAACTTCTTGTTTCAGCCATAGAGGGAGAAAAAGATGCCAGCGGTGAAAGTAAAAAAGAATGAAGCCGAAAAAATAAAGAAACTCCTAAAGAAAGAGGAGATTTATGACGGAAAGCGACGGCCACAAAGAGTAAAAAATTACATACTATTCCCTATAACAGATCCAAAAAAAGCACAAAATTTGGGATTTGAAGTGGTCGACGTTGAACTCCCCATGCGTCCGGAGAGACAGATATACAAAAATCTCGAGAGTTTCTTAAAGGAAAAGTTTACAAATGAGGAATTATCCTACTTAAGGCGCTATGATATAATCGGAGACATCGCAGTAATCCAAATTCCTCCGGAAATTGAACACAGAGAAAAAGAGATAGTGGAGGGCCTCCGGAGGGTATATCCATTTCTTAAGGTTGTAGCAAAAAAAGGATTCCACACTGGAGCATTTAGGATCCGAAGATACTCAATAATTTGGGGAGAAAAGAGACTGACCACGATACATAAAGAAAACGGAATAAAAATAAAGGTCGACCTCAGCAGAGTTTTCTTTAACCCAAGAATGAAGGGAGAACGTTACAGACTTGCCCAAACGGTTAAAGATGGCGAGAAAATATTTCTGATGTTTGCTGGTGTTCTCCCATATGCTCTTGTAATTGCAAGATATAAAAATGTAGATATAACTACAGTAGAGCTTAATGAAGAGGCAGTAAAACTCGGTCTTGAGAATCTCAAGCTGAACAAAGACAAACTTAAAGGAAGAATACATCTAATCAAGGGAGATGTATTTGAAGTTGGCCCTAAACTGGAGACTTTTGATAGGGTAATAAGCCCCACTCCAAAAGGGGTTAATGCTCTAAGACTAGCCTTAGAAAAAGCGGAGGAATGGGTTCATTATTATGATTTTGTTCATGAGAACGAGATAAGAAAATTCAAGGAGAAAATTTACCGGGAATGCAGAGAACTTGGAAAAAAATGTGAAATAAAAGTAAGAAAGGTTTCTGATTATAAACCACATGTGTTTAAAGTATGCGCTGATATTAAACTCTACTAAAAGATCAAAAACAAAAGGAGTAAGCTCACTTCTTTAAGAAATCAAACAAAGTGACCTGTTTGCCTTTCTTGTCTTTTTTCTCTTCTGTAATTTGATCTTTAGACCCTAAATCCTCTTCTTTACTCTCTTCAGGCTCTTCTATTTCCACTTCTTCTTTTACTTCCTCTTTTTCTCTGGTATCCTCCTCTACTCTTTCTATTTTTTCCATTACCTCTTCAACTCTAATTTCAAGCTCAGTTTTCACTTCTTTAAGTTTTTTATGGATTGAGAGCATTTTTCCCTTTATTTTACCTACTTTCTCTTTATCTTCAGTCAAAAATTCGATTTCTTTATCCCCTAATTCTAAGAAAACTGCTATATGGGAAGCTACATCTAAATTACTGCTAAATATTGACTTAAATATTCGCATGGTTTCAATAGCCTCGAGTTTGCTCATGTGCATTCCTTTCATTATTTTTTTCACTATTGAATCTCTAATAGAACGTTCCTCTTTTGTATCCCTCAATATACTAAGGGTTTTTGGAGGATAAAATCTTATGAATCCTTTCTTTTTAATGCCGGCCACTGCAACTCCAGCGGTCATCATATCCATGGCATATTTCCAAAGTCCATAATTTCCTGTTCTTTTGGCCCGCCCTAAATAGATATCAGCTCTACTAATAGTATCATAAGCCTTCGCAATGTCCTCAGGTTTGTAATAAACATAGGGGATATTCTCATCTAACCAAAGGAGAATTTCATCCGGAGTATTATCCAGATTCACAATGGCCATTTTGGCCCTCTTGGTGTTGTCGGTTGCAAATATGGCACCTAATGCTTCAAAGATAGATTTTTCAACATCCCTATAAGCTAAAATAAGTTCTGCATCCTCTATTCCACCACTTACAACAGTTTGGAGGTCATTTATAGCCGCTCTTAAATCACCTCTTGCTCTCTGGGCAATCATTTGAAGAACTTCCTTAGGAACAAAAATGCCTTCAGCTTTAGTTATTCTAAATAGTGCCTTTAAAATATCTCTCTGGCTTAACCTCTTATACTGCACGATTTCCGCTTTATTCCTTATTTCTATCGGGACTTCCCAGTATCTGTTGGCGGACATCATTATTGGATTCTGCGCTTTACCTATGAGCTTGGCTATTTCTTTGGCCCCACTTGGTTCTATGTTATCAACCTCATCCAAGAAGATGAGCTTCCTTCTCCTCCCAAAAACGTCCATTGTATATGCAGCGTTAAGATAGCGCTCTATTTTCCCGAAAGTCCTGTCATCACTTGCATTGAGTTCAATTACCTCAAATTTATATTCATTTGCCAATGCATACACTGTAGTGGTTTTCCCACTACCTGGAGGCCCCGCCAAGAGAAGAGCCTTCTTTTTAGGAATTCCATGGAGCCATTCTTCAATCCATGGTTTAATCTTTTCTAAGGCCTTATCCTGGTTAACAATATCCACAAGTCTCTTTGGTCTATACTTCTCAGTCCAAGGGAGCATTTGAACTCACCTAATCCTTGCCAAGCAATGTGAATTGGGCAAGTAACGCCTCAAGTTGAATCATCTCATTGGAACCTTCCACAAGTCTAAAATTGTATTCACCAATCTTATCTGCGAGGGCTACCTTCTTTGGTTCACTTATTGGGAGGTTAAAAACCTCTTTGTGCATCTGTATGAGAACATCCTCTCCACTCAAACCTTGCTTTAAGAGTATTTCCCTGAGCTTGTCCCTAGCTTTGAGAAAGTTCCCTTCCAACGCTAGGAGCATCATTTCCCTAACGTCTTCTGGTCTGGCCCTGCTCGCGACGAGGAAGACGTTCTCGTCCGTTATCCTCGTATCTAATGCAGCCGCGGCTTGGAGAACATTTATTGCTCGTCTTAAATCTCCTTCAGCTACATAAAGTATAGCTTGAAGACCCTCCTCGGTCAGCTCAAGCCCTTCGTTTTCAGCTATGTATTTGAGTCTCCTTGCAACATCCTCATCTTTTAGTGGTCTAAAGCGGAATATCGCACATCTACTCTGAATGGGCTCAATGATCTTGGAGGAATAGTTGCAACTCAAGATAAAGCGAACATTGCTTGAGAACATTTCCATTGTTCTTCTTAAGGCTTGTTGAGCGTCTTGAGTTAAAGCATCGGCCTCATCCAGGAATATTATCTTGAAACTTACTCCTCCAATAGGCTTTGTTCTTGCAAACTCCTTTACTTTCTCTCTGATTACGTTTATCCCCCGCTCATCCGAGTTGTGGAGGAGAACAGGTATTTCACCTGCGAAGAACATCTCGTTGCCCGGAACGCTGACGTCGTAGACAAAATCATTGTACTCAACGAGCTCGATCTTCCTTACCAGGAGGGCATGCAAATCTGTGTTGGCGAGCTTCTTTAGTACTTCGAGGATTCTCTTGCCCTTTTCGTCCAGTTTCTCCTCGTTTACCATCTCTATGGCCTTTCTCAAAGTTGCCTTCCTGACACGTTTTTTACCCTCGTAGAGCTGGTGTCTGAACTCGTAGCGCCAGTTACCCTCGATAGCATTCTCTATTGCTTCAAGCATCTTAACTATCGGCTCGGCTGGGAGGAGTTCGGCCTTGCTCCACTTCATTCCGCCCTTCCAGATAAGCCTCGCCTCCCTCTCGAAGAGGCTTGCCTCGATTCCTGAAACCCTCGCGAGCCATACTGTGTCTATCAGCAAATCCCTTGAGACTGAGGAGACTCTGATTACCCCGCCCCATTCGCCGGTTCCATCACCATCTGCGAGACCTTTAAGGAAGGCTATCCTTTCTCGAATTGGAAACTCGAAGACGAAACCCGGAAGCCTCTTGTTGTTTGCTCTCCTGCCGTTTCCGTCGTAGAAGCTCTCCTCGAAGAACCTAGCAAGCTGGGTGTTGAGGAGCCGGAACTGGTAGGCGCTCTTCCTTGAGCGGTCAAAGCCAGAACTCGTGTAGTTCTCGTAAACGCTGACGCCGAGATTCTCCACAAAGGCCTTAATGCGCTCTATCAGTTGACCCTCGTGGCTTCCAAGGGTATATATCACCTGACCGGAGGTGTTACCATTGAAGCCAACAGCTCCTTCAGCCGCATAAAGACCAAAAATGTAGGAAAGCTCTTCATCAACCGAAAGCCCCTTGAAGGTTCTCGTCCTCGCACTCTCCTTAATACTATAGTCACTCATGTCGAGAACGTCGAGAAAACCTTCAATGTTAGTGGTGAAGCTGAGTAAGATTGTACCCTCCTTCAGCTCGCTCGCCTTCACAGTTTCAAGACCGTTCTCGGTTAGGACCATAACGGAGTGGTTTCCAGTCAGTTCAAGCTTTCCTCCGCCTTCAAGATGGACTTGAAGTATAACGGGAACGTGGTGGCGGATTATCTTGCTTACTTGAGCCCACTTGACGCAGTAGTTTTCGTCAACCGTGAGGACCTCAAGGTTGGATGCATCTTTGTAGGCAACCTCGCCATCGCTCTCATTGAAATAGAGTTTGTCAAGCTCGGCAAAGGTTGTCCTCATAACCCGACCGTTGATTCTCACAAGTATTGGGGTATCTTTGGAAACAGAGGCGTTTAATTCGAGAAAATTATGTCTCCAGTGCTCTCCAAAGAGTTCTCGTGCTAAAGCCAGCGAACTAGTCGTCTTTCCGGTGCCAGGCGGCCCTGCGAAGAGAAGATGCGGCATTGAAGCCGTCTTAACGTAATGCTTGAGTCTCTTTACTATATGGTCCTGACCAACAATGTCATCAAGCCTCTCAGGTCTGTACTTCTCAACCCACGGTTTTTCAAGAATTTTAACTTCCTTAACCTCTTTTACCTCCTCAACCATGACAATCACCTATTATCGTGAACTAAATTCTTTATACTCAAGCAGATATTTAAACTCTTTGGACTCTCCCCAGATCTCACATCTTGAGAGGTCTAATCTTACTTAAAGATTTGTTTTAAGAGTAGAATCAACACACAGGTCATCACGATAACTATAAGGGAAACCAATTATTTATACAATTCTGATTCCATTGAGGATTCCAGCATGAAAAACTTTTATAGGAATGAAACATGAATATTCTACTTGGTGGTGCCTATGGCAAAGCTTGATTGGATTACTGAAGAACTTAATGAGCTTAAAGAAAAAGGCCTTTACGTAAGGATTAGAGTACTGCAAAGTTCTCAAGGCCCCTGGGTTGTTGTTGGTGGGAAGAGAGTTCTCAACATGTGTTCTAACAACTATCTTGGCCTTGCTGCACACCCAAAAATTAAAGAAGCAGCTATAAGAGCCATTCTTGATTATGGTGTTGGTGCTGGTGCCGTTAGAACTATCGCCGGGACTATGGAACTTCACGTGGAGCTTGAGGAAAA
>LDZS01001688.1_pt1 | contig 55451 bp, 56 predicted proteins | sample 615471 | NCBI WGS metagenome assembly LDZS01 (sample SAMN03408295, study PRJNA278302) | terrestrial metagenome | isolation source: oil reservoir sample K3 | place: USA: Alaska, North Slope, Kuparuk formation | collected 2013
TTTTTTATCCCGATGATCATACCTAACATGGCAGCAGGTCAGGTGGCCATCAACTTTGGGGCCAAAGGGCCTAACCTTGCGGTGTGTACCGCCTGTGCAGCAGGCAACCATGCGATAGGAGAGGCCTATCGGTTGATAAGAGAAGGGCAGGCAACCATCATGATCTGTGGGGGGACAGAGAGCATGATCACCCCCTTGACCATAGCAGGTTTTTCGGTGATGAAGGCCCTTTCTACCAGAAATGATGAGCCTGAAAGGGCTTCCCGGCCTTTTGATGCCAGCCGGGATGGGTTTGTGATTGCAGAAGGATGTGGGATTTTAGTCCTTGAGGAGCTTGAGCATGCCTTAAAAAGAGGGGCCAAGATATATGCAGAGCTGATAGGCTATGGGTTAAACGCAGATGCCTATCATATGACCGCACCTTCTCCTGACGGCGAAGGGGCGGCAAGGTGTATGGAGCTTGCGTTAAAGGACGCAGGGATTTTGCCTCAACAGGTAGACTACATAAACGCCCATGGCACAAGCACACCCCTTAATGATGTGGCAGAGACCAAGGCCATAAAAAAGGTTTTTGGTGAGCATGCCTATAAACTTATGGTTTCTTCCACCAAATCTATGACAGGACATCTTCTTGGGGGTGCTGGAGGGCTTGAGGCGGTTTTAACGGTTATGGCTGTTTATGAGGGGGTGGTACCTCCTACGATCAACCTTGAAAACCCAGACCCTGAGTGTGACCTCGACTATGTGCCTAACCAGGCAAGAAAGGCAGACATCAGGATAGCCATGTCAAATGCCTTTGGTTTTGGAGGCACCAACGCCACGCTGGTTTTTAAAAAATGGGAGGGAAAATAAACCGATGAAGATTGCCATTGCCTCAGACCATGCAGGGTATTTTTTAAAAGAAAAGATAAAAGATTTTTTAGCCAAAGAAGGGCATGAGGTGGTAGATGTAGGGTGTTATTCTCATGTGGCGGTGGATTATCCTGAGTATGGGGTCAAGGGAGTAGAAAAGGTGCTACAGGGTGAGGTGGAAAGGGCTATCCTTATCTGTGGGACAGGGATAGGGATGAGTATTGTGGCCAATCGGTTTTTTGGGATAAGGGCTGCCCTTTGTCATGAGCCCTTTTCTGCCAAGATGGCAAGGCTTCACAACGATGCCAACGTGCTTGTCCTTGGCGGAAGGATGATTGGGGACGGGATGGCGGTGGAGATCGTTAAAACCTTTTTAGAAACACCCTTTGAAGGAGGAAGACACGAGCGCAGGCTCGAACTTATAGAAAAACTTAAGAATCTTAGATGAACCTACTTGGTATAGGGGTAGACTTAGTATACTTACCAAGGATAGAGAAAATTTATTCTGCCTATCCAAAACGTTTTTTAGAAAAGGTTTTTCATCCTAAGGAGGTATCTTTAGCGTTAAAACGCAAAGATACCCCTGTCTATTTAGCTTCATGCTTTGCGGCTAAGGAGGCCTTTTACAAGGCCTTAGGTGGGTATCAACCCTTTGTCTGGCAAGAGATAAGCCTTCTTAGAGACCCTCAAACAAAAAAGCCGTTCATAGAGATAGAAGGCAGGGCTTTAGAGGTTTTTAGAGAAAGAGGTGGAAGGGATTGTCTGGTTAGCCTTTCTCATGAAAAGGATTATGTGGTGTGTATTGTAGTAATAACTGGAGGATAACTGGATAGGAGAGGGGTAGGGTTATGCAGGTGGTAAAGGCCTCTGAGATGAAGGCTCTCGACGAATGGTTTATAAAAGAGGTAGGGGTTCCGGCTGAGGTGTTGATGGAAAGGGCGGGGCTTTCTGTGGCTGAGGCTATTTTTGAGGCCTATCCGGTAGAAACCTACGGCAGTGTGCTTGTGGTGTGCGGGCCAGGAAATAACGGTGGAGACGGGATGGTATGTGCCAGGCACCTGGTAAACCTTGGCTATGAGGTCGAGGTGGTACTTCTTGCAGAAAAAGAAACCTATCAGGGAGAGGCCTTGACCAACCTTAAGGTCCTTGAAAACTTAGGTTTTATGCCAGAAGAGGTGGGGTATATCGTTGAGTTTAGAAAGGTACTTTATGATTTTTCTCCTGAGATAATGGTGGATGCCATCTTTGGGACAGGGCTTAAAAGGCCTATCGAGGGAAATCTGGCTGCCATCGTTGAGGAAATAAACCTTTATCGAGAAACCAGGGGATGCAAGGTGGTTGCGGTAGACATGCCTTCTGGGGTGTGTGCTGATACAGGTGAGGTGCTTGGAACAGCTGTAAAGGCAGACCTTACCGTTACGTTTGAGCTACCCAAGGTAGGACAGTTTTTTTATCCGGGAAAAGAGTATGTGGGAAGGCTTAAGGTTTGTCCTATTGGGTTTTTCAAACCTTTGGTGGAAAAGAAGGCGCCTAAGAGGTATTTGATAGATTTGGAGTGGGCCAAAAAGGTATTCAGGCCGCGTAAAGGTTATACCCATAAAGGGCTTTTTGGACATCTTCTTGTGTTAGCAGGAAGCAAGGGTAAGAGTGGGGCTGGGTTGCTTTCGGCATTGGGTGGTTTAAGGGCAGGGGCTGGGCTTGTGACCTTGGCCTCAACCAGGAGTCTTCAGCCGGTATATGCATCTATGCTACCTGAAGCTCTGACTGCAGGGCTTGAAGAAGGCCCGAGAGGAGAGGTTAGTTATGCCAATCTTGAGTCCTTGCTTGACCTTTGCGAAAAGAAAACCGCCTTGGTGGTAGGCCCTGGACTTGGTTTAGGGGAAGAGGTAAAAAGGCTTTTCTGGGAGTTGTTAGAAAGGGTCAAGGTTCCGGTGTTGATCGATGCAGACGGGTTAACCATAGCCTCTGAAAACCCTGAAAGACTTAAAGAGCTTCCCTGTCCAAAGGTCCTTACCCCTCATCCAGGAGAGGCTGAGAGGTTGCTTAAAATTTCTAAGAAGGAGATTTTAAGAGACCCTTTAACCTCAGCTAAAAGGCTTTCTGAGATGACAGGTGCGGTGGTGGTGCTAAAGGGACCACATACGGTGATTTCTTCTACTGACGGAAGAGAAGGAATTTCTGTCTGGGATGTGCCTGGGCTTTCTCAGGGAGGCACAGGGGATGTGCTTTCTGGGGTGATAGGAGCCTTGATGTCTCAAAGGTATGACCTTTTTGAGGCAGCTTGCTTGGGGGTGTTTTTACATGGATGGGCAGGAGAGAAGCTTGCCTCTGAAAAAGGGCCTTTTGGGTATCTGGCTTCAGAGGTAGCTAACAAAATCCCAGAAGTTTTAAAGGAGATATGTGATGATAGACCTTAGAAGGTTTCCAAGATGCCCTACCAGGATTAAGGCTTATTTACCAGGGTCTGAAGAGGCATACGAGGTGCTTAATGTTTCTTACAAGGGATGTTTTATCCGAACCGATAAGCTTATTCCTTTACGGAAGATGGTTCTTTTTGAGATAGAAATTCCTGAGGTAGGAGTGATCCCTGTTTATGGGCTGGTGGTACATCATGGCACAGAAGAACAGCCAGGGTTAGGGATAGAGATCCTGGACATCGAACGAGAGCTTTTACCTGTGTGGAACTATTATCTAAAAGCCCTTTTAAACATAGAGGAGGCCAAAAAGGTTTATCAAAGATATTTGAAAACCTCTCAAAAGGTTGAAAATCCTCAGTCTGAGTAGGGTTTGATGTTTAGTCTGATTGAGGTCCTGTTGATAGCGGTCTTGGGTTTAGCATTAGGTAGTTTTTTTAACGTGGTTATCTACCGGTGGTCAGAGGGTTTGTCTGTACTAAGGCCTGTCAGGTCTTTTTGTCCAAGGTGTAAAACTGAGCTTAAATGGTACCACAACATTCCTGTTTTGTCTTATGTCCTTCTTAAAGGACGGTGTGGCTTTTGTCAAAATCCAATCCCTCTCACCTATCCTCTGGTAGAGGTCCTAACCGCGGTGGTTGGAGTAGCTGCTTATTTAAAGTTTAAACCCTGGTATGGCTGGGCTACCTTTTTGGTTTTCTGGGTTTGGTTGATAATCCTTCTGGTGATAAGTTTTATCGACCTTAGGGTTAAGGAAATACCAGATAAGCTCAGTTTTGGTTTGATGTTGGCAGGACTTACGGCAAGTTTGTTAGGGTTAAACCCTCTGGTTGGTTTTGAAGAAAGTGTGGTTGGGATGTTAGCAGGGGCAGGCCTTCTTTTTCTGATTAACGAGGTCTACTATCTTTTTGCTAAAAGAGATGGGCTTGGGATGGGAGATTTTAAGCTGATGGCTGGGATAGGTGCTTTTTTGGGGTATAAAAGTTTTTACTGGGTGGTGTTGATAGCCTCTTTTTCAGGGATTTTTGCCTTTTTTTTGGCAGTTCTGTGGTATCGATTAAAAGGGAAGTCTAAAGACTTAAGCTTAAAGGCAGAAATTCCTTTTGGGCCTTTTTTAGCCCTTGGGGCTGGTGTTTACACCTTTTTTGCAGAATTTTTTAAGACTTTTCTATCTTAATTTGCCTTAACAAGGTTTTCTTGAGAAGGAATTTTGATCACGATCGAGGTTCCTTTATCTTTCTTTCTGTAAAAATTGATGGTTCCTTTATGAAGGTCTATGATGGAGTATACCATGATAAGGCCTGTCCCTAAGTCTTTCAGGCTTAAAAGGTCTCCTTGGTTTATCTTTTCCACGACCTCTTGAGGCACTCCTTCTCCTGTGTCCTCTATTTTTACGATTACCCAGCCTTCTTCTCTGGCAAGGGAGATTGAGAGTTCTCCTTTTTCCTGCATAGCCTTGATGGAGTTGTCAAACAGGTTTACCCACACCCTTTTTAACTGAAACTTGTCAAACCAGCATTCTCCTTCGTCCTCTACCTTAAGCCTAAACTTTACCTCAGGATAGGCTATCTCATACAGAGAGATTACCTCTAACAGGCTTTCTAAGAGGGTGCCTTTTTCCAGGTTTAGCTCAGGTTTTTTGGTAAAGTAATGAAAGTCTGTGGCAAGTTTGCGAAGTTCTTCGATGTATTTTTCGATGATGTTGGTGGTTCTAAGTAAAACCTCTTTTTTCTCTCCTTCTAAGGTTTTTTCAAGCTGTCTTTTTAGCCTTTCTACAGAGAGTTTGATAGGGGTTAAAGGATTTTTTATCTCATGGGATACCCTTAAGGCTACCTCCTTCCAGAAAGAAAGCCTTTTTAGGCGTTCCTTTTCCTCTAAGTTTTCTACGATCAAGAGATATTCGTGGGTTTTTAAAAATTCAAGCTTAAGAAGGGTAATCCCTAAGCTAAACTCCTTCTGTCCTGTAGACCAGGAAAGGGTGGTGTAAAAGGGGTTGGTTAGGTCTATCTGGGATAAAAGGGCAGGAAGGTTAAGTTTGTCTATCAGGTCTTGCGGGGATTTAACTTCATAGTGTTTTAAAAGATGGTTAAGGCTCTGGTTAGAGAACTTGACGGTTAGGTCAGGGGTAAGGACCAGGATCCCTACAGGAAGGTTGTCAAGTACAGAAAGAAGGTAGCGGTTGTAGTTTTGGACCTCCTCTTCGTATTCTTTAATCTTCTTTGTCATCTCGTTAAAGGCCTCTACCAGCCTTCCTACCTCGTCGTCCAAAGGGGTAATACTTTTGAGTTCTTCCAGGTTGAAATCCTTTTTAGAGATCTTTTGGGCTGCGATCACCAGGTTTTGTAAAGGTTCAGTAAGGTTTCTACCAAGTTTACTTCCTACCCATACCCCTACAAAAACCACCAAAAGTAAAACCAGAGCCCCTGCAGTCATCAAAAACTGTTTAAAGGTTCTAAAGTATCTTTTTTCTACCAGTTCTTTTTCTCCTGAAAACTCTTCTAACCTTAGGAATTTACCGATGGCTAAGATAAGGGGTTGGCCTTTTGAGTCGTAAAAGGGGATAAACACCCTTAGATAGGGACTTGAGTTAACCAGAGAGATTTCAGAAAGAGGGATTTTAGAGGCTTTTAGTCTTTCAAGAAAAGAAGGGGCAATCCCGATCTTTTGAGAAATCTCAGAGGAATAGGTTCTCTTTTTTAGGTTGCCTTGCCAGTCAAAAACTTCTATAGAGTCTACCCTCATAAAATAACGATACCTTTCTCTCAGGACAGAGCTTTTGATTTCTTCGGTTTGGGAAAGATAATCTGTTATGATCTGTTGTCCTTTGCTAAGAAGGTCTCTTTCGATGTCTTTTATGTAATCCTCAGGTTTTAGAAGAACGGTTAACACCCTTTCTTCGAAAAATTCTTTAAGCCAGTAGTCTAAGGTTTTTTTAAAGAAAAAGAAACTTCCAAGCACAAGCACAACCGAAGGAAACACGATAGAGATAAAGTAGATAAGAAAGAGCTTTACTTTTAGGCTTTTAGATATCTTTTTTATCTGAATTTCATAGAAAATCTTGATGACATACCTGAAGATAAAGTAAAGAAGAAGTAAGATAAGGATAAGGTTTATCTGAAACAGGAAAAACAGAAAAAGGTTTTTTTGAGAGGTAGAAAACAAGGAAAAGTCAAAAAGGTTAAACTCAACCCATAGAGAAAAGGTGAGGACTACCAGAAGTCCTAAAAAAACTTTGTGTTTTTTACAAAAAGCCTTAATCCTTGCGGTAGATAACATCGAAAGGAAGGGTGTTTTCTGCTTTTAAACGGATTTTATGCTGGTTTTTGGTAAACCTTAAGTCTTTAGAAAGATGGGTTTGGTAGGTAATTTCTACGTTGGTTTTAAGATAAAGGTTTGAGAGGTCGTTTTTAACCTGAAACCTTAAGGGATAGGAGTCTAAAAACTGGATTTTTAACACCAGGTCTTCTGGATTTTCAAAACTTTTTATACCAAAGTTGTCTTCTAAAAAATAAAGGTTTTCTTCTGGGCTGTAGTATAGCTTTTGAATGTATAATTCTTTATGGATGAGAACGTCAGGTAAAAGAAAACGTTTTTTAAACACCTCAAAGGAAAACCTGAGGTAAATCGGATTTTTTTGTTCCTTTAGAGACAAAAGTATCTCCTGTGTAGGAAAATCCTGGTAGAAAAGACTCAGGATAAGCTGATCTTGAAAACGGTAAACCTTGATCTTAGCCATCTTAAACCCAAACGCAGGGCTGATAAAACAGAAAAAGAGGATGAGGGTTAAGAGGATTTTTTTCATAGGGTTAAGTCATACCTTGCGTGTTTTCTTACGATTTCCTTTTGGGTAAAAAGGACTTCATATTCCTTAAGCCCAAACTCTTCGGAAATCCCTTTTATAAGGGATAAAACCTCTTCTCTGGATTTGCCGTGGACCATCGTGTAAAGGTTATAAGGCCAGTCAGGATAGGTTTTTCTAAGGTAGCAATGGGAGATATAGGGTCTTTGAGCTAAGGCTTGGCCTACCTCTTCTGCCCTTTCTTCTTCTACCTTCCAGGCAACCATGGCGTTGCCTTCTATACCTGCAAGGTTGTGCCTTAAAGTGATCCCAAGTCTGGTGATTACCTTTTTTTGGAAAAGACTTTTTATAGCCTCAAAAACCTCTTCCTGAGAAAGGTTGTGCTTTTTAGCTATCTCCAAAAAGGGTTTTTCACAAATCGGAAGCCCAGCAATCAACTCTTTTAAAACCAGTAACTCTGTCTGAGAAAGCTCAAGCTTCTTCAAAGGTACCACCTTTTTGTATCTTAAGATAGCATTTAACTATGATTTTTCAACCAACAAAGACAAGGGTAAAATTTATGGTGTTTGTTTAGTTGAGTTTATCGCGTCTACCTCGTTAGGGTAAAAATTTCTATACTGCTCGGGTAGTGAAAACATAAGGTATCTAATTTGTAATACTTCTACTTCCTTTTCTGTTTTAAATTAGATGGGTTAATTAGAATATTGTAGGGAATCAATCTTTCAGCAAGTTTTTTTAGGTATATAACTTTAAGGTTTTGTTTTTCTAACACCACTGCCTATTGACAAAAACTGTTTCTGTATTAACCTCCTTTTAGTAATACTTTTTAACAATTTTTGTGTTTTGGTGTTAGGTAGTTTTTACGGTTTGGTCGAGAAATAAGATTAGGTGGAGGAGGCAGGATGGAGTATCTTAGTTGGTTGGTAGATTATGGGATCATCGGGTTTTTACTGGTTTTAAGTGTGATATCTATAGCGATAGGTATAGAGAGAGTGGGTTATTATAAAAGGGTTGACCTTGCTAATTACAAACATCCTAAGGAGCTTGAGGTAGATTTAACGAGAGGGCTTTATGTGATTGCTACCGTAGGTGCCAATGCGCCTTATATAGGGCTTTTAGGAACGGTGTTAGGGATTATGCTTACCTTTTATACCATCGGTCAGGAAGGAATGGTTGACAGTAAAAGGATCATGGTAGGTCTGGCCTTAGCGTTAAAGGCAACGGCTGTGGGGCTTTTGGTAGCCATACCTTCTACGGCTTTTTATAACTATCTTTTAAGAAAGGTAAAAGAAAAGATAGCCTTATGGGAGATCCAGGGTAATCGATAACCAAGGGGTGTTTTGATGGAAGAAAAAGAGTTTGACTACATAAACGTGATTCCTTTGGTAGACATCATGCTGGTTCTTTTAACGATAGTTCTTGTTACCGCTACCTTTATCGTGCAGGGAAGTATTCCTGTCAACCTGCCTAAGGCCAAAAACGTTGAGACTTCTGATATAAGAAGTTATCAGATAACCCTTACTAAAGAGGGAGAGGTGTTTTTTGAAGGAAGAAAGGTGACCTTGAAAGAGCTTGAAGACCTGGTGGAGAGTTTAAAAGGAGAGGTTCAGGTTTCTATCTTAGCAGATAGATCTTCTCAGGTGCAAGGGCTGGTTGACCTCCTTGACCTGTTAAAAAAACATGAAATAAAACGGGTTTCTATAAAAACCGAAGTAATAAGATAGATGGTTTCGATAAAACATTTTTCTACTTCCTTTTTTATACATCTTTTTATCTTGCTGAGTTTTTTAACATTTTTTAGGTTAAGTGAAATAGGAAGGGCTAAATACATAGAAATAGACCTTGAAGCCTATTCAGGCTCTCAGCTTACCCAAGAAAAATCTACCCAGGCGTTAGCTACTGAAAAAACTGCAAAGCCCTTTCAACCAACCCAAAACCAACCAGATAAATCTCAGTCTTTAAAGGAAGAACTAACTCCTCCTGCTAAGAAAGAAAATGCAGTTTCTGAGGTTGTCCCATCTAAAGAGAGTAGTATGCCTAAGGAAACTTTTTCTCAAACGACTTCTTCTCATGGACCAGGTAGTGTAGGTTCTCAAGTTAGTAGCTCAGCTAAAGAAGGGACTTCTAAACCGAGTGAGGGGCAGGGGGGAGGTTCTGGTTATGGGGAGAGAAAAGACCATGAAAAGATAGTCCAGCATTTTCTTTCTCAAAAGTTTTCTATCATCTCTGACATCGTAAGAAAACATCTGCAATATCCCTATTTAGCCAGAAGGATGGGATGGGAGGGTAAGGTGGTAGTTTCCTTTGTGCTAACCAGACAGGGAGAATTAAAAGAGGTCAGGGTGGTTCAATCGTCTGGTTATAAGGTTTTAGACGAAAATACCCTTGCTACTTTGCAGGGGTGTGCTAAATATTTCCCGGTACCACCGGTAGACGTAAAAATTACCCTTCCTGTAGTCTATAAGTTGAATTAAAATAAGTTTTTCAAAAGTCTTATATGGGAGGGTTATGAGGTTGTCAGGGTTTAGAGTGTGTGGGATAAAGGTTACCTTTTTGGTTTGGGTGTGGTTTATAGTCTGGGGGCTAGGGCTTGCAGGTTGTAAAAAAGATAAAGAAGAAAGGCTTTCAGAAAATACCGTAAAGGTAGTAAGGGCTTTAGATGGAGATACAGTATTACTTCATAACGGAGAAAAGCTCAGGTATGCAGGGGTTGATACCCCAGAGTTAAACCGTGGTAAAAGATTGCCCCCTCAACCTTTTGCTGAAGAGGCCTATAGGTTAAACCGGCAACTAACTGAAGGTAAAGTTTTTAGGGTTGAGTTTGCCCTTAAGGAAAGAGACCGTTATGGCAGGCTTTTGGGAGATCTTTATTTCGAAAACGGAACCTCAGTTTCAGAAATACTGGTTAAAGAAGGATTGGCGCTGGTTTGTTATTTTCCAGGAAGTGCAGAGGCTTATCATAAACTTCTTCCTCTACAGGCAGAGGTGGTAAAAAAGAGAAAGGGTTTTTTCTCGCTAATTGATAAACAACCCCAAGGGGTGGTCTACGTGGGGAACAAACAGTCTAAAAGGTTTCACCATCCAGACTGCCCAGAGACAAAGAAAATAAAAAAGAAGGTTTATTTTAAAAGTTTAGAAGAGGCCTTTTTAAAAGGATATTGCCCTTCCAGGGAGTGTTTTGATAAAATCTTTCCTGTCCGTTAGGCTTTCTTAGGGGTTATCTTTTCAAGCCCTCCCATGTAGGGTCTCAAAACCTCAGGGATGAGGACAGAACCGTCTGCTTGCTGGTAGTTTTCAAGGATAGCCATCACCGTCCTTCCTATGGCTAATCCAGAACCGTTAAGGGTGTGAACAAATCTGGGTTTTCCTCCGTCTTTAGGGCGATATCTTATGTTGGCCCTTCTTGCCTGAAAGTCTTCAAAGTTGGAGCAGGAAGAGATTTCTACATACCTTTTTTGTCCTGGTGCCCAGACCTCTATGTCATAGGTTTTGGCAGAGGCAAACCCTAAGTCTCCTGTACAAAGGGCTACTACACGATAATGTAGTCCAAGGAGCTGTAAAACCTCTTCGGCATCCAAAAGAAGGTTTTCTAACTCTTCATAAGAGGTTTCTGGGACCACAAATTTTACCAGTTCTACCTTGTTAAACTGGTGTTGTCTTACGATACCTCGGGTATCTCTGCCATGGGACCCAGCCTCAGAGCGAAAACAAGGGGTATAGGCGGTATAATAAAGAGGAAGGTCTTCTTCACGTAAAATTTCATCTCTGTGAAGATTGGTTACAGGCACCTCGGCTGTGGGGATAAGGTAGTAGTTCCAGCCTTCAAGCTTAAAAAGGTCTTCTTTAAACTTAGGAAGCTGGGCGGTGCCTATAAGAGAGTTTTCGTTAACGATAAAAGGAGGCAATACCTCTTTATAACCATGTTTTTTAACATGGAGGTCTAACATAAAGTTGATCAAGGCCCTTTCTAAAAGGGCTCCTTCGTTAAAATATACCACAAACCTTGACCCTGTAATTTTTGCAGCCCTTTCAAAATCAAGAATCCTTAAATTTTCTCCTATTTCCCAGTGAGGTTTGGGTTCAAAACCAAACTCTGGAGGTTCCCCCCATCTTTTTACCACCACGTTTTCCGAATCGTCTTTACCTATAGGCACGGTTTCATGAGGAATGTTCGGAAGATAGAGGAGTTTTTCCTGTAGGTTGTTTTCTACCTGAGAGAGTTCTGCTTCCAAGGTCTTAAGCTCTTCCCCTATTTTTTTTACCTCTTGAGCTAAAAGGTTGGCCTCCTCGTCTTTTCCCTGTTTTTTAAGCCTGCCGATTTGTTCAGATTTCTCTTTTCTCAGATGTCTTAAAGATTCTACTTTTTGTAAAAGCTCTCTTCTTTTCTTATCTAAAGAAAGTATTTCTTCTATAGGGAAGTCTTGCCCCCTGGTACTTAGCCTGGCTTTAACCCATTCAGGCTTTTCTCTTATCAGTTTTAGGTCAAGCATTTATCCTTCTCCCTAAATAAGTTTATTTTAAGCAGGAAATAAGGTGGCCAAGTTTTTCTTTTTTGGTTTTAAGGTAGTTGTAGTTTTCTGGTCTGGGAGGTATTTCTATAGGAACTCTTTCTACTATCTTCATTCCATACCCTTCAAGTCCTATGATTTTCCTTGGGTTGTTGGTCATGAGTTTTATTTGCTTTATCCCCAGGTCTCTTAAGATCTGGGCTCCAATCCCGTAGTCTCTAAGGTCTGGTTTGAACCCTAAGGCTAAGTTGGCTTCTACTGTATCTTTCCCTTCGTCTTGAAGTTTATAAGCCTTTAGTTTGTTTAAAAGACCTATTCCTCTTCCCTCTTGTCTGAGATAAAGGATAACCCCTTTTCCTTCTTTGGCTATCATTTCCATAGCTTTTTGAAGTTGAGGTCCGCAATCGCATCTCAGTGAGCCAAAAACATCTCCTGTTAGACATTCAGAATGCACCCTTACCAAGATGGGATTTTCGTCTATCTCCCCCATGACCAAGGCTATGTGGGTGGCGTTATCTATAAAGTTTGAGTAGGCTATCAACTTAAAGGTACCATAGGCAGTAGGCAATAAGGTCTCTACCTCTCTTTTAACCAAAGATTCGTTTTGGATACGGTAGGCTATAAGGTCTTTGATGGTGATTATTTTTAGCCCAAATTCTTCGGCAAATTTTTCTAAGTCAGGAAGTCTTGCCATGGTGCCGTCGTCTTTCATCACCTCGCAGATAACCCCAGCTGGTTTAAGACCAGCAAGTCTTGCCAGGTCTACGGCAGCCTCTGTATGCCCAGCCCTAACCAGAACCCCTCCTTTTCTGGCTATGATGGGAAAAACATGACCAGGGGTGATAAAGTCCTGAGGGGTACTTTTGTCATCGATAACCAGCTTTATGGTATAAGCCCGGTCATAGGCAGAAATCCCTGTGGTGATCCCATGCCTTGCGTCTATAGATACCGTAAAGGCAGTTCCAAAAGGGTCTATCCCTCTTCTTGGTTGTAAAGGAAGTTGAAGCCTTTCTGCGATTTCCTGGGTGATGGCTAAACAGATAAGACCTCTTCCATATTTAGCCATAAAATTGATGGCCTCAGGGGTTACCTTTTCAGCAGCCAAAATAAGGTCTCCTTCGTTCTCTCTGTTCTCATCATCTACCACGATGATAAGCTTACCCTGCTTTAAATCTTCTAACGCTTCTTCTACAGTGCTTATAGGCATCTACTTTGCCTCCCTATTCTTTTAGAAGGTTGTTTTAGGTTTTAATTTTGAAAAATCGTTTTAATATAATAAAACTCAATTAAATTTTAGCAACCATAAGCTTACGCAAAAAATGAAAAAGATAGAAAGTTTAACCAAGTCTGCAACCTCTGTAACCATAGCGGTCTTTATCAGTCGTATTTTAGGGCTGGTAAGGGAACAGGTGCTTGCCTATTTTTTTGGGGCAGGAAAAAGTATGGATGCCTATGTGGTAGGTTATCGCATCCCAAACCTTCTAAGAGACCTTTTTGCTGAGGGGGCACTTGGGTCAGCCTTTGTTAAGGTATTCAGCTCTACCTTAGAAAAAGAAGGGCCTGAAAAAAGTTTTAAGATAGCTCAAGTCATTCTTTCTAACCTCCTTGTAATTTTAGGGGGTATAGTAATCCTTGGGATGTTTAGTGCTGACTGGATAGTAGGGCTTATTGCCCCTGAGTTTACTAAAGATCCGACTAAGTTTGACCTAACGGTAAAACTTACTCAGGTTATGATGCCCTTTCTTCTTTTTATAAGCCTTTCCTCTGTTTTAGCAGGAATGCTTAATTCCTTAGGGGTGTTTTTTTTACCGGCCTTTTCGTCAAGTATCTTTAACATAACCTCAGTTTTGGTGGGGGTTTTAGGCTATTTTTTGTGTATAAGCCTTAACATAAATCCTATCTATGCCATGGCAGTAGGGGTCACCTTGGGAGGGTTTTTACAGTTCTATTTTCAATATCCTGAGGTGAGAAAAAGAGGTTTTTCTTTCAGGTTTTCTCCTGATTTTAAGGACCCTTATTTTAAAGAAGTTTGCAGGTTGATCTTACCGGTCATACTTGGGCTTTCAGCCGTACAAATCAACATCTTTATCAACACCTTTTTTGCCACCTCTTGCGGAGAAGGGGCGGTTTCTTGGTATAGTTATGCCTTCAGGATCATGTATGTACCTTTAGGTCTTTTTGGAGTAGGGCTTTCACAGGCTCTACTTCCTGAGCTTTCAAGGGCTGTTGCCAGGAAAGATTTTGCCTCTGCCAAAGATACCTTTTCTCGTGCGTTGGTGGTTTCTCTAAGCCTTTCTTTACCTTCAGCTGTTGGTCTTTACTTCTTGGCTCAGCCCGTGGTAGAGGTGCTTTTTGAAAGAGGAAAGTTTAGCAGTTTAGATACGATAAACACCGCAGAGATTTTAAAGATTTTAGCCCTGTCTTTGCCTTTTTACGGACTTTCAAAAACTACGGTCCCGCTTTTTTATGCCTTAGGAAAAACGCTCATACCATCCTTAGGAAGCATCCTTTCAGTAGTTGCAAATTTAATTGTAATACTTCTTACCATCAAAACCTTAGGGATAAAGGGAGTAGCTTTAGGAACCTCTCTTTCTATGGTTTTTCAGTGCATGTTTTTGCTTTTGGTTAGCTCCTTGCTTTTCAAACAAATTCCTTTAAAATTTTTACTAAGAAGTCTTTTTACCCTTGGGATAGCTGTTTTAGCCTTAAGTGGGATTTTAATTTTTTTAGCACATTTGGGATTTAACAGCTGGGTTTACCTTATTACAGCCATACCCTTAGGGGCCATCGTATTTTTAGGGACTTGTAAGATTTTAGGACCTCAAGAGACCTACCTTTTTTGGGTTAAGCTACTTAAAAAACGATAGATATAAAAAAATAAAAAAAATAGGAGGCCAAAATGAAAGTAAGTCCCTATATTTTTAGGGAATATGACATTCGCGGAAAGGTGGGGGAAGATTTTACCGAAGAGATAGTAAGAGAAATAGGAAGGGCCTATGGGACGATGGTTAGACGTAGTGGAGGAAAAAGGGTGGTTAGTGGAAGAGACGGAAGGCTTTCTTCAGAAGCCCTTCAAAGGTCTTTAATCGAAGGAATATTATCTACCGGGGTAGAGGTTTTAAACATCGGGCTTACTCCTACCCCGGTGATGTATTATTCCCTTTTTCGTTTGCCAGAAGTTGACGGCGGTATACAGGTTACCGGTTCTCACAACCCACCAGAGTTTAACGGATTAAAGATCTGCTTAGGTAAAGATACCCTTTTTGGCAAACAAATTCAGGCCTTAAGAGAACTGATAGAAAAAGAAGATTATGAAAGGGGATCAGGGAAAGTAGAAGACATAGAGGTGCTTCCTGATTACATAGAATATGTTAGTTCAAACGTTGAACTTAAGAGACCGGTAAAGGTATGTCTTGACCCTGGTAACGGGGTTTGTGCTTTGACCGCACCAGAGATTTTTAAACGTTTAAACTGTGAGGTTGAGTGTCTTTTTTGTGAGATAGACGGAAACTTTCCATACCATTTTCCAGACCCAGTCGTTCCAGAAAACCTGAAATGGCTAAAAGAAAAAGTAGTTTCTGAAGGGTATGAAGTTGGTTTTGGGTATGACGGAGACGGAGATAGACTTGGGGTGATAGACGAAAAGGATAACATCATCTGGGGAGACAGGCTTCTTTATGTGTTTGCCAAGTTTTTACTTAAAAAACATCCTGGAGCTAAGGTTATCGCTGAGGTTAAGTGTTCGAGAACTTTGTTTGAAGGGGTGAAAAAGTTGGGAGGTCTTCCTATCATGTGGAAAACAGGACATTCTTTGATAAAAAACAAGATGAAAGAGGAGGGGGCTATTCTTGCAGGAGAGATGAGCGGACACATGTTTTTTGCAGACAAATGGTTTGGTTTTGACGATGGGGTTTATGCCTCTCTCAGGCTGGCAGAAATCCTTTCTCAAACAGAACAGCCTCTTTCTGAAATACTTAAAGAACTGCCGGTTATGTATGCTACCCCAGAGATAAGGGTTGAATGCCCAGATGAGGTTAAGTTTAAGGTGGTGGAAAGGTTGGTGGCTAAGTTTAAACAAGAAGGACTCAACGTAGTAGACATAGACGGTGCAAGGGTTGAATTTCCTGAAGGATGGGCCTTGGTTAGAGCCTCAAACACCCAACCGGTGTTGGTCCTAAGGTTTGAAGCTGAAACAGAAGGGTTTCTTGAAACTTTAAAACAGAAAGTTTATCAAGCCTTAGACGAAGTTTTAAAAGAAATAAACCCCTAAAAGGGAGTCTGATGGAATCCTTCGAGCATCTACTCCAAATTCTTCCTATTCCTTACAAAACTAAAAAGGCTATACGAGCCTTGAAACTGGCTAAGTCTTTGTGGCCTAAGCTTTTAGACAGAGAATTAGCCTTATGCTCAAATCCTATAAGGTATGAAGAAGGTACCTTAGTTGTAGAGACCTCAGACTACTACCATCTCCAACAGCTTCAACTAAAAGGTAGAGAAATTATAGAAGCCCTTGAAAAAGTAGCGCCTGAAAAAGAAAAACCACTTTTTGTTGACCTTAAGATAGTAATAAATCCTTTGATCTTCGAAAGATTAACTAAAAATAAACAGTTGGTAAACTCAAAAGAAGGGGTTTTAAGGGTAAATCCCGAAGACGTTAAAGAACTTGAAAAAACCTTACAAAACCTGAAAGACCCTGAACTTGCGAAGTTGTTTAAAGGATTATTAAAGACATACTTCAAGGCTAAAAAGATTCAAAAAATTTAACAAAATCAAACTTTCCAACCCAAAAACTTATAGATTTGATAAAAACCCCTGGGGTAACCCCCAGGGGAAGATGTCTAAGAAAGCTTACTTCTTTTCAGGAGCGGCTGCAGGAGCAGCTTCCTTCTTTTCTTCGGCTTTCTTTTCGGCTTTTTTGGCTTTCTTAGCTTTCTTGGCTTTCTTTTCTACCTTCTTTTCAGCAGCAGGAGCAGCAGCCTTGTCAGCTGCAGGGGCAGCCTGTTCAGCTGCAAAAACAGGGGATACTAAAAGAGCTAAAGCAGCAACTAAACCTAATACCTTTTTCATAACCTACCTCCCTCCTTAAAGTTTTTTGTCTTGTATATTAGCAAAAAGGATGCCCAAATTTTTGAGGTTTGAAAATTAGGTTTTAAAAGGGGTTTTCCCTAAGTATGGGTTTGAAAAAACAGACACTTTGCAAAAATTGCATAGAGGTTTTTATGCAAAAATTACACAAGGTTAATTATTGCAAGGTTGGGTCTTTTTTTTGTCCGGTAAGGATGGCTATAAGGTCTTTTACACTGATGATCCCTTGTTTTTTAAGCAGATGTCTGTTTGTTCCGCTTATAAAGATACCTTCTTCGTAGTTTCCCATCCAGGCAGCACTCAGTTTCTCAGCTATACAAAAACCTACCTGAGAAGCCTTTTCTCCTTTTTTGCAAGGGGTTAAACAGTTGGAAACACAACCTTTAAAGTCTCGGTATCCTGCAAGGAATTTTTCTACAAAAGGTGTTTTGACTACCCTTAAAGGATATCCTACAGGAGAGTTGATCAGGATTATGTCTTCTGGGTTAAGTCTAAGGAGTATTTCTTTATAAATTTGAGGGGCGTCACACTCATAGGTACAGATAAACCGGGTAGCGATCTGCACCTCTGAAGCCCCCAGTTCTAAATATTTCTTGATATCTTGATAGCTCCAAACACCACCAGCTACGATAACCTTAAGGTCCCCCCAGTTTTTGGCTTCTTCAAGCACCTCTGGTAACAAACTTTCTAATTGATATTCCTTTTTAAAGCAATCTTCTTTATGAAACCCTTGATGTCCTCCTGAAAGAGGCCCTTCTAAGACCACAGCATCTGGTAGTCTTTGGTAGCGTTTTTCCCAGGTTTGACAGATAAGCTTTAAAGCTCTGGCAGAAGAGACGATAGGTATTAGGGCTATGTCAAAACCTTTTACGTATTCTGGGAGTTTCAGAGGTAGCCCTGCTCCTGAGATGATAGCATCAGCCCCTGCCTCAGCAGCGTCTCTTACCACCCTTGGGTAATCTGTGATCGCACAAAGCACATTTACCCCGATCGCACCTCTACCTTGAGAAAGCTCTTTAGCCTTTTGAATAATCCTTTTTAGTGCCTCTCGGCTGTGGGTGTTTTCAGGTCCTATGGGTCTACCAAATTTGTCTTTTTTAACCAGCTCAGGGAAGCGATACCCTGTACCTACGGCTGAAACAACCCCCATCGCTCCTTCTTTAGCCACAGCTCCTGCTAAATTTTCCCAAGAGATACCTACCCCCATTCCTCCTTGAATGATAGGCACATCTAAGGTGATTTTTCCTATGGTAAGTTTGGGTAAACCCATACCAATTTTTTCCTTTTTAGACTATTTCTAACATCTTTTTTACAGCGTTATAAGCCTTGACCCTTATTTCTTCTTCTACTACCACTTCAAACTCAAGGTTTTCTAAAGAGGACAAAAGGTTTTCTAAGGTAATTTTTTTCATCGAGGGGCAAACCATCTTTTCTGGGGCAGGATGATAAAATTTTTTGTCAGGGTTTTGTTGAGATAAAGGGTATAGCAGGCCTACCTCAGTTCCTATGATAAACTCCTGATTTGGGAGTTCTTTAGCTAATCTTAACATTCCGCTGGTTGAGGCTACCCTGTCTGCCAAGTCTATAACCTCAGGTCTACACTCAGGATGGGCGATAAAAAGGGCCTCAGGATGAGCTTTTTTGGCCTCTAACACTTCTTCAGGGGTAAGAAGATGATGAAAAGGGCAAAAACCTTCAAAATAAATGATCTTTTTGTCAGGATAAAACCTCTGGGTATAACGGGCAAGGTTCATGTCTGGAAGCATGATAATCTGTTTTTCTTTAAACGTTCCCACTACTTTTACTGCATTAGCAGAGGTACAGCATACATCACTTAAAGCCTTCACCTCAGCGGTTGAGTTAACATAGGTGACAACCGGTGCATCTGGATAGGCCTCTTTTAGGCGTAACACATCCTCTGGGGTTATCATGTCAGCCATCTCACAACAGGCACTTCCTACAGGTAAGAGGACCTTCTTTTTGGGTGATACGATTTTAGCGGTTTCTGCCATAAAATAAACACCACAAAAAACGATAACCTCAGCGTCGGTTTTACTGGCTTTAAGACTTAACTCTAAGGAATCTCCTCTTAAGTCTGCAATGTCCTGTATCTCAGGAGGTTGATAGTTGTGAGCCAAAATGATGGCCTTTCTCTTTTCTTTTAGCTCAAGGATCCTCTCTATGAGCCTTTGCCTTTCCATCAAGCCTCCTTAAAGACTTAAATTTATCATTTTAGTAAAAATATACGATTTTAATTTATTTTTTCAAGCAAGTTTTTAAGGTTTTGGTAGCAGGAAAAAGGAACAGAGAGGTTGTTAAGCCCTTTACCGAGTTTTATGTCAGGTTTGTTAGCGCCGTGAAAATCACTTCCTCCGGTAACGATAAGGTCAAGTTTTTGGGCTGTTTCAAGCAAGAACCGGGTAAAATCCTGATTATGTTCGGTATAGTAGGCTTCAACCCCCATCAAACCTATATCTTTCAGCCAGGATAAGTATTTATAAAGGTCGGCATAAGAGAGTTTTAAGGTAAAAGGGTGGGCTAAAACAGGTATACCTTTAGCCTGTCTAATTTGGTTAATCGCCTCTTCAGGAGAAAGGAGGGCCTTAGGTACGTAAGCTAAGGCCCCTTTTTTTAAATATTTCTGGAAAGCCTCTTCAAAGGTTTTAACCACACCTTTTTTAACCAGAAGGTTGGCAATATGAGGTCTTCCTATCTCCCCTTGGGCGATTTCTTCTAACTCTTCTAAGGTAATATCTATTCCTGCTTGTTGAAGTTTTTCTATCATTTTTTGGTTACGGGTGTCTCTAGCTTTTTGTAAAATCTCTAAGGTAGATTGTATTTCAGGGATTTCAGGTTGTAAAAAATAACCTAACAGATGAAAATGCCCTGGTCCTTCAAACTTAATGCTTATCTCGACCCCGCAAAGAAAGGGAAGGTCTACCTCTTTAGCAGTGAGATAGGCCTCTTTAAGTCCCTGGGTGGTGTCATGGTCTGTAAGGGCTAAGGCTTGTAATCCCTCTTTCTTGGCTAAAATTACCAACTCCTTAGGGGAAAAGGTTCCGTCAGAGGCGGTAGAATGGGTGTGAAGGTCAACCAAAATTTAACCCCCTTTTTTCTTGTTTTGATAAGAGGCTTTGATAAAGTCCTTAAAAAGAGGATGGGGGGCGATAGGTTTAGATTTAAACTCAGGATGAAACTGGACCCCTACAAACCAAGGATGGTCTGAGATCTCTACTATCTCTACCAGCTCTCCGTCAGGAGAAGTCCCTGTGATCTTAAGCCCGGCTTTTTCTAATTCCTCTCTATAACGATTGTTAAACTCATAACGATGTCTGTGTCTCTCAAAAATCTCATCTTGTTGATAAGCCTCCCAGGCTTTCGAGCCTTTTAAAAGTCTGCAAGGATAAGCCCCAAGGCGCATCGTGCCACCCAAATCACAACCCTCTTCTCTTATTTCTATCTTGCCTGTACGGTAGTTATACCATTCTTTCATAAGATAGATTACTGGATAAGGGGTTTGGGGGTCAAACTCTGTAGAGTTCGCCTCTTTCCACCCAAGGACATTTCTTGCAAAATCTATCACCGAAAGCTGCATCCCTAAACAGATCCCAAAAAAGGGAATTCCTTTTTCTCGGGCATACTTGATGGCTAAAAGTTTGCCTTTAACCCCTCTTACTCCAAACCCTCCAGGGACAAGAATCCCGTCGGCATCTTTAAGGATCGAGGCTACGTTTTCCTCGGTAAGTTCATCAGAATTTACAAACTTTAGGTTTACCCTTAGCTTGTTAGCGATGCCTCCATGTACTAAAGCCTCGTTAAGGGACTTATAAGAATCTTTCAGGTTTACGTATTTTCCCACGATGGCTATGGTTACTTCGTCTTCAGGGTTTTTATAGATTTTTACTATCTCTTCCCAAAGGGAAAGGTCAGGCTCTCTGGTCCACATGTTAAGGTATTCTATGATTTTCTTATCTAAGCCCTCTTGATGAAACACCAGCGGTATCTCGTAGATACAGTCTACGTCTTTGGCAGTGATCACTGCATCGTCTTCTACGTTACAGAAAAGGGCTATCTTTTTCTTGATGTCTGTAGGTAAAAACCTGTCAGTCCTGCATAAAAGGATGTCAGGTTGAATTCCGATAGCCCTTAATTCTTTTACGCTGTGCTGGGTAGGTTTGGTTTTTAACTCCCCTGCGGTTTTGATGTAAGGTACATAGGTGAGATGGATAAAAAGGGCGTTATCTCTACCAAGTTCATATCCTAACTGTCTTATAGCCTCAAGAAAAGGAAGACTTTCTATATCACCCACCGTCCCCCCTATCTCTACGATAGCTACGTCTACGTTGTCTTCTGCTAAACTTAAAATAGCTTGTTTTATTTCGTCGGTAACATGGGGTATGATCTGGACGGTGCCACCTAAGAATTCCCCTTTTCTTTCTTTGGTGATAACTGAATAGTAGATTTTACCTGAGGTGTAGTTGTTTTTACTTCCCATCTGAGCCTGGGTAAACCGTTCGTAGTGTCCTAAGTCAAGGTCTGTTTCAGCTCCGTCTTCAGTAACATAAACCTCTCCGTGTTGAAAAGGGTTCATCGTGCCAGGGTCTACGTTGATGTAAGGGTCAAGTTTTTGGAAGGTAACTCTTAATCCTCGAGCTTCAAGCAAAGCCCCTATAGCAGCCGCAGCAAGCCCTTTTCCTAAAGAGGAAAGTACTCCTCCTGTGATAAAAATAAACTTAGTATGGACTTTTATCCTGTTCCTGGGCTTTCTCATACCTCACACACTCCTTTTTAGGATTTTCCATTTGGTTGAGGTGGTGTTTAAACTTTTCAATCCCTCTTTTGTGACTAAAAAGGTTTCCTCTACACCAATTACTCCAACCTCAGGGAGGTGAAACTTAGGTTCTAAGGCTATCACCATGTTTTCTTTTATGGTCATTTTTTGTTTTTTCCCAAGGACAGGAGGTTCATCTATCTGCAGACCTACTCCATGTCCTATAAAACCTAAGTCTCCGTCAGAATACATAAAATAACTGCCAAGACCGGTTTTTTCAGCTAACTCCTTAGCTTTAGCAAAGATCTCATCTCCGTTTAAACCTGGCTTTATGAACTCCTTGAGTTCCTTTAAGATATAAAGACTTCCCTGATAAACTTCATGGGCATAAGGCAGTTTTTTAAAACTAACCATCCTGGTCTGGTCTATGTAGTAGCCCTGGTGATAACCACTGAAGTCTATAAGAATAGGTTCATCTTCTTTTAAGATTTTCTTATAACTTGCCCCTCCCGGAAAACAAGGTACTCCCTCACCTCCTTCTCCTGTATAAGAGGGAGTAGCTTTAAGACCTTCTTTACCAGAGATAAGGTATCCAAAGGTGAGTTCAAATCCGTTTAAAGACCTAGTAAGTCCAGGATGACCTAATATCCTTAGTTCTTTTTCTAAAATAGCACTGGCTTCTAACTCTTTAATTCCTGGTTTGAAGTGAGGTAAAGCCCTTTTAAGAGCTTTATCAAGCATCTTTCCTGCTTTTCTGATACATTCGATCTCATAGGGGGTTTTAACCGCCCTTGTTTCTAAGATAAGTTGATCTATGGCAGTAAAAGAATAACCCTCAAGCAGTGCCTGATATCTTAAAAATTCTCTTACAGGGATGTTTTCTTTTTCTATGCCTAACGAGCCTTTAGAACGAAGAGAAGAGATGATTAAAGGTAGTTCTTTTAGGCTTTTTATGGGTTCACAGGGAATTAAAGTTTCCTTTTTAGCCCTCTCCCAAGGACGGTTTATCAAAAGCTTTACTTCTTTAGGGCTTATCAAAAGAAATCCTTTGGCAAAGGTTCCGCTAAAATAAAAGATGTTAAGAGGTGTGACAATTAAGGCTAAATCTATGTGGTGTTGACTAAGTAATTGTTGAAATCTTTGAACACGAAACTTTACTTCATCGATTGTTAGGTTCATCTTTTTTTTCTGAATTTTTTTCTTGATTTTCCGCTTCCTTTTGTTCTGTTTGTGAAGAGGCTTCTTGTTCTGTTTTTTTTAACCTTTCTGCGATGGCTAAAACGGTGTTAGCATAAGGTTCACTTATGTTGTATTTCATGATAACAGCTTTTTTCTCTTCTACTGTTCCGTTCAAGTTGTAGCCTTCTTTTTTTAGGTAGTTGGCTATGCTAGCTAAGGCGTCTTCCATCTTAAAAAGGTCTACCTTGCCGTCTTGGTCCCAATCATAACCATAGATTACGTAACTTTTGGGTACAAACTGGGGATAACCAAAGGCTCCAAAAATAGACCCTTTGATAGAGAAAGGATCCCATTTATTTTGATAGCAGATGGTAAGAAAGTGTAAAAGCTCGTTATAAGCCCAGTTACTTCTTTTAGCGATGATGTTTGAGTTTCTTTCGTCATCTAACGAAATAGTTTCGTCATACACAAAGTTTTTAAGCAAATCTTTATTACCTGAAAGGGTAAGGCTAAAAAACACGTTAAAAACAGGAAATTTTCCGGTGTTTTGTCCAAGATTGGTTTCAACCAAAAAAATCGCCACTATTACCTCTTTATCAACCCCAAAGGTTTTTTCCAAGTTTTCGAGAAACTCTAAGTTCTCTTTTAAAAAGTTTTTAGCCCGCTCAATCCTCTGGTCTTCTAAAAACTGGTGGTAAGGTAATTTGGTTTCTTTCCAGGTAAGTCTTTTTATCATCAGGTTGGGAAGATAGGCAAGCTTAGAAGAAGAAAAAACCTCTTCTATGTATTCTTCAGGAACTTTCCCTTTAAGGTCAATTTTTATGCGGTTTTTAAGGTCTTCTACATAAGGTTTAAGCAAAGGATCATTAGCCAGAACTTTTACAGGTTTTACGGCAGGGTGAAAAAGGGTAGCTAACAGCCCTAATAATAACCCTAAAATTATTAGGGCAAAGCTCCAGACTACCCTGCTTTGGCTAAGTTGAGTAAAGAGCCCTTTAATATGCATTCTCTTTCCCTTTCTGTAAGTTCAGCTACTGCCCAAACCTCACCTTTCCCTTTGATTATAATTTTAACCCTTTTTTCCCCTTTTTCTATCAAGTTTCGAATGTTTTCTATGATAAAACTATCTCCTTGAGAGATTTTTTCATAGTCTGCCGGGTTTTCAAAGGTAAGAGGTAGGATTCCAAAATTAATCAGGTTGCTTCTGTGGATCCTGGCAAAGGTTTTGGCTAACTTTACCTTTACCCCTAAATACCTTGGGGCTAAGGCTGCATGTTCTCTTGAAGAACCTTGCCCATAGTTTTCTCCTCCCACAATCCCTACAGCCAATCCTTTTTCTTTTAGCTCTAAAGATTTTTTAGCAAAATCTGGGTCTACGTTTTTGTAGACGAACTGGCTGATTGCCGGTAGGTTACTTCTTAAAGGTAAAATTTGGGCTCCAGCAGGCATGATATGGTCGGTTGTGATGTTATCTCCTACCTTTAACACAAAAACCCCTTCTAAGGTTTCAGGGAGAGGGTCAAACGGTGGAAGAGGAGCTATGTTAGGCCCTCTTATGATTTCTACTTTTTTTGCCTCATCTTCTGGTAGAGGTGGTATTAGAAGGGTGTCGTTTATAATAAACTTTTCTGTAAGAACTACCTCTGGATATTCTCCTAATTCTCTTGGGTCGGTTATTACCCCTTTGATGGCAGAAGCTACCGCAGTTTCAGGAGAGACTAAATATACGAAATCAGGGTTTGTGCCAGAACGTCCTGGGAAGTTTCTGGTAAAAGTTCTTAGAGAGATAGAATTCGTAGGAGGGGCTTGTCCCATACCAATACAACCTAAGCATCCACTTTGGTGAAGCCTTGTGCCTCCCTCTAACAGGGATTTTAATCCTGAAAGTACTACCAGGTTTTCAAGCACCTGAAGAGACCCAGGGTTTACCTCAAAAGAGACGTCAGGATGCACTTTATATTTTTCAAGTACCTTAGCTACAACCAGCAGGTCTTTTAACGAAGAATTGGCACAAGACCCTATGATAACCTGAGCCACAGGTTTACCTGCCTCTTCTGCAACCCTTTTTACGTTGTCAGGAGAAGAGGGACAGGCGCAAAGAGGTTCTAACTTGGAAAGGTCAACCTCTATGATTTCGTCATACTGAGCGTTTTCGTCAGGCAAAAGTTCTACAAAGTCCTGTTCTCTTCCCTGAGCTATCAGCCATTTACGGGTAATTTCATCAGATGGGAAAATACTGGTGGTTGCTCCCATTTCTGTACCTAAATTACAGATGGTAGCCCTTTCAGGTACGCTAAGATGCTTTACCCCAGGTCCAAAATATTCTAAAATTTTGCCTAAACCACCTTTTACCGTAAGTTTAGAAAGAAGATAAAGAGCAATGTCTCTTGCTGTTACCCAAGGCTGAAGCTTTCCTTCTAAATAGACTCCTACTATCTTAGGAGTTCTAAGATAAAAGGGCTTTCCTGCCATAGCCATCGCTACGTCAAGGCCACCTGCACCTATGGCAATCATTCCACATCCGCCAGCAGTAGGGGTATGGCTGTCAGAACCTAACAAGGTTTTACCAGGCTTAGCAAACCTTTCCAAATGCACCTGATGACAGATCCCGTTCCCTGGCTTAGAAAACCAAATCCCATAACGTTTGGCTATGCTTTGTAAAAATCTGTGGTCGTCTGCGTTTTTAAAATCACTCTGTAAGATGTTATGGTCTACATAAGATACCGAAAGTTCTGTTTTTACTCTGTCTATACCTATGGCTTCAAACTCAAGATAAGCCATCGTCCCGGTTGCATCTTGGGTAAGGGTTTGGTCTATCTTGATGGCGATTTCTTCTCCAGGCACTAAACGCCCAGACACTAAATGGTTTTCTAAAATTTTGTAAGCCAAAGGTTTCCCCATCTTTTCCTCCTTAGAAGATTTACTGAGGTTGTTTTACAACTCTCCAAAACACTCTGGGAAAAGGGCCTTAAACTTCTCTAAGGTCTTTTCTACTTCCAGCTGTAGCGATTTAATTTTTTCGGTTTTTAGCGAAAAAAGAACAAATTCAGAGATAGAAAAAGAGGTGTAAAGGCAAAATTCTTTTGGTTTAGGCTCAAAAACAAAGAAAAAGTTGGTAAGATATGGGGTAATTTTTAGCAAGTCTTCGCTGTTACCATCTATCCTCAGGTTAAGGATTATATGTTTCGCCTTTAAAAAGGCAGGAAGATTTGTTTTTCTCTCTGTGATCAAAAGGTCTAAAAGGATATCTTGAGACACCACGATGGAATGCTTGGGAGAAACGTCCTTTAAAAACTCAGAAGGAAGCTCTTTAGAAAGAAGAAGATAAAGGTTTTTAACTAGTTTCAAGTCTATATGTTGAGAAATGATCTCCCTTAAGGCGTAAACAGAAAGGGTAAGGAGATACTCCCTTTTCCCGATTTCGTCAAACTTTATTCCGGTAGGGGTGCGCTCTAAAAATTTATAAACCGGGCTATCACTTGAGGCCTTTATCCTTAAGGTAAGATAGAAAAGCTTAAAGGCCTCTTCTAAAGGCAGTTTCAGCTGTTGCTTAACTACCGACAAAAACTCTTTTGGGTCTTCTGGTAAGCTACCTATCCAGTTAAACCTCATGAGAATAAGCAATCCTTAATAAAGTTTGGTTAAAATAATGTTTCTATTTTACAATCAATTAACTTTTCTGCAAGGATGAGGTCCTCTTTAAAAGTGATTTTAAAGTTTAACCAAGAACCTTCTACTACATAAACAGGATGGCCAAAATAGGTTAAAAGAGAACTTTCGTCTGTGAACTCTAACCCCTTGGCTATGGCCTCATCAAGACAGGTTTTCAAAAGGTTAGCCTTTATTCCTTGAGGGGTTTGGATATGAAACAGATTTTCCCTGGGCACGTTAGCTTTCACAAGGTGATCTTTCACTAAATTTAAGGTATCCCTTACAGGGATAGCCGGGACAGAGGCTCCATAAGAACGAGTAGCTTCTATCACCCTTTTTATAAGGGATTCGGGAACAAAAGGCCTTACGGCATCATGCACAAGGAAGACTTTTGTTTCTGGAGGGGCTATTTTAACCGCTTGATAAACTGACCTCTGTCTGGTTGTGCCACCCTCAACTATTTTTAACACCTTTCTTAGGTTAAAGCTTTTGATCAGGTTTTCGGTATGTTCTAAATAAAGTGGGTGGGTAGCTATGATTATCCCGTCTATCTGAGGGGCTTTTTCAAAGGCTAAAAGGGTTCTTACTAAAAGAGGTATCCCCTTTAGGTCTAAGAACTGTTTAGGGAGGGATCCTCCCAGCCTCTCTCCTTTTCCTGCAGCAGGGAGTATAGCAACTACCATAGGCCTTCTGATTTGTTTTTATTAGGTTTAGAATTATAATAAACAAAAATAGAAAATAAAGGGAAAAAAAACATGTCAGGAAATAGTTTTGGGGTTTTATTTAAGGTTACCACCTTTGGAGAATCTCATGGTAAGGCCCTTGGAGCGGTGGTAGAGGGATGTCCACCTGGTTTAACCTTGTCAGAGGAGTATCTTCAGAAAGAGGTAGATAAAAGACGGTCTAAGGAGTTTATCGGGCAAACCCCTCGTAAAGAAAAGGATCGGGTGGAAATCCTCTCTGGGGTTTTTGAAGGATATACGACGGGAACTCCGATAGGGATTTTAGTGTATAACACCGACGTAAAGTCTTCTGCCTATCAACAGCTTAAAGAGGTGTTTAGACCAGGCCATGCAGATTTTACCTATCATATGAAATACGGAGGTTTTAGAGACTACAGAGGAGGAGGAAGAAGTAGCGGAAGGGAAACGGTGGTAAGGGTAGCTGCCGGAGCTGTAGCTAAAAGGGTGCTTGAAGAATATGGGATATCTGTGGTAGCATATACCATTGCTCTTGGTGGGGTAGTTGCTGAAAAAAGAGACCTTGAGTTTATTTATCAAAATCATCTTTATTGCCCTGATGAGGAGGCCTATTTAAAGATGTGCCAAAAGATTGAAGAAGCAGTTAGAGAGGGAGACTCTTTAGGAGGGGTGGTAGAGGTTTTAGCCAGTGGAGTGCCTGCAGGACTGGGAGAGCCAGTTTTTGATAAACTTGAGGCTGATCTATCTAAGGGTTTGATGAGTATAGGGGCGGTAAAAGGGGTAGAGGTGGGAGCTGGTTTTAAGGCTGCTCAACTTAAAGGCTCTGAAAATAACGACCCTATCTCTTCTCATGGATTTTTAAAAAACGATGCCGGAGGGATCTTAGGAGGGATTTCTTCAGGGCAAGATATAGTTTTAAGGGTTGCGGTAAAACCTATCCCCAGTATAAGAAAACCTCAAAAGACGATAAATCTCCAAAAAGAAGAGTTAGACCTTATCATAGAAGGAAGACATGATGTTTCTGCAATACCACGGATTGTACCTGTGGTAGAGGCTATGGTTAGAATCGTACTTGCAGACCATCTTTTAAGGCAGTTAGCCTATCTGGCCTTTCAACAAAGATTACGTTTCCCTAACTTTTGGGAGTAAAGGTTTTTTCGGTTAGTTTAACCTAAAAATTTACGCAGGTAACCTGCTTCTACTATCAAGCTGGTGGCTTGCGAAGAAAGTCCTTTTTTAAGGTTTTTAAGCAGGGTAGAAGTTACTTCTTTATGTTCCTCGTTTGGCTCATAGTTAAGATTTAAGGTGTTTAGAAGGTTTAGGGTTTTGATAAGTTTGTTTTTGACCTCTTCAGGCATAAGGTCTAAGCATTTTGGGTTAAAATATTGGAGAGCTTTAGAAAAATCAAACTCTAAGTTGTGGTAATAGTTTTTAAGTTCATGTAACTCTTCTTTGGTTAAAGCGTTTAACCCAAAGATTTCAGGGGGAAGACCTATAGAATAACAGGCAGCACAAAAGCTTATGACCCTTGGGAGCACTATCCCATGAAGGCTTCTTGAGTAACCAAAAAGGCCTATATGGAGTTTTCTCATCCTTCTTTTTGGTACAAATTTGGCTAATTCGTTTATCGCAGGAGCAATCGGGGCGATGGTAGCTTTATACTCTTCTGAAATCTTTTGGATTATTTTTTGACAAAATTCAAAGTCTATGTCTGAGATAGGATGTCTGATAAAAGTTTTTACTTTTTTGATCCCTGAAATTACATCCTCTACCGGAAAATCATATTTAAAGGCAGACTGAACGGTAAAGGTTTCTACCGAAGAATACTCAGAAAGAACCTTTTCTACGGTGTAAGGAGAAAAGTTCCCTCTAAAAACAGGGGTTCCTACCCCTAATATAGGATAAACCTCTACATCATGCTTTAAGGCAAAACTTTCTAATTTTTTTAAGGCAATTTTAACCCCTAAAACTGCACTTATAAGCCCATAGTTTAATGCTGGGTCAGATCGAGCTAAAAACACCCGAAGATAGGGCAGATTTTTGTCTTTGATATACTCTTCTAAGATTTGATCTATGTTGAAAAAGGATTCGATGTTTTCAAAAAGTGGAATAACATTAATACTTTCAGGTAAAAACTCCCCTACCCATTCTGCTACCGTGATGTCTCCTGGGTAAATAGGTTGATGTTGAAGACTAGCGATAAAGTTTTTATAATAATAATAAACCCTGTTAAGTTCCTTGGCTGAGGTGGTCATCGGAAGTATTACCTCAAAAATTGGAGGAGGATGGTCTTTTAAAAAGATACGAGCTGCATCCATAGACCGAGGTATACTTTCTAAAGCCTCAACCAAGATTTTAGCTTCATCCTTTTCCACAGTAGGGTTAGGGATTCTAAGGGTGATAAAACAGTCTTTGCCTAAAAGATGCTTTTTAAAAAAATTAGGATATTTACTATAAAGCTTTTTGACCACAAAGTCGTCTACCTCTTTGCCTTCACTGTCCCACATCTGTTCGTCGCAACCTAAATGAGAAAAGGCATAATAGGCCTCTTGGATCTCGTCTTCACCTGACATGTCAGGATGTTCTGCAAAAAAAGGCATGGAAACGTTGTCTGGATGTTGAGTAGACATCACCCTTGGAACCTTCATAATCACCTCTATTAAAAAGTTTTTGAAGATTCCATTTAGTTAACACTAACAGAGGTTTCTAATATTTCAAGCTCAAGTTTTTCTTTAAGATGTTCCAGTAATTCGTTTATAAAAACAAGATTTTTAGGATGAAAATAGATTTTAGTTAAACCAGATTTAGGATCTAAGATGGTTAAACTTGAGAGATGGTCGTAGCCTTCAAGGATAAACTTGAGAAAGGCAATCTGAGAAGGATTAATCTTAACCAGAAACCAAGCACTCCGCATTTAGTTAAAGAGAAGGGAGGAGGCCCCCCTTCAGTGATTTTAAAAGTCAGACTATGGTTTATTAGCTTTTAGGTGATCTTCCTGGATTGCCGCTGTTGACGACCTTTACCTTTGAAGCTTGCTCGCCTTTAGGACCTTGGACTACCTCAAACTCTACTACCTGTCCTTCTTTAAGGGTTTTAAATCCAGGCATTTCGATGGCAGAGTAATGCACAAACACATCTCCACCATCATCCTTGGAAATGAAACCATACCCCTTCTTCTCATCAAACCACTTAACCTTACCTCTAAACATGTTACTAAAACCTCCTTTAAGTTTTTCTATTAGTTATACTTAACCTCAAAAAATTTATTTGTAAAGGGGTAAATTTTAAAATTTTAAAAATTTTTAAAAATAGTTTAAAACTGAAGGTTTGTAGTGTATTGATGAAAAGATTATCGTCTGATGGGTTTGAGAGGTGTTTTTTTTAAGATTTATCTTAAACAGATTGCTATTTTAGAAAATAAAGCTAAAATTTTAAAATAAATGGAAATTGGTATAAGGAACTTTTTGGCTTTTTTAGACCTTTCTGAAAATCCTATTAAGATTAAAAATTTCAGATATTTTATTTTAGGACACTTTATTTCTTTTACCGGTTCTTGGACTTATAACACTGCTATTGTTTGGCTGGTTTATGAGCTAACCCGGTCTTCTTTTTATTTAGGTATCTTTAGTTTGTTTAACTCTTTACCTACTTTTGTTTTTAGTTTTTTGGCAGGATTAATCATAGACCGATTTGACCGAAAAAAACTTTTAACATGGGTGGTGTTTTTAGGGATTTTGCCTTCAGTTTTGTTGGGTTTCATTACTCAAGAGGGAAGGTTAAGTTTTTGGCTGGTAGTGTTGATAAACATGTTGGCTGTTAGTCTTGCCTCTGTTGACACCCCTTTGAGACAGGTGTTTATCAGCGAAATAGTTCCGTCAACCTACCTTACCAAAGCTATATCTTTCCAGGCTCTTTCTTTTAATACAGCCAGGATGGTTGGTCCTTTTTTAGCAGGTCTTATCATTACTTATGGACAGCTTTATCAATGTTTTTATTTTAATGCCCTTTCTTATCTACCTTTTTTTCTCTTTCTTTTATTTTTTATCAAATATCAAAAATCCTATCAGATAGACCTTGAAAATAAGAAAAATTTTATAGAAGCATTTAAAGAAGTTTTTACTTTGTTTAGAAAACAACGAGCACTTCCTGCTGTTATAGGTATGGTTTTTAGCTTTACTTTTTTTGGAGCTTCTATTCTCATTTTGTTTCCGATAATTGTTGACAAATTATTCGGAGGAGGCGGAAAAGAGTTTGGTCAACTTTCTTCTATGGTAGGTATAGGGGCTATTCTTGGCTCGGTTTATATAATTTTAGGGAAAGTTAAAAACAAACTTTCTAAACTCTGGGTTTCTACTTGTATTTTTGCCTTAGGGGCTTTAGGGTTGGTGTGGTCTAAAATTTGGTGGTTGGCTCTTTTTTGTTGTCTTTTTTTAGGTTTTTCTTTTACTAATTTTTATCCGATAGCCAACTCATACCTTCAAGAAAATACCCCTACAGAAATAAGAGGTAGGGTGATGAGTTTTTTTACTCTTTCTTTTTTAGGGGTTCATCCCTTAGGGAGTTTTTTAGCAGGGGTACTTGCAGAAAAGGTAGGTGTAGGATGGCTGGTAAGTTTTTATGTATTAAGTTTAGTTTTAGTAAATTTTTTTCTTTTAAATATTGCTAAACTAAAAAAATAGTTTATTAATTTCTCAGAGAGGGTTTAGAAATGGTAGAGCTAAAAAAGATTGTAGAAACCCTAAATCTTGATGAGTGTGCTAGAGATTTAGATTTGTATGTGATGATTCTTGAACAGGATAAGGTAGTTTATTTAAACAAGGTGGCTGAAGAAAATTTAGGATACACAAAAGAAGAGCTTCTAGAAAAAGGAATAGGGGGATTTTTAGCCTACCATCCTAATTTCCTGACAGAGCTAAAAAAAGAACTTTTAAAAAAGCATAAGCATAAAACTATAATTAAATTTCTAACCAGAGAAGGTAAGATTATTACGTTGGAGGCTTTTTTTTATAAGGTAGAGTTGACTCCACAGAAAATTTTTATTTTGATGGTAGGAAAAGACACCGGAGAGCTGACAGAATTAAGAGCTAAGATAGAAGAGTTGGAAAAAAATCAACGGTTTTCCGAGTTTTTAAGAAGCTTAGTCCATGATTTTAACAACATTCTGCAAAATACCCTTAAGTACTTAAAGAACATAGAGGAAAACGTAGACAAACCAGAAGAGGTTAAAAGGTATAAGTTTTTGGCAGAAAAAACCTTAAAATCTTGGATTGACCTTAACCGTTTGCTTATAGATTATACCAAAGGAATAAGAGATGTCCTTTCTTCTCAGTTAGAAATGGTTTCTTTTTTAAAAAACAATTTAGATATTTTTCAGATCATTGCCGGACCTAAAATTCAAATACAGCTCTCTTTAGGGTCTTTAGTAAACGTTTTTGTCCCAGGAGAAGAAACTTTTTGGAGGTATATCTTCTTAAATTTTATCAGCAATGCTAAGGATGCTATCGAAGACGAAGGAAAGATAGAAATAGCACTATCTTTAAAAACCCTTGAAAAGAAATACTTGATAATCGAGATAAAAGATACCGGATGCGGTATCCCTGAAGAAAACTTAGAAAAAATCTTTTTGCCCTTTTTTACTACTAAAAAGGAAAGCAGTGGCTTAGGGCTATTCTTGGTAAAAAATCATATAACAAGTTTGGGGGGAAAATTAGAGGTAGAAAGCAAGGTTAATTTAGGCACAACCTTTAAGATTTGGGTCCCTGCGCTGAGTGTGACCTTATTAAGCCCGTTGAAAAAATCGGAGATCAAAAAACTTAAAATCATCCTTCTGGAAGACGAACCAGAAATTTTAGCAAGTATGCAAGAAATATTGGAAGGAGAAGGTCATCAAGTTTGGGCTTTTTCTAACTATGAAGAATTAGAAAAAAACCTTGATAAAATTTCTTCTCCAGACCTTCTTATTACCGACTATCATATGCCAGGAATAAAAGGGTTTGAAGTCTACCAGAATTTAAAACAAAAATTTCCAGACCTAAAGGTTTTGTTTTTGACAGGAGATTTGTTATCTCTGGCAGAACTTCCCAGTTTTAAACTGCTTTTAAAACCCTTTACTGTAGAACAACTCTTGGCTAAGATTGAAGAAGTTATGCTATGAACCGATGGTTAGAGGAGTTTTTAAAATATTTAGAAGTAGAGAAAAACTATTCACCTCAGACTTTAAAGGCCTATAAAAAGGATTTAGAAGATTTTTTGAATCATTACCAGGCTTTAAACATAAAAGATTTTAAACATTTACAGCCTTTTCATCTAAGGCTTTATCTTGCGAACCTTAAAAAAACTAAAAAAGCACCCACTACCATCGCAAGGAAGGTAAGTGCTTTAAGAAGCTTTTTTAGGTTTCTTTCTAAAAAAGAGGTCATACCTAAAAACTTAATCCTTTATCTCTTAACCCCTCGGGTCTTAAAAAGATTTCCTCGTGTTCCTACAGAAGAAGAACTGAACCAGATGATAGAACAGGTAAAAGAGGATAGTTTTCTTGGTCTTAGAAACAGGACGATTTTAGAACTTGGCTATGGCTGTGGTTTAAGGGTAGGAGAGCTTACCAATCTAACGCTTAACCAGCTAAACCTGCAACTTAGGTTTTTAAGGGTCATAGGAAAGGGTAATAAAGAAAGGATGATCCCCTTTGGCAAGAAGGCACAACAGCTGTTAGAAAGATATCTGAGAGAAAGAGAAAAAGTACTTTTAAACTTAGGAAAAAATCATGAGTTTGTGTTTATTAACTCAAAGGGAGACAAGTTAACCGATCGGGGGGTTAGATACATACTTAAGACCTTAGGAAAAAGTTATGGAATAGAATACCTTCATCCTCATACTTTAAGACATTCTTTTGCTACCCATCTTTTAAACTCAGGGGCTGACCTTAGGGCTATTCAGGAACTTTTGGGACATGCTTCCCTTCTTACCACAGAAATGTACACCAAGGTTAGTTACGAACATCTACTCAAAGTTTATCTTAAGTCCCATCCCCGGGCTAAAAAGGAATAACCTGTAAAATCCATTTTCTTGATCTAAGTCAAAGAATTTTAAAAGATTTTTTATATTTAGAATTTTATAGGAAGATGCTTAAATCTTCTAAGGGGGCCTTATGAAAAATAAGGTAGCTATAGGGGTGGTGTTTTTAGGGGTGGTTTTGTTTGTGGGTTTGTTAGGTATGCCTAAGCTTGTTGCCTATACCAGTAAAAATTCCTATTGCGCAAGTTGTCATGTGATGGAAGACCAGAGCCTTTCTTTAAGAAAGTCCGGGTTGCATAATCAGCTTAATTGCATAGACTGCCATCTTCCTCATGACAATAAACTCAGACATTATTTTTGGAAAGGTGTTGACGGAACTAAGGATTTGGTAAAGTTTCACCTAAATCTTATACCAGAGGAAATTACCCTATCTTCTCATGGTAAAGTTTTGGTTCAGGAAAATTGTATAAGGTGTCATAAAGATATGGTGTCTATGATAAATGTGAAAGACAGAAACTGCTGGGAATGTCATGTAAAGGTAAGGCATAAATTAAGTAGCAGTTTAGAAGTTTTAGAAAAATAAAATATAAGGAGGGGATAAGATGAAACGAAAGTCTTTGTGGTTAGGTTTAACCCTTATGGGTTTGGTTTCGTTGATAGCAAGTTGTAAACCCCCTGAAAAAACAAAAGATTTCCGTCAGGAAGCTTTTAAGATAGCTGAAAACGAGATAGACCCAGAGGTATGGGGAAAAGCTTTCCCTCTTCACTATGAGATGTGGAAAAAAGAGTCTGAACCTACTCCTGCAGGATTAAGTAAGTATAAGAGAGGTTGGGATACTGATAAAGTAGTCTATGATAAACTCTCTGAGTTTCCTTTCTTAGCTGTTATTTATAACGGATTTGGATTTGGTATAGAGTATAACGAGCCAAGGGGACATTACTACAGGATGATAGACCTTCAAGAGATAGACCCCTCAAGAACCAAACCCGGAGGAGTTTGTCTGACCTGCAAGACTCCCTATTCTGCTGACCTTGAAAAACAGTATGGGGCTAAATATTACAACACTCCGTTTAAAGAGGCATTGGGTTGGATCCCAGAAAAACACCGGAACCTTGGTGGTTCTTGTTTAGATTGTCATGACCCTAAAACGATGAACCTCCATATAAGAAGGGCATTTACCTTAGGGAAGGCTTTAAAGGATTTAGGAATAGACGAAAAAGGGTTAACCCATCAACAGATGAGAAGTTTGGTGTGTGCTCAATGCCATGTTACCTATGTAATCCCAAGAGACCAGGATATGAAGCCTACAGGTATCTTTTTCCCCTGGCAAGGCAGTAAATGGGGAGATATCAGCATAGAAAATATCATCAAGGTTCTAAAGAGCAATCCAGCTTATGGAGAGTGGAAACAGGCGGTTACAGGGTTTAAATTGGCCTTTATCAGACATCCTGAGTTTGAGCTTTATTCAAGAAACTCGGTGCACTGGAATGCAGGGGTCTCTTGTGCTGATTGTCATATGCCTTACAAAAGGATGGGAAGTTATAAGGTAAGTGACCACAGAGTAATGAGTCCTCTAAAAGATAACATGAGGTCTTGTAAACAATGCCATCCTCAAAGTGCTGATTGGTTAAAACAGCAAGTGATTGCCATTCAGGATAGGACGATTTCTGCCTATATAAGGGCTGGATATCAGACAGCGGTAGCAGCCAAACTTTTCGAGAAGGTGCATCTGGCTCAAACTCAAGGGAAGACCATAGACCAGACTTTATACAACAAAGCTAAAGACCTTTATTTAGAAGCTATCTATAGGGTAATCTTTGTAGGAGCAGAAAATTCAGTAGGGTTTCACAACCCCACAGAGGCTATGAGGATTTTAACAGACGCTTTAGGATTTGCCTCTAAGTCAGAGTCTCTTTTAAGAACTATTCTGGCTAAAGCAGGAGTAGAGGTTCCTGCAAAAATAGACCTTGAGATTTCTAAATATATCAACAACAGAGGTGAAAAGAAACTTAACTTTAGGCCAGAGCAGGAGTTCAAAGACCCCTTTGGAATACAACAACTTTTTGAAGGGATGCTTTAAGATAAACAAGGGGGGAGAACTCCCCCCCTTTTATAATTATTTTATTAAGGTTCAATTTTTGTTCCTAAGAGTTCAAGAAATTTAGCCATCCACCAAGGATGAGCCGTCCAGGCGGGGGCAGTAACGATGTTTCCGTCTACGCATACGTTAGTAAAAGTTTCGTTTACGTCACACCATATCCCACCAGCAAGCACTATTTCAGCTTTTACTGCTGGATAAGCCGTAAGCTTTTTACCTCTAATCACGTCTGCTGCGGTGAGTAGTTGAGGCCCATGACATATGGCTGCGATGGGTTTGTTTTTTTCGGCAAAGTGTTTGACTATCTGGATGATTTTGTCGTTTAACCTTAAATATTCAGGAGCTCTACCTCCGGGTATTACAAGACCGTCATAATCTTCTGGGTTTATACTATCAAAATCTGCGGTGATCCTAAAGTTATGCCCTCTTCTTTCTAAATAAGTTTGATCTCCCTCGAAATCATGGACTGCTGTTTTTACCACATCTCCAGGTTTTTTCCCAGGACACACTGCATCGACCTGATGCCCCACCATCTGAAGCATCTGAAATGGAACCATAGCTTCATAATCTTCCACATAGTCTCCCACCAACATCAGTATCCTTTTGGCACCCATAACCTTACCCCCTTGTCAGGTATTTTTTAAAAAAAAAGATAAAATTAGAAAAGATTCTTTCAAGGTTTTTAATCATAAAAAACCTCTTTAAGCCTTGACATATTTAAAACTTTTATTATATTATAAAGCACAGGTTGAAAGATCGCGGGGTGGAGCAGTCTGGTAGCTCGTCGGGCTCATAACCCGAAGGTCGTGGGTTCAAATCCCACCCCCGCAACCAATTTGTTTCTCTATCTGTAAACATTCTTACCAGGGGCTAAAACCTTATTTAGGTCTCTTTTTATACATATACATAAAAATTTTTGAAGAGGATTAGAAAGTGAAAAGTTTAGAGCGTATTAAAAAACAAGTGTTAAGAGTACTGGCTAAAGATAGGGCCTCTTTTTGGCAGCTGATAAACTATCAAGATGCTCATCTGGTAGATTTTTTGGAAGCTATCAAACAGCTTCTCCAGGAAGGTAAAATAAAATATGAAAAACCCTATTTTTATCTTGCTGACGAGGGTTTGCCGATTTTTCCATATGAAAGTCCAGGATGTCTTTTCTGCTCTCCCTTTGAACAAAGTCCTTTTTGGAAGCAGGTTTTAAAAGATTTTATAGAGATTACTAAGGACCGTCCTTTACCAACCAGTGATTTTGACCAGGGTTTTATAAAACCAGAAGATACAGTCAAAAGGACCGCTTTTATCTATGAAAGAGGTGATCTTGAAGGGACAGAGGTTTTTATCTTAGGAGATGACGATTTAATCTCTCTCAGCATGGCTCTTACCAAACTACCAAAAAGGATAGTGGTGGTAGAAATAGACGAAAGGATTAACAGATTTATCAAAGAAAAAGCAAACCTGATTGGTTATCAAAACATAGAGGTCTATAATTACAACGTGATAGAAAAACTTCCCGCCGAGCTTTGTAAAAAGTTTGATATATTTGTCACAGACCCTGTAGAGACGCAGAAGGGGTTAAAACTTTTTGTAAACAGATGTATCCAGTCTTTAAAAGGTGAGGGATCGGTGGGTTATATAGGGTTTACCCATCGAGAAGCTTCGTTAAAAAAATGGTATGACTTCCAAAAGTTTATCTTGGACTCAGGTTTTGTTTTAACTGATATTCTAAGGGATTTTACCACCTATCCTGAGGAAGAAAATCAGTGGAAAGATTTCTACCGAACTTACAGGATTATGAAGGAGTTTGAGTTGTCAATTCCGGAGGTAGATTGGTATAAGTCTTGTTTTGTTAGGTTTGAAGCTGTAGAAGATCCTAAAGTGTTAGACATAGAGGTTCCTGCTGATCTTGAAGAGCTTTATTTTGATGATGAAGCCTGGGCAACTCCCTTACCTTCTTATTTAGAGAAAAATAGAAAAGAGGGGTAAAGCTATGGCTTATACTACTTCAGATTTCAGAAGAGGTTTAAAAATAGAATGGGAGGGGAAACCCTACGAGATTTTAGAGTTTCAGCATGTCAAGGTTTCCAAAAACCAGCCTACGGTTAGAACTAGATTAAAAGACTTGACTACTGGAAGGGTTTTTGAGGTAAACTTTCGTGCAGGAGAAAAGTTTGAAAAACCTGACTTACAAGAAAAGGAGATGCAGTTTTTATACAAGGAAAAAGGACAATATGTATTTATGGATTTAGAGGATTATGACCAGGTTTACCTTAGAGAAGAAGAAGTAGGGGAGGCAGCAAAGTTTCTCAAAGAAAACTTAAATGTTTATATCATCTATTATCGGGGGAAGGTGATAGGTATAGACCTTCCTAACATCGTGGAGTTAGAGGTGATAGATACTGAGCCAGGGGTTAGAGGGGATACCGTTGGTTCTGCTACCAAGCCGGCTACCCTTGAAACCGGAGCTGTCATTCAAGTACCACTTTTTATCAACAAAGGGGACAAGATAAAGGTAGATACCAGGACAGGCGAATATATCGAGAGGGCTGTATAGATGCTTACTCTTAAAAAACTTCAGGAGTTTAAAGAATATTTAGAAAGTGGAGCTTTTATAGAGGATTTTGAGATGAGACCTAAGGATGGACAAGAAGAGATGTTAGATATGATAGAGACCCTTTTTCAGATTTGTGAGATAGCAGATGAGGTGATATCTAAACATTTTTACAGAAAATGGGGCGAAGAGGTATTGAAAAAGCCTTCTGATTAGAAATGGTTTATTTTATACGAGCAAGAACTTATCATAAATATGCCCAAGATCTATTTAAAGACCTTCATCTTTACAAACAAAAACCAGAGGAATTTAGGAAAAAGGCTCAAGAAATTTTCCAAACAGGGCTCAAAGCCCTTTGGTCTCTTTCTCAGATAACTCCTCCAGACACACCTCCATCTTTCCAAGAAATCTGGCAAAAAGCTGTAGAAGCCGTCGACCCAGAAGACCAGGAAGTCCTTTTAACCACTAAAAAGGTGATTTTTTCTGAAGAGCAAGATCTGGAAAAGGTTTATCAGTCTTTAAAGGATTTCTTAGCAATCCTTCAAAAAGCCCTCAAACCTATCCTTTAACCCATAGTGGTTTGTTCGATGGTGAAAAATTTTTTCTTGAATTTTTGTAATTCGATGTTATTGTGTGGGGAACTATGAAAGATTTTTTACGGTCTTATAAATCTTACATTCTAATTCTGATTTCAGTTTTATTTGGCTGGACTTTAGGTATTTGGTTTATCTATTATAACTTTCAGAAGCAAAAGCAAACTATTTTTTCAAACCACTTAGACCATAAGCTTGCGATGTATAATTCGACCCTTTATTCGATGAAAGAGTTAACCTCCCTTTATGCCCAAGGGATAGGAGCCTCTCAAAACATAAAAAACATTTTTACAACCTATAAGGAGAATGAAGAGGTCTTAAGAAAGAAGATCTATCAGTTTCTTTTGCCTTTTATCAAAAGCCTTGTCAGTTTAGAAATAGACCTTCATTTTCATACTCAAGAAGGAAGGAGTCTTTTAAGATTTTATAATCCTTCTGTTTATGGAGAGGATCTTACTCAATATAGAGAAGACGTGGTTTATGTAATGACACACAAAAAACCTGTGTTTGGATTTTCTACAGGAAAAATGCTGAGTGGTTTTAGACATACTTTTCCTTTACTTGATGAAAGAGGGGATTACCTAGGAGGTGTTGATTTTATCATTTCTTTAAAACATTTTGAAAAGTTGGTTTATCAGCTAAACCCAGGAGCTTGTTTCAGGCTGATTTTTAATAAAAAAGAGACGGTAGACAAACTTGAAGAACCATATAAGTCTCAGTTTTCGCACAGTTTTTTTGGAGAAGACTTGGTTGAATACCAGGGGAGTTTTAGAAATGACAGTTTATGTGGTAGTACCTTACACGGTTTACAGCAAGACCTTAAATTTAAAAAGGCCATATCTTCAGATAAGCCACATATTGTTGAGTTAAAACAACAAGGAAAAGTTTATGAGGTAGTAACCCTTCCTATCAAGGATTTTAAAGAAAAAACTGTAGGGTATTTGTTAATCATCCAGAGGGCAGAGGCGGTAGAGGGGTTATATAAAGAGTTTTATAGGAATGTTTATATTTACACTCTCTTATTGCTGTTGATACTTTTTATTTCTTTTTACACCAACCGTAAAGCAAAGGAAAGCTTCTTGGAACGAAAAAAATTTAATACGGTTATTCAGTTCATGGAAAGTGCTGTTTATACGGTAAAAGAGTTTAAGATTAACTTTGTAAACCCAAAACTTTTAAAACTTTTAGGGTATTCAGAAGAAGATTTGATCGGAAAGAGGGACCATGAGGTTTTTGTAGAGCCGGTAGAGGACAGGTGTGCGATATGTGAGGCTATCTATAAAGGAGAGGAATTTACAGGGGATAAGGTTCTTAAAAAGAAAGATGGGTCTTATTTGATAGCTAATGTTAAGGTTTCTCATGTTAGAGATGAGTTAGGAAAGGTCGTTGAAACAGTCGTATGTTTTTGGGATATAACTTTAAGAAAAAAATTAGAAGATGCACTTTATTGGGACTCTATCACCGACCCACTTACCAGGCTTTTTAACAGAAGGTTTATAGCTACGGTTTTAGAAAATCTTAAAGAAAAAGCCAGCGAGACCAAACAAACTTTTTCAGTAATTATAATAGATATAGACAACTTTAAAAGGATAAACGATGTTTATGGGCATGACGTAGGAGATGAGGTTTTGAGTGTTCTTGCTGAAACTTTAAAAGGACAGCTTAGAGACCAGGATATAGTTGGACGCTGGGGAGGAGAAGAGTTTATCGTAGTTTTACCAGAAACAGACCTTAAAAATGCAGTTTTGGTAGCAGAAAAATTAAGAAAAGCAGTAGAAGATTTAGAAATAGGTATCCATCGACTTAAAATCACCATAAGCTTAGGGGTAAGTGAATATAAATTAGAAGAAGAAATCTCAAATTTAATAAAACGAGCAGACTCAGCCCTTTATTTAGCAAAAAGGTCGGGGAAAAATTGCGTAAAATTTGAAACATGATATTATGTAGGTTATGGAACAAGAGAGAATTAGAGTTTATTTAGAGGTACTTGCTTGTCCTAAATGTAAAGGCGAGCTTGAGTTTTTGGTTTTTCAGGATAAAGAAGGATTTGTTTGCAAGACCTGTAAACTACTTTATCCGATAGTAGAAGACATCCCGGTGATGTTGGTAGAAGAGGCTTTAAAACTTGAAGATTTAAGTTTTTGAGATGAGCCATCCTAAAGAACCAGCTCCTGTCTGTTTCTTTATAGCTCTGACTACTCAGGATTTTTCTATAGGAGAACAGGCTTTAACTCCTTTAACCTCAGAGCTTGGAGGAGTAATTTTTTCCTCTGAAGCTTTTGACTTTTCTTCTTTCACCCATTACTACGAGAAAGAAATGGGAAGAAATCTAAAAAAGAGGTTTTATTTTTTTGAAAATTTGAAAAGTCCTGATTTTTTGGTGGAGTTAAAACATATTTGTTACAAGATAGAGCTTTCTTATACCACAGAATTTGGGAAAAGAAAGGTTAACCTTGACCCAGGATATGTGGAACTTTCTAAGGTAGTTTTGTCCACCTTTAAAGATTATGCTCACAGGATTTATTTAGGTAGGGGAGTATTTGCTGAAGTTACCTTGATATACAAGGATAAAAGTTTTATCAGTCTTCCCTGGACTTATCCAGACTACCAGGCCTTTATTCCGGTTTTTAACCAGGCGAGAGAGATTTACAAGGGATTGAAAAAGAGGTCTTTATGCTGATAGACCCTTTTGGAAGGAAAATAGAGTATCTCAGGATCTCTGTAACCGATAAGTGTAATTTTAGATGTATTTATTGTTTTACCCATAAAAACTGGAAATGGTTGCCACACCATGAAATTCTTAGGCTTGAGGAAATAGAAGAGGTGGTTAAGGTAGGTGCTAAGCTTGGGGTTAAAAGGGTAAGGATTACCGGAGGAGAGCCTCTGGTGAGAAAAAACATAGAAAGTCTGGTAGAAAGGATTGCCAGTATTTCAGGGATAGAAGATTTAAGTCTTACCACCAACGGCTATTTTCTTGAGGAGCTTGGGGAAAAACTTAAAAAGGCAGGTTTAAAAAGAATAAACCTTAGTTTAGATACCCTAAACCCAGAAAAATTTTATAAAATCACAGGGGTCGATGGGTTTTCAAAGGTAAAAAGAGGTTTAGAGTTGGCTTTAGATTTAGGTTTTTCCCCGGTAAAGGTTAACGTGGTAGTGATTAGAGGTTTTAACGACGAAGAGGTTTTAGATTTGGCTAAGCTTACCTTAGAAAAACCGATAGAGGTAAGGTTTATCGAGTTTATGCCAATAGGAGGAAATTCTCTTTGGGATAAAAGTCACATAGTAGACACACAGGAAATCAAAAAAACATTGGAAACATACCGGCCTCTCTTACCTGCTGATTCAGTAGGTGGTGGTCCTGCGAAGGTTTTTAGATGGGAGGGAGCTAAGGGTAAAATAGGGCTTATCTCTCCTATTTCTGAACATTTTTGCCATAGATGTAATCGCTTTAGGATTACCGCAGACGGAAGGTTAAGGCCTTGTCTTTTTTCAGACTATGAGATAAACTTAAAAACCGCTTTAAGAGAAAAGAAGGTTTCCTTAGAAGAGTTGTTTCTTCAGGCACTAAAAGTAAAGCCCGAAGGGCATAGATTAAATTCTACTTTAAAACCTATGAGGGCTATCGGAGGTTAGATGGAAAATAAAGAGGTTCAGGTTTGGTTGAGTGCTGGCACCTTAAAACAGGGATATCCTGACATGGCATTAAAACTCTTCAAGCCTCTTCCTAAAGGCACTTATGTTTTGGTAGAGATGCCTGATGAAAGAAAGGAAGTTTGTTTGCTCACCGAGGTTTCTTATAAGATTTCCTTTGATGTAGAAGGAATTCCTGTAGTTTTGCGAAAGGCTACCCTTAAAGAAATCAAAGAATATGAGAAAAAGTTAGAACTGGAAGAGAAAGGCAAAGAGTTTTGCCTCCAGTTTGCTAAAGAGCTTGGACTTGAGATGAATTTGGTAAGGGTCGATTGCTTTTTTGATAGGAGTAAGATCATCTTTTTTTACACCGCAGAGGGCAGGATTGATTTCAGGCAGCTGGTAAAGGAGTTGGCCAGGGCTTTGAGGATGAGAATAGAGATGAGGCAGATAGGGGTGAGAAACGAAACAGCCATTTTAGGAGGGATAGGTTATTGCGGAAGAGAGTTTTGTTGCGCCAGGTTCTTAAAGTCCTTCACCCCTCTTTCTATTAAGTTTGCTAAAGAGCAAGGGCTTATCCTTGACCCTAATAAAATTTCAGGTCCTTGTGGAAGGTTGCTTTGTTGTCTAAGTTATGAGATGGAGGTATATAGAGAATTTTTAGAAAATTTACCTAAGCTTGGGAGTAAGATTAAGATTAATGAAGAATCTTATCGGGTTTTAAAATATCACTTTTTTCAAAGATTAGTTTACTTAGAAACAAAAGATGGTCAAGTTATTACCTTACCTGTTGAAGAATTAAAGTCTTACATTTTAGAGCAGTTAGAAGATTTTTCTGTTGAAGATCAATTGAAGAACCTTGAAGAGGAGGAGGATTGATGCGGATCTATCTCACTACACCAATTTACTACGTAAACGCTTATCCTCATTTAGGACATGCCTATACCACGTTGATAGTAGATGGGATTGCCAGGTTTTACAGACTTAAAAATTGGCAGGTATTTTTTCTTACAGGTACAGACGAACACGGGGATAAGATCCAGAAAACAGCTAAAGATAAAGGACTTTCTCCTCAAGCTTTAGTTGATGAGATAAGTGAATCTTTTAAAAGAACTTGGGATTACTTTGGGATTGGTTATAGTCGTTTTATCAGGACTACTGAAGAAACCCATAAAAAGACCGTACAAAGGGTTTTGCAGCAACTTTACGAAAAAGGAGAAATCTATCAGGATGAATATGAGGGGCTTTACTGTGTTGGCTGCGAACGGTTTTTGACGACCAAAGAACTTGACGAACAAGGAAGATGTAAAGACCACCAAAAAACCCCCGAACTTATTAAAGAAAAAAACTATTTTTTTAATTTAGAAAAATACCGTTTCTGGTTAAAAGACTACATCCAAAAAAACGACCTGATATATCCTGCTTTTTACAAAGAAGAAGTACTTAACATGTTAGAAGAAGAGCTCCCTCCGCTTTGTATCTCTCGTCCTAAAAAAAGGCTTGAATGGGGGGTCGAGCTACCTTTTGATAAAGACTACGTAACCTATGTATGGTTTGACGCCCTTTTAAACTATCTTACAGGAATAGGTTATCCAGAGGACCCAAATTGGGAGGACTGGTGGAAGGAGTCTCATCACTTTATCGCCAAAGACATCCTTAAACCCCATGCAGTTTATTGGCCTATCATGTTAAAAGCCTTGGGATTACCTGTATACAAAAAGCTTTTTGTGCATGGATACTGGCTGGTTGATCGGTTAAAAATGTCTAAATCCCTAGGAAACATCGTAGATCCTGTAACCTTGAGCAAAACATACGGTAAAGACCAGCTAAGGTATTTCTTGTTTAGAGAGATGGCTTTTGGTTATGATGCAGAGTTTAGTTTTGAAGCTTTTATTACCAGGATAAATGCAGACCTTGCTAATGACTATGGTAACCTTATTTATCGTACCCTAAACCTAACAGAAAAGTACTTTAACTCTTGTATCCCTCCTTTAACCGGGTTGACAGAAGAGGACCAAGCTTATTTAGACATGGTGAAGACAGCTTTAGAAGATTACCATAAGTTGTTTTCTGAACTTCAGTTTCATAGAGCTTTAGAAAGACTTTGGGAAGCCATCAGAGAAGGTAACGTTTACATCGACAGACAGGCCCCTTGGAGTCTTATAAAAAAAGGAGAGTTAGACAGGGCAGGAACGGTTCTTAGGGTTTTACTTGAAGTTATCAAGAGTTTTGCTATAGCCCTTTCTCCGGTGATGCCTGAAACCTCTCAGATTTTACTTGAAAATATGTCTTATGAAAGGCCACTTTCTTGGGAAGAGGTTTTTAATTTTAAGGGGTTAAAAGAAGGAGCTGCTGCTAAAAAAGGGAAGCCTCTTTTTCCAAGAATAGAAGATAAACCAAAGGAGGAAGAAAAGGTGGTAGAAGAAAAGAAAGAAGAGACAGGTTTTATCTCTATAGATGAGTTTAGAAAAATAGATTTAAGGGTAGGGAAGATAGTCGCTGCAGAAAAGGTCCCAAACGCAGATAAACTTTTAAGGTTAGAAGTGTTATGCCCAGAAAAAAGACAGATTGTTTCAGGAATAGCCCAGTATTATCAACCTGAAGAATTAATAGGTAAAGAGGTAATTATTGTGGCTAATCTGAAACCTTCTAAAATCAGAGGGGTTCTTTCAGAGGGTATGCTTCTTGCAGCCAAAGATGAAAAGGGATTATGCTTGGTTACCCCTGAGAAAGAAATGGCCCCAGGGGCTAAAGTTAGCTAAAATAAAAAGGTTTAGCCTGGAGGCCAACCCATAGTTCTGCCAGCAAGTAAGTGAAAATGTAGATGAAATACCGTCTGCCCTGCCTCTTCCTTACAGTTTACAACCACCCTGTATCCTCTTTCAGCAAACCCTAAATCTTTGGCTAATCTGTTGATAACAAGATAGATATGCCCGATTAAATCCTTGTCTTCTTCGGTTAGGTCAAGCAACGTAGAAAGATGCTTTTTAGGAATTACCAAGATATGGTAAGGAGCTTGAGGGTTTATGTCATGAAAAGCTACTACCTTTTCGTCTTCATAAACGACTTTAGACGGTATTTCTTTTTTAACGATTTTGCAAAATATGCAATCCATAAGCCCCCCTTTTAAAAGGGTTTTTTTTAAATTTATAAAACTTTTGGTTTAAAAAATCAAGGGTTAATGAGGTAATTTTTCTATGTTGGATTCTCCTGTGTTTTCTATATTAGCGTTGTTTTCTAAAGGTTTAAGCACAAAGAGCAGTTGGCCTTCTTCTACCATCTGGTTAAGCCTTACACAAATTTCTACGATTTGAGCATCAAAAGGTGCTAACACAGGGTTTTCCATTTTCATCGATTCTAAGTTAGCGATTTCCTCTCCTTTATGCACGATGTCTCCAACCTTAAGGGTGCCTCTTTTTGGATTGCCTATTCTCCAAACTGTTCCGCTAATAGGAGCACCTATTTCATTAGGTCTTACTGCTTTTCTCACCTCTTCTTTTTTAGCTCTTGGTGTTTTCACTTCAAAAACCCTGGTCTTGTTGTTTACTTTTAATACTACATGGATGATCCCGTCGTTTTCTACACCTATGGACACTAATTCTATACAGTAAGGTTTACCTTCATAGATAAACTCTACCTTATCTCCTGGTTTTTTAAGGCCCTCTCTCCAGACTTTGGTGGGAAGGTATAAAGGGGCATCTCCATATTTTTCTCTAAATTTTATGAAATCTAAGGCATCCTTAGGATGCATAAGGTACAGGATAAACTCTTCTTCTGTGGCCTTTCTTCCGAGCTCCTCTTCCAGTTTTCTTCTTAAAGCGGTTAGATCTTCATCAGGAATAGCCTCTACAGGGGAGGACTCCTTTCTTTCTTTTATTTTATTTTCCCACTCGTCTCCAAAGGTGCTCTGATATACCCAGTCAGCTGGCCATCCTACAGGCATCCTCCCGTAATGACCAAGGATGAGATTTTTAAAATCTCCAGGTGCGTTTTTGAAAAGTTGTAAAAGCTCTTCCTGTTCCCAGGGTTCCATGGCAGAAAAATCCTGATTTTTCTCTTCTACGAATTTCTTTAGAAGTTTGATGACATGTTTAACCCCTTCTTCTCCCTGTTCTTTGGCATATCTGTTGACTATACCACTACAGGTTACCCAGGTTATTTGGGAGCCAGGGGTTACGTCAAAGTATTTTACTATTTGGTTGTATAAAGACATTACTTGAAGGATGTAAGGCATTAGATGAAGAAACCCGCCTTTTTCTGCCTGTTCAAAAGAACTGGGAAAGGCACCTCCTGGCATTTTATGTTTGGTAACCATATGGTCAAAACCTTTAAAAGGAGACTCAGCCCAGTCATAGTCTCTGATCCATTCTCTAACCTTTTCTACTGCCTGTTCTGCAGCTTTTCTGTTAAGATGTACTGGGATTCCTTCTTCTCTAAATATAGCTTCTACGGCCAAGATAGGGGAATGTCCATAAAACCTGACCAGGGTATCTTCTTCTACGTCTATGATCTTAGCTCCTGCTTTGGCAGCTGCTAACAGCACAGGGATGGCAAGTCCATCGGTGATGTGACGATGGTAGTTGATCACCAAATCAGGATATTTTTGTTTGATGCTATCTATCAATTCAGTAACCGAAGATACCGTTCCTACACCAGCCATATCTTTGATACAAAGAACTATTTCGTCTACCCCACCACAGAGATCTACTATTTCGTCAACCACTTTTAGGTAATATTTGGTGTCAAACCAAGGGGCAACAGTATAAGAAATGGCAGGTTCAAAAAGTCTTCCTCTTTTCATCACCACTTCAGCTACAGGGCGCATGTTTCTTATGTCGTTTAAAAAAGAGAAACATCTCCAGACATCTATGTCTACCACTTCTACTACATACTCTATGACGTTTTTAGGGTATGGTCGATAACCCCACATGTTAGTTTCTCGTATAAGGGTTTGTAAAAGTACGTTAGGCATGAGCTCCCTTAAAATTGCTATCTCTTCGAAGGGACTTTCTCTTCGATTCATAATTCCTACGTGCCATCTCGCCCCTCCATGACACTCAGAGGCAAAAAGTCCCATCTCGTTATAATAAGGTGCCAAGGTTTTTAAATCGTAGATCCTTAACCTGTTTTTATAATCTGACTGACCTGCATCTCTCATACCAACCGAAACAAAACATACGCCAGGGAGTTCTCTTACTTTTTGTACTATTTCTCTTGGGCTCATACCTGGTTTTACAAAAATATAGTTCATCTTTCCCCTCCATGGTTTGAGGTATATTTTTTACATCCAGTCTTGGGGTCCTAAGGCTGAGATTTCAGCTATATATTTAGCTATCTTTAAGACCTCATCATCTGCAGTTTTTTCTTTTACCATGGAAAGAAGCTCTTCATGATGTTCCTCTATAAACCTGGTAGAAAACTTACCTTCTATAAAATCAGGATGCCTGATAATGCTTAAAAGTAAGGGAGCGATGGTTTTTATCCCTTCTACTCTTAACCCTCGGCTCAAGGCCCTATCCATGACTCTAATAGCTTCTGACCTGTCAGCACCAGCTGACATAACCAGCATGATGAGTGAGTCATAGTAAGGAGGTACTTCTGCCCCTTCATAAACTCCAGAGGCAACCCTTATCCCTGGACCTTGAGGGATTTCAAGTCTGGTTATAGTTCCAAAAGAAGGATTAAAGGTTTTTGGGTCTTCAGCGTTAATTCTTACTTCTATGGCATGTCTGTTAGGGTGTATGTCGTCTTGTTCAAAAGGAAGAGGATGACCTTCTGCTATAGAAAACATAAGGCTTACCAGGTCAAGACCGGTTATAAGTTCTGTTACACCATGTTCTACTTGGAGCCTGGTGTTAACCTCAAGGAAATAAAATTTGTTGGTTTTAGGATCTAAAAGAAATTCTACTGTTCCTACAGAATGGTATCCTATTTCTCTCATCAACCTTACGGCTGTAAAACATATCTCTTGTCTTAGGTCATCAGATATGCTTGGAGACGGGGCTTCTTCTAAAATTTTTTGGTTTCTTCTCTGTAGAGTACATTCTCTTTCATACAGATGGACTACATGTCCGTATTTGTCTGCACAGACTTGTACTTCTATGTGTCTACCGCTTCGAATGTACTTTTCTACTAACAAAGTATCGTCCCCAAAAGCTTTTTTAGCCTCAGACTTTGCTTTTTCAAGAGCTACAGGTAACTCTTCAGCTGTATCTACTCTTACCATTCCCTTTCCACCACCGCCTGAAGCAGCCTTGATCATGATAGGGAAATCTACTTCATCTTCTTGCATCCATCTCAGGATATCTTCTACCGTTTTTACGTTCAAAAGACCAGGGATGGTCGGAACGTTGGCCCTTTGGGCTATTTTTTTGGCCCTGATTTTGTCTCCCATAAGCCTTATAACCTCCGGAGGAGGACCTACCCACACAAGCCCAGCTTGTTCCACCAACTCTGCAAAATCTGCATTCTCTGCCAAAAATCCCCATCCAGGATGGATGGCATCACACTTTTTTTCTAAAGCAACTTTAATGATTTTTTCCATGTTTAGGTAAGAATCGTGAGGGGGAGCTTCTCCGATATGGACTGCTTCATCAGCCAAAAAGACATGATAGGCTAATCTGTCGGGTGTGCTGTAGATAGCCACAGTTTTAATTTTTTTATCTCTGCAGGTATTCATAATCCTGACTGCAGGGACCCCACGATTGGCTATCAAAACTTTGTTGATTTTTTTCATACGCCCTCCAGTTTCTGTTTTTAAATTATTTAGAATTTTAAATTATCTAGAATTAACCTATTTTTGATAAAAATCAATCTTTTCTTTTATAAGATTTTTTGTAGAAACTATATAGTCCTAACAGACGGTCGATGATGATGGAGGCTGCTGAGCGGACAGAAAGATGGTTGTATGTGTCAAGCCTTCCCCAAATTGGTTCTAAAAAATGATCACATTTTGCTAGAAACTCTTCGGTAAGTCCCCAGGCAGTTCCTAAAACAATGACTATAGGTGTTTCCCACAAAAACTTCTGTAGAGTTTCTATAGGAATAGGGGGTTTTTTAGGAGAAGCATCTGTCCCGACCAACAAAGGTTTTTCTCCTTCCTGATGGTGGACTGCATCTAAGGCTTCTTCAAAGGTAGAAAAAACTTTTACCAATTTTAGGGCTTCTTTACGTAATGGGTTGTATTTAGCTCCACCACCTTTCAACCAGAAGTCTAAGAGTTCTTGGGCTAACTCTCTTTGGTCCTCAAGGGGTTGAACTATATAGATCCCTTTTAATCCATAGGTCCTTCCAAGACGTCCCAAATCGTGTAAATCGATGTTGGCAATGGCTGAAGTAATTACCTCTTTTCTCTTGTTGTAAACCGGATAATGGAGTAAAAAGAGATAGACTCTCTGTTTTTTTAAAAGATTAGCCAAAAAATTTAAATCTTCTTGAGAAAGCAAGGTTTGTCTTAAAAGATGAGGACGTTTTTTGAGGGTTAATTCTAAGGATTTTTGTCTTCGATAGACCTCTATGGCGGCATGGTTTCCGCTTAAAAGAACCTCTGGGACTTTTAACCCCATAAAATCCCTGGGTCTGGTATAACAAGGATATTTTAAAAGTCCTGAAGAAAAAGATTCTTTCTCCACAGAGTCTTTTTTTCCTACTACTCCAGGGATTAGTCTGGCTATACACTCAATTAGGACTAGACTTGCTACTTCTCCTCCAAAAACCACATAATCTCCTATAGATACTTCTTGGTCTATTAAGGTTTCTTTTATTCTTTCATCTATTCCTTCATACCTTCCGCAAATAAGGATAAGATGTTGTTTTTGAGAAAGCTCTTCTGCTATTTTTTGATTTAACACCTCTCCTTGAGGGGAGAGATAGACCACCCAAGGGCTTTTACTTTTTTGTTTAAGAGATGTTATCGCTCGGTAGAGAGGTTCAGGTTTAAAAACCATCCCCTCTCCACCACCAAAAGGTTCATCATCAACCACACGGTGTTTATCCTGACAAAAGTCTCTGAGATTAACAAGATTGATCTCTAAAAGACCTTTTTGTAAAGCCTTTCCTAAAAGCCCTACTTTTAACGGACTCTCAAAATATTCTGGGAAAATGGTGATGATATCTATCTGCATAGAGTTAAATTTTAGGGTTTTTGAACTTCTATAAGGCCTTCTAAGTTTTGAACTATGATGGTCCGAGAAGAAAAATCCATCTCCACAACGTATTCTTCTACCATAGGGACATAGAACTCAAATCCTTCTGGAGTTTTTATCAATAGAAGGTCATACTCCCCCATCGGCATGACCTCTTTAACCTTACCCCAAATTTTACCAAAAGGATCTTTAATACAAAAACCCTCTATTTGGTGATAATAAAATTCATCTTCCAAAGGCTCAGGAAGTTCCTCTAAACTTAAGTAAAGTTTTTGGTTGACAAGACTTTTGGCTGTTTCATAATCTACATCTTTAAACTTAAAGATGAGCACGTTAAACCCAGGCCCTTTTTTAACAGACTCAACCACCAATTCTTCCGAAGAATTAGGAGAAAGATAGAACTTTTTTGTTTGAAAAAGAAGCTCAAAAGAAGAGACCAAGGGAGAGACTTTAACCTCTCCCTTAAGTCCATGGGTGCTTAAGATTTTGGCAACAGGAACCTTCACTATTCTATGATTTCTAATACAACTCTTTTACGAAGTTTACTTCCTGCAGCCCCTAAGATGGTTCTAATAGCTTTAGCCGTACGCCCTTCTTTACCTATGATTTTACCAAGGTCTTCCTTGGCAACTTTAAGCTCGATTACAGAGGTTTGCTCTCCTTCGATCTCGTTAATCTGTACTGCTTCTGGTTTGTCTACCAGAACCTTAGCAATGCTCTCCACCAAATCTTTAAGTTTGCTCATCTTCTAACCTCCTCTCTACTGGCAGTTTGAGTTTACCCCTTTTGGTTTACTTTAATCCCTATCCTTTTCAGAAGGGCTCTTACCGTTTCTGTAGGTTCAGCACCTCTTTCAAGCCAAGCTTTAACTTTTTCTTCATCTACTTTAAACTCAAAAGGTTGTTTTAAAGGATCGTAATACCCTAAGATATCTAAAAATTTACCATCTCTGGGAGCACGAGAATCTGCTGCTACTACCCTATAAAAAGGTCTTTTCCTTCTACCAAATCTCATAAGTCTAATCCTGACCGGCACTTTTCCTCTACCTCCTTAAAAAAATTTTTAGCCTTAATATTTTACCACCTAATTTATTTTTTACAATCGATTTTAAGCGCCAAACATTCTTCGAAAAACTTGTTGAAGTCTTCCTGGTGTTTTCATTTGTTTCAATAGTTTAAGCATCTCCTCATAGCTTTTTAGAAGCTTGTTTACATCTTGAACTGTAGTTCCGCTACCTTTGGCTATGCGTCTTTTTCTACTTGCATTGATTATTTTCGGATTTTTCCTTTCCTGTTTGGTCATCGAGTTGATGATGGCTTCCATTTTTAAAATCTCTTTTTCATCAAACTCAATCTGACTCATTTTTTTCCCTATACCAGGCAAAAATCCCAGTATATCCCTTATAGAACCTAATTTTTTCATCTGTCTTAACTGTTCTCTCAGGTCTTCTAAATCAAACTCAAGTTTTTTAAGTTTTTTTTCTAATTCTTTGGCTTTTTTAAGGTCAAAGGTTTCTTGAGCTTTTTCTATCAAGGTTAAAATGTCTCCCATCCCAAGAATTCTTCCTGCAAGTCTTTCGGGATAAAAAACCTCTAAAGCATCTACTTTTTCTCCTACCCCTAAAAACTTGATGGGACATCCGGTGACTTCTTTTATAGAAAGAGCTGCACCTCCTCTGGCATCTCCTTCCATTTTCGTAAGAATGATGCCTGTTAGCCCTACTTTTTCTTGAAAGGTTTTAGCTACATTCACCGCATCTTGTCCCATCATGGCATCAGCCACAAGTAGTACCTCCGAAGGACTAAAGGCTTTTTTTAACTCTATCAACTCTTCCATAAGGGCTTCGTCTATATGTAGTCTACCGGCGGTGTCTATGATTACCACATCTCTGCCTTCTTTTTTTGCCACTTCTATGGCATGCTGAACGATTTCTAACGGTTTTTCTCCAGGTTGGGCTTCATAGAAGGGGACCTCTATCTTTTGTGCAAGTACTTTAAGCTGTTCTATGGCTGCAGGACGATAGATGTCTGCTGAGACCAAAAGGGGATGATGTCCTTTCTTTTTTAGATATCTTGCAAGTTTGGCTGCGGTAGTGGTTTTTCCTGACCCTTGAAGCCCTGCAAGCAAAATTTTAGCAGGTTTGGGGCCGCCTAAATCAAGGCCTTTGGCTTCCCCTCCAAGGGTTTTTACCAACTCCTCATACACAATCTTTACTATTTGCTGAAAGGGAGTTAAACTCTCGGTAACCTCAGAAGAAAGACATCTCTCTTCTACCCTTCCGATAAAATCTTTTACTACTTTGTAGTTTACATCTGCCTCAAGTAAGGCAAGACGGATTTCCCTTAACCCTTTTTTTATTTCGTCTGGGCTAAGTTTTCCTTTATCCTTAAACTTGTTTAAGGCCTCCTCTAACCTTTGACTTAATCCTTCAAGCATTTTTGACTCCCTCTTCAGTTTTTTCGTCTGAGTAAAGTTTAATCATTATTTTCTTTTAGGCAACTATTTTTATCCAGTCCAAAATCTTGGTCCCCCTACGTCAAGATGAATAAACCTCCCAGGATAGTATCCAACCCCTCCGAGACCCAAGCTTAATCCTGCTTTTAACAAATCTTCTAAAGGTGTGTCTTCCAAAAAAAAGTCTACCGCCTTTCCTTCTGTATGCAAACTTTTACTCGCAACCCCAGAAGTAGCTTTTCTTAAAAATTCGTTAGTCTCAGGAGATCTATAGCCTGAGACTAAACATATAGGAGTTTTTGGGTTAACCATTTGACTTACTAAAAATAAAAGGTCAAAAAGTTTAACGTCTATAGGGTAAACCTCACCTTTTCTGTAGTCTCTAAAAATATAGAAAAGTAAAGAGATTCCATCTCCTAAATATTCTCCGTTAGCCCAGTAAGTTGCTTCTACTTTTTCTTCTGTGTGTAGGTTGTAGATTTTAAGCGTCCTCTCAGGAAAACTCAATAAACTTCCAAAAGATAAAACAGGTTTGGCTAAAACCAACCCTATAGCTTTAAGAAAGACCCTTCGGGTAAACATTTTTAGGTTTATTTTAAGTTTAGGAGCTTTGCTATCTTTTGGTCGTAACCGTAGAGGTCTTCAAGATAGTAGATATAAGGTTTTTTTACTACTGTAGTAAAATAAACAAGATAAACAGGAATAGGGGAATTAATGGAGATATAGATGGTTTTATCTGATTGTAAAGCCTTTATCAGCCTTTTTTCATCCCAACCGTTAGTATAACCATTAGCTACCAAAAACCTGGCTAATTCAACCGCATTTTTAACCCTTACGCATCCTGAACTAAAGTCCCTCTTAGCATATCTAAAAAGATGTTTTTTAGGGGTATCATGTAGGTAAACGTCAAAAGGGTTGGGGAACTGAATTTTAACCTTTCCTAAGGCATTTCCGTTCCCCGGAGGTTGGACCAGTCTAAAAGGTAAATGAGGACGTTTGTAGTTTTCCCAGTTTATACTAAACGGACTTATTTCCGTGTTGTTGGCATAGACTTTTACCCCCTGTTTTAAAAGATATCCAGGGTCTTTGGTAATTTTAGGAAAGAAATCTTTTAGATAGACATTAGGAGGAACATTCCAGGGAGGGTTTATTACTAAGTGGGTGATTTTACTGTAAAGGAGAGGAGTAGGCCTAAAATCCTTAGGATTGCTTTTTCCAACGATAACAGGGCTATAAAAAATCACATTACCCTGTTTTATGATAAAAAGCTCAAAAGAGGGTATGTTTACCCAAACAGATAGATCTTCTGGTTTTCTCTGGGGTAACCATCTAAACTTTTCTAAGTTTATGCTTATCTGAGCTACCCGTGTTTTAGGTAAAAGTTCTAACAACCTCACTGTTTGTTGATCTATAATCCCGGTTGGCTTTAGGTTTTGTCCTTTCTGAAATTTCTGGACGGCTATCTTGAGCTCTTGGTCGTAGGTTTGACTTTCGGTAAAAGTTTCAAGATACCCAAGGAGATAAAGTCTTTTCCTAATTTTAGGTATTAGATGGCTTTGGTCTCTCGGTTTTAATTTTTTGTCAAGTTCTATAGGGTCATCTTTGGTTACTTCTATGATTTCTTTATAACGCCTTAAATAATCCTTTAAGATATGATATTCCTCGAACTCTGGGGCTAAGGCTGTAAACAGGTCTTCTAACCTGTCTTCTTGTAAAAGGTTGGCTAAAGTGGTTACTATCGTGTCTTTTTTAGGGGGAAAGTTCACCATAGAAAAGACTTTGTTAGGATTAACCCTTCCATAATAGGTATGATAGGCAAGTTTAAACAGTGTATCTGTTAGCTTTATCTCTTTTTTCCAAACCTCTTCATTATCTTCATTAAAGTCAACCTGATAGTCTGCAGGGTTTAAACCCTCCCAGGCCGAATTTTCTATTAGTTTTTTAAGCTTTTCTATGTTTTTTTCATCCCAGATGGGTTTACATCCTAACAGCTGGTAAAGGCTGGTTAT
>LDZS01003182.1_pt1 | contig 52614 bp, 50 predicted proteins | sample 615471 | NCBI WGS metagenome assembly LDZS01 (sample SAMN03408295, study PRJNA278302) | terrestrial metagenome | isolation source: oil reservoir sample K3 | place: USA: Alaska, North Slope, Kuparuk formation | collected 2013
CGACACGTCCATCCGGCCGTGGCACCCGTGATGGAACGCGTCGCAGTGGTTGTGGGCGGGTGTTCGTCCGCCAGCTGTATCCTTGGAGCCAAGCTGGCTGGGATAGAGCCGCAAGGCACGATCCCCCATGCTGCTATTTTGATAGTGGGCGATACCGTCGAGCTGGCCCTTTTGTATGACAAATACATCCCTGAGGAAGAAGCGCGCACCATATTGGTGGACACGTTTAAAGATGAAGCAGAAGAGTCCCTTAGGGTTGCAGAAGCCTTAGGCAGCAAACTTGCCGGCGTAAGGCTCGATACGCCTGGAGAACGGGGGGGCGTCACGCCGGAACTGGTGCGCGAGGTGCGGTGGCGGCTCGACAAATCTGGCTTTACCGATGTCAAGATCGTAGTCTCGGGCGGACTTTCTCCCGACCGCATCAGAGAACTGGCCCAGGCTGGAGCCGACTTCTTCGGGGTCGGAAGCTATATAGCCCATGCCAAGGCGATCGACATGACGATGGATATAAAGATGGTCGATGGAATACCGAAAGCCAAGAGAGGACGGCTTCCCGGCATCGTGGAAAATCCGCTTTTGCGCCGCGTCCTTTGATCCCAGACGCTGCGCCGGTATGACCTTTAAACGTGGAGTTGACAGAACGGGGCGCCCTTTATAGAATAGTCAAGCCTCGCTTTGTGCGAGTTTTGCTTTTGATAGGAGTGAAGAATCGTGATAGGCAGCCGTACTTATGTAGTTAAAAGAGAGAACGTGGAGCGCAAGTGGTATGTGGTGGATGCTGAGGATGTCCCCCTGGGCCGCTTAGCCGTGTTTGTGGCTCATATACTTGCGGGGAAGCACAAACCGACTTATACTCCCCATGTGGATTGTGGCGATTTCGTGATCGTTATCAATGCCGACAAAGTCAAGTTGACCGGCAAAAAGGCAGAAAGGTCTGTCATCTACAGCCACAGCGGTTATAAGGGCAGTCTAAAGGCCACATCTTTGGGGACGATGCTCTCAAAGCGGCCGGAGCGCTTGGTGGAGCGCGCCGTCAGAGGAATGCTACCGCACAATCGTCTGAGGTATGATCGAAAGCTAAAAGTCTATTGTGGGCCAGAGCATCCTCATGCCGCTCAAAAACCCGAGCCGCTTCGACTTGAAGCTTAGAGAAAGGAGGTAGAGTGCGTGCCGCTATCTACGCCCTATTATTGGGGTACTGGCAGGAGAAAGACTGCCATAGCTCGTGTGCGATTGCGTCCTGGAGAGGGACAAGTTCTGATAAATGGCAGGCCCGTGAAGGAGTATTTCCCCCGTGTTGCGTGGCAGCTTCAGGCATTAGCTCCTTTGAAGACGGCCGGAGTTGAGAACAAGGTGGATGTCTTGGCGCAGGCCAAAGGCGGAGGCCTTACCGGTCAAGCCGGGGCAGTGCGTTTAGGGATAGCCAGAGCCCTCATCAAACTCAACCCAGACTTACGTCCGGTGCTCAAGAAATCTGGCATGCTCACGCGTGACCCGCGCATGGTGGAGCGCAAAAAGTTCGGCCTTCGCAAGGCTCGTGCGATGTACCAGTACTCGAAGCGTTAAGGAAGAGCGTTTAAAAAGAGGCGGGGGTGGTTGTATCCCGCCTCTTTTTCCTTGGTTTTATGTGAATCTGCACCAGGTTTCAACCTGCATTTGTGAGGAGATGGAAATGGTAAGCGGCGATGGTCCGAGTAGTATAAGCGCACCATCTAACAGCGTAAGGGAAAGCTCGGACACCGGAATGGCCTAATTTCCCCTTCCTATATTGCCCGCCTCCGGTGTTCGTGCCTTGGGGTGCGGGCTCATTCTTTTTAATCATCGTAGGCCCACCCTCATGTCAATTTAATATAGATTACATCTTGTGCTCCAAGTGGGGGTGATGTTATGGAGGAGCGCTGGCAAGAACTTGTGCCCAAGTTTCAAGAGCTTTTGGCCAGAGGGGATTATATGGCCATCAAGCGTTTGTTGTCGAGCATGGAGCCCCCGGACCTCGCCGAAATGTTGGATGCGATTCCTCCAAGGACGCGCGTGCTCCTATTCAGATTGCTGCCCAAGGACCTGGCAATAGAGGTGTTCGAGCACTTAGAAGGTTCGACTCGCGAAGAACTCTTAGATCATTTTACGGACGGCGAAATCGCGGAGATCATCGAAGAGATGTCCGATGACGATCGCACTGCGCTCTTCGATGAGCTGCCAGCTAAGACGGTAAAAAAACTCCTCCTCAAGCTGTCGCCTGCGGAGAGGGATATTGCCAACGAGCTCTTAAATTACCCTGAGAGCTCCGCAGGTCGAATAATGACGCCCGAATTTGTGGACCTTAAGGAGTATATGACGGCTGAGGAGGCTATAAGGCGCATACGTCAGCAGGCGCGGAAGAAGGAGACAATATACACGTGCTTCGTGATAGATAGAGAAAGGCGGCTTTTGGGGGTCGTGAACCTGGAGGACCTTATCATGGCCGAGCCCCAAACTTCAGTGCGCGCCATAATGAACCCCGATCCAGTCTGTGTCAGCACCGACACAGACCAGGAGGAAGTGGCTCGGATCATGGCTAGGTATGACCTCCATACCATACCGGTCGTGGACAAAGAAAACAGACTGGTCGGCATCATCACATTTGATGATATAATGGATGTCCTTGAAGAGGAGACCACCGAAGATTTCGAGAGGATGGCCGGTATTCAACCTACGGAAGAGGGGTATCTGGACACCAACGTTTTTACGCTTGCGCGCAAGCGCTTCATGTGGCTTACAATATGCGTTTTAACAGAGACTATAACCTCTTCCGTATTAAAGGAGTATTCTCTTGAAATACAGCGCGTAGTGGCTTTGACCTATTTTATACCTTTGCTCATAGGTACGGGCGGAAATGCTGGAACCCAATCGGCCACACTCATAATAAGAGGCATGACGGTGGGGGAGATCGGTTGGCGCGATCTGTGGAGGGTGTTTGCCCGCGAAACGCTCACCGGCTTGTTGTTGGGCGGTGCCCTGGCCATATTGGCTGTTGTAAGGGCTTATATGCTTCATACGGGTCCAGACGTAGCCCTCATCGTAGCCTTTGCGCTTGTTGTTGTGGTGTTGTTGGGTAATTTGGCCGGGATAGCGCTGCCCGTAATCGCTAAGTTCTTTCGAGTCGATCCGGCCGTCATGTCGGGCCCGTTTATAGCCACTGTCGTAGACGTGTGCGGGCTTATTATATATTTCAGGATCGCCAGATTCGTGTTAGGTTTGTCATGAGATCCAAAGACGGTTGCCAATTGTTTTCGCCTATGATAATCTTTTGCTGTCCCACAAGGGAGGCTAACGGGGTGAAGAAGTTGATGGCCTTTATTCGTGAGGCTAGAGCCGAACTCAAGAAAGTTACATGGCCAAGTAGACAACAGGTGTGGTATTCTACGCTCATAGTGATAGGCGTTACCCTCCTGGTGGCTGCTTATTTGGGCGTGATAGATGCCGTTCTAACTGCCTTCTTCTCAAAAGTTATGAAATTGGGATGATGACTAATAAAATGAGGCGCAATATAGAACTCGCCGAACAGGAGGTGAGGGAGTCGGAAGAGGCTCCCTTGTCGGCGATGAAAGAAAAGCCCGAACGTCGGTGGTATATAGTACAAACCTACTCAGGTTATGAGAATAGGGTTAAAGCCAACCTCGAGCAGCGCATAGCCTCTATGGGAATGGGAGACAAGATCTTCAACGTCCTTGTGCCCGTAGAAGAGCGCATCTACGTTAAAGGCGGCAAAGCAAAACATCAGAGGAGGAAAGTCTTCCCGGGCTATGTTTTGGTCGAGATGATCCTCGACGATCAGTCGTGGTATGTCGTGAGGCATACGCCCGGCGTTATGGGTTTTGTGGGCACTGGGACCAACGCCGTGCCGCTTTCCGAGAGAGAAGTCAAGGAGATCTTGGGAAGATTAGACAAAGAGCAGATCAAACCGAGAGTTGAGATAGATCTGAAACCGGGCGATGTCGTCCGCGTCAAGAACGGTCCTTTTGAGGGTCAAGCGGGGCCCGTCGTTGAAGTTCTTCATGACAAAGGCAAGGTTAAATTCTCCGTGTCTGTCTTCGGAAGGGAGACGGCGGTAGAGGTGGACTACAGCGAACTCGAAAAGGTTTAGCTGAAGGACGATCTTTGGTTTAAGCAGTTATGGAGGGAAGTAAAAGATGGCTAAAAAAGTAATAGCGCAGATTAAGCTCCAGTTGCCTGCGGGCAAGGCTACTCCGGCTCCTCCGGTTGGGCCGGCCCTGGGGCAGCATGGCCTCAATATCATGGAGTTTTGTAAGCAGTTCAACGCTAAGACGGCCGATCAGCCGGGCATGATTATACCTGTAGTGATCACCGTGTATGGCGACCGCACTTTCACGTTTGAGCTCAAAACCCCCCCGGCCAGCGTGCTCTTGAAAAAAGCATTAGGTATAGAAAAGGGATCAAGCGAGCCCAACAGGGTCAAAGTAGGCAAGGTGACGAGGGAGCAGATCAAAGAGATAGCGCAGACCAAAAAGGGAGATCTTAATGCGACCGACATCGAGGCCGCTATAAAGATGATCGAAGGTACAGCGCGCTCGATGGGAATTGAGGTATCAGAATAAGCAGTTGTGGCAGGGCAAAGGGCCCGTTACGACCACTGGGAGGTTGAAAACATGGCAAGGGTTAGCAAGCGTTATGCTTCTCTTTTGGAGAAGGTGGACAGGAACAAGTATTATAGCCTCAAAGAGGCTGTGCGCCTCGTCAAAGAGACCGCCACGGCCAAGTTCGACGAGAGCGTGGAGATGCACATCCGTTTGGGCGTGGATCCTCGCCACGCCGAGCAGCAAGTGCGAGGGAGCATAATTCTCCCCCACGGCACGGGCACTACCAAGCGGGTCCTCGTCATAGCCTCTGGAGAAAAGATGAAGGAAGCTCAAGAGGCTGGGGCCGATTACGTGGGCGGCGAGGATATAGTGCAGAAGATCGAAGGGGGATGGCTGGACTTCGATGCCGTCGTCGCGACACCTGACATGATGCGCGTCATGGGAAGGGTCGGACGCATTTTGGGTCCGAGAGGTCTCATGCCCAGCAGCAAAGCTGGCACTGTAACGCTCGACGTTGCCGATGCCGTAAGGGAGATCAAGGCTGGGAGAGTCGAATTCAGAGTGGATAAATTTGGGATAATTCATAATGCCATCGGGAAGGCGAGCTTTTCCGAAGATGCGCTTTTTGACAACGCAAAAGCGTTGCTGCGGGCCGTTTTGAGAGCGCGCCCGTCGACTGTAAAAGGACAATATGTGCGAAGTATCGCTTTGAGCATGACTATGGGTATCAGCGTTCGCGTCGATCCCTTCACTGCTCAAAAGGAGTTAGTAGAACAGTAAGTATAGATTTGGACTACAGACAGTGGGTGCCCAAAAGGGGGCTTAAATATTTGCCCACCGAGGTCCGCAAGCTCTAACGGCACGCCAATGTTTTTAGATTTTGGTGTCTTTGGGCTCTTGGACCTCATGCGGGTTCAGGGGCCTTTTAATTTTGTCGCCTTTGTAATCTGGTTTTGGTTTTTGTGCGGCTTGGGACATAATCCTATGAGTAGGAGGTGAAAAATATGCCATCGCAGACTAACGTAGAACAGGTAGCGCGCCTAAAAGAGTTGCTCTCGGACGCTTCGGCGGTCTTCGTGAGCGAATATAGGAGTTTAACGGTCTCACAAATGACAGAAGTTCGCGCCAAGCTCCGTGAGGCTGGTGGAGAGATGAAGGTGGCCAAGAACACCCTCATGCGCATTGCCATGAAAGAAGCAGGTCTCCCTGTCGTTGAAGATATGACCGCAGGCCCTAACGTTTATACTGTAGCCCATGGAGATCCCGTAACGGTTGCAAAAGCTCTCCTGGGGTTTTCCAGACAGAAGGGGAATGAGGCCCTCTCTATCAAAGGAGGAGTCTTGGGGAAGAAGGTCTTGAGCGCGGCGGAGGTGGAAGCTCTCAGTGCTCTCCCACCGCGAGAGGTGCTTTTGGGGCAGCTCCTCGGAGCCATTGGTTCTCCGCTTTATGGGCTCGTCAACGTGCTTTCTGGCTCGGCCAGGATGTTGGTTATGTGTTTGAACCAAATTAAGGTGCAAAAAGAAAAGGCCGCTACGGCCTAAAAATTTCCGTTAGGGAGGGTAATTTGCAATGAATAAAGAAGAGATCATTAAGGCTATCGAGGAAATGACGGTTTTGGAGCTTTCGGAGCTCGTAAAGGAGCTCGAGGAACGCTTTGGCGTATCTGCTGCTGCTCCTGTGGCTGCCATGCCAATGGTCGGCATGGCCGGAGCAGCCGCTGCTACAGCAGCACCAGCCGAGGAGGAGAAGACCGAGTTCGACGTGATCCTTAAAGCGGCGGGCTCTAACAAGATAGCGACTATAAAGGCCGTGAGGGAGCTCACGAGCCTCGGTTTGAAAGAGGCCAAAGAGTTGGTAGACAATGCACCCAAGCCTGTCAAAGAAGGCGTCTCGAAGGAAGAAGCCGAAGAGGCCAAGAAGAAGCTCGAAGAGGCTGGTGCCGAAGTAGAGGTTAAGTAGAGGTTAAATAAAGCGACTTGCCAGACCGCCCATGGGTATGTTCCTGGACGGTCTGGCATTGGGCTTATATGCTTGGGAAAAGCTTTGAGAGATGATTTCTTACGAAGAAGCCGTTGCGTTGCAAAAAAAGCTGGCCAAAGAGATTCGCGTAGTGCAGAATTCAACTATAGGTCGCGCAAGTCTCTTTGGCGGAGCGGATGTGGCCTACGTCCCCAAAAAAGGGAAGGCTATAGCCGCCGTCGTAGCGTGGAACCTCAAGGAGCGTCAAATTGTAGCTGCAGCTTCGGCCGTCTTGGATATCTCCTTCCCTTATATACCAGGTTTGCTCTCTTTTCGCGAGCTCCCGGTTCTGCTTGAAGCGTGGAAGAAACTAAAAGACAGACCCGAGGTGTGGTTGGTAGATGGAGCAGGAATAGCTCATCCTCGGCGGCTTGGCCTCGCTTCTCACTTTGCCCTTGCTACAGAAGAGAAATGCGTCGTGGGCGTTGCCAAAAGTCGCCTCGTGGGTACCCACCTTCCGGTGCCGTGCACCAAGGGTTCCTGGGTGCCGTTAGTCTTCGAAGGCGAGGTGGTCGGGACGGTGCTCAGGAGTTCAAACGGCGTACGCCCGCTATATGTGAGCCCCGGCAACGGACTTTCCATTATCCAGGCGGCTTCAGTCGTCCTACGTGCCTGTACTCGCTACCGCTTGCCTGAACCGACGCGCCTGGCCCATGCGCTCGTCACGAAGTTGAGAGGAAGCCTTTGACATCCCTTATCAATATCCTTCTTTATCGGAGAGCCATGAAAGCTCCTCGTCGCGGTGGGCCTTACTGGCCGTGGCACGCGTGTCGAGAGCGTATTTCCCCTCGTAGGGAGGGGCAGGTTCGTTCAGGCGATGAAATACCAGTTGAGCTACGCGCGTTCCAGGATAGAGCACAAGCGGGACTTCTCCCTCGTTTACGAGCTCCAAGGTGATAGAACCTCGGAAGTTGGGGTCGACAAACGTAGCTGTCGCTATGACGAGGCCGAGCCTTCCCCATGAGGAACGCCCTATGACGTAAGCCATCACGTCGGAGGGGAGTTTAAAGAATTCCAATGTCGAACTCAAGGCGAACTGACCTGGATGGAGCACGAATACGTCGCCGTATTCGAGCCTCGCGCGATCGTAGTAGTCGGCTATAGGATGGCGCGATCTTCCGGCATTGAGCGAAGGGATGTATCCGCGTCGAAACAGGACGAATTCGAGCCCTAATCTCACGTCGAGCGAAGCTCTCCCTAACTGCCTTTTAATATCCAAAAGCGGCGTGACGACGAGGTCACCGCTCTCGAGCATTTCAACGATTTCTCTGGCACTACAGACGCCTTTCATGTTCGTCTTTCCTCCTGTTATATGTGGCTACGAATATGCTGGCATCGCAAGCAAAGGCCACAAGCTTTTCCGTCTCTTCAAATTGTCCGATGCGGCCGCCGCTTGAGAGGTATGCACAGACCAAAAGCCCAGCGGCCAAGATAGAGACTATCTCTACAGAACTTTCCCCTCTTTGGCATGGAGGGAGGCCCGATAAGAGCTGCGATGAGGCCCAGCAAATTTGTTCCCACGGCCATGGGGCGATGTCTTCGTCTTCGAACCAGGGAGGGAGAGAAGGCCTTACGAGATTCGACTCTATCCAGCTTTTGACCCCTTCATCCCACGGGAGCGTCGAAGACGAAGCCCAAGCATAACTGATCCACGGCCAATCCTCCTCTTTTATAGCCAAGGCTGGGGCTAAGAGGAGGCTTCCCTTCCTTGCGCGATCTTCACCTTCAAGAGACCACGCGAGATCTAAAAGATGAGCCAATGATGTGACGTCGAGCGGCGAATCGTGCACCGTAGGTTCTATCGGGATGAGCAGATGCTTGCTTCCTCTCGGCCACCATGGCCAAACGGAGGCCATGCGCTCGTGAAAGGAAAACGGCGATTCTATATATGGCAGGGCCAGGCAGTTGGCCGGCGGACCGTATAAGCGAAGGAGCCGCGATGGCCAATACATAAGGGGCTCCTCAAGAGCTTTAAGCACCAGATCCAACACGAGCAGGTCATCTGAGGTCAAGCGAGCGCTCTCGAGACACCCCTCCGTCGCCTCGATTCCTTCCTCTATCTCTTGAAGAAGCCCTCTATAGCTTTTGGGAACATTCCTTTCTTCTAAAAGATTTTTAAGCCTCGCCTTAATGTGAAACCATAGGAGATCTTTTTGGAATTTCTGTCCTCTTTCCAACGGTGCACCCCCTTTTGGGACATTTTATGCTATTGTATTTTTTCATGGAAGATGAATGTGGAGGTGGATCGTACATTGTCGCATCTGAATTTGCACACCTGGATCGCCGAGCACGGGTACCCTGCCGTATTGGATGGAGCCATGGGCACGCTCCTTCAGGAGCGGGGGTGGAACCCGCCGGCCCTGCCTGAAGAGATGAATTTGACCTCTCCCGAGGTTGTCAGATGCATACATGCAAGTTACGTCGTGGCCGGAGCGAATATCGTCGAGACGAACAGCTTCGGGGCAAATCCGATAAAACTTGCCTCTCGAAACCTCGACGGAAAGGCGAGAGAGATAAACGCCATCGCAGCGTTGCTTGCCAGAGAGGCCGTAGGCGATCGCCTTTTGGTGGCTGGCTCCATCGGGCCGTTGGGGTTGTTGATCGAGCCCTTGGGGGAACTTCCTTTTGAGGACGCCGTATCCGCTTTTAAAGAACAGGTTGCCGGGCTTGCCGAGGGCGGTGTGGACTTCATCCTCATAGAGACGATGATTGACCTGCGCGAAGCCAAGGCGGCAGTGCTTGCGGTTAAAGAAGTCGCCCCCCACCTTCCTTTCGTCGTGAGCTTTACTTTCGAGAATAACGGACGCACGCTCACCGGCACGCCTCCTGAGGTAGCGGCCCACTGGACGAGGACCGTCGGTGCCTCAGCGGTCGGCGTAAACTGTGGGAGCGGTCCAGAGGAATACATAGCTGTCGTAGATTGCTTGGCTCATCACGCTGGTATTCCGATATTTGCCTATCCTAACGCTGGACTTCCTGGATCGCAGGAGTATTGGGATCCGGAGAGATTTTCGCGCGCTGGCAGACATCTGGTCGCAGCCGGGGCTTCCGTCGTTGGGGGGTGCTGCGGCACCACGCCTCAGCACATAGAAAGCCTTGCCAAAGCCGTTCGCACTCTTTCTCTGCCCCATATAAAAGAGATTCAAGGCTCGCCGCTCTCTAGCATCTCCCGACTTAGCCTGGCAGGTGCGGAGTATCCCTTGCTTGTGGTAGGCGAGAGGATAAACGTTTCTCGGCCTTCACTTTTAAGAGAAGAAGTCTCGCGATACGAGTGGAACATTTTGAAGAAGGAAGCGCGCGAACAAGAAGAAGCGGGGGCGCACGCGATAGATGTTAACGTAAACCTTCCGCAGATCGACAGCTCTCGTGCCATGAGAGAGGCTACATTAGCCGCCGAAAGCGCAACTGCGCTGCCGCTATCGCTCGATAGCGATAATCTGGATATGATCGAGGTGGGACTTCGCATCGCTTCTGGCATCCCGCTGATCAACTCCGTCACCGCCAAGGGTGAAAGCCTTGAGCGGGGTATAGCCTTGGCGGCAAAATACGGAGCCTGCCTTGTGGTCCTCCTTCTGGACGAACGGGGCATCTTGGAAGATGCGGATAAAAGGATCTCTGTTGCTAAAAAGGTTTGTGAGTGCGCCGACGCCCTCGGCTTCCCCAGGAAGCGACTTTTCCTCGACGCCTTGACCCTCTCCGTCGGTTCTGATGATAACGCCGCGCGAGTGACGCTCGAGACCGTAAGGCGCATCAGGTCGTTAGGGGCTTGCTCTATCTTGGGGATAAGTAACGTCTCTTACGGCTTGCCGCAAAGACCCTTGATCAACAGGACGTTTTTGGCCATGGCGATGGCTGCAGGATTGGATGCCGTAATAGCCGATCCTTTGGATTCGAGCCTGATGGAGACGATCGCTGCGGGAAATTTGTTGGTCAAGCGCGACAGGAGCGCCACGGCGTTCATCGCCTTCTTCTCGCACAGGGAAGGCAAAAAGGAGGAGAAGGCGACAGAAAAAGAAGCGATCCCGCAGGATCAGATGCTCCGTGCGGCGATCATACGAGGAGAGGAGAATACGGCCTCCTCTCTCGCGTCCGCACTCATAGAATCGGGCATGCCTTCGATGAAGTTGATCAACGAGGTGCTCGTGCCGGCGCTGAACGTCGTGGGAGAGCTGTACGAGTGCGGCGATTACTTCTTGCCCCAGCTCATGAATTCGGCCAAAGCGGCTCAAGCTGCCTTCGCTGCGCTCGAAAAGGGTTTTTCTGCCGGCGAGAAATCCTTGCAAAAGGGGACGATCGTGATGGCTACCGTGGAAGGAGATCTGCACGACATAGGCAAGAACCTTGTCGTCTTGGTCTTAAGGAGCCATGGCTACAATGTGATTGACTTGGGCAAGGACGTGCCTCTCGACGCGATTTTAAAGCGCGCTACGGACGAGAGAGCCGATATAGTCGGTTTATCTTCGTTGATGACCACCACGACGAAGGAGATGGCGCGGGCTGTCTCTGCCGTAAGGGAGAAGAATCTTCCTTTTCGCGTCATCGTGGGTGGTGCCGCCGTGACGGAGGAGTTCGCCAGGCATATCGGAGCAGATGGTTATGCGCCTGATGCTGTCGGGGCTGTTAAACTTGTGGAGACCTTTTTGGGCGATGTCGAAAGGAGGGAAGGGAAGTGAAAATAAAAGGCCTTTTTTCCCATGGAAGGCCTGTCGTTTCCTTTGAAATATTTCCACCGAAGCGAGACCTCCCCATAGATAGCATATATGCCACCATAGAAGAACTGAAGTCGCTGCAGCCCGACTTCATAAGCGTCACCTATGGGGCCGGAGGCTCGACGAAAGAGAGGACCGTCGAAATCGCGTCATCCATCCGAAACGTCTATGGCATAAGAGCGCTGGCCCATCTTACCTGCGTGGGTACGTCGAAAGAGGAGGCTGATTCGATCTTAAAGGAGCTCCTTTCTTGCGGCATAAGTGATGTCTTGGCCCTCCGAGGCGACCCGCCGGCCGGCATGGATATAGATTCCGTTCCAAGGCATTTCCGCTATGCTGCGGATCTCGTGGCGCACATAAGGCGCGTCTACGGCGATGCCTTTTCGATAGGAGGGGCAGCCTATCCAGAGGGGCATGTCGAGTGCGACGATATAGAATTGCGTCTCCTTCATTTGAAAGCCAAGGTGGAGATGGGCGTCGATTTTCTGATCACGCAGCTGTTCTTTGAAAATGAGGCCTTTTACAGGTTCTTGGAGAAGGCGAGGGGCATTGGTATAAATGTGCCCATATCGGCTGGCATTATGCCGGTAGTCAACAAGAAACAGATAGAGCGCATCGTAACGCTGTGCGGTGCCTCTATACCGCCCAAGCTGGCGCGCATCCTTTCCAAGTATGCCGATGCCCCAGAGGCCTTGGAGGACGCAGGTGTGGCCTATGCCGTAGACCAGATAGTGGATCTGCTTTCGAGCGGTGCGGACGGGGTTCACATATACACAATGAACCGCCCATGGGTGGCGCGCAGAATAATGGAAAGCATCGCCAGGCTCTTGAGAGAGTTAAAAAAACCGAAGGAGAGGGCCGAAGTGTCATGAGGGGTGCGGTAGATTGCCACGTTCATGTTTATCCGCCCGAGGTTATAAGGGATTGGGAGCGGATAGCTCAGAGGGAGCCCTACTTTAAGACGCTCGCCTCTGGGAAAATCCACCGCTGGGCGACGGCGGAGGACCTGCTGACCCAGATGGAGACAGATGGCATAGGTGAAAGCTGGATCTTCGGCTTTGCCTTTTCGGATCTGGGCCTGTGTAGGCTTTGTAACGATTATGTCATCGAATCGGTAAGGACGTCTTCGGGAAGATTGAAGGGGCTTGCCGTGGTGCCTCCCTTGGCTCCAGGGAGCGCGCGAGAGATCGAGCGGTGTCGCGAAGAGGGGCTTATAGGCGTCGGTGAGTTATTTCCTTTGGGACAGGGCTTCGACATCGCTGACAAACGCCAGACGTGGCGCTTGGCTGGGATGTGCCACGAGATGGGGCTCTTTCTCCTCGTCCACGTGGCTGAGCCCGTGGGTCATGATTATCCAGGCAAGGGAAATGTGGGACCGAAGGAAGCATACTGTTTTTGCTTCAATCATCCCGAGGTGACGACCCTCTTTGCCCACTGGGGTGGAGGGCTTTGGCTTTATGAGCTGATGCCGGAGGTGAAGTTGGCCTTGAGCAATGCCTATTACGATACTGCGGCAACGCCCTTTTTATATGGGGCCAAAGTCTTTGACGCTGCAATGAGCGCCGGCGTCCTCGACAAAATCCTTTACGGCAGCGATTACCCCATTCTGAGCGCGGAACGCTACAGAAGGTTACTCGAGGGGAGTTCTCTTACCGAGAAAAACAAAGAGGCCCTTCTTAAGCGCAATGCCGAGAGGTTACTCCAAGGCATTCGTGCAAGCAATAGACGGCGATAAATAGCGATAGCAGGAGGAAACGAAAGCAGTTGGATCAAACGGGAAGCGTTTTGGAAAAGTTGGGCGCCGTTGAAATTCCAGAACTCACCCTCGAATCTGGAAAAAGATTAGTCAGCGTCAAGCAAGTCTATGCACAGTATGGCGAACCATCATCAGCGTGCGACAACGTGGTGTTGGTTTGCCATGCGCTTACTGGCAGCCACCACGTAGCCGGAGATGATGTCGAAGGGCTTCCGCCTGCGTGGTGGCCAAATCTCGTGGGCCCTGGCAAAGCCATAGATACGTCCTCGCTTTGCGTCATCTGCTTCAACTTCTTAGGGAGCCCATACGGCAGCACGTCGCCCGCGAGCATAAACCCATCTACCGGGCGTCCCTATGGCATGAGTTTTCCGGTATTTTCGGTGCGCGACATGGTGCGCGCTCAAGCAGCTGCCCTTCACGAGCTTGGCGTCAAGCGTCTCGCTGCCGTCGTCGGAGGGTCTCTTGGCGGGATGCAGGCGCTCGAGTGGGCCGTGATGTATCCGCAAGTCGTGGAGCGCGCCGTCGTCATAGCAGCCCCCCTTTGTCTTTATCCCCAGGCGATAGCCTTCAATGAGGTTCAAAGGCAGGCCATAATGGCCGATCCGGAGTGGAAGGGCGGGGATTACTACCCAGGGCCTGGCCCGGAGAGCGGTTTGGCCGTGGCAAGGATGCTTGCCATGATCACGTATCGCAGCGAAGCTGTATTCGTGAGGCGTTGGATGCGCCAGTTCGCTTCAGGCCAACCGTGGGAATGGAACGGTCGCTTCCAGGTCGAAAATTACCTTCATTACCACGGCGAGGAACTGGTCCGCCGATTTGACGCCAACTGCTATATCTACCTCACGCGAGCTATGGATCTCCACGACGTGGGCGAAGGGCGAGGAGGAGCAAAATCTGCCCTCTCCAACTTCTCCGGCAAGCACCTTTTGGCAATAGGTATCACCAGCGATTGCCTTTTCCCCACGTGGCAGGTTGAGGAGATTTCAACAATTGGCAAGAGTGCCGGTGTAAAGGCATCATACGATGAGATCGAGAGCGAGAACGGCCACGACGCCTTTCTCATAGATGTCGATCAATTGGACGACATGCTGCGCGAATTCTGGAAAAGGACTGGCCTGTAGACGAAAGACGTGGTAACTAAACTATGGTCAACACACAAGAACGCAGAAGATAGGGTTCTCTTTTTCGGAGAAGGACAAGCTTTTACAAGCAAGTATGGTCAAAATTACCTTAGAAGGCTTGTAAAAGTCATAAACTGTGCTTGACGGTGTGCTGTAAGCATTTTATAATAGCTTTCACCAGGCCGGGCTGGCGGAAGTGGCAGACGCACGGGACTTAAAATCCTGTGGACTTAGGTCCGTGCGGGTTCGATTCCCGCGCCCGGCACCAATGCAAATATCGCCTGCATTGCTGTTCAGGCTTGCTAAAGAAAAGTAGGACCCCTGCGGCCATAAACAAGCACTCTTTCGTAGCCAAAAAGACTAAGGAGGGCGCTTATTTGTGGGCCTCGTTCCGTGAGGTGGCCCCTAAAAATCCTACAAAAAATTTACATGATCCACGATCGACGGCATTTGACTATACCCTTGTGGCTGTGCTAATATATACGCGCTATGGAGTGCCGGCATAGGTGTGAAGATCGCGGGGTGGAGCAGTCAGGTAGCTCGTCGGGCTCATAACCCGAAGGTCGCAGGTTCAAATCCTGCCCCCGCAACCAATCGGCGGTGTAGCTCAGGTGGCTAGAGCATGCGGTTCATACCCGCAGTGTCAGTGGTTCAAGTCCACTCACCGCCACCATCTTGTTATAGCTTATATGGAAACTATCGAAGTGGGCGGGAGTTGTACTTCCTGTCCATTTATTATATTAGAGTGGTCTATCCTCTAACTTCCTTGCGAAAAGTAGGTTAAAATTAGGATGTGAAGGAGAGAAATATAGGCGATAAATTATTATATCGTTGTTACCAGCGGCTCATAGAAACTGGCGAGCGTCAGGGGTGGTGGAAAGACAAAGGCCCGATGCTTGTGGCAGTGTCGGGAGGAGGCGACTCTGTTGCGCTCCTCTGGTTGCTCAAAAAGTTTTGGGATGGGCAGATCGTGGCAGCGCACTTAGAGCATGGTATCCGCGGTGACGATTCCAAAGGCGATGCGAGGTTTGTTGCCGAGCTTTGCTCTCAATGGGATGTGCCGCTTGTCATGGAGTCCGTCTCTGTGCCCGAGCTACAGCGTCCTGGCGAGGGGCTCGAAGCGGCGGCCAGAAGAATACGCTACGATTTCTTGAAAAAGGCGATGGAGGGAGCGAGCGCTCGATGGGTGGCCCTGGGGCACACCAAGGACGATTTAGTGGAGACCGTTTTGTTTAATCTCTTTAGAGGTAGCGGCATTTACGGATTGGCCGGTATCCCCGAGAGGAGAGGCGAGTTGGTGAGGCCTCTCATAGAGATGCGAAGGGATGAATTGAGAGAACTTCTCAAAGAGCACTCCATTCCGTGGCGCGAAGACTCCACGAATTTCGATGTTCGTTACTCGCGAAACCTTATCCGCAACGAACTCGTTCCATGGCTTGAGGAAAAGCTTAATCCCAACGCCTGTGAGCATGTAGCTGCCCTTGCTGCCGAAGCCCTCACCTGGCGTAAGGTGCATGATGACCGTTGCGACACAATTCTTGAGACGGTGCGAGCGAAGCTTCCTTTGTCGTTTGTGGCCTGGAGGAGGGCTGCCGTCTTGGCCTTGGCTAATGAAGACGTTACGCTGTCCTCTCTTGTGCGACGTGAGGGGATGCACTTAGGTCTTAAGGCGCTGAACCGCGGCAGGACGACGGAGTTGGCCTCGCTCATCGAAAAGGGAGGAAGATGGCGATTTCAATGGGAGAAAGACATAGAGGTGTGCGGTTCTTCATCGCACATCGCTTGGGTTCGGCGGGATGTGCTAAGAAGTGGTCCTGCGCCTATTTCTGTGTCTGTCGCTGAGGCTCTGTCGATAAGGACGCTCCAGTGGGGGCCGTGGCGGTTCATTTTTGAGGAAGCGCCACTGGAGGCCGCGCCATACGTTGGAACCCATCAAGCCAGAATCTGTTGTAGATCCAAAGATGAGACCGTGGTGGTGACACCTGTGTGTCGTTTCCGCGATGTAGAACGCTTCCGCACTTTTGTCCCATGGTGGTTGGAGGCATGGTGGCCAATCTTATCCATAAGTAGTACAATAACTTACTGGATGCCGCTTTATGGCGGTCGTCATGAACCTCAAAATAGACCAGGGCCGAGAATGAGCATTTGTGTGACTTGCGCTGTCGAAGGGGAAAGGCAATCCGTCAGGGGGAATGATCAGGTTGTCCTTTGAGTTGGACAGGATGTTGATCTCAGAAGAGACGCTTCGGTCTCGCGTGAAGGAATTGGCTTACCAAATATCAGCCGATTACACTAACAAAAAGCTCGTGGCCGTGGCTATACTCAAAGGTGCGGTAGTCTTTTTGGTCGACCTGATGCGATATCTTGATCCTTCTGTAGAACTTCACATTGACTTCATGGCCGTTTCGTCGTATGGGGCTTCGACTCAGTCGAGCGGGATTCTCAAAATTACGAAGGATTTGGACGTCGACGTCAAGGGCGAGAACGTCCTCTTGGTCGAGGATATAGTAGATACGGGGTTGACCCTGTCTTACCTTGTGAGGCTGTTACAGGAAAGAGAACCGTTGAGCCTTAAGGTGTGCGTGCTCTTGGATAAGCCGGATCGCAGGGAAGCAGAGGTGCAGGTGGATTATCGTGGTTTTTCCATACCGAATGAGTTTGTTGTGGGGTATGGGTTGGATTGCGCCGGAATGTGGCGCAACCTCTCTTCCATATATGTGGTGAAGGAGAGAGGATAGCTTACAGAAATGGTCACCTATGTGAGGTGTTGAAAATTGGGACGAATGGCTAAAAATTTGGGACTTTACCTCGTGTTGATCGTGTTGGTCGTCAGCCTGGTCAACATGTTTCTCGCCCCAGTCCAGGGGCCAGAGCAAGTGCGCACGATCAGTTACAGTGAGTTCCTGTCCGCCGTTGAGGCGGGAAAGGTGCGCTCTGTTCAAATTCAAGGCGACGTTGTCCACGGCCGTTACAGCGATGGCACCGAGTTCAAGAGCTATACCATAGGAGTTGGAGATATTGCCAAGGATATAGCTGCTAAGGGTGTAAATGTGGAAGTAATACCTCCGGAGCGCTCACCGTGGTGGGCTGCTATGATGTCCTCGCTCTTCCCGACACTTCTGCTCATAGGCGCCTGGATATTCATCCTCTATCACATGCAAGGCGGGGGCAGTAAGGTGATGAGCTTTGCTAAAAGTAAGGCAAAGCTTTTCGTAGACAATCGTCCGAAGGTCACCTTCGCGGATGTCGCCGGTTGCGATGAAGCGAAAGAGGAACTTGAGGAGGTCGTCGAGTTCCTAAAGAATCCCAAAAAGTTTATAGGTCTGGGAGCTCGCATTCCAAAGGGCGTCCTGCTGCTCGGAGCGCCGGGAGTCGGCAAAACCCTCCTCGCGAGGGCTGTGGCTGGAGAGGCGGATGTGCCATTTCTTAGCGTGAGTGGCTCCGACTTCGTCGAGATGTTCGTGGGTGTAGGTGCTGCGAGGGTGCGCGATCTCTTCGAGCAGGCGAAAAAATATCAACCGTGCATAGTCTTCGTAGACGAGATAGATGCTGTAGGACGTCACAGGGGTGCGGGCCTCGGAGGAGGTCATGATGAAAGAGAGCAAACGTTGAATCAGCTGCTCGTGGAGATGGATGGCTTTGACGTATCGACGGGCATCATAGTGATGGCCGCCACGAACAGGCCTGACATCCTCGACCCGGCATTGCTTCGCCCCGGGCGCTTCGATCGGCACGTTATCGTGGACAAACCGGACTTCAAGGGGAGGCTTGCTATACTTCAGGTCCATATGAGGGGCAAAGCCCTCGATAAAGACGTCAACCTGGAGGTCATAGCGAAACGCACTCCCGGCTTTGTGGGAGCCGACCTCGAGAACTTGGTCAATGAGGCTGCCCTTCTTGCGGCTCGGCGAGGCAAGAAGGCGATTTCCATGGCTGAACTGGAAGAGGCCATAGACCGTGCAATAGCTGGTCCAGAGCGGAAAAGCCGCATAATCAGTCCAAGAGAGAAAGAGATAATAGCTTTCCACGAAGCGGGTCATGCGATGGTGGCTAAGATGCTCCCCGGGTGCGATCCTGTACATAAAATTTCTATAATACCTCGTGGCCATAATGCACTGGGCTATACCCTACAGTTGCCTGAAGAAGATCGTTTTCTCATCTCTAAGGGAGAACTCAAAAACCGAATATGCATCCTTCTCGGAGGTAGGGTAGCTGAGGAGCTATATTGTGATGACATAACGACTGGAGCTCAGAACGACCTTGAGAGAGCCACTCAAATAGCCAGAGAGATGGTGACGGAGTTTGGCATGAGCGACCGCCTCGGCCCGGTTCGCTTAGGTCGTAAGCAGCACGAGGTCTTCCTCGGGCGCGACATCATGGAAGATCGCAATTACAGTGAGGAAATAGCCTATGCCATCGATCAAGAGCTGCGGAGCATCATCGACGATTGTTATAAAATCGTGCGCACCATCTTGACCGAGCAAGGTGAAGCGCTCAAAGAGGTGACCAAAGAGCTCTTGGCCCGTGAAGTTTTGGAAGGTGACGAGTTGGATAAGCTATTGGAAGGCGTCGAAGCCAAAAAGGGTGAAGGGATGGTCGCCTCTGAAGGCAAAATGAGATCCAACTTGAAGGCCGATGCCCCTAAAAGGGATGGGTGGAGGCCATCGGTTGAGCCGGCTTGAGCCTTTGAGGCTTTTGTGTCTCTTTGGGTTTAGTTAAAGAGGATCGTTTTTTATGGATGAAGATCGTTTTGTAATGCAAGCCCCGTGGCCCCCTGCAGGCGATCAGCCGAAGGCGATCGAGGCTTTAGTCGAGGGACTCAATAGGGCGTATCGATTCCAGACTTTAATGGGGGTAACTGGAAGCGGTAAAACTTTTACAATAGCAAATGTCATAGCTGCCGTCCAGCGTCCTACCTTGGTAATAGCTCATAATAAAACGCTGGCGGCGCAACTCTACAGCGAGTTCAGGGAGTTTTTCCATCATAACGCTGTCCATTATTTCGTCAGTTACTACGACTACTACCAACCTGAGGCGTATGTCCCAGAGCACGACCTTTACATAGAGAAAGATGCCTCCATAAATGAGCGTATAGAGAAGTTGCGCCTTGCCACGACGAAGTCCCTGTTGGAACGGCGGGACGTCATCGTCGTGGCAAGTGTGTCGTGTATCTATGGGTTGGGCAAGCGCAAGGCTTACGAGGAAGTCGTGATGCGTTTTTCCGCCGGAGAGCAGTGGGGGCGCAGGCGCTTCATGGAAAAGCTTTTGGAGAACTATTATGTGAGAAATGACCTTATCCTCGAGCCCGGAAATTTCAGGGTGCGAGGGGACGTGATCGAAGTTTACCCGGCTTATAGCGACAGCGCGCTCAGGATAGCCTTCTTTGACGACGAGATAGAGACGATAGAGGAGTTTGATCCTTTGACCGGAAAGAGGATCGAAAGGAAGGAAAGGGCGGCCATCTATCCCGCGCAGCATTATGTCACCTCAAGCGCTGCCATAGCCGACGCCTTGCTTGCGATAGAAGAAGAGCTGAAGCTTCGGGTTGCGCAATTGCAGTCCGAAGGCAAGTTGGTTGAGGCTCAACGTTTGGAAGCGCGCACGCGATACGACATGGAGATGATGGCTGAGGTCGGTTACTGCTCCGGAATAGAGAACTACTCGCGCTACCTTGATGGAAGAGCTCCTGGCGAACCGCCGGGGACGCTGCTCGATTTCTTTCCACACGACTTTCTCATGGTGATAGATGAGTCTCATATCACAGTGCCGCAGATCCAGGGCATGTATAACGGTGACAGGGCTCGGAAGGAGACATTAGTCGCCCACGGATTTCGTCTCCCTTCCTGTCTCGATAACAGGCCTCTGCGATGGGAAGAGTTTATGCAATATATGAGGCAGGTCATCTTTACCTCCGCCACTCCAGGGGATTGGGAGCTGGAGGTTTCGTCGCAAGTGGTAGAACAAATAGTGCGCCCCACGGGCGTCCTCGACCCTGTCGTGGAGGTTGTGCCGGCCAAAAACCAGGTTGACGACCTTATCGATAAGCTGCGTTCTGTGGTAGAAAAGGGGGAGAGGGCGCTGGTTACGACGCTCACAAAGCGCTCGGCCGAAGACATGGCCGAGTATCTGGCAGATCTCGGCTTCAAAGTGCGCTATATCCATTCGGAGCTCGACACGTTTGAGAGGGCTGAGGCCATAAGGGACTTGCGCATGGGCGAGATAAGCGTATTGGTCGGCGTCAACCTGCTGAGAGAGGGTTTGGACCTGCCTGAGGTAACCCTGGTGGCCATACTCGATGCCGACAGAGAGGGCTTCTTGCGCTCGGGCCGCTCTCTCATTCAGATGATAGGTCGAGCCGCGCGGAATACGGCTAGCACCGTTGTCCTTTACGCCGATGAGGAGACCGGCGGTCTCCGCCGTGCCGTGGAAGAGACCAGGCGCAGGCGAAAGATCCAAGAGCGATATAACGAAGAACATGGCATAGTGCCCGAGACGATAAAAAAGGCGGTAGTGTCATTCCTTCCTTCTGAGCTGAAACCTTCAAGCTTCATCGGCAAGAAAACATCTGCAAGAGAGAGCTTGGAAGAAGTATCCATCGCTGAATTGGAGCGCATTATGTGGGAGGCTGTAGAACGGCTCGATTTCGAGGAAGCGGCCAAAGTGCGCGATCTTATAGCTCAAAAGAGGGGAGGTGACTGGCGGCGTGTTGCAGTGGATCGAAGTGATAGGCGCAAGGCAACACAACCTAAAAGACATCGACGTGCGCATTCCTCGAGATAGGCTTGTGGTTATAACTGGCCCTTCTGGGTCGGGTAAGTCGTCCCTCGCTTTTGACACTATTTACGCCGAAGGACAACGCCGTTATGTGGAATCCCTTTCTGCCTACGCTCGCCAATTTCTGGGCGTCCAGGATAAACCTGATGTGGACGATATTTCCGGCCTCTCGCCCGCGATATCGATAGAACAGAAGGGTGTCTCTCATAACCCTCGTTCCACCGTAGGAACGGTGACCGAGATATATGATCACCTGCGCCTCCTCTTCGGGCGGGCAGGTGTGCCGTATTGCCCAAAATGCGGCAGACCGGTGCGTCGCCACACCCTGGATCAAATAGTGGATCTCATTCTGGATCAGTATGAGGGGCATCGCCTCGAAATACTCTCTCCCTTGGTCCGTGGCAAAAAGGGGGAATTTAAAAATCTGTTCTTACAGCTTCACCAAAAGGGTTTCCTCCGGATTCGCGTCGATGGGGTCGTCTACTGGCTTGAGGATGAAATTCCCTTGGACAAAAACCAGAGACATTCTATCGAGGTGGTAATTGACAGGTTACAAGTGCAAAAGGAGAAAAGAGATCGACTCAGCGAAGGCGTGGAATCCGCTTTGAGAGAGAGTGAAGGCTTTGTCCTTTTATTGATAGATGGCGAAAGAGAAGAGCTTCTCACGGAGAATTACGTCTGCCCGAGCTGTTCCATATCGCTGCCGGAGGTAGAGCCTCGCCTGTTTTCTTTCAATAGCCCTTATGGAGCGTGCCCATCTTGCTCGGGTCTCGGCAGCTATCAGTACTTTTCGGCCGACTTAGCCGTTGATCCTGAGCGTTCGATCCTTGAGGGGGCACTCCTTCCATGGAAGACGAGCCATTATATGCTGCGCAGGCTGGAAGCGCTCGCAAGATACAAGGGTTGGAATTTGAGCCCTCCCTTTCGCGAGCTTCCAAAAGAAATTCAGGATGCGATCCTGAACGGCACTCCGGACCGTTTGCCGATGACGTACAGGGAAAGAGGAGAGGAGTATTCGTATATGGGGCGGTACGAAGGGTTACTGCCATGGCTTGAGCGCCGCTTCAACGAAACAGAATCGGATGCGATACGCGACGAACTGACCACCTATCGCGCCGAAGATGTGTGCGAGACGTGCAAGGGATTGCGCCTGCGTCAAGAGGCACTCTCCGTGCGAATAGGCGATTACACCATTGGAGATTGGGTCTCTATGCCAGTTCAGGCGCTCTTGGGCCACCTCGAGAGGATGAAACTCCCCTCATCGGATTGGTTGATCGCGGAACAAGTGGTGAAAGAGGTCAAAAAGCGCCTTTCGTTTATGGTCGATGTGGGGGTCGGTTACCTCACTCTTTCGCGAAGGGCCGATACGCTGAGCGGCGGCGAAAGCCAGCGCATTAGGTTGGCTACGCAAATAGGCTCTAAGCTCTCTGGTGTGTTGTATGTGCTCGATGAGCCGACTATAGGTCTCCACCCTCGGGATACAGGTCGGCTCCTCAATACGCTACGTTCTATCCGCGACTTGGGCAATACTGTCATCGTCGTCGAGCACGACAGAGATGTTATGATGGCCGCCGACTTCCTCGTGGAGATGGGTCCTGGCGCTGGCGAAATGGGAGGCAAGGTCACGGCAGTCGGCACACCTGAGGAGGTAATGGAAAATATTCGCTCCCTGAGCGGGCCATATCTGACGGGCGAGAGCTCCGGAGTGGCAAAACCCCCTCACGGCGTGCGAAAACCTTCGGGATGGCTAAAGATTTTAGACGCGTCGGAACACAACCTAAAGCACATAGATTTATCCATACCGTTGGGTGTCTTCGCCTGCGTGAGCGGCGTTTCTGGATCGGGAAAGAGCACGCTCATGTACGATGTGCTCTACAGGGGGCTCAGACGCAAGCTCGACAGGAACTTCAGAGAAAGGGCGGGGGCGCATCGCGATATCATGGGTTTCGAAGGCATAAAGAAGGTAGTCCTCGTCGACCAAAGTCCCATCGGCAGGACTCCTCGGTCCAATCCGGCCACCTACACCGGAGTTTTTACTCCCATAAGGGAATTTTTTGCCCAGCTTCCCGAGGCCAAGCTTCGGGGATACGGTCCAGGGCGCTTCAGCTTCAACGTCAAAGGAGGGCGATGCGAAGCCTGTCGCGGAGAGGGGAAGATGCGCGTTTCCATGCTCTTCATGCCCGACGTGTATGTGACCTGCGAGGTCTGCGGCGGCAGGCGCTATAACAAAGAGACGCTCGAGGTGCGCTATAAGGGTTTGAGTATTGCGGATGTGCTTGAGCTCACGGTAGACGAGGCCCTTGAGCTATTCAAAGACATACCGAGCATCGCATCCAAGATGAAAGTGATTCAAGAAGCCGGTTTAGGATATATTCGCCTCGGTCAGCCGGCTACTACGCTGAGCGGCGGCGAGGCGCAAAGGGTAAAGCTTTCATACGAGCTCAGCAAGCGCTTCACCGGTTCAATTTTATATCTTTTGGATGAACCGACGACAGGCCTTCATTATCTGGACGTTAAAAAACTTCTCATCCTTCTCCACAAGCTTGTAGATCAGGGGAACTCGCTGCTCGTCATAGAACACAATTTGGATGTCCTGGCCTCGTCAGATTACATCATAGATCTGGGGCCGGAAGGTGGAGACGAGGGAGGATATATAGTTGCAGAGGGGACCCCAGAGGAGGTCGCTTCCGGCGGAGTGGGATATACGGCAGAGCACCTGGCGCGCTTCTTTGGGCAGCTGAAGGTGGCCGTCTCTTGAGAAAACCCTTCGAGGACGGAGATCTCTGTTTCGGTCGTCATCCCGTTTTGGATCTATTGAGGGCCGATCCCAAGCGTTGCCTTAAGCTATATCTGGCTCGCTCAGCAGAGGAGTCGTTCCGTCGGCGCATCCTCGCTATGGCCAAAGGCAGTGGAATACCGGTGCAGCAGGTAGAGATGTCCTTCCTTGACCGCTTAGCGCCCCTGTCAGTCCATCAAGGCGTGGTCGCGCGGGTGGCGCCGGTTGCACTTCTTGACTTCTGGAAATTCGTGGAGGGCATTCCGCCTTTGCCCGAACCAGTTCTCGTCGTGCTGTTGGATCATGTGAAAGACCCACAAAATTTAGGAGCCATCGTAAGGACAGCGGAGGCTTGCTGCGCTGCGGGCCTCCTGCTTCCTAAACGCAGAGCTGCTCTTCCCACGGGGAGCGTGGTCAAGGCGAGTGCAGGTGCCGTCTTTCGCATCCCTATCGTGTCGATCGTCAACGTCACCAGGGCTATAGACGACTTGCGGGAGCTTGGATTTTTTAGCGTCGGGCTCGATACCGTGGGCGAAAAGTCTCTCTTTGTTGAACCGCTGCCCGAGAGGTTGCTTCTGGTGATCGGCGAAGAATCGGGCCTTAGCAGGCTTGCGAAGGAGCACTGTGATGAAATTAGGAGGATCCCCATGCGTGGGAAGGGCGAATCTCTCAATGCTTCCGTCGCGGCTTCTATAGGGATGTACGAGTGGTTTAGGGCCAGGGAAAGCATCTCCTAATTATATCGTGATATAATATTAGCATCTAAGATAAAAGAGGGACGGTGCGCTCTTTGAAGAGGTGGGTCGTCGCACTGATATGGCTATCCTGCCTGGCGTATTTTGCGGATATGGCATTCTTCTTCCCGCATAGATGGCAAAAAAGCCTTGTCTACGGCAATGGGCCTGAAATAGGCGTGTACTTGAAGCCCCATATGACGGCGACGGACTTCGCGAGAGAGGTTAAAAGATGTAAAGTAGTCGATGATGCCGACTCTCTTGCTCGTTGGCTGAGGCGTCTCGATGTCGATAGACGCCTGATGCCCGGACTTTATCGTTTGCGACGCGGTAGCCCGTGGGAAGTTGCTCATGAAATAGCCGAAGCCGAACCCGAACTTTTAAATGTCGCGATAGTGCCAGGAGAAGATCCCGAGAGATTTTTGCAGAGATTGAAAAAAATCTGCTCTTTTCCGGATCCCGAAGTAAGGATGCAGGAAGCACTGCTTAGAGATGAAAACTTCCCGCCTGCTCTTCGGCCGTTTCTGTGTCAAGATTGGCGCAACAGGATGGCCTTCCTTGCACCGGAGACATACAGAGTGACTCCATCGCCTGAGGGGCTTGAAGAATTGGTAAAAGGGGCATCTTCTGCCTGGTGGGAGAGCATATCTGAGCGTGTTCGTGATAAACTGGATCAGCTTTCTGACATTGCCGTATTGGCCTCTATCGTGGAGAAGGAAAGCGCGCGCTCTGAAGAGAGAGGGAGAATAGCTGGAGTTTTTATGAATCGCCTCAAAGCTGGTATGCCGCTACAATCATGCGCTACAGTGATATTTGCGTGGCGTCTCAATGGTGAGTCGAAGACTACGCTCACCCATGATGACCTGCGGCTCAGCTCTCCCTATAACACATACCTTCATCAGGGCCTTCCGCCCGGCATCATCGCCATTCCATCGATAGATTCGTGGAGCGCGGTGTTGGAGCCGGAGGAGCATTCCTATTATTACTTTGTGCTAAAAAGCGATGGGGAGCACCATTTCTCTCGGACGTATCAGGAGCATTTGAGGGCCCAAAAAGAGGAAGGAAGAAATCAGTCTCATAAGTGAACAGCGCTGTTGATGGGGTGGTCGATTTGAATAGAGAAGAAAGGATAACATCGTCGCTGGTCGATCTGTGCGGAGAGGGGGAGGTCGATTATTCCGATATATTCCTCCAGGCTTCTTGCGGTCACTCGGCCAGTTTTGAAAACGGCTCGTTGGAAGAGCTCAGCTCGGGCATAACATGGGGATGCGGAGCGAGATGTGTTTCGGGCGATCACGTTATTTTGTCGCATTATCCTTCGGTAATGGGCGATGAGGTCCATAGATGCCTTGCAGACGCGGCGTCGAAATGTCATCTCTCTCTGCCTCAGCTCGATTTGGGCAGCGCCCCGCTCCTGGAGTTCTCAGATACGGAAAGAGGCCTTTCATTGGGCGGTCTCGACTTGCTTTACGACATAGATCGCCGGGTGCGGGGGGCGAGCGCGCTCATAAGACAGGTCACCTTGAGATATCGTGCTTCCCTCGTGAAGGTTGCCATATTTAGAGGTGATGGGGTTGTAAGGTTTGACAGGCGTTGGCGCACCCTCTTCGCCGCAGATGTGGTGACGGAGAAGGGAGGTCTTCTTCAGAGAGGATATGAAGTTAAGGCTTCGGCTGAGCCGATCGACCAATTTTGGTCGCATGTGGAGCCCCTTGCCGTGGCGATGACGGCGGCGCAGCGGGCTCTGCTCATGTTAGACGCCTCTCCTTGCCCTGCAGGTCGCATGCCGGTGATTTTAGCCGGAGAAGCCGGCGGAACCATGGTACATGAGGCATGCGGTCACGGATTGGAGGCCGATTCTGTGCAGAAAGATTATTCGATCTATCGTGATCGTCTCGGCACGGCGGTAGCCAGTCCGCTCGTGACGTTGGTCGACGACGCCACTTTGAAAGGAGCCTTCGGCTCCTACGAGGTGGACGATGAAGGCACGCCAGCCGAGAGGAGCGTCCTCATAGAGAACGGTGTGCTTAAATGTTATCTTACAGATATCTTATCAGCCAAGAAAGGCGGTCTACCTTTGACGGGAAACGGCCGCAGGGAGTCTTATCGCCATGTGCCCATCCCGAGAATGAGCAACACCTTTATCCTTCCGGGCAACTGTAGTTTTAGCGAAATCGTCGGGCAGGTGAGGCATGGCCTTCTCGTAAAGAGAATGGGAGGAGGAGAGGTCAACCCTACATCTGGAGACTTTGTCTTCCACGTCGCCGAAGGCTATTTGGTCGAGGATGGCTCGCTCTCTCCAGTTCGCGGTGCTATTTTGGCAGGCAATGGGCCACAGGCCTTGAAAGACGTCTTGGCAGTCGGGGACGATCTCCATTTTGAGCCGGGCGTCTGCGGCAAGTCGGGCCAGGGGGTACCGGTGACTGACGGTCAACCCACTTTATTGATAAGAGAGCTTACAGTGGGAGGAAGCGATACGGATCATGGCTTCTAAGAGGAGGAGCCGCTCTACCGCTCCTGGAGCAGCGAAAGATAGCTCTTCTAAGGAGAGAAAACTTTTTCGCTTGATAGACGGTGCGGTTTTTTCTGTGCTGCTCATTGATATCTACGCTCTCGCCTCTATCTTCACCAGTTGGACCGGTGCATGGGGGCGGTATGTCTCGAACTGGTTGCTGAGCGAGCTTGGGGGAGCCTCGCTGCTACTTTTGCTATACGTGGCATATCTTTCGTCTGCTTACTTGTTGGATAAGCGCGTGCGCAACCTTCGCCGGCAAACGTTGGGAACGCTGGTATTCTACCTGACGACATCTTTGATGTTGGGGATGTTAGAGGCGAATTCTTTTGACGTTTCGCGATTGTTGAGTCCAGGCAAGGTTGGCCTGTCCTTAGTCTCATTCCTTTACAGAAACATAGGGCCTTTGGGATTGACTCTGACGGGCTTGTGCGGAGCCACATTTGCCCTCGTGTCGTATGGCCGCGCCTCTATCAGGTCATATCTTGAGCGGGCCGTGGATGCGGCTCGTAATCTAATGCCGAAGAGGACAAAAGAGGAGAAGAAAGAGGGACCGACCATCGAAAAAGGGGAAAGGGAGGTAAGCCTCGCGGAGGTGCCCCAACTATCCCATGTTAGTTCTGGAGAGAGCGAGGTCACGTCGTCATACGTTGCAGCAATGGTAGAAGAGGAGGCCTTCGAGGAAGAAGACGGCTTTGTACTCCCTCCAGAAGTGGAGCCTGGGCGTTTCCCCCCTCCTGTGGATATCTTGGGAGTGGCTCCCGAGTACGACAGCAGCGGCGATGAGGAGATAGTCGCTAAACAGGGGGAACGCATAGTCGAGACATTGAAGGAATTTGACATCGATGCCGAGCTGGCCGAAACCGTCTTCGGTCCTACCGTAGTGCAGTTCAGGCTTCAACTTGCGCCAGGGATAAAGGTGAGCAGGGTGGCAGCCTTGAGCAATGATTTGGCCGTGGCGCTCGCCGTTCCCAGCCTGCGCGTAGAGGCGCCTATCCCCGGCAAACCCTATATAGGCGTGGAGGTTCCGAACCCACACCGTCGCTATGTCCACTTGAGCCAGGTTATAGGGAGCGAGTTCTTTCAGGGAACATCCGTCGAATTGCCTCTTCCCATGGGAGTGAGCGTCGAAGGGGTGCCTCTTGTGACAGGGCTGGAAGGGTTGCCCCACCTATTGGTGGCGGGCACGACCGGGTCGGGTAAAAGCGTTTTCATATCGTCGTGCATCATCGGACTGTGCTTCAAGTGCAGGCCCGACGAACTTAAGCTGCTCTTGGTAGATCCCAAGAGGGTCGAGATGACTTTATACGAACACCTGCCGCACACTCTCACGCCTCCCATATGTGATGTGAAGACGGCGGTGCATGCGCTGGCTTGGGCCATCAGAGAGATGGAGCGACGCTATGAGTTATTTGCACGGGCGAGGGTCAGAAACGTGATGGGCTATAACGAACATGTCCTGCCCAAAGACCGCTTGCCTTACATTGTGATAATCATCGATGAGTTGGCCGATCTCATGATGACGTCGCCCAAGGAAGTGGAGGACTATATCTGTAGACTTGCTCAGATGGCCAGAGCCACCGGCATCCACCTCATCCTCGCAACGCAAAGGCCATCGGTGAATGTGATAACGGGCCTGATTAAGGCCAACATACCTGCTCGAGCAGCCTTTACGCTCCCTTCGCAGGTCGATTCGAGGACTATTATAGATGTGGCTGGTGCCGAAAAACTCCTCGGCAAGGGAGACATGCTCTTCGTTACGACTCGGTTTCCCAAGCCAGTGCGCGTTCAGGCTCCGTGGATCGACGAGGATGCGATAGGCCGATTCATTCAATATATGGTGAGCATCTTTGGCGAACCGGAGCATATAGATCTCGAGGAGCAAGGTGGAAGCAGGGAGATAAGGTCTTCATGCCTCGACGACCCGCTCCTCGAGAAGGCTGTGCGGATAACCTTGGAGACCGGCATAGCTTCGGCCAGCAGGCTTCAGCGTCAACTTAGGATAGGCTTTACGCGGGCGGCCAGGTTGGTGGACGCGATGGAAGAGCTCGGCATAGTAGGGGCACAGGATGGATCCAAACCGAGGGAGATCCTTGTAGACGAGGAGAAAGCTGCGGTTATCCTGGAAGAAGCTTTGAGGGGAGATAAGAGTGAAGAGGCTTTCTATTCCCGGGATTGATGCGCATTATAAAGATGAAGTGCCAGAGATATGCGTGCTTTTGGTCGCGGGCGGACGCGAGCCGCAAATATCTTGGTTGCAAGAGGCAGCGAAGCGGCACCGCGTTTGGGCTGTGGACAGGGGAGTGGAATCGTGCATGCGGGCTCATGTGCTGCCCGAGCTGGTGATAGGCGACAGCGACAGCGGGAGCCCAAAGGCGTGGGAGTGGGCTCGTTCTGTGGGAGCCGAGGTCCATAAATTTCCACGGGATAAAGACCTTACAGATTTGCAGTTAGCCCTCCGTCAGCTTGCCTCTTTGGGCCTTCCGGTGACGACATTGCTGTGCGGCGGTTGGGGTATGCGCTTCGATCACGCCTGGAGTAACCTCTTTTCCCTCATTTGGGCGAGCAAATACGGCATCGAGCCCGGTTGTATCTGTGATGAGAAAGAAGTCCTGTTTTTCTTGCGGGATGGGGACCATGTGGAACTGGAATTCGATGTCGTGCCTAAAGCGATCTCGCTCCTTTCCTTGTCCCCTGTAGCAGAAGGCGTTACCGCTGATGGTGTAAAATGGCCCCTAAAGGACAAAACGCTGTTTTTGGATGAGCCTTACGCCGTGAGCAATGTCCCTCTGGACGAAAGGGTCGCCTTTGGCGTGAAGTCCGGTTGGCTCGGGGTATATTGCACCTGGGAAGCGTAAGCATAAAAAAGGCGGGCCCCTCTAAGGGGTAACCCGCCTTACGAGGCCAGAGCGCAGACAACGCGTGCAAACCCGCTTCGTTACTACGCTACCGTCACCTGCGATCGTCTTGACATTCTGCAGGTTCACCTGCCAGCGGCGGCGGGTACGTCTGTTAGAGTGGCTCACGTTGTTGCCGGTAACTGGACCACGACCACATATCTCACAGCGGCGCGACATACTTCCATACCTCCCTATCTTATAGAACGAGCGGATGTATTGTATCATGTGTCTGTGCCCCTGGCAAACAGATATGGAAGGAGTTTTCATATGTCGTTTACTCAAGATATGGAGGAGTTACAGAAGATCGTTCGTCGCCTGGAGAGCGAAGCGATGCCGCTGGAAGATGCCTTGAGTCTTTTTGAAGAGGGCATAGCCCGCCTGCGCACTTGTCAAGCCTTCTTAAAGGATGCTCGCCAACGGGTAACGCGACTGAGCAGTGAAACTCTCCAGGAAGAGGAGTGGAATCCGATAAGAGATGAGCAAAGACAGTAAAAATATAGATGAAATTGTTATATATATTGAAGACCAGATAGCTCGACACAAGGCGCTCTTCGATAGACACCTGGAAGCGGTCTTGGCCGAAGAAGGCCTTGCGCCTCGTCGCCTGAGAGAAGCCATGGGTTATTCCCTGATGGCAGGTGGGAAGCGATTGCGGCCCACATTGTGCATGACAGCGGCTGAGGTCTTTGGCGCGAGCGCTGAGATGGTTTTGCCGATGGCCGTCTCCTTCGAAATGATCCACACGGCCTCCCTGATCCACGACGACCTCCCTTGCATGGACAACGACGCGATGCGACGGGGTCAACCGACGAACCATGTGGTTTTCGGAGAGGCTATGGCCCTGCTCGCCGGAGATGCGTTGCTCGCCTGGGCCTTCTCCCGCTCCTTGAAGGAACTCTCCGCTCTCGGCCATCCTGCAGATGTCGTATTGAAAGCCTTGAAGGAGTTCGCAGAGGCCGTGGGGCCGAGCGGTATATGCGGGGGGCAAGTCTTGGACATGGGCATGGAGGAATATGCAAATAAGGAAGAGCTCGTGTGGAAGACAGCCCTCATGAAGACGGCTACCTTGATCCGCGCTTCGCTGACCACCGGCGGTATATTGGGCGGAGCTTCGCCGGAGGCAGTGCAATGTTTATACAATTATGGGACACATCTTGGGATGGCCTTTCAAATCACGGACGATATATTGGATGTAACCGGAAACCTTGAGGAGCTCGGCAAGACTCCTGGCAAGGACGCAGAGCAGGGCAAGGTGACCTTTGTCTCCGTATACGGTGTGGATGGTGCCGCAAGGCTGGCATCGGAGGAGTCGCAGAAAGCGAAGGAGGCGATACTGTCCTTGGGCGAGCGCGCCCGTTTCCTCAAAAACCTCCCCGATTATATCGTTAGGAGGACGCGATGATCTCGGCAATGGCCCTTAAAGAGCGCGTTGACAAGCTTATTGTCGACAAAGGATTGGCAGAGACACGCAGCAAGGCCCAAGCTTTAATAATGGAGGGTCATGTCCTCGTCGATGGAAAGCCTGTAGATAAGGCCGGGATGCTCATTCCAGTTACGGCTGTCGTCGAGGTCGTGGAGAGAGAGCCGTGGGTGAGCAGGGGGGCATACAAGCTGCTCCATGCCCTGAAAGTCTTTTCGGCATCGCCTCGAGGAAAGGTGTGCGCCGATATAGGTGCCTCTACCGGCGGCTTTACACAGGTGCTCTTGGCCATGGGCGCGCAAAGGGTTTACGCTGTAGACGTCGGATATGGGCAATTGGCTTGGCCTTTGAGGAAGGATCCTCGCGTGATCGCTATGGAGCGGACGAACGCTCGATATCTCAAAAGAGATGACTTCGCCGAGGACGTCACGTTTATTACCGTTGACGCTTCATTCATCTCCCTTCGCTTGCTCGTCTCGCCTTTGGCGGGGATTTTGCCTGATGATGGCGAGATGGTTGCCCTGGTCAAGCCACAGTTTGAGGCGGGGCGTGAGAGGGTGGGCAAGGGTGGCGTCGTGAGAGATGCTGAGACGCACGCCCAAGTGCTTCGCGAGCTCGGCGATTTTATCAATACGAAGACGCAACTCGCCTTGATCGATGCGACCTTCTCCCCCATCAAGGGGCCCAAGGGGAATGTCGAATTCTTTTTCTTCCTCAGAAAAGGAGGCAGACCAGCGCCTTTAGATTTGAACGCTGTAGTTGTAAAAGCTGTAGAAGCCTTAGCTTCAACGAGGTGAAAAGATGCACCACATCGGGTTGATCTTGAACACACAAAAACCTATGGCTCTCGAAGTTGCGCGGAGGTTGCTGTCGTGGGCGCCCAAGGCTGACATCGCTTTTCTTGCGCCATCTCATGAGTCGAGCGTCCTCGGCATTTCTGAGGTCTCTGAAGACGAATGGAGAAATCTCGTGAAGTTTGCTGTTGTGATAGGAGGAGATGGCACGTTCCTTCGCGCCGCGCGTTATGTCTTGGAGTGGAGGATCCCGCTTTACGGCATAAACGCGGGAAGGTTGGGATTTTTGGCCTCCGGGGATCCCGATGAGGCCGAAAGGGACATCATCAGTATCTTGCAGGGGAGGGCAAGCGTAGAGGAACGGCATACGGTCAGGGGCACGATTATCCGCGGCGACCGCGTAGTCCACGAACTTTACGCGTTGAACGACCTCGTGGTGACAAAAGGGGCCTTCGCGAGGCTCATTTTCTTGGAGATCGACGTCAACGGTCATTTGCTGAGCTTCATGCCAGCAGATGGCCTCATACTCTCCTCTCCGACGGGCTCTACGGCTTATGCCCTGTCGGCTGGCGGTCCTATCGTGCCACCTCATCTCTCGACGATGGTCTTGGCACCGATCTGTGCTCATACGCTTTATGCCCGCCCCGTCGTGGTGGGGGAGCACGATGTCGTGACTATAACGCCCAAGGGCGACCACAGGGAGATATTTCTCACCCAGGATGGCCAACTTGGCTACGAACTGTTGCCCGGCGATAGGGTGGAGGTGTCTATATCGCCCGATAAACATATCAGAATTTTGACATTGCCCGAGAGGGACTATTATTACCTGCTTCGTCATAAATTTCAATGGGGGCAGAGCTATTCCGAAGGCTCTGAAGAGTAAGATATGACGCTTGAGGAGCTATATGTGAAAGATATCGGCGGCATAAGGAGCGCGGCAGTAGGGATAAGCGGGCGCTTCACGGTCATCACCGGAGAGAGCGGTTCTGGCAAGAGCAGCCTCATAAGAGCTCTTGAGCTCATCGCTGGCAGGCGGGCCCAAAGCTCGGTGGTGAGAGGCGGAGAAGAGATAGGCGAAGCGCTTGCCCTTTTTACCGCCAGCAAGATACCTGCCCTTCCTGAGGAGCTTCAGCCTCAGGATAACAGCTGGACGGTCCGTCGAACCGTATCCAGGGGTGGGGGAAGCAAATCATATATACAGGAAAAACCTGTCCCCTTAAGCCTTCTCGCTGCAGCCATGGCGCCGTGTATGGCCATACAGAGCCAATTCGCGCAGCTTGAGCTGCTCTCTGCCGACAAACAGATGGATATAGTCGATGGGTGCGGAGGTCAGGAGCTGTTGGAGTTGCGCGATTCCCTGAGGCGCGCCTTCGAGAGGGCGATAGAGATCGAAAGAGAGCTGGTCGCCTTAAAGCGCTGGAGGAAGGAAGCGGAGGAGAGGCTCCAGGGAATGGCCCCCGTTATCGATATGGCTAAGTCGCTTGAGCTTTATCCTTCTTGCGAGGAGGAGTGGGAGAGGGAACTATCCTCTCTCGACGAGCGCATCGGACGCTGCGAGCGATTGGAGCGCGTCTTGAACCGTTTTTACGGCGGCAAAGGAGGGGGCGGCTTAGTGGAAGAGATCGAAAGCGCATGCCTCGAGCTCTGCTCCTTCATAGATCCATCGAAGGGCGGAGAACCTTCACGCCTTGCAGATTCTGCCGTCGATTATCTGCGAAGGTTGTCGCGGTTGGGGCAAGAAGAGGCGTCGAAGGAAAGCATTTCAGAGCTCGAAGATGAGCGCGAAAGGCTCGAAGCCAAGCTCGGTCGCCTTAAGAAGTGCATGCGTTTGGCCAAGGTCGAAAGCGCCGATGAGCTTATAGAACGCTGTGACGAGGCTGAGCGGGAGATGAAAATGCTGGTCGAGACCAGGGGAAAGTCGTCAGAGATGCAAGGGCTCCTGACGGAAGAGAAAAAGAGGGTCAAAGAGTTAGCCATGAGCTTGAGATCGATGCGCATCTCATCGGCTAAGCGCCTTGAGGAGAGGGTCAACGCGGTGCTCGCTGAGCTCGGCATGGAGGGGTTCAAACTTGTAGTGCAGGTAAACGAACGGGACAAGGTCCGCTCCACTGGGGCCGAAGATGTAAATTTCCTGCTCGCCGTAAACGATGAGATGACAGGGCCGGTCAGCAAGTGCGCCTCCGGCGGTGAATTGAGTCGCCTGCTTTTGGCCTTAGAGATTGCCCTTCCCGATGACCAGCTTCCTTCAGTCCTCGTTTTCGACGAAGTCGAAGCCGGGCTGGGAGGCAGAGCTGCCTTGCTCGCCGGCTACAAACTCAAAGAGCTCTCGAGGCGATGTCAGGTGATCCTCGTCACTCACGAAGCCACTATAGCCTCTATGGCGGATCAGCACATAGTGGTGCAAAAGGATCGCGATGAATCCGTCATAAAAGAGGTGCACGGCGATCAAAGGATCAGAGAAGTGGCGCGCATGCTATCTGGCGACTACGAATCTGAAGAAGCCTTGGCACATGCTGAACAGTTGCTTCGGATGGTCTCTTCCGTAGGGACTGACACCGTCCTTTGGCTTGGGAAAAACTAATATCGGAGACTCGATCGTCGGGATGAAGGAAAAATATTGGCGTATGGGAGAAAAAATTCGCAAAGAACGGCTCAAGTACGGTTTGAGCTTGAGCGATATGGCGTCCAAAATTGGCGTCTCTCCTTCATTTTTGAGCCTTTTGGAAAACGGCAAAGCTGTGCCCTCTCTTAAAGTCTTGGACAAGATATCTTCTTTCTTTTCCATGCCATTGGCCGAGCTTTTGGCAGAGGAAGAAGAGCAGGAGGTCTTTTATTTCCCAAGGGAACGACAAGTAGAAGCCCCTTGCGATTTTGGCATCACATCTCGCTTTCTATTGCCCAAGGATCGCATCTTCTTCATCGAGCCGTGCCTATTAAGCCTCGCTCCGGGCTCAAGAGATAGGGAGTTTCGCGAGCGCAGCGGCTTAGAGTTTGCCCATGTCCTCAAAGGGAAGGTGGAGTTTCAGTTTGTGGGGCAGAAGCCGGTCATGTGCGACGAAGGCGATTCTATATTGTATAGGGCTGATCTTTTGCATAGGCTTGCTAACCCCTCAGGTCTTTCTGCTTTGGTGTTTTTGGTGAACGTGCCGTCGGCCTGACTGTCGAGCGGTGGGCGCTTTGAATGCTGTTAACATTGAACTTCGATCATGATATGATTTCCCTTCGGGTTTGTCAGGTGTGCCGAGGCCTGTGTTTTACACGATGTCGAATCAGCTTAGATGACGAGATGTGCGAGTGAGCGAAAACGAAGACGGGGAGGCGGTAATTATGTTGTCTGTCGAGGAAGCGATTGAACTGTGGAAGTTCTGCGTCCCGGCTCTGTCGATCGTTACGGGGAAGGCGGAGGACCCTTATTCCAAAAAAGCCGTGCTCCCTTCCGTGGGTGAGGTGTATCATTGGTCGCTCTTATACTCCGTCGTCAAGCCGGTCGATGTCGCCGCTTCGGTCTTAAAACTTGGAAGCGGGTTGCACGTTCAGTTGACGTTTTCGACGAGGGTCGCCGTTCCGTGCAGCAGATGTTTGGAAGAAACCTCCCTTGCAATTCAGGCTCAATTCAGCTATCTTTATTTCCTTCGAAGCGAGAAGATCTCGAGCGAGGAAGACTTTCAGGTTCTGTTGGATTCGGATCGGTGGCCCGAGTCGCTCGACCTGGCCCCACAGATATGGGAGTCTTTTATCCTCTCTCTGCCTCCGAAGGTCTTGTGTTCGCCCGGCTGTAAGGGGTTGTGCCCTAACTGCGGACAAAACCTCAATGCGGGTAGATGTTCCTGTAAAGAGGAAGAAGAGGATCCGAGGCTTGCCGTGCTCAAGCTTTATAAGGAGACGTTTTAATTTTAAAAGGAATAGGAGGAATGGAAAGTGGCTCTTCCCAAGAGGCATGTCTCTCACTCAAAGACGCACAGCCGTAAAGCTCAATGGCTTAGGGCAGTGAAGGCTCCGGCTGTTACCACTTGCACGCATTGCGGAGAGGTGATCCAATCGTATCAAGCTTGTCCTTCCTGCGGTTATTATCGCGGCAGGAAGGTCCTCCCGAAGACGGAAGAAGGAGAAGAATAGGATGCATCTGGGGGCAGGGTTTTTCCGTGCCCCTTTTTATTCGGTGGGTTGACCCACGGCTTTCTTTGGCATATACTTTCGATCGTAGTTGCTAATATGACCAAGTTATAATAACTGGAGATGACCGGAGGTGTCTCAAGGCGCGAAGAGAGACGCGGGAAGTCAGACATAACGAGCTTTTGCGCCTCTTAGAGGAAAATCCGCTATTGAGGGACGAAGACCTGGCCCAAAGGCTGAGCGTCAGCGTCAGCACTATACGCTTGGACAGGGCACTCCTCGGTGTGCCTGAGTTGCGCGAGCGGATGAGGAAAGCGGTAGAGCAAGCGAGGAGCAGATTGCGCTCGTTGAAACATGAAGAGGTGATGGGAGAATTATTGGCGCTCGAACCCAATGCATGGGCCATTTCGGTTATGGTCCCTACAAAAGAGATGGCCTTTCGACATACAGATATGGTAGCTGACCATCACATTTACTCTCAGGCCAGTTCACTTGCTGTCGCCGTTGTAGAAGCAGATCTCGTGGTGACCGGCGCTGCGCGAGTCCGTTTCAGGGCCCCTGTGCGAATAGGTGACAAGCTCATAGCCAGGGCCAAGGTCGGCACGCACAAGAGGAACAGCTATATCGTAAGCGTAAGGAGTAAGGTTGACGAGCGCGAAGTTTTTGTTGGTAAATTCATCGTGGTAGTGCTGGACGGAGAGAAAAGCGCGTAAAAAGCGCAGAGTGGGGAGGATAGTTTTGCTGCTTGCACTCGATGCCATGGGGGGCGATCATGCTCCTTTCGAAATATGCCGCGGTGCCATCTTGGCGTGTAAAGAACATAGCGATTTGGAAGTGGCCCTTGTAGGCCGAGCTCCGTTGATAGAACAGGAAATCGGGGGCGCTGAGCCCCAGGTACTTCGAAGGATTCATGTAGTCCATACTGACGAATATATCACTATGGACGAATTACCGGCCGCCGCCATGAGGAAGAAAAAGAAGGCGAGCCTTCGTCTTGCGATGGAGATGGTCAGAAGTGGAGAGGCGGACGGATGCATCTCTGCAGGCAACACGGGAGCTATAGTGGCCGGAGGGATACTGGTCATAGGACGCATCGCCGGTATAGATCGGCCAGGGCTGGGCGTTCCTATGCCCGCTTTAAAGCGCTTGACGCTACTCATAGATGTGGGCGCCACCGTTCGATGCAAACCATTGAACCTCTACCAGTTTGCCCAGATGGGCAGCTTGTATATGCGTCATGTGATGAACGTCTCAAAGCCCACGGTGGCTCTCTTGTCCAACGGCGAGGAGGAGATAAAAGGCGACGAAGTCATCTTCGAAGCGCGGGAGATGCTGAGTAAAAGTTCACTCAATTTCATCGGTTATGTGGAAGGCAAGGATATTCCCTTCGGCACAGCAGATGTGATAGTGTGTGACGGATTTACCGGCAACGCCATGTTGAAATTCATAGAGGGCACAGGCGAAGCGTTATACGCTTTGTTCAAAGACGAAATGGGGCAGCGGCTCCTGCCCAAAGTGGGCATTCTCTTCTTCTTGCCCATGCTGAAGGAGTTATGGACGCGTTTTGATTACGAGCAATATGGAGGCACGCCCCTTCTGGGTGTCAAAGGTGCCGTGATCAAGGCGCATGGTCGTTCAAAAGCGCCGGCTATCGCGAGCGCGTTGAGGGTAGCGAGGAACTTTATAAGGCAGAATTGTCTTAAAAGCATCGAAGAAGAGTTGGCTCAAGGAGGGGTGTGAATGCCGCTTTATCAGGGTAGGCCCGTTTCGGTGTTTGGTACCGGGATGTACATGCCGGAGCGCGTGCTCACGAACTATGACCTGGAAAAGATGGTGGATACGAGCGATGCCTGGATAAAGGAAAGAACGGGGATAAGCGAGCGCCGCATTGCCGCTCAGGACGAACTGACGAGCGACTTGGCCTTGAAAGCTTCGACAGAGGCGCTGAAGGATGCTTCTATTTCCCCCGAGGCGATCGATATGGTCTTAGTGGCTACAAATACGCCGGATAGCATCTTTCCAGGCGTTGCCCCGAAGGTTCAAGGAATGCTCAATGCCTCTCGCGCCGGGGCTTGCGATATTCAGTCCGGTTGCACGAGCAGCGTATACGCCTTGTCTATGGCTGCGTCCGGCATAGCTTCGGGTATATGGGATAATGTTTTGGTCATAGGTGCTGAGGTGCTTTCCAGGTTGGTCAACTGGAGGGACCGTAATACCTGCGTCTTGTTCGGCGATGGCGCTGGAGCGGCTGTGTTGGGCGTAAGTGGAGATGGAAAGAACCGAGTCATCGCGTCGAGCCTCCGTTCCGATGGAACGAAACATAACCTCATTACCTTTCTCGGCGGGCTCGTCCAGTATCCGGCGACTCACGATACGGTAGATGCTGGGCTACATTACATACAAATGAAAGGAAACGAGGTCTTCAAATTTGCCAACAGGACGCTACCGTCGTTTTTGGAAGATTTCTGTCACGATGCGGGCTGTCCAGTTGATAAAATCGACTGGTGGGTGTTTCATCAGGCCAATTGGCGGATCATAGAAGGGGTGCTGAAGAGGATGGATGTGCCGCTTGAGAAGACCATCGTGAACTTGGATAAATACGGCAACACCTCGTCAGCCTCTGTCTTCGTGGCCCTTCATGAAGGCCTACAAAGCGGAAAGATTAGGCGTGGAGACCTGGTTTTGACCGTGAGCTTCGGGTCAGGCATGACTTATGGAGCAATCCTCTTTGAGGTATGAGGTGAAAAAGATGAGGCCAAATAGAGTTACGTCGCTATTGGGGGTCGAGTACCCTGTATTGCAGGGCGGAATGGCTTGGGTTGCCACCGCTGAATTGGCTGCCGCTGTTAGCAACGGAGGCGGTTTGGGCATGATCGGCGCCGGCAATATGCCCCCTGATGTTTTGGATCAAGAACTGAAGAAGATAAAAGAGCTTACGGATAAGCGGTTCGGCCTGAACATAATGTTGCTCTCCCCTACGGCCGACGATGCCATAGAGCTAGCCGCTCAGCATCGCGTCCCAGTGGTGACAACTGGTGCGGGAAGTCCTGGTAAGGTGATAGAGCGCCTGAAACCTCTTGGCACGGTCGTCATCCCCGTCGTGGCATCCGTGGCCCTCGCGCAGAGGGTGGAACGACAAGGGGCTGATGCGGTTGTGGCGGAGGGAACTGAATCCGGCGGGCATGTGGGAGAGATGACAACAATGGTATTGGTTCCCTTGGTGGCGGATGCCGTAGAAATTCCAGTCATAGCGGCAGGTGGCATCTCAGACGGTCGCGGTGTAGCTGCCGCCTTCGCGCTTGGCGCTGAAGGCGTGCAGATGGGGACGCGCTTCGTCTGTGCTGCTGAGAGTACGGTCCATGAAGCTTATAAAAGGGAAATACTGAAGGCGCGTGATCGCTCTACAGTTGTGACGGGCTACACTACCGGTCATCCTGTGCGCTGCATAAAGAACAAGCTCACTCAGAAGTTCCAGGAGATGGAGAGGGCCGGTGCGCTCCCTTCGGATCTGGAAGAGCTCGGAACGGGGAGGCTGAGAGCCGCAGTGAAGGATGGCGATGTGGTCTGGGGGTCTGTGATGGCAGGCCAGAGTGCGGCGCTGGTGAAATCGATTCAGCCTGCTGCGGAGATCATAAGGGAGATCTTCTCCGAGGCCGAGGACGTTATAAGAAATCTCCAACAGTTGCTCGCGCCGGTCAAAGCTTGAGCTTGGAGGTGCCGAAGTGGCCTACGCTATTATTTTCCCAGGTCAGGGTGCTCAAGAAGTTGGTATGGGAAAGGAGTTCTTTGACGAGTTCAAAGAAGCCCGTGAGGTCTTAGAATTGGCGGATGAGGTCCTTTCTTTTCGGTTGAGCCGCTTGATTTTCGAGGGGCCAGAAGCTGAACTTCAAAAGACTGAGTTTACCCAACCGGCTATCATGGCAGTCAGCATAGCTTCGTTCAACGTCTTCTCCTCTCTGACCCCAGGAGGGGTGTCTCCGCTCTTTGTGGCCGGACACAGCCTCGGTGAGTATACGGCTCTGGTTGCAGCTCAGGCGCTTTCCTTAGAGGAGGGGTTGCGGTTGGTTCGCCTTAGGGGGCAGTTGATGCAGGAGGCTGTGCCCGTAGGCGAAGGCGCAATGGCAGCTATAATAGGGTTAGATGAGAGCGTTATTGTCGAGATTTGTAAGGCAGCCTCAAAAGGCGGCAAGGTCTGCGAGGTGGCCAATTATAATTCAGCTCAGCAGCTTGTGATTTCTGGCCACGCTGCCGCAGTGGCAGAGGCCATGGAAGCGGCTAAAAAGGCTGGCGCCAAGAGGGCGGTTCCCTTGAGGGTTAGCGCTCCATTCCATTGTTCTCTTATGCGCCCTGTGGCCGATACGCTCTCACGGGCTTTTGAGGCATGTTCGTGGCGGCGGCCCATTTGGCCTTTAGTGGCCAACGCTACGGCGACTCCCGTGACAGAAATAGGCGAGATTCAAGATGCCCTTCGCCGTCAGACATACAGCCCCGTCCTGTGGAGGGATTCGATTCAATTCATGGCGAAATCAGGGGCTTCTGCATTTATCGAAGCGGCCCCCGGCAACATCTTAAGCGGTTTGCTCAGGGGATGTGTCTCCGGCGTCGAATCTTACAATCTGAAGGATATCAAGAGCTTAGAAAAAACCCTTGATTTCATCAAGGGAGGTCTATAAAATGACTTCGTCTTGTAAGGTGGCGCTGGTAACTGGCGCTGGTAAAGGGATCGGGTGTGCTATAGCTTTGGAAATGGCGAGGAAGGGTTATCCTGTTGCCGTAAACTACCGGAGTTCAGCCGTTGGAGCGCGGGAGGTAGTCGGTCAGATCGGGAAAGAAGGCGGCAGGGCAGAAGCCTTTTGTGCTGATGTCTCCGATCCGAACGAGGTAAAGAGACTCTTCAAAGACATTGCGCTCGAATTGGGCGAGGTCTCCATTTTGATCAATAACGCTGGTATAACGAAGGATAATCTCCTTTTGCGCATGAAAGATGAGGAATGGGCCGAAGTGATCTCGGTGAACTTGAACTCTGTCTATTATTGCACGAAAGAGGCGCTTCGCTATATGATAAGGGCGCGCTGGGGCCGCATAGTGAATGTAAGCTCCGTTACAGCGTTGATGGGCAACCCCGGCCAGGCCAATTACGCCGCTGCCAAGGCGGGGATAATTGGCTTCACCAAGAGTGTGGCTCGCGAAGTGGCCTCCAGGGGAATAACTGTCAATGCTGTGGCGCCCGGTTTTATATCCACCGATATGACGGCTGCTCTGAGCGACCCGATAAAAGAAGGGCTTTTATCGCGAGTGCCGTTGGGTCGTCCGGGCGCGCCGGAAGAGGTGGCTAAGGCTGTAGCCTTTTTGGCCTCTGACGACGCCGGCTACATAACCGGACAAATCCTCGCCGTAGATGGCGGCATGACGATGCACTGAGGAAGGGGGTGAATGTTCTATGCAGGCTGATGAGGTTATGAAGCGTCTGAAAGAGATCGTGATGGATCGTTTGGATGTGGAGGAGGAGCAGATAAAACCCGAGGCCTCCTTTGTGGAGGATTTGGGCGCCGACTCTTTAGATATCGTGGAGCTGATAATGGGCATCGAGGAGGAGTTCGATATCGAAATTCCCGACGAGGATGCGGAGAAGCTCACGACTGTCGGCGAGGCTTTTGAGTATGTCAAGGGTAAGTTGGATGTAGAAGAATAGAGTATACTTGAGGTCCCTCTCCGTTTATCGAATTAGAAAGAGGGACCTCTTCAATTGCGAAGGAGTGACCTCCTTGAGGAGAGTTGCGATCACAGGAATAGGCGTGGTGAGCCCCATCGGCATCGGGAAGGAATCCTATTGGCAGGCGCTCAAAGAGGGTAAAAATGGGGTTGGAATTATCACCCTTTTTGATGCTTCCGAGTTTCCGGTCAGGATTGCTGCCGAGGTTAAGGATTTTTCCCCGGACAAATGGATGGATCGCAAGGAAGCGCGGCGGAGCGACCGGGTGATCCAGTTTGCCGTGGCTGCTGCTGACATGGCGATAGAGGACGCCAAACTTGACGTAGGAAGCCTCGATCCTCACAAGTTCGGCGTTTATTTGGGCAGCGGTGAAGGTGGCATTGCCACGAGCTACGACAATATAAAGGCGCTGGTCGAAAAAGGGCCCTCTCGCGTCAGCCCCTTTTTTATTCCGATGATGATAAGCAATATGCCGGCGGCCTATGTGGCGATAAGACATGGAGCTCGCGGTCCCAATCTGTGCGCTGTTACCGCTTGTGCTACCGCGACCCACACGATGGGCGAAGCTTATCACTCGATTAAGAGAGGCGAAGCCGACGTCATACTTGCCGGCGGCGCCGAGGCCGCCATAACGCCTGTTGGGGTTGCTGGCTTTGCGGCTATGAAGGCTCTCTCCACCCGCAACGACGCCCCCGAGCGCGCCTCGAGGCCCTTCGATGTCGACCGCGATGGCTTTGTCTTGGGAGAGGGTGCTGGCGTTCTGGTATTTGAAGAGTTGGAGCATGCCCTGGCGAGGGGGGCACATATCTATGCGGAACTCGTCGGTTACGGAAATACATGCGACGCCTATCACATCACTGCCCCTGATCCTACCGGCGAAGGACCTATTCGGGCCATGGCTTTGGCCGTATTGATGGCAGGCTGGAAGTTGGAGGAGGTCGACCTTATCAACGCCCATGGCACATCTACCCCGCTCAACGACGAGATGGAGGCCAAGGCCATTCGAATGCTTTTTGGAGTCCACGCCGATTCCCTATATGTCCATTCTACCAAGTCGATGATCGGCCACGGGTTGGGCGCTGCCGGGGCGTTAGAGACGATCGCCACCCTGCTCGCCATCGACGAGGGGATCATACATCCCACCATAAATTTGGAGGAACAGGATCCGAATTGCCCGATTCCCTTGGTGGTTGGACAAGTGAGAGAGGAGAAGGTGTCGAAGGCATTGATGAACAGCTTCGGCTTCGGAGGTCACAACGCAGTTTTGGCTCTGCAGCGCTATGAGCGCTCCAAAAATGCTTGACTGTGGCCTTTGGAAATGATATAGTAGCGCGGCTTGCGATGGTGCTATCACCTTCGTAAGAAACTAGTAAGTTTTAGGAGGCAAGGATATGCGAGGTACTGTCAAGTGGTTTAACGGCACTAAGGGGTATGGTTTCATCACCACAGAAGAGGGCAAGGATGTGTTTGTTCACTATAGCGCCATCGAGATGCAAGGCTTCAAGACCCTCAACGAAGGTGATAGCGTTGAGTTCGAAGTCGTCCAAGGAGACAAGGGACCTCAGGCAGCGCACGTGCGAAAGGCTTCTTAGAGAGCCGTTTCTTACGCTTGTATAGCTAAAACACTCAGGATGGCAAGATAGGCGAGGGCGCCCCCCTCGCCTTTATGTTGGCCACGCGACCCCAGCGAGTTAACCCTACGGCCACCTGGCCGAAGGATACGCATTCGTCGTTGGGCGGCAGGAAGCGATGCACGAGCGGCAATAGTCCTAACCTTCGCAAAGAAGAGCAGGTCATAGAAAAAAGCCGCCTGTTTTGCCAAGTGCCGCCCGACAAAGCTACATGTTTAAGGCCAAACATTTCGCTCGCGGTAGAACACGCCTCGGCGAGTGACTTAGATAGGCCATCGTGAAAAGCAGCCGCTATCTTTGCATGCTCCATGTGGCCGAGCCTTTCTAACGTCCATATCACGGCGGGTCGCCAGTCGATCACGATGTGTTCGTCTTGAGCCACGACAGAAAAAGGGGCAAATTCTCCAGCCCCGCGAGCTATCGCCTCGAGCTCCATGGCGGCTTGAGCGTCGTAGGTTATCGCATCGCGCACTCCAAGGATTGCTGCAATTCCATCGAAGAGCCTGCCGCAGGATGTCGTAATGGGAGACGCCTTGGCCGATGCCAATACGGGGCGCGCCAGTCCTTCCTTCTGAGGCCACAGGCGAGAGGCCCATTTTATGGCTTCGTCTTCACCCAAGGCCGTCGCCATTAAGGACAAAGCGTGGCGCCAAGGCTCCAGCACAGATCGGTCGCCTCCGAGCAATGGAGTTGGCAAAAGGTGTCCGATTCGGCGGCACGACGACAAGCTTCCCGCCAAAAGCTCACCTCCCCATACGCTTCCGTCTTCGCCGTATCCCGTGCCGTCCATTATTAGGCCCATGGCCTCTTCGTAGTGCCTGTTCTCCTGCAGACAAGCGGCAAAGTGGGCGAAATGGTGTTGGACGGGTAGGGAATCCTCTATGCCGGTCAGAGATCGCTTAGCGAGGGAGGTGGAGAGGAACTGGGGATGAAGGTCGTATACGAGGAAACGGGGGTGCACATTGTAGAGCGCTATCATATGGCTCAAAACCTCCTCGTATAGGGCTAAGGATGGGAGCTCTTTCATATCGCCGAGGTATTGGCTGGTGAAGATCAGGTGGCCATGGCTCAGCGAAAATGTGGCCTTCATCTCCGCTCCCGCTCCTAAGATCGGCGGCGCCTCGTCGTCAGCTATGAACGGCTGTGGCACATAACCCCTGGCGCGCCTCAAAAAAACGGGCCTGTTGCCAGCCATGGACACTACCGAATCGTCTATCCTCACATAGATGTCCCTGTTATGCATGAGAAAGGCATCAGCTATGCCTCCTAAGGCCTTCAAGGCTTCTCTGTTTCCCGAAACGAGGGGAGAGTCCGAGATGTTGGCGCTGGTCATGATGAGGACAGGCATGTTCTTCATAATGAGGTGGTGAATTGGAGTATATGGCAACATTATACCTATCGTATCTTGAGCTGGCGCGACTGCCGGTGAAATCTTTGCGCCCTCTCTTTTAGTGCATATGACTATGGGCCGGCGGGGCGAAAGCAGCAGTTCGCGCGCTGCCGGCGTGATATGAGCCACGGCCTCCGCTTGGTTTAAATCGACCGTCATGATGGCAAAGGGCTTGCTCGGGCGGCGTTTTCTCTCTCTCAATTTTGCGACGACGGCATCTGAGGTGGGGTCGCAGGCGAGATGGTATCCGCCTATGCCCTTTATCGCCACGATCTTGCCGTTTTTCAGTGCGGCTATGGCAACGTCGATGGCTTCATCTCCTGTGGCAGCGACCTCTCCATCTGGGCCTGCGAGCCAAATTTTTGGACCACAGGCACGACATGCGTTGGGCTGAGCATGATATCGCCTGTTTTCTGGGTCTTCGTATTCCTCGCTGCAAGCCTCACACATTGGAAAACAGGCCATGGTCGTTTGGGCTCGGTCGTAAGGGAGCGCCCTTATGATCGTGTATCTGGGACCGCAGTTTGTGCAGTTGATGAAGGGGTAGCGATAGCGCCTGTTCGACAGATCGTCCATTTCTTTAAGGCAATCGTCACAGGTGGCTATGTCTGGGGGAATGAGGACCTCTTGTCTATCTTGTCGTTCGCTCTGCTCGATAGCGAAGGAGCGATCGGCTTCCTCTGTTGCGATTTGTTTTCTGCTTTTTATTGTGATCTTTTGTATCGAGGCAATGGCGGGATGCTCGTCTTTTAGCCTCCTCAGGAACTCCTTTATCCCGTCTTCGCTTCCTTGGACCGTGATCACCACGCCAGAGGAGGTGTTTTTTACCATTCCGGAAAGTCCAAGTTCGTGGGCTAACCTCGCGACGAAGGGTCTAAACCCGACGCCTTGGACCACGCCGGTGACTAAGATGACAAACTCGTTTATCATTGACAAGCCTCCAATCAAGAGGCATTTTAGAGCAAGCGCCGTTATCTTACAATATGTGGGAGGTGAGACCGTGCCCGTCCTTGAAAGAGGTTTAATCCATGTCTATACGGGGGATGGAAAAGGAAAGACGACGTGTGCACTCGGTGCGGCTTTGAGGATGGCAGGACATGGCGGCAAGGTCGCCATAGTACAATTTCTCAAGGGTTGGAGTTTCTATGGAGAGATAGCTGGGCTTTCGTATTTGCCGAACGTGAGGCTTGAAAAGACAGGGAGGGCCGAATTTGTCGACAAGCGTGCCCCGCTCTTGGATGATTTTGCAGAAGCCGAAAGGGGGTTAACCCTCGCGGAGGGATTTCTTGTGAGCGGGAGTTTCGACATGGTGATAATGGATGAAATAAACGTGGCCATCGACTATGGGCTCATTCCGGCGCGAAGCGTGGTCGGCGCCTTGAGGCGACGGCAACCGTGGGTGGAGGCGATATTGACGGGCCGCAATGCCCCAGGCGAGTTGATCGCGCTGGCAGATGTGGTCACCGAGATGAGAGAGATAAAACATCCCTTCAAGAAAGGCCTGGCGTCTCGGATGGGGGTAGACTTTTGATAGCATTGGTCGGCATGAGCGGCGGTGTGGATAGCTCCACCGCAGCCTTGCTTCTCAAGGAGGCCGGTTGGGAGGTAATAGGGCTCCACCTAATAATTTCTCCGTGGCAGGAAGAAGCTCGTCGCAGGCTCGAATATGTAGCCGATATGCTTAAGGTGCCGGTCTTGGAGATCGATGCATCCGATCTCTTCGATGAGTTGATCGTCGGACCGTTCCTGGATGCTTATAGAAAGGGGTTTACACCCAATCCTTGCGTATTGTGCAACGAGCGGTTGAAGTTTGCCATTCTGACCTCGCAGGCCGAGAAGTTGGGCGCAAAATACGCCGCCACCGGACACTATGCGAGTATTATGGAAAAAGACGGAGGTCTCTTCCTGGCCAGGGCGAAGGATCGATCGAAGGACCAAAGTTACGTCCTTTACCGCTTGCCGCGGTCGTGGCTTTCTATGATCATATTCCCGCTTTCGAGTTGGGACAAGGAAATGGTCCGCCGCAAGGCTGGCGAAGCCTTCGGCGACGTCTTTGATGGCGTTCGCGAGAGCCGCGATATCTGTTTTATCCAGGAAAAGCTTCCTCGTTTTCTGTCGCGCCGCTTGGGCTGCGAGAGGGGGCCCATCGTCACGAAAGATGGCACGAAACTCGGCGAACATAAAGGCCTTTTCTGTTACACTGTAGGACAGCGCAAGGGATTGAATTTGAGCGGGGGGCCGTGGTATGTGATGCAATTGGACTTGGACCGAAATGCTGTAGTGGTGGGGCGTAAAGAGGATTTAACAGTTAGGCGCATAGTCTGTCGCGATTCCCGCTGGCATGAGGAGCCGAAAGGTGAAAGGATCTATCTGGCACAGCATCGCTATAGGGCCTCTCCCGTCGAGGCAATGGTTCAAAGGGAGGGTTCAGGTTTTTCGGCAGAAGCCGCAAAAGGTTTTTTCATGGCCGTTGCCCCGGGGCAATCACTGGTGGTTTACGACCAGACAAGGGTGATCGGTGGCGGTATCATAGAACGGAGTGAAAGGGGTGGGGTAAATATATGAGTTTGATCGATGAACTGAAATTGCCGATAGATAAGCTTCGAACGAAGGCCAGGGTGGAAGAGCTGGGATTTCGGAGTACTGACGAGATCTGCTGCGAGCAACATTTGATAGGCCAGGAAAGGGCGGTCAGCTCGATCTCTTTTGGGCTCTCTATGGAAAGCAAGGGTTACAATATATTCGTCGTGGGGAACCCTGGCAGCGGGCGCACGACATATGCGATGAACAGGATGATGGCTCTCGCCAAGGATATGCCGGCCCCTGACGATTGGGTGTATGCGTACAATTTCAGCAATCCCAGCGCTCCTCTTGCCATAAATATGCCAGCCGGGCAGGGGAGAGAACTGGCTAAGGAACTTGACGAGCTGGTCAAAGAACTGAAGATAGTGTTAAGCAAGACGTTCGAGGACAGCCAGTACGAGGATACAAAAGCCCGTTACGTGAAGGAGTTCCAGGAGCAGGTCAACGAGTATATGGAGGAACTTCGTAAGGCTGCCTTGGAGAGGGGTTTTTCCATAAAGCGCACACCGCAGGGGTTCGTCAACGTGCCGCTCGTTAAGGTAGTGGCGGAAGACGGGAACGTCACTTACAGGGAAATGCAGCAGGAGGAGTTTGAGGCCCTTGGAGAGGAAGAGCGAAAGGAGCTTCAGGGCAAATCTGAGGAGATATCTCAAAAGACCCTGGAGGTCTTGCGTCGCATAAGGGACTTGGAAAAGAGCCTCAGAGAGCGGATAAAGGAGCTGGAGGCTAACATCTGCCGCAGCGCTATAGGGCCGTATCTGAAGGAACTGAAAGACCGTTTCGGCACCAATGGCAAATTGAGAGGATGGATCGACGAGCTTAGCGAAGACATAATCAAGAATTTCAATATATTCATAGCTGCAGCCCGCGATGAAAGCGCGGAGGTGGATTTTTCTCGCTATGGCGTCAACGTGATAGTCGAGAATAATCCAGAGGAAGGCGCGCCCGTAATAAGGGAGACCAACCCGACATATTACAATCTCATAGGCAAGGTGGAGTATGAGAGCAGACAGGGGTATCTTTACACCGATTTCACAAAAATAGTGGCTGGCGCTATTCACAAGGCCAACGGGGGATTTTTGATCCTTGAAGCCGAGGAGCTCTTCAGGCATTTCTTATCGTGGGAGGCCCTAAAGCGCGTTCTCAAGACCGGGCAGTTGACGATAGAAAACATAGGCGAACAGTGGGGTTACATCCCATTTTCGTCGCTCCGCCCCGAACCTATCCCTATGGATGTGAAGGTCGTAATCATCGGGACGCGATGGATTTACTATCTCCTCAACCTGTATGACCCCGAATTCTCGAAGCTTTTCAAGGTTAAAGCGGACTTCGACGTAGATATGCCCCGCACTGTCAAGGCCGAAAGGGATCTTGCCAACTTCGTCGCAGGCTTCACTCAGAAGGAGAAACTGCCCCCCTTCACTGCTGATGCCGTGGGGGAGGTCATCGAATGGGCCTCTCGACTTGCAGATCACGGCAACCGCATGACGACTCGCTTTAACCAGCTCGCAGAGGTGCTAGTCGAGGCCGCGGCGTGGGCACGCAAGGAAAACGGGGATCGGGTAGCCGCCCCTCATGTGAGAAAGGCGATCTCGGAGAAGCAGTTCCGCATGAATCTCGTAGAAGAGCGAATGAGGAGGGCCTTTGAAGACGGCACGCTCTATATCGATACGCGGGGAGAAAAAGTGGGGCAGGTAAATGGCCTCACTGTAGTCGACCTCGTCGATCATAGATTCGCGCACCCTGTGCGGATCACTGCCAATGTCTTCATGGGGCGCGAAGGCGTCGTAAACATCGAGAGGGAGGTTAAGTTAACCGGGCCGATTCACAACAAAGGCCTTTTAACCCTTTCGAGCTACTTGGGCAGACAATATGCCCAGGATATGCCCCTGGCGCTTTCGGCTCACTTGGCCTTCGAGCAGGTTTATGGCGGCATAGAGGGAGATAGCGCATCTTCTACAGAACTCTATTGCCTCGTGTCTGCTCTTTCGGATTTGCCGCTGAAACAGGGTATAGGCGTCACGGGTTCGGTTGACCAGTTTGGGAATGTACAGCCCATCGGTGGCGTCAACGAAAAAATCGAAGGTTTCTTCAAGTACTGCAAGGTCCAGGGCTTGACAGGGGATCAGGGTGTAATGATACCCGAAAGCAATGTGGTGCACCTCATGTTGGACCATGAGGTCATGCAAGCCGTACAAGAGGGCAAATTTCACATATGGGCCATCAGACATGTGGATGAAGGCATCGAGATACTGACGGGCGTTCCAGCTGGCAAGATGGACGAGGCTGGCAATTTTCCCGAAGGTACAGTTCATGCTCGGGCGAAGCAGAAGTTGAGGACTTTCATGGAAAGATCTGCCAAGCTCAAGAAAGAGCTCGGGGAGGAACCAAAGAAAAGTGAAGACGAAGGAAACGGTTAAGGTCCATCGGGCGGGTATCTCACCCGCCGCCGTTTGTCCGACGGCCTTGACTCTGCCTGAGCGATCAGTAGTTTTATGGGTCCTCGATGTGCTGGAGAAGGCGTGGGGGATGGGGAAACTCTCTCCCGTGAAGGCTCACGAGGACCCATTGGACGGACTGATAGTCACGATACTATCGCAAAATACGAACGACAAAAACCGCGATCGCGCCTTCGCTCAGCTTAAATTGCGTTTTTCGTCTTGGGAAGAAGCAGCGGCTTCGAGCATCGAAGAGTTGGCTTCTACTATACGAGCAGCGGGGCTGGGCGAGGTCAAGGCCCGCTATATAAATCAGGCGCTTAAGAGGATAAAAGAACGCTTTGGGGAATATTCGCTTAAAGGTATGAAGTCTTGGGATAAAGACAAAGCGAAGTCCTTTCTCCTAAGCCTTCCAGGAGTGGGCCCGAAGACGGCGGCGTGCGTTCTTCTCTTCGAGCTGGGCCAGCCTGCCTTTCCTGTGGATACACATATAACGAGAGTCTGCAAAAGGATAGGTTGGGCTCCTCAGAACGCTACGCCCGAAGATATCCAGTCGATCATGGAGGCGGCTATACCTCAAGAACAATATTATGGTGCCCACCTCAACATCATAGAGCACGGACGCCATATATGCACAGCACGCAAACCTGCATGCCCATCCTGCCCCATCATCTCGTGCTGCAGCTTTGCTGGAAAAACGCGAAGAGGAGAGGGTCAATGGCCCCCTCCTCTTTCTTAAGCTGCGACTAAGCGCTACAAGCGTCCCCGCTCTCAGGCACCCTGCTCTTTTAGCCGCTCAAGAACCAACCTGTAGCCATCTGCCCCATACTCAAGGAACTTCTTGACCCTGCTGATGGTAGCAGTGCTTGCGCCGGTCTGCTGGGCTATCTGTGGGTATGTTAAACCCTCGCTCAGTAGTTTAGCTACTTCGAGGCGCTGAGCCAATGCTCTGATCTCGCCTATGGTAGCTATATCCTCGAGGAAGTTATAAACTTCCTCCACGGTCTTCAGTGAGAGGATAGCCTTGCAGAGCTGATCCGTGAGAGAATCTTTCCATTTTTCTGACATAACCAAATCGCCTCCTTGTCTTTGTGAGATGTCACATGGTTTCCACGCAACGCACGTTATTATAACATCTACCTTTTCCTATTTCAAGACTACAGAGGCAGAACCGAATATTTCCACTTCGGAGAAGAGGGTTAAACTGTAACTCTGGAACTCGGAAACCCCTCAGCTTGTTGAGTTAGGTCACTAAAGGCCGAGATTAGAAGCTGCATTTCATTTTCTTTGCCCACAGTGACGCGCATCCATGTGCCCTCCCATGGTACGGAGATGAATTTGACATGGATCCCTTGTTGCAACAAGAACTCTTCGAGCTGTTGTCTTTGTAGCGGTGCACGCACAGCTACAAAGTTCGATGTGCTCTCGAAGGCTTGCCAGCCGGGGATACGGTTTACCTCTTCGACGAAGCGGTCGCGAATGTAAGATATGGCGTAAACCCTGCCTTCCATCCATTCCCGGTAGGATAGCATTAGCTTGGCTATATCCTGGCTCATCACGTTGACGTTGAAGGGGCTTCGCGTCTCGTTGAGGACTTGGGCGACATGTTTGCCGCACATTGCGTATCCCACGCGCATACCGGCTAAACCCCAAGCTTTTGACATAGTCCTGAGCACTGCAACTTCCCTTGGAAGATCCCCTTTGATCGATTCCAGGATGGAAGTCCTTGAAAATTCGGCATATGCTTCGTCTATCAGACATATCCCAGGAGAATGCTCTATCACTTTGAGGAGAAAATCTGACCTCAGGAGCATACCTGTGGGGTTATGGGGAGAATCCAGCAGCACCAACCGTGGCGAAGCCTCGCGCAGGACGTCCAACACTGCCTCTTCCGAGAAAGAGAAACGCTTCCCATTCACTACGACTGGCACCTTCACTTGCTCGGCACGGAAGAGCTTGCAGAGATGGTTGTATTCTGAAAAGCACGGCGATAGCGTCAAAACGCGATCGCCCTCTCTGATAAGAGCGGCGAACAGCAAAAAGAGTATTTCATCTCCTCCATTGCCGACTACTATGCGCTCCGCCGGAAAACCCGTATATTCGGAGAGGGCTGCCTTAAGGGCCTTGGCATCGGGATCTGGGTAATGGTTGAGCCTCAGGGACGATAAGCTTTTCCTGATCTCTTCCTTCAAGGCTGGTGGAGTATCAAAGGGATTTTCGTTTTTGTTCAAGAATATTTCCCTTGTTGATGGCATGTTATAAAGCTGCATCACTCGTAAATCCTCCCATGAGTTTATCATAATGAATTATCACAATAGACTCCGCGACGAAGTTTATCATGCTTTTTAATCCTCGTCAACCCCCCGTTTTGAGAAATATTGAAAACTCCTGGTCATCTCTTCCTAATAGAATATCAGCAAAGGCTTCTCATCATATTAAATGCTCCCATTTCTTTAAGACTAACGGGTCGCTTGGAGGCTACTGCGCCTTTCAGCCTGAGCCATCGGTAATTTCACGTAAATCTGCTAAAAAGAAAGAGGCAACTGCCCAAAACGCAGTTGCCTCAAAAAATTCAACAAATGTGCCGTTGCGGTGGCCTCTTAAGCGCGCTTCAAAACCTTCAGCACTTCCCCTGAGGGGGAAAGCATTTCGAC
>LDZS01002358.1_pt1 | contig 48978 bp, 47 predicted proteins | sample 615471 | NCBI WGS metagenome assembly LDZS01 (sample SAMN03408295, study PRJNA278302) | terrestrial metagenome | isolation source: oil reservoir sample K3 | place: USA: Alaska, North Slope, Kuparuk formation | collected 2013
GCTGACGGCTGGGGGCAAGCCTTCACCCTTGAGCCTTGAGCGACCGCCCCCGCTACCTCAGCTCGCTTAGCCAACGCTAAACAAGTACGCTGGCAAAGCCCGACCTGCATGTCGTGGTGTTCTCCGGGGATGGGGACCTGTTTGCCATCGGCGGCAATCACTTCATCCACGCCGCCCGCCGCAACATCGACATGACCGTGATCTGCGTGAACAACTTCAACTACGGGATGACCGGGGGGCAGCTCGGCCCCACCACCCCCTTGGGCGCCCGGCTTACCACCGCCCCCTACGGCAACTTCGAGCACCCGTTCAACTTGGTGTACCTTGCCGCCTCGGCCGGGGCCACGTACGTTGCCCGCTGGACCACCCTCCACGCCCGTCGCCTGGAGCGCGCCATGGTGGAGGCCATGTCGAGGAAGGGCTTCACCTTCGTGGAGGTCATCTCCCCCTGCCCCACCAACTACGGCCGGCGCAACAGGCTCGGGGAGGGCCTGGACGAGATGCGCTACTACGCCGAACACGCCGTGATCCGCCACGGGGCCGACCCCAAGGAGGCGGACATCGTCCCGGGAAAGGATTTTCTGGTAGGGAAGTTCGTGGATGTGGAGAAGCCCACCTACCTTGAGATGTACCATGCAAAGGTGGCCGAATTGCGTGACGGGTGATGAGCAAAATGAGCGAGAAGCTGGTAGAAACGTTGGCGGAGGCGCTGGGGCAGGCGGCTACGGTGTTGCCGAACGATGTCATCTCGGCCCTGGAGCGGGCCCGAGATCGGGAGGAGGGCCCGGCCAGGGTGCAGCTTGAGGCGATCCTCCGGAACGTTGAGATCGCGAAAGCGGGGCAGGTGCCCATCTGCCAGGACACAGGCACCCCCACCTTCTTCGTCCGGTTCGGAACAAAGTTCCCGTATTTAGAAGAACTCCTTTCCGCGATCCCCGAGGCGGTGAGGCTGGCCACCCGAAAGGTCCCCTTGCGGCCCAACACCGTCCACCCATTGACCGGGGAGAACCCGGGGGATAACACCGGACGGCACATCCCCCACGTCACCTGGCTCCCAGTGCCCGGGGATGGGGCGGAGATCTTCCTCCTCCCCAAGGGCGGGGGCTCTGAGAACTGCTGTGCCCTGAAGATGCTCACCCCGGGCCTTGGGATAAAAGGGGTGAAAAAGGCGGTGGTGGAGCACGTGGTGGCCTGCGGGGGGAAGCCCTGCCCTCCCACGGTCGTGGGGGTGGGGATCGGGGGCGGGGCGGATCTTTCCCTGAAGCTGGGAAAGCTCGCCTTGCTCAGGCCGGTGGGGGAGAGGCACCCGGAGCGGGAGGTGGCCGCCCTGGAGGAGGAGCTGGAGGAGCTTATCAACGCCTCGGGCGTGGGCCCCATGGGGCTGGGGGGGAAGACCACCGTGCTTGCGGTGCACGTGGAGTACGCCCACCGGCATCCCGCCTCCCTCCCCCTGGGGATCGTGGTCCAGTGCTGGGCCGACCGCCGCGCCCATTTGCGAATCTCGCCTTCCGGCGAGATCGTGATCCGTAATCCGTGAACCGTGATCCACACCGACATCCGGAGAGGGAGTTGAAGTTCGTCACGGATTACGGGTTACGGTTGACGGGTTGTTCACTCTCCCCTGGTGGGAGAGGGACGGGGTGAGGGGGACGAGATGGAGAAAGTACTGAAAACGCCGATCGCTGAAGAGGAGGTGCGGGCCCTCAAGGCCGGGGATGTGGTCTACGTCTCGGGCACCCTCTTCACCGCCCGGGACGAGGCCCACCGGGTGCTCCTTGAGCGGGGGGCGCCGTTTCCCCTGGAGGGGCTGGCCCTGTTCCACTGCGGCCCGGTGGTCAAGAAGGCCGGCGAGACTTGGAGGGTGGTGGCCGCCGGGCCCACCACCTCCGCCAGGATGGAGCTCTTTGAGGCCGAGTTTTTGGAGAAGTTCAAGCCCAGGGTGATCATCGGAAAAGGCGGTATGGGGGAAAGGACCCTGAATGCCCTCTCGGAGGTGGGGGCGGTTTATACCCACTTCACCGGCGGGGCCGGCGCCCTGGCTGCCCAGGCCATCCGTGGGGTGAAAGAGGTTCACTTCCTTGAGGAGCTCGGGATCCCGGAGGCGGTGTGGGTCTTCGAGGTCGAAAGGTTCGGCCCTCTCGTCGTGGCCATGGACGCAAGCGGCCGGTCGCTTTACGCCGACCTGGAAAAGACCGTGGAGAAGAACATGGATCAGATCCGCGCCCGCATCCAAGGAGCTTAGTGCCTTTGAGTGATCTCGGTGCTCTCCGTGGTTAGAAAACAGCGTGGGAGGGGGAAATATGGCGGAAGAGCGTAAGCCCACCGTGGAGGAGCTGCTTGCGAAGGCCAAAGAGCCGGCGAGGAAGGCCCCGGCCTGGCACGCCTTCTATCGGGGCAAGGTCGGCGTGACGTTGAAGTGTGCCATCACCGACTACCAGGACTTCGGGATCTGGTACACCCCCGGGGTGGCCCAGCCCTGCCGGGAGATCGCCCAAGACCCAGAGAAGGTGTTCGAGTACACCAATAAAGGGAACTTCGTGGCCGTGGTCTCCGACGGAACGCGCGTCCTGGGCCTGGGGGACATCGGCCCCTTGGCCGGCCTTCCCGTGATGGAGGGGAAGGCCATCCTCTTTAAGTACCTGGGCGGGGTGGACGCCTTCCCGGTCACCATAGATACGAAAGACCCGGACGAGCTCATCCAGGCGGTGAAGTGGATCGCCCCCGCCTTCGGCGGGATCAACCTGGAGGACATCTCCTCCCCCAAGTGCTTCTACATCCTGGACCGGCTCCGCAAGGAGCTCGAGATCCCGGTGTGGCACGACGACCAGCAGGGGACCGCCTCCATCACCCTGGCCGGGGTGATAAACGCCCTCAAGGTGGTGGGAAAGGACCCGAAGAACGTGACCTATGCCGTCATCGGGGCTGGCGCCGCCAACATCGCCTTCGTCCGGGTTCTTCTGACTTACGGCGTCCCGGCGGGGAACGTGATCATGGTGGACTCCAAAGGCATCCTCCACCCCGGCCGCGAGGACTTGGAGGCGAAAAAGGATGAAAACCCCTACAAGTGGGACTACGCCAACAGGACCAACGCCGAGCGCAGGACCGGCGGGATAGAGGAGGCCCTGGAGGGGGCGGACGTGTGCGTGGCCGCCTCCAAGCCCGGCCCGGGGACGATAAAGCCCGAGTGGATAGCGGGCATGGCAAAGGACGCGATAGTATTCGCCTGTGCAAATCCCATCCCCGAGATCTGGCCCTGGGAGGCCAAAGAGGCCGGCGCCAGGATCATCGGAACCGGCCGGAGCGACTTCCCCAACCAGATCAACAACTCCCTTGGCTTCCCCGGCATCTTCCGGGGGACGCTCGATGTCTTCGCCCGCACCATCACCGACGAGATGGCCATCGCCGCCGCCGAGGCCATCGCTAAGACCGCCGAGGATAAGGGCCTCAGGGAGGAGTACATCGTCCCCACCATGGCCGAGTGGGAGGTTTTCATCAACGAGGCGGTAGCGGTGGCGCTGAAGGCGATCGAGCAGGGGGTAGCGCGGAGGATCCTTTCCGAGGACGAGCTCCGCACCCAGGCCGAGCGCATGATCCGCTACGCCCGCGAGGAGACCGAGATTCTAATGAGGGAGGGGCACATAAAGCCGCCTCCGAGTGTGTAATGGGTGATGAGTGAAGGGTGATGGGTTAAGGCACGCATTTAAGCAAGTCGTCACACATCACTGGTCACTCATCACGGAATTTCGGGTGACGCCTAACGCGTGGGGCCAGCCACTGGCTGGCCCCGTTATTTGGGCAGCTTGTCCTTGCCCAACGGACTTGCAGTCTCGAAACGGTTCCTTGGTCACCTGTCGAAAACGGGGTAGTTGTTATAGTTCTGGAGATAGAACGTTAAGACCGCGTGGAGAGTAAAAGCAAGACCTAACCCCGTCAATCTCAAGGGCCTCCTTTCAATATTTCCTTGCAAACTCCCTCGGATCAAGGATATCCCTGAGTCCATCACCGATTAAGTTGAAACCGAGAACCAAGCTCATGATGGCCAGCCCAGGGAAGGTCGTTATCCACCACTTTCCTGTAACCAGGTGAAGCCTTCCTTCATTGATCATCGCACCCCATTCCGGAGTTGGAGGGGTTATCCCAAGCCCTATGAAACTCAAAGTAGCGGCTAGCAAAACGGTGAAGCCCATTCCCAAGGTGGCCCGCACGATGATCGGGGAGACGATGTTTGGCAAAATATGTTTGAAGAGAATCCGAGGCGTGGAGCTCCCTACAGCACGTGCTGCTTCAACGTAAAACTCTTCCTTGATGGATAGGGTGGAACCCCGTGCCAATCTAGCATAACCCGCAGTCCCCACAAAAGCCATTACGAAAATGGCCTTTTCAAGGCCCGGCCCCAATACAGCGGCCAGGGCCATGGCAAGAACAAGTGAAGGAAAGGCCATGATTACATCCGTAATCCGCATTATTATCTCATCAACCCTTCCCCCATAATAGCCAGCTATCACCCCTGCCGGCGTGCCAATACCTGCAGCGAACATCACGGCCGAAACTGCGATGATGACATCATATTTAGCTCCATGGATAATCCTACTTAAAACATCCCTCCCATAAAAATCTGTACCGAGCCAGTGTCGCGCGGAGGGAGGTTGTAACCTGTGCTTTAGATTGATCTCCATAGGATCATAAGGAGTGAGGAAAGGAGCAAAGATAGCAATAACACACCATCCCGTCACGATGACAAGGCCAACCAGTGCCAGGCGATTTTTCCAAAACCGCTTAACCCGCTGCATCTCCTATCCGTACTTAATCCTTGGGTCAATAAGTGCGTAAACGACATCAGCAATGAAATTGAAGATCACAAAGATGGTCGCGATCATCACCGCAATCCCGATTACCGGAGCGTAGTCTAACCACTGGATTGCAGTAACGAAATAAAGGCCTATGCCAGGCCAATTGAACACGGTTTCCACAACGACATTCCCCCCCATAAGGCTTCCTAACTGTATCGCTAATATCGTTATCGTAGGGATCAGCGCGTTTCGTAAAGCGTGTTTGCAGTTAATTACAAAATATGAGAGCCCCTTAGCCTCCGCAGTGCGTATATAATCCATTTGAAGAATCTCTAGCATGCTGGATCTCAACATTCTAACAATCAGGCCAATAGAAGTGAATGAAAGGACCAAGGCCGGTAAGATCAGCTGTTTTAAACTCTTAACAAAAGTGGAAAGATCACCCGCGAGCAAACTGTCGATCGTGTACAAGCCAGTAATAAAAGGGGGAGGTGTATCCGTTAACCCTAACCTCCCCATGGGAGCTGGCACAACCTTGAATGTGAAGTACAAAAGATAGATTAGCATCAATCCAATCCAAAAATTAGGCATTGAAAGAAAGAAAAGGGATGTTACCCTGCTCAGATGATCTATCCATGTGTCCTTCTTTACCGCTGAAATAATTCCAAGTGGAATTGAAATCAAAAGCGCAATTGTAAAACCCGCCATCGACAGTTCCAAGGTTGCGGGCAGTCGCCGAAGCAAATCTTGGCTCACTGGCTGCGCTGTGTGAATTGCGTAACCAAGATCCCCGCGCAGAAGATTGGCGATATAGTAAAAGTATTGGATGTAAAGGGGTTTGTCCAACCCCCATTGTGCACGCAGCCTCTCGATGGCTTCAGGGGGAACCGCCCCTTCCGAACCCAGGAAGATCCTAACCGGATCCCCTGGAATAAGGTGCATCAGGACGAATGTAACCGCAGAGACCCCTAGAAGTATGAGGGGGAGCGCTAAGGCTCTTCTTGCCAGAAAAGCGCTCACCGCTCCCCCTCTGCTTTAATTTATTTGTAACCCTTCCAAACGGGGTAGAAGTACCAATCCCCAGATGGGTAAAGCACCCAGTCTTGGACCCAGTCCCTTTGCGCATAGAACATGAGGGCTTCGTAAATAGGCACCGATGAGGCGTCCTCAGCCAGAACCCTTTGAACTTCAGTGATGATCGAGTTCCGCTGTGCAGGGTCCAATGTGAGGAGTAATTGGTCGATGAGCGAATCGACCTCTGGGTTTTCATAAAATGCGTAGTTCCCACCCGGTCCTTTGTTTTTAGAATGATAGTTCGTAAGAAGGAAAGAGTCGACGATAGGCGCACCCAGATCACTTAATACGAATAAGGGCATCTTCCCCTCCTGCCAATAGGAGACAAAAGTAGGCCACGAGAGGGGCATGATCTCCACTTTTATACCGGCTTCCTCCAATTGCTTCTGGATGACGAGGCATGTCTGCTCCCTTTCAGTATTCCCAGCATTGTAGTAGATTTGGGTAGCGAACCCATCGGGGTATCCCGCCTCCTCAAGAAGCTCCTTTGCTTTTGCGACGTCTCTCTCCCCCCAGTAATAAAAGGCATCAGTGAAGCCCTCCAAAGTACTGGGAATAAAGCTCTTTGCCAAAGTCGCAAACCCAAAGGCTGCAGCCTCGTTTATCTCCTGAGGATCAATGGCATACATCAAGGCTTTCCTGACCAAAGGGTTATCGAAGGGAGGGATCTCATTGTTTATCCATAGCCTGTGAATCCCCACCCCACGCTCTCTGTTGACGACAATCCCCGGCGTCCCTATAAGCCCTTCCATCATGTCTGGAGGAAGACGATAAACAATGTCAAGCTCACCCCTGAGGAGCATAAGGTATTGGGCTGAAAAGTCCTTTATAATCTTAAATATAACCTTGTCCAGCTTTGGAGCGCCTTGCCAATACTCCGGGTTCGCTACCAACTCATAGCGCTCCCCCGGAACCCACTCCCCCATCACAAATGGTCCAGTTCCACACTCATGCCTCCGCATATGTTCGTTGATCTCGCCTTCCACAACCCCCCCGTGGGCCTCTACATAGGCAGGACTTACAATAGCACCTGTGTTTATCTGAGCAAGAAGTCTTAGGAAAAAGGGACAAGGTTGTCTTAAACTAATTTCAACGGTGTAGTCATCCACTACCACAGTACTTTCCGTATCAATATATTCACGGATCGTCCTTGCCGGTCCCATGTTCATCTTGAGCATCCTGTTTATCGAATATTGTACAGCATAAGCGTTAAAGTCAGTTCCGTCGTGAAACTTTACTCCCTTGCGCAGGTAAAAAGTGTAAACCATTCCATTAGGAGATACTTCCCACGATTCGGCAAGCCATGGAATGATCTCAGTGGTACCCACAACCTTGCCCTCTTCGTCGACTGCTGTACCATATCGGACTAGGGTCTCGTAGGTATTATCAGCCACCCACATCCCCGCCCATTCTGTAATAGCATGTGGATCTATGCTTGACGGCTCGAAGTAAACCCCCCATCGGAGAACCCCAGGCTCGGGGACAGAAGGCTGAGCTGCCCAGCCGTTCACCCCACCCGCGCTCAGCAGAATCGCCGCCAGTGTCAGACAAAGATACCTCATTTCTCCACCTCCTCTTCTCAACGGGACAGAAGATAAATAAAGTATACCAAGGTTAACGCTAGCCCGTCAAACAATGCCGGGCAGATGTTCGGGCAAGGATCACCTCCCCATTCGGCCAAGAAAACTTTGGAAGGGCTAAGTTTCGGTAACCCGCACTTGTGAAAACCTCATGAGAGGGTTGCACGGGGCCACCCACGCTCCATATAATACCCCCTAGGAGCGTGATGGGATGAAGATCTTCTTGGAGGTCGTGTTCTTTCTGGATTGCCTTGCCCTGATCGGCCTCATCCTCCTACAGATGTCGGAACACGCCACCCTGGGAGGGGCGTTCGGCGCCGGGATGTCCTCCACCGTATTCGGTAGGGACACCACTCGAGACCCCAAGAAGCTGGCCACCGGGGTGCTGGGGGCGATATTCTTGGCCTTGGGCCTCACCTTGGCCCTTATCTGAGGGGGACTGAGATGCCATTAATCGAGGTTAAGGACCTGAGGACATACTTTTACACGGAAGACGGGGTGGTTAAGGCAGTAGACGGGGTGACCTTCGGGATCGAGCCGGAGGGCACCCTAGGGGTGGTGGGGGAGTCCGGCTGCGGCAAGTCCGTCACCGCCCTCTCCATCATGGGACTTGTCCCCATGCCCCCGGGGAAGATCACAAGTGGCCAGATCATCTTCCGGCGCAACGGCCAGGGAATCGACCTCACCAAGCTCAACCCCAAGGGCAAGGGGTACCGCTCCATCCGGGGCAAGGAGATCGCCATGATCTTCCAGGAGCCCATGACCTCCCTTAACCCCGTGTTCACCATCGGCTACCAGATCATGGAGGCCATCATGCTCCACCAAAAGGTGTCCAAGAAGGAGGCACGCCAGAAGGCGATCGAGATGCTCAGGCAAGTGGGGATCCCCTTGCCAGAGCAGCGGGTGGACGAGTACCCTCACCAGCTCTCAGGCGGCATGCGCCAGCGGGCCATGATCGCCATGGCACTTTCCTGCAACCCCTCGCTCCTCATCGCCGATGAGCCCACCACCGCCCTGGACGTGACCATCCAAGCCCAGGTGCTCGACCTGATGAGGGACCTGCAGAAGAAATTCCGTACCGCCATCATGCTCATCACCCACGACCTTGGGGTGGTGGCGGAGATGTGTGAGGAAGTGGTGGTCATGTACCTGGGGAAGGTTGTGGAGCACGCCCCTGTCCGACCCCTCTATCACGACCCCAAACACCCCTACACCCAGGGGCTTCTTAAGTCCATCCCGTCGCTTGCTACCAAGAAGGAGAGGCTTGAGCCCATCAAGGGCGTGGTCCCGGACCCGCTCGATGCCCCGCCTGGGTGCCCCTTCCACCCGCGGTGTCCCCACGCCATGGAGATCTGCACGCGGGAGATGCCGGCCCTCAAGGAAGTGGGGCAGGATCACCAGGCCGCGTGCTGGCTGTACTAGAGGAGGGGATGAACATGACTGTCGAGGCCACTTTGGAAACCGGCACCCTGCTCCGCGTCACCGGACTCAAGAAGTACTTCCCCGTCCGCCGGGGGGTGTTCCGCCGCATCGTGGGCTGGGTCAAGGCCGTGGACGATGTGGACATGTTCATCCCCGAAGGGGAGACCCTGGGCTTGGTAGGGGAGTCCGGCTGCGGCAAGACCACCACCGGCCGCACCATCCTGCGGCTTATCGAGCCCACCGCCGGCGAAGTCCTGTTCCGCTCCCAGCGCCTGGGACGGGTGGTGGACGTGACCAAGGTCGGCAAAAAGGAGCTCAAGCTCCTGCGGCGCGAGATGCAGATCATCTTCCAAGACCCTTACTCCTCCCTCAACCCCCGCATGACCGTAGGCGACATCGTGGGAGAGCCCCTGATCGTCCACCGGGTGGCCAGGGGCAAGGAGAAGGAGGAAAGGGTGAAGGAGCTCCTTGAGGCCGTGGGCCTCAAGCCCGAGCACATGCGCCGCTACCCCCACGAGTTCTCAGGCGGGCAAAGGCAGCGCATCGGGGTGGCCCGGGCCCTGGCGCTAGACCCACAGCTCATCGTATGTGACGAGCCGGTCTCGGCCCTAGACGTCTCCATCCAGGCCCAGGTGCTAAACCTGCTGGAGGACCTGCAGGAGCAGTTCCACCTCACCTACCTTTTCATCGCCCACGACCTTTCGGTGGTGAAGCACATCTCCGACCGGGTGGCGGTCATGTACCTGGGCAAGATCGTGGAGCTGGCGGAGACGGAAGAGCTGTTCACCCATCCGCTCCACCCCTATACCGAAGCGCTGCTTTCTGCGGTGCCGGTTCCGGACCCGGATTACGAGGCCGAGCGGATCATCCTCCAGGGGGATGTGCCCAGCCCGGTGAACCCACCTTCGGGGTGCTACTTCCATCCCCGCTGCCCCTACGCCCAGTCGATCTGCTCCGAACAGCCGCCCCAGTTCCGCGACCTGGGAGGGGAGCATTTCGTCTCCTGCCATCGGGCAAGCGAGCTCTCCTTGCGGGGCGTAAAGATGCGGTGAAGGTCCTGATCGGGACCAGGAACCCTGACAAGCTCGCCGAGATAGTGCGCATCCTGGGGGAGATCCCTGGGATAAGTTGGGTCACCTTCCGCGAGCTCCCCTTTCCCGAGGTGGAGGAGGACGGGCGGACCCTGGAGGAGAACGCCGAGAAGAAGGCGCGCCATCTTGCCCGGCTCACCGGCCTTGCCACGCTAGCCGAGGACTCGGGGCTGGAGGTGGCGGCCTTGGGGGGTGCGCCGGGGGTGCGCTCGGCCCGCTTCGCCGGGGAGGGAAGGAACTTTCAGGCCAACAACGAAAAGCTCCTTGCACTGATGAAAGGGGAATGGGACCGCCGGGCCCGTTTCCGGGCGGTGGCCGCCCTGGCTCTCCCCGACGGGCGCCTGTGGCTCAGGGAGGGGGCCTTAGAGGGGGCGATCGCTTCGGAGGCCAGGGGAAGGGGGGGCTTCGGCTATGACCCCGTTTTCGTCCCGGAAGGGGAGGCCCGGACCCTGGCGGAGATGGCCCCGGAGGAAAAGGACCGAATCTCCCACCGCCGGAGGGCACTGGAGCGGCTTCGTCCCGTGCTTTTCGCCCTCGCCCGGGGTGAACCCCCTCCCCCCGGTGGGGATCCTGGATCAGCTTAGGTCTTCTGGGGGTGGGAGGCCACGGGTGAACTCCTGTAGGAGCTCCTTCTGGCGGGGGGTCAGCTTCTTGGGGACCACCACCTTGAAGCGCACGAGGAGGTCCCCCCGCCTACGGCCCTGGGGGAGGCCCCGGCCGGGGAGCCTTAGGACCTCCTCCGGGGAGGTTCCAGGGGCGATTGTAAGCTCCTCTTCCCCCTCCAGGGTTGGCACCCGTACTTTCCCCCCAAGGACGAGCTGCCCGTAGTGCACCGGTACCTCCACTGACAGGTCGGCCCCGTTTCTTTTGAAGTGGGGATGGGGCTGGATCTCCACGGTGATGTAAAGGTCCCCAGGCGGGCCGCCGGCCACCCCGGCGTTCCCCTCTCCGGAGAGGCGCAGCCGGGCCCCGTCTTCAATGCCCTTGGGGATGGTGATGGAAAGCTCGCTCTTTTCTTTGACCCTCCCCTCCCCTCGGCACCTCCGGCATGGGTGTTCCAGCACCTCCCCGGTGCCCCCACACTCGGGGCAGGTGCGCACGTTCACGAAGGAACCGAGCATGGTGAACTGACGGTACTCGATGCGTCCAGTTCCGCCGCAGGTGGGGCAGGTGCGGGCGCCCGTCCCGGGCTCAAGGCCGCTCCCCCCGCAACGGTCGCAGGCCACAAGGCGGGGGACGGTGGCCCTGACCCGGGCTCCGAAGGCCGCGTCCTCGAGGGAGATGCGGATGCGGTACTCCAGGTCCTCTCCGCGGCGGGCCCGGGTGGGGCGGGCCTGGGCCCGGGGCCGCGCCCCCTCCCCGAAGAACAGGTTGAAGATCTCGTCGAACGCCGAGGGCCCGAAGAACTCCTCAAAGGCCTCCCGGGCCCGGCGGAAGTCCATGGGCCCAAAGTCAAACCCCTGCTCCGGGCCCGCATGGCCGAACCGGTCGTATTGGGCCCGTTTCTCTGGGTCGGAGAGGACCTCGTAGGCCTCGGCGATCTCCCGGAAGCGCCGCTCCGCCTCCTTCTTGTCCCCCTTGTAGGTGTCGGGATGGTACTTTTTCGCCAGGCGCCGGTAGGCCCGCTTTATCTCCTCCTGGGAGGCGTCGCGCGGCACCCCCAGGATCTCGTAGTAGTCCTTAGGCAAAGATCACTCCTTCTTGTAGTCGATGTAGTCGCCCCTCTCATCGTCCTTCTTTTTGGAGGACCCCTCGGCGGAGCCGGCGGCCTGCCGGTAGGCCTCGGCCGCCACCTCCCCGGAGACCCGCTTGAGCTCCTCCATGGCGGCCCGGATGGCGGCCACGTCCGCCCTGGCCTCCAGCTTCTCCTTGAGGGAGCGGATGGCGGCCTCGATCTCACCCCGCTTCTGGGAGGGGACCTTGTCCCCGAGCTCCCGCAGGGCCTTCTCCACCGAGTAGATGAGCATGTCGGCCTGGTTTCTCGTCTCGGCCTCTTCGGCCTTGCGCCGGTCCTCCTCGGCGTGCTCCTCGGCCTCGCGACGCATGCGCTCTATCTCCTCCTCCGACAGGCGAGATGTCTCCTTGATGGTGATGGAGGCGGATTTCCCGGTAGCCTTGTCCTTGGCGGTTACCTGGAGGATGCCGTCGGCATCGATGGCGAAGGTGACGTCGATCTGGGGCACCCCTCGCGGGGCCGGGGGAAGCCCCGAGAGCACAAACCGCCCCAGGGACTTGTTGTCCGCGGCCATCTTCCGCTCCCCTTGCACCACGTGGATCTCGACCTGGGTCTGGTAGTCCTCGGCGGTGGTGAAGGTCTTGGTGCGCTCCACCGGGATGGTGGTGTTGCGCTCGATGATGGGGGTGGCGATCCCGCCAAGGGTCTCGATGGAGAGGGTAAGCGGGGTCACGTCAAGGAGCACGATCTCGTCCATCTCCCCGGCCAGGATGGCCGCCTGGAGGGCCGCCCCCATGGCCACCACCTCATCGGGGTTGATCTCCTTGTTGATCTTAGCCCGCCCAAACCGCCCCGCCACCAGCTCCTGAACCTTCGGGATGCGGGTGGAACCGCCCACCAGCACCACCTGGTGGATGTCCTCGGGGTTGAGCTTGGCCGCCTCAAGGGCTGAGTCCACGATCCGCATGGTCCGCGCCAGGAGATCCTCGATCATCCCCTCGAACTTGGCCCGGGTAAGGCTCTTCTCCAGGTGCTTGGGGCCGGAGGCGTCCGCGGTGATGTAGGGCAGGGAGATCCTGGTCTCCATGCGGGAGGAGAGCTCGATCTTGGCCTGCTCTGCCGCATCGCGGAGCCTTTGCATGGCGGCAGGATCGTTGCGGAGGTCGATACCCGTATCCTTCTTGAACTCCTCGATCAGCCAGTCCATGATGCGGCGGTCGAAGTCGTCCCCCCCGAGCTGGGTGTCCCCGTCGGTGGCCACCACCTCGAACACGCCCTCGCCGATCTCCAGGATGGACACGTCGAAGGTTCCACCCCCAAGGTCGTAGACCAGGATCTTCTGCTCCCCTCCCCGATCCAGGCCGTAGGCCAGGGCCGCTGCGGTGGGCTCGTTGATGATCCTCAGGACCTCAAGGCCGGCGATCTTTCCCGCGTCTTTTGTGGCCTGGCGCTGTAGGTTGTTGAAGTAGGCGGGGACGGTGATCACCGCCTTTTGGATCTTGGTCCCCAGGTACTCTTCGGCGTCGCGTTTGATCTTCTGCAGGATAAAGGCCGAGATCTGCTCCGGGGAGTATTCCTGTACCTTCCCATCCAGGGGGATCCGCACCCGGTAGTCGGTGCCCATCTTGCGCTTTATGGAGAGCACCGTCCTTTCCGGGTTGAGCACCGCCTGGCGCTTGGCGAGCTTTCCCACCAGCCGCTCCCCCGACTCGGTGAAACCCACCGCCGACGGGGTGATCCTGTCCCCCTCGGCATTGGGGATCACCTCGGGGCGTCCCCCCCGCACGATGGCGGCACAGGAGTTGGTGGTACCAAGGTCAATCCCGATTACCTTTTCCTTCTCCGCCATCTGGCTCACCTCCTTTGGGGCCAAGGCTCACCTTCACCTTGGCCGGCCTGAGCACCGCCCCATCCCGCAGCCAGCCGCGTTCGAATTCCTCCACGATCACGTTTCGCTCGACATCGGCCTCCACGGTCACCAAAACCTCGTGGTAGGCCGGGTCGAAGCGCTTTCCCACCGAGTCAAAGGGCTCACACCCCTTTCTCTTCAGGATCTCCGAGAATTGAGCAAAGATCCTCTCCACGCCTTCGATGAAGCTCTCGCTGTCCTCGTTCCTCTTGAAGGCGCGGAAGGCCCGTTCCAGGGCGTCGTAGACGGGCAGGAAATCCAGGATCTCCTGGTCCTGGACCCGGCGGGCCAGCAGCGCCGATTCCCGCGCCACCTGCTTGCGGTAATTGTCGAAGTCCGCCTGCAGGCGAACCAGGCGCTCCTTGAGCCTTTGTATTTCCTCCTCTTGGAGCCCCTGGGGTTGTTCCTGTGGTTCCTTCAGCTCCTCGCTCATGCGTTCACCTCCTGGATGTGGCCGGCGGTGGCCAAGATGGCCTTGAGCCGGCTGGAGACGTAACAGGTAGCGGAGAACGCCCGGGCATAATCCAGCCACAGGGGGCCGATGACCCCCAAAAGCCCGCTTTCCCCGAAGTAGGCAGCGCTTATCAGGCTGAAGTCGGAGAGCTCCGGCACCCCTTGGGGGCCCACCGCCACCGCCAGGTCCTGCCCGGCCCTCCTGAGCCGGCCCAGGACTTCGGCGAAGCTGCGCTCGTCTTCAAGGAGCCTGAGGAGCCCACCCACCCTTTCCATGACCCAATCGGCTGGCTGATTCCCCAGGTCCCGCAAAAGCTGGGCGATCCCCTCCACGTAGAGGCGCCTTCTGAGCCCCTCCTCGGCCAGGCCCCGTAATAGCTCCAGGGCGGCAAGCACGGTGCGGTCGTGCCACCCCTCCACGTTCAGGCCCCCGAGCTCCACCAGCTGGCGCAGGGTGAGCCCCCGCACCCTCTGGGAGAGCACCTCCTCCACCTGCCCCACCACCTGGGGGGACAGGTCCTCCCTGAGCTTGAGCACGCGGGACTCCACCACCCCCAGCTCGGACAGGACCACCACCAGGATCGCCCCCGGGCCGATGCGGCGCATGACCAGGCCCGCAAGGCGGAGGGCTTCCACCTCCGGGGCGAGGACGAACGAAAGGTTCCCGGTCATGGTGGAAAGCAGGAGAGCGGTGCGCCTGAGGAGCTCCGGCAGCTCCTGGGGGATGGGCTCGGGGGGCTCGGCGGGGAGCCTCTCGGGGCGCTCCCTGAGCTCGGCCAGCTCCAAGAGCCACTCGGCGAAGAACCGGAACGCCTTTTTGGTGGGAATGCGCCCCGAGGACGGGTAGGGCTTGTAGACGTAGCCATCCCGCTCCAGGGCAAGAAGCTCGTTCCTCACGGTGGCGGAACTGAACCGGTGCCCGTACTCCTCCACCAGCGCCTTGGAGGAAACAGGCTGGCGGGTCCGGATGTACCGGTCCACCACCTCCTTCAGGAGAAGCTCCCTACGCCCCTTCATTTAGCACTCACCACCCTTGGTTGCTAAATGATAGGAGACCGGGGACCGGCAGTCAACCCCGCTCTGCCTTGTCGGATTCCCGCTCCGTTGCCATTTTGGCCGGAAGATGGGGCCTTATGCTAACATAGGCCGAGGAGGTGATGGGAGTGCAGGAGTTCAACTTCATCCTGGGGGACCGGCCCGGGGCGTTGCTTGGGGTGATGGCGGCCCTGGCCGAGGAGAAGGTCAACGTGGAGGCCGTCGCCGCCCTCACCGTCCTGGACGAGGCGGTGGTGTCCATGGTAACGGACAACCCGGGCAAGACCCGTAAGGTCCTCAAGGGCCTGGGGGTGGACTACGAGGAGCGGGAGGCCCTAGCCATGAGCCTGCCCCACCAGCCAGGGCAGCTCGCTACGGTGCTGGACCGGCTGGCCCGGGATGGGATCAACGTGCGTTCCTGCTACTTTTCGGTGGAAAAGAACCAGCTGGTGTTTACGGTGGACGACCTGGAGCGGGCCAAGGCCATCTTCCGCCTGTAAGCCGGACAGTTACTTATCCTTTCCGCAGCAGTGTTTGTACTTTTTCCCTGAGCCACAGGGACAGGGGTCGTTGCGCCCCACCTTCTTTTGCCGTGACGGGTGACGGCTGACGGGTGACGGGTTCGCCGGGGTGGCGGCTGAGGCGGTGCTGGCGGCCGCCCCCACCGGGATTGCCTCCGGGGGCGGCGGGGCCCCTCGCACCGAAAGTTTCGGGGACAAAAGGAACGTGAGGGCCTCCTCCTCTGCCCGGAGGAGCATCTCCTGGAACAGCCGGTGTGCCTCCCGCTTGAACTCCACCAAGGGGTCCCTCCCCCCGTAGGCCCGCCAGCCGATCACCTCCTTTAGGTCATCCAGCTCCAGAAGGTGCTGCCGCCAGTTTTCGTCCACCACCCTGAGGAGCACCAGGCGGGCCACGATGGGGAAGTGGGGCGCCAGCCGCTCCCGCTGCCGCTCGAGCTGCCCCACCAAGGCCTCCCTTACCCGCTCCACCAACGCATCCCACCTCTTGGCCTGGGAGAGGGCCTCCGGGCCGGGGGCGGGCTCGGAGAGGCGCGCCAGCGCCTTGGCAAGGCCCTCAAGGTCCCAGGCCTCGGGGCCGGACGAGGGCGGGGCGTATCTCTCGGTGAGAAGTTCAGCGTACTCCCCGATCATCTCGGACAGGTACCCCATGAGCTCTTCTACGTCGGGGGGCTTGCCATCTCCCGGAAGGAGGAACCTTTCCCTCAGCGCGTAGATGGCCTCGCGCTGCTTTGCCATGACCTCGTCGTATTCAAGGAGCCTTTTTCGGATCTCGAAGTTTCTTTCCTCCACCCTTTTTTGCGCCCTGCGGATGGCCCGGGTGAGGAGGTCGTGGGTGATGGGCTCCCCCTCCTTCACCCCCAATCTTTCCATGAGGGAGGCGATCCTCTCCCCCCCGAAGATGCGCAAAAGGTCGTCCTCCAGGGACATGAAGAACTGGGCCGAGCCCGGGTCCCCCTGGCGGCCGGCCCGCCCGGCCAGCTGATCGTCTATCCTGCGCGCCTCATGGCGCTGGCAGCCGATCACGTGCAGGCCCCCTTCATAAAGCCCCTCCTTCCACTCCTCGGGGCGGAAGGGACGCCCGGTCTCCTGACACCATTTCTTTATCTGAGCGAGGCACCTTTTGGCATAGGGGGAGCTTGGGTCAGCCTTCCGCACGATCCTGGCGCGCTCCTCTTCCGCCTCTTTTTTATACTTTTCAAAAAGTTCTCTGTATTTTTCCTGCTCCTCGTCCGGGTCGGCTTCTTGGCGGGCGCGGAATTCGGGGTTGCCGCCGAGCAGGATATCCGTGCCCCGGCCGGCCATGTTGGTGGCGATGGTGATGGCCCCGAGCCTCCCTGCCTGGGCCACGATCTGGGCCTCCCGCTCGTGGTGCTTGGCGTTCAGCACCTGATGCGGAAGCCCCCTCCGCTTGAGGAGCCTCGAGAGCTGCTCGGAGTCCTCGATGGAGGTGGTGCCGATGAGGACCGGGAATCCTTCCTTGTGAAGCCGCTCCACCTCGTCGGCCACCGCCTCGAACTTGGCCTTCTTCGTGCGGTAGATCACGTCCGGAAGGGCTTGCCGGATCATGGGGCGGTTGGTGGGGATCTGGACCACATCCAGCCCGTAGATCTCCTTGAACTCCGATTCCTCGGTCTTGGCGGTGCCCGTCATTCCCGAAAGGCCCTTATAGAGGCGGAAATAATGCTGCAGGGTGATCTGGGCCAGGGTCTGGGACTCCCGCTGGATGGTGAGGCCCTCTTTGGCCTCGATGGCCTGGTGCAGGCCCCCAGAGTAGCGGCGGTCGGGCATGAGCCGGCCGGTGAACTCGTCCACGATGATCACCCGACCGTCCTTGACGATGTAGTCCCGATCGCGTTTGAAGAAGACGCGCGCCCGGAGGGCGGTCTCAAGGTGGTGCAGGGCCAAGGTCGCCCGGGGGTCGAACATGTTCTCGAACTTCAAGATCTTTTCGGCCTTGGCGATCCCCTGGTCGGTGAGGGTGAGGCGGCGGTGTTCCTCGTCCACCTCGTAGTCCTCCCCCTCCCGGAAGAGCCTGGCGATCCTGGCGAACTCCTTGAACATGCGAGCTGTCTCTTTCGTGGGGCCGGAGATGATGAGGGGGGTTCTCGCCTCGTCGATTAAGATGTAGTCGATTTCGTCTACGATGGCGTAGTCCAAAGGACCTTGTACTTTCTGGTCCTCTGAGATCACCATGTGGTCCCTGAGGTAGTCGAAGCCGAACTGGGCGTTGGTGCCATAGGTGATGTCGGCCTGGTAGGCGGCCTTCCTCTCCTCGGGGTCCATCCCCTCCTGGATGAGGCCCACCTTGAGGCCCAAAAACTCGTAAACCGGCCCCATCCAGTGGCGGTCCCGCCGGGCCAGGTAGTCGTTCACCGTGACGATGTGGACCTTTCCTACCAGGGCGTTGAGGTAGGCGGGCATGGTGGCCACCAGGGTCTTCCCCTCGCCGGTCTTCATCTCGGCGATGCGGCGCTGGTGGAGGACGATCCCCCCCAAGACCTGGACGTCGTAGGGGTAGAGGCCGATGGTCCTTTTGGCAGCCTCCCTGACCACCGCGAACGCCTCGGGGAGGAGGTCGTCCAGGGTCTCCCCTTGGGAGAGGCGAGCCTTGAACTCATCGGTTTTGGCGCGCAGCTCCGCGTCGGAAAGGGCCCGGACCCGATCGGCCAGGGAGTTCACCTCCTCCAAGATCGGCAAGAGCCGCTTGAGCTTCTGCTCGTTGGTCTGGCCGAAGACGAAGTCCACGGCCTGCCTAAAGGACACCATGGCAAACGACTATACGACCCCGGCCCGGGGGCCGCAACGCCCCGTCGACCTATTCCCGCCCCGGGGAAAGGACTTGGAAGACCAGGGATCTGAGGCGCCCATAGTGGGTGCCGCGCCAGTAGAGCTTCCCGCAGCGCTGGCACATCACGTACTCCTCAAGCCAGGCCGCGGTACGTGGGGGGATACGTTCGATCACGTCCTCCTTCTTAACCTGGGCTAAACGGCCGCCACACTCAAGGCAGCGGCTGAAAGGGCGCACCAGCCCCAGAAGGTCGAAGCGGCGGATGACCTCCCTTGCCTGCTCCACCGGCCGGTCGGCCCGCACCCAGTAGCCGCGGGTGAGGGCGCCGTGTTTTAAGAGGTGACGATCCCGGGTGAGGAGGATCCGCCCTTCTCTCACCGAGGTCTCGACGAGCCAGCGATCCTCGGCGTCGGGGTAAAACTCCACATCGAAGCCCAGAAGCCGCAAGATGCGAGCGAGCTTCCTCAAATGAACGTCGGCCACGAAGGCGGGGTGCCTGAGCGGGCAAGGCCTGAGCCTGGTGAGGGGGGAGATGTCCAGGGACTCGAACATCGGGTACACCGCCACCCGGTCGCCGTCCCGTAGCCTGAAGGAGAAGGGCACCGACTCGCCGTTCACCAGGATCAGGTCCACCTCGACGTGCGGGACCCCTAGCGCCTCGATGGCGTCCTTCACCGCCGGGCTCCCCAGGAAGCGGTAGGTGAACTCCCGCCCCCGCCTTCCCGGCGGCAGGAAATCGTTGAGCTCGGCGTAGAATCGGAACGTGGCCTCGGACACGCCGCATCATTTTAACCCCTCTCTCCCTGTGGTAGAATGTCCTGATTCGTTGAAGTGATCGATTAGGAGGTGACAGGTGAGCGTTTACGCGGTGATCATGGCCGGGGGGAAGGGGGAGAGGCTTTGGCCGGCCTCCACCCCGGCCCGGCCCAAACCGTTTCTCCCGCTGGGGGAAGGAGGGGAGACTCTTATCCAGGCCACCTACGACCGGGTGCTGCCCCTGACCGGCCGGGAGCGCCTGTACGTGGTCGCCGACTCGGCGCTTGCCCCTCGGGTCAAGGCCGCCCTGGGCCTGGCGGATTCCCAGCTCTTGGTTGAACCCCAGGGCCGCAACACCGCCCCGGCCGTGGGCCTCGCCGCCCTTGCAGTCTCCCTCGTCGATCCCGAGGGGATCACGATCGTCCTTCCGGCGGACCACCTGATAGAGGACGAAGAGGGCTTCCGCAGCGCACTTGAGGCGGCCGCCCAAGCGGGAGGGGAGGGGCACCTCGTTACGCTGGGGATAAAGCCCACCTCCCCGGCCACCGGCTACGGCTACATCCAACGGGGGGAACTTCTGGGCTCCGCCCACGGGCACGATATATACAAGGTGAAAAGGTTTACGGAAAAGCCGGATGAGGAGACCGCGCGGCGCTTCCTCTCTGCGGGGGGCTACTACTGGAACTCGGGGATCTTCGTGTGGCAGGCCGCCCGGATCCTGGAGGAGATAGATCGTTTCCTGCCCAAGCTCTCCCAGGCCCTTAAGGGGCTGGCCGGGCTGTGGGGAAAGCCCGGCTGGGAGGACGCCTTGAGGAGGGCGTGGCAGGAGGTGGAGGCCATCTCCATCGACTACGGGGTGATGGAGCGAGCTGAGGATGTGGTGGTGATCCCGGTGGGCTTCGGCTGGCATGACCTTGGGGACTGGCAGGCGGTGTGGGAGGTGCTTCCCAAGGACGGGGCTGGCGTGGCCGCGCGGGGGGAGCACCTGGGGGTGGACACCGCTCGGGCCCTGATCTGGGTGCGCCCCGGGAAGACGGTGGCCACCTTGGGGGTGTCGGATGTGGCCATCGTGGACACCCAGGAGGCGCTCCTTGTGGCGGACATGAAAAGAACCCAAAAGGTGCGGGAGCTCGCCAGGCAGGCGCAGGCGGCCCCTCCAGAGTGGGATAAACTCCTTAAGCTGGATACCTCGGGGATGCTGGAGGTGGTAGCCGGCTTCCCGGATCAGTGTCGCCGGGGCCTGGAGTTGGGGGAGGAGGTAGACCTTCCACCGGGGCTTTCCGGTTTTTCCCGGGTGGTGTGTGTGGGGATGGGGGGCTCGGGGATCACCGGTGACCTCTTGGGGAGGCTCCTTTCCGTTCCCGTGGTCTCCTTCCGGGGCTACCGGGTGCCGGGCTACATCGGGGAGGAGACGCTCCTCGTCGGGGTGAGCTACTCGGGGAACACCGAGGAGACGCTTTCGGCCTTCCAGGAGGGGCTTTCCCGCACCCGGCGGGCCCTGGCCATCTCCTCGGGGGGGAAGCTAAGGGAGCTTTGTGCCAAGCGGAGGATCCCCTGGATCGGGATCCCGAGTGGCTATCAACCCCGGGCGGCGCTGGGGTACCTCCTTTTCACCCTGCTTTCCGTGCTGCGCCGGCTTGGCGCCGCCCACCTGGACCTGAAAGAGGCCCTGGAGGTGCTTGCCGGGCAGGCCAAGGCCCTGGGGCCGGGGAGCCCCGGGAACCGGGCCCAGGCCATCGCCCAGGCCCTGGCCGGGGGGGTGCCCTTGATCTACGGGACCAATGGGAACACCGGCCCGGTGGCCTTCCGCTGGAAGACCCAGATAAACGAGAACGCAAAGCAGCCTGCGTTCTGGGCCGAGCTTCCGGAGCTATGCCACAACGAGATCGTGGGCTGGGAGCTGGCCGAGCGGGTCCTGCCAGGAGGGCGGGTGGTGTTCCTCAGGAGCGGAAACGACCACCCCAGGGTCCAGGCCCGGATCGAAATCCTCAAGGAGGTGCTCCTAAGGCGGGGGCTTCCCTACCTGGAGGTGGAGGGGGAAGGGGAGGGCGAGGCTGCCCAGCTTTTCTCTCTCCTTTACCTTGGGGACTGGGTGAGCGTGTACCTGGCCCTCCTGAACGGGGTGGATCCAACGCCGGTGCGCCCCATCCAGGAGCTCAAAGAACGCCTGGCACAGCTTTGAGGAAATGAGGGAGGAGACGGCTGGCTGGTGGGAGCAAGGGCGACACGATCTTGGTGCAGCCCGGGCCATGTTCAAAGAGGGGATCTACTACGCCGCCGCCTTCCTCTCCCACCAGGCGGCGGAGAAGGCCCTCAAGGCCTTGCTGATCGAAAGGAGGCGGGAGCTGCCCCCCAAGACCCATAACCTTCTTGTCCTGGGGCGTCTTGCCGAGGCCCCGGAGGAGATCATGAGCGCCCTGCGCCTCCTGAACCCAGAGTACGTGGCCTCCCGCTATCCCGATGCCGCCAACGGGATCCCCGCCGAAAACTACGATGCCGAAAAGACGGAGAGGATCATCGCCGCGGCGGAAGAGGTCCACAGATGGGTCACCTCGGCGTTCGGGAGAAGAAGCTGAAGGCCTTCCTGGCCCGGGTGAACGAGCGTTTCCCCCTGGAAAGGGCGATCCTGTTCGGCTCCCGGGCCCGTGGGGATGAGCTTAAGGACTCGGATTATGACCTGATCCTGGTTTCCCCGGCCTTCTTTGGCCTTGGTTTCTCCCAGCGCGTCGGGGAGGTTCTTAAGCTTTGGGACCTGGAGGTGGGCGTTGAGCCCCTGTGTTACACCCCGGAGGAGTTTGAGGAAAGGAGCCGGAAGATCACGATCGTGGCCGAATCCCTGAGGGAGGGGCGACAGGTTTGGCCGGACTAGCCGTGGAACGGTTCGATGTGGTGGTGGTGGGCGGGGGGCCGGCGGGGACCTTGGCGGCGGCTGCCGCGGCCGAGGCCGGGGCAAAGGTGTTGCTTCTTGAGCGGACTACCAAGGCGCCGCCCCGTTGCACCGGCCTGGTCAGTCCCCAAGCTGTGGAGCTCCTTTCCATCCCCCCGTCCCTGATCCGGGAGAAGATCCGTGCCGCCCGGGTTCACTCCCCCGGCGGCCAAATACTCGAGCTTTCCTCACGCAAAACCAAGGGCTACGTCATCGACAGGGCTGGGCTGGATCACCTGCTCCTTGCCCGGGCCGGGGAGGCCGGGGTGGAGGTGCGGGTCGGGGTGGCCGCCACCGGTTACGCCGAGGGGCTGGTTTACACCACCTGCGGGAAGGTGGGCTGTGAGGTCCTGATCGGGGCGGATGGGCCGGTGAGCTCGGTGGCCCGTTGGGCGGGTCTTTCCCGGCCCAGGGAGCTTTTGGTGGGGCTTCAGGCCGTCGTGCGCGCCAAAGCCCCCGGGGAAAAGGTGGAGGTGTTCCTGGGAAGACAGGTAGCCCCGGGGTTCTTCGCCTGGGCGGTCCCGGCCGGGGAGGGGGAGGTGCGGGTGGGGCTGGCCACCCAGCACGGGAAGGTCGCAGGTGAGCTCTTGGAACGGCTTTTGGCCACCCGGTTCCCGAAGGCCGAGGTGGTGGCAAAGGTCGCGGGGCTCATCCCCATCGGACCCCCGCCCCGCACCACAGAGGGACGGGTGCTCCTCGTGGGGGACGCCGCCGGGCAGGTGAAGCCCACCTCGGGGGGAGGGCTGTACTTCGGGGCTGTATGCGCCCAGCTAGCAGGCCGGCTCGCCGCCCAAGGCCCTTCAGCCCTTAAAGGGTATGAGGAAAGCTGGCGGGATGCGATCGGCGAGGAGCTCTACTTCGGCCTGCGCGCCCGCCACGTCCTCAAGCACCTCTCCGATGAGGAGATAGACAGGGCCTTCTCCGCCCTGAACGACGGAAAGCTCCTAGGATTCATCGCCGAGCAGGCCGACATCGACCGCCCCTCGGCCTTGGTGCAAAAGGTCTTAGGTAAACCCGCCCTTTGGGGGAAGCTCCTTCCGGTGGTGGATGCCCTGGGGGGCTGGGGGCGGGTGAGGAGGCTCCTTTCCGGCTTGCCCCAGGACAAGGCCACATCCTAAACTTCCCTTATGGCCAAGAAGAAAAAGCCCAAACGCCAAATCACCTCCAGGCGCCTTAAGTGGGGGCGACTGGTGGCCCTGAGCTTCTTCGTCTTCTCCATGCCCCTTTTCTTCCTCCCGGGGAACACAGAGTACGGCTACACAAAGTCGGTTTACACCCTAACTTTCGTCTCCCTACTCCTCATCCTGTGGGGGATCGAGGGGCTTTTCGAACGGAGGTGGGAGGTGGAGGTCACGCCTCTTTGGCCCCTGCTCCCCGGGCTGCTTTTGGCATCGCTTGTTTCCCTGGCCGGGGGGACGCCGGCCTGTGTGGTGCTCCAGTCGGCCGCCCTCCTTTTGTACTTCGGCTTCCTTTATCTCCTCATCGCAAACACCTCCCAGGAGGATTACCAAGTAACCATGCTCCTTGGGGCCCTCCTTGCCTCAGGTTTTTTGGCCGGTCTTTACGGGCTTTTACAGTACCTGGGGGTGATGCGGGGGGGGCCGGGGACGGGCCTTGATGCCCTCATCTCCACCATGGGGAACCGGAATTATTTGGGGGGGTTTCTCTCCTACCTCCTCTTCCCTGCGGGGATCCTGCTTTTCAGGCTCAGGCGGCCCTGGGCCAGGGCTTTGGCCTTGGTGGGGCTTGGGTTCGTTTTGGCCATGGCCCTGTTTGTGCAGCAGACCGGGGTCAGGGTGGGGCTTATCTGTGGGGCGGGGTTTGTGGCCCTGGGGCTGGGGCTTTGGCCCGTACGGGGGTGGAAGGGGTGGCCTTGGTGGGCGGGGGGCGTGGGGGTGGGCTTTTTCGCCCTAGGGGGGGTGCTGGGACTTGAGGGGCTGGGGCTGGCCCTGGTGTACCTTTTCGCCCTAGGGGGGGCGGCCTTCGGGGTGGGACGGCTGGTCCGCAGGCTCCGCTGGGCATGGGTCCCAGTCCTGGCCGTAGCCCTCTTGGGGCTTTTCCTCGTCATCCCCCCCACCACGCCCATCCCGGGGATGCAAAGGCTTTGGGAGGAGAACGCGGGCCGGGTGCGCGCCTGGGATTGGTGGGTGGGGTATGAGATGTGGCGGGACCATCCCCTCACCGGGGTGGGCCTTGGGGGCTACAAGATAAGCTTCGTCCCCTACAAGGCCGATTTCCTGGCCACCCCGCGGGGGGCGGGCTACAACTTCCCCATCGCCCGGGCGGCTCAAGCCCACAACGAGTACGTCCAGCTGGCCGCAGAGACCGGGGCGGTGGGGTTCTTGGTGCTCCTCTGCGGGATAGGGCTTGTGGCCTACTGGGGCCTTCGGCGCCTGGCGGCCCAAGGGGCTCCGGAGAGGCGCCTTGAGCTCCTCCTCCTGGGGGCAGGGCTTGTCGCCACCTTCGTCCACGCTGCGGTGAGTTTTCCCTGGCACCTCCCTGCCTCGAGCCTCGCCTTCATCACTGCCCTGGGGATCGCCTTCTCCCCCCGTTACGCCCCGGCGGGAAGCTTTTCTATTCGTCTTAAGGGGAAGGCCCTCAAGGCAACGGTAGCGGGCCTGGCAATAGGAGGGGTTTTGGTCTCGGTGATAGCGGTGCGGGATCTTGTGGCGGATCGGTACCTGTTCGCCGGCCAGAACTCCCTTTACCTGGGGAACGTCCCCCGGGCGAAGGCGCAGCTTTCCCGGGCGGTGGCCCTGGACTTCTGCCCCCGGCTTTCCCTGTACTGGCTGGGCTTGGCCAAGCTTCAGGCCGGGGACCTTTCCGGGGCGCAGGCCACCTTCCGTGCCGCCTTCAAGCGCTACAAGCCCGAGCCTTTGTACCTCAATTTGGCCTCGGTGGACGTGGAGCTAGGGGACTTCCCCGAGGCCCGGGCCCTGCTCAGTGAGCTCCTTTCCACCCGTCCCAATCGGGAAACCGAGCTTGGGGCCCGCTACCTTTTGGCGGTGCTGGAGCTCAAGGAAAAGAGGGACTATGTGGCGGCCGAGGCCAGGCTCAAGGAGATCCTAAACATCAACCCCCGTTTTGAGCGGGCCCTGATCCTCCTTGGGGACATCGCCAAGGGCACCTACCGTTATGAGGAGGCCAGGGGCTACTACGAGCGGGCCCTGGGGGTGATCGACCGGGAGATCGCCCGCCTGGAAGAGAGGCTTCAACGGGAGCTCTCCGCCGAGGAGTACGGTGCCATCCGGGGGGATCTTACACGCCTCAGGCGGGAGAGGGAGGCCGTGGAGCGGTCATTGGCCGAGCTCCCCTGAAGGGCTTTTCGGCATCCTCGCGGAAGTGGACCCCGCGGCTTTTTCGGTTGTGCCAGGCGGCTTCGGCCACGATGAGAGCAGCTTGGACGCCGTTTCTCAGGCCCAGGAGCGCGTCGTCCAGCCTGGCCCGGCGGTAGAAGTCTACGATATCCTCCCACAGGTGCCGCAGGTCCCGGATGGCCCGGGAGAGGCGGTGGGCGTCGCGGGACAGGCCCACGTAGTACCACATCGTATATTGAATGGAGCGCCAGTCGCGGTGGATGAGGGCGGGGTCGGCCGGAGCGCCGTCGGGCGCCGGCTCCCAGGGCGGGACCTCTCGCTCCGGGATGGGCTTAGGGGACTCCTGAGCGATGGCACGGCCGGCCCGGTCCCCGAACACGAGCCCCTCCAAGAGGGAGACGCTTGCCAGGCGATTCGCCCCATGAAGGCCCGTGCAGGCCACCTCCCCGACGGCGTACAGGTTCCGGATGGTGGTGCGTCCCCACTCGTCGGTCCAGATCCCACCGCAGAAGTAGTGCGCTGCCGGGACCACCGGGATCGGCTGGGAGGGCACATCGATTCCCAGCTTCCGACAGTGGGACCAGATGGTGGGGAACCTCTCCGGGAAATTCTTCACCTCCGAGACGTCAAGGAGCACGTGGGGGTAGCCGTGCAGGGTCATCTCCTGGTGGATGGCCCTGGCCACGACGTCCCTGGGGGCAAGGTCCCTCCAATCCGGGGCATACTCGCCCATGAACCGGCGACCGTCTGGAGTAAGGAGCTTTCCCCCTTCACCCCGGACTGCCTCTGAAATCAGAAAATTTTCTCCCTCGGGAATGGCGAGCGTGGTGGGGTGGAACTGTACGTACTCGGCGTTGATCACCCGGGCTCCGGCCCGGTGGGCCATGGCCAGGCCGTCCCCCCGCGCGCCGGGGGGATTGGTGGTGTAGCGGTAGATCCTCCCCAAGCCCCCGGTGGCCAGCACCGTCGCCCCGGCGATGTATCTGTGTACCTCTCCGCTCCTTTGGTCCAACACATAGGCCCCGTGGCAGGTGATGGGCTCGTACACGGTGAGGGGGTCCCGAGCATGGTGGGGAAAGGTGATGAGGTCCACCGCGGTGGCTCGGGTGACGAGCTCCACGTTTGGAAACCGCTTGAGGAGGGCGTGGAGGGCTTGGGCGATGGCAGCGCCGGTCTGATCGCCTACGTAGAGGATCCGGGCCCGTGAGTGGCCCCCCTCGCGGGTGAAGTCGAGTTTCCCGTCGGCCGTACGTTCGAAGGGGACCTTGGCCTCCTGAACGAGCAGCTTCTGCACGAGTTCCGGCCCTTCGCTTGCCACGATTTCCGCCGTCTTTTTTAGGGACAGGCCGGCTCCTGCCCGCAAGACGTCCTCCACGAGCAGGTCAGGGGAGTCGTCCGGCCCAACAGTGGCGATCCCTCCCTGGGCATGACGGGTGGACCCTTCCAGAGGGTCGGCCTCTCGGGTGATGACCACGATCCGGCGGGCCTTGTCTCGGGCCAGGCGCAGAGCAGCGGAAGCCCCGGCGATCCCGGTCCCGATCACGAGGACGTCTGCTTCAACCACCTTCATCCCACCGCCTCCAGCATCCTCTCCAGGGCCGCGCGGGCCGGGTCGGCGATCTCCCCAGGCACCTCCACCCGCCCGGGTTCCTTTCCTTTAAGGAGGCCCGAGAGAACGCGGGCTAGGTCGGAAAGGCGGGTCAGGGACATGTAGGAGCAGTAGGGTGGGGGGTCCGCCAGGGAGAATACCGTTTTGTCGGGGTTTTCCTTAGCGAGCCGTGCCACCAGCCGGTGCTCTGTCCCCACCGCCCACACGGTCCCGGGGGTTGACTCGGTCACCTTCCGGATGATGTACGATGTGGAGCCCACCTCGTCGGCGAGCTTTGCCACCTCGGGGCGGCACTCGGGGTGGACGATCACCCTCACCCTTGGGTGCTTCCGCCGTACTCGCTCTACGTCCTCCGGGAGGAAGCGTACGTGCACGTTGCACGCCCCCCGCCACAGGATCAGGCGTTTTTCTTTGAACGGCGCGAGATCCTGGGGAGGGTGATGTGGGTCCCAAAGCGCGATCTCCTCCTCGGGGATCCCCAAGAGGCGGGCAGTGTTCCGCCCCAGGTACTGGTCCGGGATGAAGAACACCCTGGGGCTCCTCTTTATGGCCCAGGAGAGGACCTCTTTTGCACTTGAAGAGGTGCAGCAGGCCCCGCCATGTCCCCCGACGAACGCCTTCACTTCGGCGGTGGTGTTCACGTATGCCACCGGGAGGAGCTCCCGCTCAACGTCCATGACGGCCGAAAGTCGGTCCCAGGCGTCAAGAAGCTGCACCCGGTCCACGGAGTGGGCGAGGAAGCAGCCGGCGTCCTCGCGGGGGATGAGAACCCGCTGGCCAGGGCGGGCGAGGATCGCGGCCGTCTCGGCCATGAAGTGAACCCCGCAGAACACGATGTATTGGGCAGCCGCCTGGGCAGCTCGGCGCGCCAGCTCCAGGGAGTCGCCGCGGAAGTCGGCCACCTCCGCTATCTCGTCCCGCTGGTAATGGTGGGCCAGGACCAGAAGCTTGCGGCCAAGCCTCTCCTTGGCTTCTAGGACCCGATCCCTTTCCCCTCCTGCCGAAGTCATCCCGCCCGATCTTACGCTCGTAGCGAGCGGTTCTCTAGAGGATTTCCAAGGAGAAGTCGAGGGCTTGGGCGGAGTGGGTTAGGGCTCCAATTGAGATGTAATCGACTCCGCAGGCGGCGATCTCGGCCACGTTCTCCAGGGTCACGCCGCCCGAGGCCTCAAGCTCGACCTTTCCCCTCGCGCGGGCCACCGCCTCGCGGAGGGTAGGGATGTCCATGTTATCAAGGAGTATCCTGTCCACTCCCAGGGAGAGGGCCTCCTCGAGCTCGGCGAGGGTCCTCACCTCCACCTCTATTGGGACCGAGACCCCTGAGGCCTGTACCCGGCGCACCGCCTCCGCAAGGGACCCGCAGGCGGCGATGTGGTTGTCCTTGATCAGGACCATGTCATATAGGCCCATGCGGTGGTTCCTTCCGCCCCCGCAGCGGACCGCGTACTTCTCAAGAGCCCTCCATCCTGGGGTGGTCTTGCGGGTGTCCAGGATCACCGCCCGGTATGGGGCGACGAGGTCCACGAACCTGGCGGTCAAGGTGGCGATCCCCGAGAGGTGGGTGAGGAAGTTAAGGGCTGTCCTCTCGGCGGTGAGGATCCCCCGCAGGGGGCCGGAGACCTCGGCCACCACGGCGCCCGGGGCGACCGGCTCCCCGTCGGTTGTCAAGGACTTAACTTGGATGGTCTTATCCACTTTGCGGAAGACCTCAGCCACGATCGGAAGGCCGCATACGATCCCGTGCGCGTTGGCGATGATTTCGCCTTTGCCTTCCCTCCCTTCGGGGACCGTTGTGAGGGTGGTTACGTCCCCTTCGCCCACGTCCTCGGCCAGGGCGAGCTCGATCAGGGGACTGGCGGCCTCCAGAAGCCCTTTCAGCTCCATCTCAGGCCAGTTTAGCCCGCAGCCGGGCGGAAAGGTAATCCAGCGCCCACACCAGCACCACGATCAGGATCATCACCGTCCCGGCCTCCTGCCAGGCCAGGTTTTTGAGGTAAAAGTAAAGCCTTTGGCCGATCCCCCCACCCCCCACCACCCCCACCACCGTGGCCATACGGATGTTGATGTCCCACCGGTAAATGGTGAAGGAGATGTAGGGGTTTATGATCTGTGGGACCACCGCGTATCTCAGAACTTGCAGGCGGTTGGCCCCGGTGGCGGTGATGGCCTCCACCAACCCCGGATCGATGGACTCAAGCCTCTCTGCGTAGAGCTTGGTGAGGTCGGCTATGGAGTGCACCCACAGGGCGAGGACCCCGGCGAACGGGGCCCGGCGGGCGGTGACCCAAACCAGGAAGAGGATGGCCCAGATCACCGGCTCGATGGACCGCACGATGCTCATGGTCACCCGGATGGCCGTGTAGAGGGGCCGGCCGATGGGCCCCCGCATCAGGTTCCTTGCCGCAAGGAAGGAAAGGGGGACGGAGACCACCACCGCAAACCCGGTGGCTATCACCGCCATGAACACCGTCACCACCAGGTCCCGCACGCTGGGGACCAGGATGGAGGTGTTGGGGGAGAGCAGGGCCTTCCAGAACTTCACCGTGCGGCCGGCCTGGGTGAAAAGCCGGGTGAGGCTCTCCCTCTCCATGGTGACGCTCGCCGAGGCGGCCAGGGCCGCGGCCATAAACAGGGCCACAAACAGCCCGGCGCTGGTCCTCCACCAGGGGGCACCTCCGTATTGAGGCAGAACTACTTGTCAATAAGGAGGCCACAATACTCTCGCCCACGACCCAACAGTATAGCCGTCGCACCAGCCTTTGACATATGCTTTACGATCAACAGGATTATCAATATTCACAAGCCCAGTGATCAGGCCTTTCTCACCGTACAGGAATCTTTTCTCGTTGATTGTGAGCCCCGTCCGGGGATAATCCGCGTTCCAACAAGGGGCTCCGCCATAGCTTAAAACGCGTGGTCGCCCAACAATCCTAGGCAAAGCTGCGCTTATGAAAGCAATATCGAATGCCTCTCGGTAATATTTATTGCTTGCCCAATCATAATCCCACCAACAGTCATTAGCGATCGCCCCTACACCTAATACAAGCAGAAACAACACACCAAACACCTTTCTCATCTTCATCCCCCCTTTTTACTGTACGAAAACCGTCGTTAAATGTCAACCTTGCGACGAATTGCCTCAGAGAAAGTGTTAACGAAAGGGCCATCGATTCCTTGCAATTTATGTTACCAAACATCAAAGGAGGAACCGATGTCCCGGACGAGTATAAGAGAACTAGTGGAAAGCTGGCGACCCAGGTACCTTGAGGCAAGCCGCAAGGAGAAGGGCCAGACCCTGGATGAGTTCGTGGCCTTAACAAGCTACCAGCGTAAGTCGGCAATCCGCCTCCTTCGCCACGGCTACCGCCCCAAGCACCTTGATCAGCGGGGACAACCACGGCTTTACACCCCCGATGTAAAGGCCGCCCTGCTTCCCGTTTGGGAAGCCTGCGGGTGCATCTGCTCCAAGTGTCTGGCCCCCTTTCTTCCTGAGATCGTGGCCGTGCCCAACCGGGGAGGGGGGCTCTCTATCCGGCCGGAGACGGAGAAGCTCCTTCTTCAGCTGAGTCCGGCCACCATCGACCGCATGCTCAAGACCCATCGCCCCAAGCCCCTACGTGGCCGCAGCACCACCAAGCCTGGCACCCTTTTCAAGCATCAGATCCCCGTGCGTACCTTCGCCCACTGGAACGATGCCCGGCCGGGTTTCCTGGAGGTGGACCTTGTGGCCCACTTTTCGGGGATCATGTCACCATGAGTAACCGTAATTACGAGGCAACAGCTAAGCCCCGGTAACCGTCACTTCTGAGGCCTCACGAAACGCCCCGAAAAGCGCCACTAGCAGGATCCTGCGCACACTACCACCTCCTTGACTTTTACTGCCGAGCCATTATACCGCCCTGGGGGCAGCCAGGGCCCGCAGGCGAAACGGCCCGGCCTAGCTGGGGCGGCTTCCGGGCTTGCTCCAGGGCACCCCCTCCCGGCACAGGGGGCATTCCCCCGGGGGGAAAGCCTCGAGCTCGAGCCGGACAAGCGAAACGAGGGGGAGGGGGAATTCATCGCCTTTTCTCCGGTCCACAAGGCATGCCACTCCCACCGCGGTCCCCCCCAAGGCGGCCACCAGCCCCGCCACTTCCAGGGAGGAACGGCCGGTGGTCACCACGTCCTCGGCGATCAATACCCGCTCCCCGGGGGAGAGGGAGAAACCCCGCCGGAGGGCGAGCTTCCCCTCCTCCCGCTCGGCGAACATCCCCCGCACCCCCAAGGCCCGGCCGAGCTCGTACGCCACGATGATCCCCCCCAGGGCGGGGCCGATCACCACGTCAAAGGGCTCGAGGCGAGCCGCCTTGGAAGCCAGGGCCGCACAGGCCCGGGCCGCAAGCCCGGGATGCTGCAAAAGCCGGGCACACTGCACATAATGCGGGGAGTGCAGCCCCGATGAAAGCAGGAAATGCCCCTCCAGCAGAGCCCCGGTCTTCCGCAGAAGCTCGAGGAACTCCCCCTCAGTGAGCACAGCCACGCACCCCCTCCAAGTCCTCCATTCCCCTCCCTGCCAGCCAATCGGCCAGGCCCCGAACGATTTTTGGTATGCACAGGGGATCGATGAAATTCCCCGTGCCCACTTGCACGGCATGGGCCCCGGCCATGATGAACTCCAGGGCGTCCTGCCAGCTTGTGATCCCCCCACACCCGATCACGGGGAGCTTGAGCTTTTGCACAAGCTCATACACCACCCGCAGGGCGATGGGCTTTATGGCCGGGCCGGAGAGCCCCCCGATGCGGCCCGCAAAGGCCGGCCTCCCTTTTTCGATATCGATCGCCAGGGCCCGGAAGGTGTTGCTGGCTGTTACGGCATCCGCCCCCGCCCTTTCGGCCGCCTGAGCCGCCTCAAGCACGTCCCCCTCCGGCGGAAGCTTCACCCACAGGGGCTTTTCGCATACCCTGCGGCACAACCCTACGATCCTGGCCACCTCCTCGGGGACCCCCCCTCGGATCTTCCCCCCGGGCACGTTGGGGCAGGAGAGGTTGAGCTCGATGGCGTCAACATCTGAGCGGGAGAGCCGCTCGGCTAGCTCCCTATACTCCTCCGGGGTCTCACCCCAGATGTTGGCGATCACCGCCGTCCCCAGGCCCCGCATCCGGGGGAGCTCCTCCTGGAGGAAGGCCTCCACCCCGGGGTTCTCAAGGCCGATGGAGTTGAGGAGCCCGCAGGGGGTCTCCCACAGCCGGGGAGGGGGGTTCCCCGGGCGGGGCTTTAGGGTCAGCCCCTTGGTGCAGATCCCCCCAAGGAGCCCCACATCGTAAAGCCGGGCGTATTCTGTCCCGAACCCGAAGGTTCCGGCCGCGGCGATCACCGGGTTCTTGAGCCTCAGCCCCCCTACTTCCACCGAAAGGTCAACCATCCCAGCAAGGCTCCTCGGCCAAGAACACCGGGCCATCCTTGCACACCCGCCTGGGGCCTCCCTTGGTGGGCACCGTGCAGCCAAGACACGCCCCCAGCCCACAGGCCATCCGCTCCTCCAGGGAAACGTAAAGGGGCACCCCCGCCTCCCTGCACTTTTTGGCGACCTCCTTGAGCATCCCCAAGGGGCCGCAGGCAAAGCAGGCATCGTACCCTTCCGGGGAAAACAGGTCGCTCACAAGGCCCCTTTCTCCCCCCTCCCCGGTCTCACTTGTCACATACACCTTCTCCGCCACCTTTCGGAACTCCTCCACCAGGTAGGGCTTCCCGGGGAAGCCCAGGTAAACGTCTGCCTCAGGGACGGACTTGGCGGAAAGAAGAAGCGGGGCGATCCCCAGGCCGCCTCCCACCAGCGCCACCCGCCCCTCCACCCCCTTCCAGCCGTTTCCAAGCGGCCCAAGGGCGGCGAGTTCATCCCCGGGTGAAAGCCGAGAGAGCAGACGGGTTCCCCTCCCGCGCACCTTGTAAAGGAACGAGACCCCTGAGGGATCAAGGTCGAAGACGGAAAGGGGACGGGAAAGAGGGGGATCGAGCTCCCAGGCCCGGAGCATGTAGAACTGCCCCGGCCGGGCGGAATGGTCACCCTCCACCCGGAGGAGGAAGATCCCGGGGGCGACCTCCCTGTTTTCAAGTACCTTCGCCCTGCGGAAGGTCACCTTATCCATCGGCAGACTTCCTCCCGCATGGCCAGGGCAGCGGCCCGGGCGTACTCCGAAAAGCGCCGGGCCGCATCCTGCTTTCCCCTGTGGGCGCCGATGATGGCCCGGGCCGCCGCCACCACCGCCCCGTTCCCGTCCCTAAAGGCCGCGGCCACGTCCCGCCCGGTTGCCCCTTGGGCCCCGTAGCCGGGCACGAGGAGGAAGATCGACGGGAACCCTTTTCTGATCTCGGCCAGGGCTTCGCGAGATGTCCCCCCTACCACCCCTCCTATCAGGCTGTAGCCACACCCCCCGACGAAGGGTTCCCCCCATAAGGCCACCGCCTCGGCCACGTGGAGGTAGAGGGGGTGACGCGTGACGGGTGACGCGTGAGGGGTAGAACAAAAGAGGTCTTGGAATTCGGGGGCGCTTGGGTTGGAGGTGCGGATGAGGATGAACAGGCCCTTTCCCCCCCGTTTGAGGTAGGGGAGGAAAGGGGAGATAGAGTCGAACCCAAGGTAGGGGTTCAGGGTGAGGAAATCGGCCTCGAAATCCCCTTCGAAGTGGGCCCGGGCGTACATCTGCGCGGTGGAGGCGATGTCCCCTCGCTTCACGTCCCCGATGGCGATCGCCCCCCGGGCCCGGATGTAGCGGAGGGTGTCCCGATAGGCCGCCAGGCCCTCCACCCCTAGCGCCTCGTAGTGGGCGATTTGGAGCTTGTAGCAGGCCACGATATCCAGTGTGGCATCCACGATCTCCCTGTTGAAGGCGAGGAAGGCATGGGCCAGTGACCTTCCCCGGAGGAGCCCTGGGGGGAGGAGCTCCGGGGAGGGGTCAAGCCCCACACACACCGGCCCTCGCCGCTTTACCGCCTCATATAACCTGTCGATGATCATCGAAATCCCTCCCCTTTACCTTCCCGGCAAGATAGATGACCTCCCCTTTGTGGACCGTGGCCCACACCCTCCCCCGGAGTTCGGCTCCCAGGAGGGGGGTATTGCTGCTTTTGGAGAGGAAGAAATCCTCGTCCGCCGTGAAGGGCTCGTCTTCTACGAGCACAATGTCCCCGTCAAGCCCTTCTTTTATCAAGCCCTTGTTGAGCCCGAGGATCCGGGCGGGCTCCAGGGAAAGGCCACGGGAAAGTCTCGAGAGGGGGATGAGCCCGGGTTTGACCAGCCGGGTGAAGAGGATCGGGAAGGCGAGCTCGATCCCGGAGATCCCGGGGGCCCCTCGGGCCTTGTCCTCGGGGGTGTGGGGAGCATGGTCGGTGGCGATGACGTCGACGATCCCTTCCCTCAGGCCCTGGACCAGGGCCTTTTGGGCCCTCCGGTCCGGGAGGGGGGGATTCACGGTATAGCATGCCTCTTCTTTGGACAGGGTCAGGTGATGGGGGGTGACCTCGCAGGTTATCGGAAGCCCCTGGCCCTTGGCCAGGGCCACCAGCTCCAGGCCCCCAGGGGTGCTCAGATGGGCCAGGTGTAGCCGGCAGCCGGTCCTCCGGCAAAGCCACAGGTCCCGGGCCACCATGAGCTCCTGGGAAAGCTCGGGATCGGAGACCCCGGAGAACTCGGGATGGGGATAGACCACCCGCCCCAGGGCCGCCGCCTTCCGACAGGCCGCAAGCATCAGCTCGTGATCGTCCACCCCATGCCCGTCGTCGGAGAAGGCCCAAACGTAAGGGGCCAGCCCCTCCATGTCCGCAAGCTCCTCCCCTTTCAGGCCCCGGGTGATGGCCCCCACCGGGTACACCTCCACCAGCCCCTGACGCCGGGCCTCCTCCAGGATATAACGGGCCACCTCCGGGGAGTCACAGGCCGGATCGGTGTTCGGCATCAGGGACACGCAGGTGAACCCGCCGTGGGCCGCCGCCCGCGCCCCGGAAAGCAGGTCTTCCTTCTCCGGAAACCCGGGGTCACGGAAATGGGCGTGCAGGTCGACGAAGGCCGGCAGCGCCATCCGCCCCTCCCCGAGGAGGACCGGGACACCAGGCGGGACGGAAAGCCCCGCCCCCACCGCCTGAATCGTACTCTCCCCAATCAAAATATCGCCGACCAGTTCCCGGTCGGCGTCCACAATCCGTACATCCTTTACAAGTAGCCTGCTCACACTCTCACATGCTCACCACAGAAGTAGCACCTATATTCCTTCTTTTCCCTGTCCACCAGGGTGAACACCGGGGGGGAGTAGCCCTCCGTGGTGGTGATGCAGCGGGGGTTCTTGCAGCGGATCAGGCCCACCACGCGCTGCGGAAGGCCAGGACTTAATTTGCGGATAACCTCTCCACCTTCAATATAGTTTACGGTAATACCCGGATCAAGAAGCCCCAGCATTGCAAGGTCCAGGTCCAGTGCCCCGGAGACCTTGATCATGTCCTTGCGTCCCATCTTGCTTGAGGGGACGTTCATCAAGAGGGCCGTCGGGTCCCCCCGGGAGGCGAGCCCCAGCTTCTGAAAGATGAAAAGGCCCTTCCCCGCTTGGATGTGGTCAAGCACGATCCCGAGCTCAATCCGATCCACCCTAAGCACTCACGCCACCCCCAGAAGCCGGGCGATCAGGGCCATGCGCGCCCACATCCCCAGCCGCGCCTGCTCGAAGTAGATGGCCCGCCGGTCCTCATCCACCTCGTAGGCGATCTCGGTGACCCGGGGCAAGGGGTGCATGACGATCAGGTCTTCCTTCGCGAGCGACAGCTTCTCCCGGGTGAGGACATAGGAGTCACGCAACCTGAGGTAATCCTCCTCGTTGAAGAACCGCTCCTTCTGGATCCGCGTCATATAGAGCACGTCGGCCTCTGCGAGGCCGTCCTCCATGCGGGTGGTCTCCGCAAGCTCGATCCCCTCTCCCAAAGCCCGCACCTCGTCCTTTACCCTCTCCGGCAGGCGGAGCTCCTCCGGGGAGATCAGGATGAAGCGCATCCCCTCGTGCCGGGCCAGGGCCTTGATGAGGGAATGCACGGTCCGGCCGTAACGGAGGTCGCCGCAGAAGGCCACCGTAAGGCCGTCCAAGCGGCCTTTGTAGGTCTTGATGGTGAAAAGGTCGGTCAGGGTCTGGGTGGGATGCTCCCGGGCCCCGTCCCCCCCGTTTATGAGCGGGACCGGGGAGAATAGGGCGGCGAGCCTGGCCGCCCCCTCCTTGGGGTGGCGGATCACGATCAGGTCGCTGTAGCTGGCCACGGTGCGGATGGTGTCGGCCAACGACTCCCCCTTGGCCACCGAGCTCGTTGCGGGGTCGGCCACCGTGAGCACCCGTCCCCCCAGGCGCAGCATGGCCGCCTCAAAGGAAAGGCGGGTGCGGGTGCTGGGCTCGTAGAACAGGGTGGCCATGAGCCGGCCGGTGCAGCAGGAGGAGAACTTCTCAGGCTTCCCCTTTATCCTCTCGGCAAGGGAGAAAAGGGAGTCGTACTCGGCGGGGGAAAGGTCCAAGGAGTCAATAAAATGCCGACCCTCCAAGGTCGGCGTCCGCATCCCTTCCCCGATCATGCCGCGGCATTTTACCACGCTTCGGGGAAAGGGCAAGCTTGGCTCACCGCAGGCGGGAGATCGCTGCGGCCAGCTCCCGCACCCGGGCCGGGTCCACCGGGGCCTGGGGCACCCCTCCCCGTTTGAGGGAGGTGCCCACGACGAACCCGTCGGCGATGCGGAAGTCGGCCACGTTCTCGGGTCTTATCCCGCTTCCCACCAGCACCGGAAGGTCGGTTCCCTTCTTCGCCAGAGCCAAATCCGCCGGGGAGGCGGGCTCGCCCGTGCCCCCACCGGTGACCACCAGGGCGTCGGGCCGGTTCCGGGCCAGGTCCCGGACCGCTTGGGGAAGGGGGAGGGGATGCCAGGCGTGTTTCACGTTCACGTCGGCGAGGATCACCACTTCCGCCCCCAGGGCCTTCCGCAGGGAAAGCAACCGATGGGCCTCCCCCTCGATGACCCCTTGGTCGGTGAACGCCACCCCGGAAAACACGTTCACCCGGATGAAGTGCGCCCCCGCCGCGGCGGCGATGGCCAGGGCCGCCTCGCCGTCCGAGCGGAGCACGTTCACGCCGACCGGGATGCGGGAGGCACGCACCAGCTCCCGCACCACCACCGCCATGGCCGCCACCGTGGCCTTGGACGCCCGCTTGGGGAAGGGCATGTCCCCGAAGTTCTCCACCAGGGCCGCATCAGCACCCCCCTCCTCCAGGGCGGCCAGGTCCGAAAGGGCCCGCCTTAGCACCCCTTCGATCCCCTCCCCGGAGGAGAGGGGACTTCCGGGAAGGGGCAGAAGATGAACCATCCCGATCAGGGGCTTTTTGAACCCCAGAAGCCCCTTCACCCTTTCCCCCCTCGGAAAAGCGCGGCCTCCAAAACCTCCATGCTCCCCTGAACGTCGTCCTTATCGAAATCGAGGTAAGTTCCCTCCACCCTCTCTTTCACAAGCTCAAAGAGGATGCCGGGACGGGAGGCGGGCAAGAACCCCCGGGCGATCTCCCTTGCCAGGGCAAACCGCTTGCCCTTCTCTAGGTCCTTGAACCCCTCCATGCGGTGATACGGGTATTCCTCGGGGGAACCGGAGGAGGTGGTGTGGGCGGCGCAGGTGGGCGATCCCCTGACCCCCACCAGGACCAGGTGGGCGGGGCGCTCCTCGGCGACTACCCGCTCGATGAACGCCGCCACCTTCCCCGCCACCTCCCGCATCCCCAGCCGCTCGTATACCTCTCGGGGGGCCGGGGGCCGGGGGAACCCAAGGAGGATGAACTCAGGGCAGGGGTAGGAAAGGAGGGCAAGGCCGGCGTCCCGGCAGAGGAGCCCTCTGAGAGCGGAGGCAGCGGCGAGCTCCTTTTCCCCCGCCCCCCGATATACGAGGTAGGGAACCAGCAAGCACGGCGCCACCACCAGCATCCTCCCCACCCTACTCACCGCGCACCCGGCGCACCGCCTCCATGTACCTTTTTACCCGTTCTAGGTCCACTGGGTTCGTAGGGTCCCCGTCCCGCTTGAGGCTCGAGCCCACGATAGCCCCGTCGGCATAGAGCAAGAAGTCGGCGATGTTTTCCTCATTTGTGCCGGAGCCAAGGAGCACCGGGCGTGTGGCGAGCTCGCTTGCCAGCCTCACCTTCTCCATATCCGGGGCGGCCCCGGTCATCTTCCCCGAGACGATGATGGCGTCGGCCCCATAGAACTCGGTCCACTCGATGTGGGTGGCCAGGTCTATCCCCGGGAAGCGCACCGAGTGCTTTTTGTCCACATCGGCGAATATCTTGATCTCTTCGGCGTAGAGCTCCTTGCGCTTGCGCAAGAGGTCGGCGGCGCAGCCGTGATCTAGCTCGCCTGTGTCCCACACCTGGGCCCCGGTGAGGAGGCACACCCGGATGAAGCGGGCCCCGGCGGCCACGGCGATCGCCAGGGTCACCACCCCGCCGTTGTGGACCACGTTGATCCCCACGGGGACCTTCGCCTCCTCCACCACCGCCCGGGCGGCCACCGCCTGGGCCGTCATCTCCTCCGGCGGCACGTCCCGCCCCACGTAGTAGGGCAGGTCCCACATGTTCTCCACCATGAGGCCGTCCACCCCGCCCCTTACCAGCGTGCGGGCGTCCTCCAGGGCCCGGTCGATGACCTGGTCCATCCCGTAGCCGGTGTAGCCCGGTGCCCCGGGAAGTGGCCAAAGGTGCACCATCCCGATGATGGGCTTTTCCACCCCAAACAGCTCCTTAAGGGACTGGAGCCGCAGGCCCTCCATCCGCTCCTTCCAGTCCGCTGCCATCTTCTCCTCCTTCCCAGTGGCTTTGCACAAACTCCTTTAACATTTCTAAATTGGCCTGCCAAGGGGGAGCCCGCTCCGCCAAGCGGTCGATGAGCCGGAGGGCCTCCTTCTCCGTGGGCCAGGGATCGGCCGGGCCGCCCCCGGCGGAGAGCGCCCCCAGGAGGTTCCCCAAAAGCCCCTGCAGGGCCGGGCTCCAGTCCTGCAAGGCCCCGATGATCGCCCCGGCGTCGAAGGCGTCGCCCGCCCCGGTGGTGTCCCGGGCGGCCACCGGGAACGGGGGCAGGTGCACCGGGCCGCGTTCCCCTGGCACAAGGCATCCTTCCCCGCCGAGTTTTATCAGCACCGGGCCCGGCACCAGGGCGGATAGCTCCTGCAGCGCCTCGGCCGGGGCATTGCGGCCGGAGAGCCGGCGGGCCTCCTCCCGGCTGGGGAGCAAGAGGTCCACCCGGGGGAGGAGGCTGCGGAGGGTAGCCCCTTTTAGGCAGGCCGCCCCGAGGCCCACGTCCAGGCTCACGGGGATCCCCCGCCGCCGGGCCTCCGCCAGGGCCCATTCCGCTGCGGCCCTTTGGGGATCACGCAGCCATGCGTATCCAGACAGGTGTAGCCACTCCACCCCCTCAAGCCACCCCGGCGGGATAGACCCCGCCCGGAGCTCGGCGTTGGCGCCCCGGGCCCCAAGCATCGTCCTCTCCCCGCCCGGCCCCACCGCGATGCACATGATCCCGGTGGGGGTCCTATCAGCCCTCTGGATGTACCGGGTCCCGATCCCGGCCCTCCTCAAGGCGGTCAGGACCCATTCCCCCCAGGGATCCATGCCCACACAGCCGGCCAAGCGCACCTCCACCCCGAAGAGGGAAAGCCAGCGGGCGGTGTGCACCACCGACCCCCCCAAGGCGAGGAATGCCCGCTCGCTCAGCTCCTCAGCCCCGGGAGCGGGGAACCCGGAAACCGGGAGGACCAGGTCCAGGTTCACATCCCCCAGGAGCGCGATGCGTTTCCTCACTCGCGGCGGTAGGGGGTCCCAAGGGCCTTGGGGAACCGTACCCGCCCGATGGCGCCGGAGACCACAAGCAGGGTCACGATGTAGGGGAGCATCTCCACGAACTGCCAGGGGATGGGCTTGGAGGGGAGGGTCTTGATCCAGGTGGCCAACGACTGGAAGAACCCGAATATGAAGCCTCCCAAAAGCCCAAGGAGCGGGTTGAGCCCGGAGAACACCACGGTGGCCAGGGCGATGAAACCCCGGCCGGCGGAGATCTCCTTGGTCACCGAGCCTATCCAGGCTACCGACATGTATGCCCCGCCCAGGCCGGCGAGCGCCCCTCCGAAGGTGGTGGCGAGGATCCTGGTCAGGTTAACGTTTATCCCGGCTACATCGGCTGCCTCAGGGTTCTCGCCGGTGGCCTTCAGGATGAGCCCAGCCCTAGTCCTGTTCATAAACCAATAAACAAGGAAGGGGAGGATCAGGGTCACGAAGATCATGGGGCTCAAGGAGCCCATGGGGGTCTTGAGCTTTATGAGCTGCACCTCCTTGGGAACGGCGTGGAAGCCCGGGGCCCCAAGCTGGATCAGCCCGAAGGCAACAAAGCCGAGCGCAAACAGGTTGATCCCGATCCCGGCGATCATCTGGGTGCCCTTGAGGTAGGTTGAGATGAGGGAGAAAAGGAGGCTGATCAAGGCCCCCACCCCCATGCCCACCAGGAGCCCCACCAGCGGGCTTCCGGCGGCTTCCGCCCCCAGCGCCCCTACAAAGGCGCTGATGAGGAGGATCCCCTCAAGGCCGATATTGAACAGGCCCGCCGTCTCCCCGACGATCTCCCCGGTGGCGGCCAAGGTGATGGGCACCATGGCGTGAAGCGAGATCCGTAGAAGGTCCAGAAGATAGCCCCAGGTCACGTCGCCTCCTTCCGTGCCCCCCGCGCAAACAGCCCCCCCAGGCCCCGCAAAATGGCCGGCAAGACCCGGGCCAGCTCCGGGATGGCCATGGCGATCACGATGGCCCCCATAACCACCCGCACCATCTCCAATGGGACCGGGTTGGCCCCGTAGAACTGCATCACCCGCCCCCCGGCGTTGAGCCCGCCGAAGAAAAGCGCGGAAAGAAGGATCCCTATCGGGTGGTTCCTCCCCACCATGGCCACCGCCATCCCGTCAAAGCCTATGTTCGCAAGCTGCGGAAGCCCGCTGATGATCGCATAGGTCGGGGGAAGCCCCATCACCACCGCCGCCCCAGAAAGCCCTGCCCCGGCACCGCCCAAGAGGAAGCTCAGGAGGACGGTGCGCCTTATGCTTATCCCCCCGTAGCGGGCGGCGGAGGGGTTGAGCCCGGCCGCCCGCACCTCATACCCGGTGGCGGTGTGCCACAGGAGGAAATAGACAAACAGGGCGAACGCCACCGCCAGGAACACCGAATACGAAAGATCGGTCCCCCGCATCAGCACCGGGAACCTGGCAGTGGGGGGGATGGCCAGGGTGCGCTGGGCCTGCCTGGGGTCCACCAGCACATAGGCCACTATATAAAAGGTGAGGAAGCGGGCGATCCAGTTGAACATGATGGTGGAGATGACCTCGTGCACCCCGCGGGTGAGCTTGAGGATGGCCGGGCCAAGGCTCCACAGGGCCCCGGCCAGGGCGGCGAGGATAAGCCCCACAAGGAGGTGGAGGCCGCTTGGGAGCTTGAAGGTGGCCACGGTCACCGCGGCCACTGCCCCGATGTAGAGCTGCCCCTCCGCCCCGATGTTGAACATCCCGGCCCTGAGGCAGATGGAGAACGTAAGGGCGGTGAAAACCAGCGGCACACCCCGGGCTATCGAACTCGCCCACTCGTAACTCCCCCCGTAGGCCCCTCTGAGCAGGGCGAAGTAGGCCCGCCACGGGTCGTAGCCCCAGATGTACATGATCACCGCCCCCACGAGGAGCCCCACCACCGCCGCCAGGAGCGACTCCAGGGCGGGGGAAAGGCCAGTGAGGGTGCGATGCGCCCCCCGGAGGAGCTGAAACCTCCTTTCAGTCATTCCCTCCCCCCCCCCTCTACCCCCCCCATGAGCATCCCTATCCGCTCCCGATCGAGTTCCTCCGGCCTTGCCACCGCCATGAACCGGCCCTCGTACATGATGGCCACCCGGTCCGACAGGGCCAAGACCTCGTCCAGGTCAGCCGAAACAAGCAGGATGGCACGCCCCTTGTTGCGCATGTCCACCAGGATATCCCGGATGTATTGGGCCGCCCCGATGTCCAACCCCCGGGTGGGCTGGGAGGCGATTATGATCTTTGGGTCCTTAGCAAGCTCCCGCCCCACGATGAGCTTCTGCTGGTTTCCCCCTGACAGGCTTTTCGCCGGGGCGCCAGGGCCGGTTGCTTGGATGCCAAACCTTTCCATGAGCTCGCGCACATGTGCGTTTATCCTCCGCCACTTGAGCACAGAAAATGGGCCGCGGAACTCCTCCCAGCGGTGTACCCCCAAGATGGCGTTCTCGGCCAGGGTGAACGGGAGGACCAACCCCAGCTTCCACCGGTCCTCGGGGATGTGGGCCACCCCCAGCCGATAGATCTCCTTTGGGTCTTTTCCCAGAACGTCCGTTCCGCCTATCGTTGCCCTTCCGGAGACGGCCGGGCGCAGGCCGGTGAGGGCCTCCACCAGCTCCGTCTGGCCGTTCCCCTCCACCCCGGCAATCCCGAAGATCTCCCCGGCATGTACGTCGAAGGAAACCCCTTGAACGGCGACCTCCCCGGTGTCCCCTTTCACCACCAGCCCCTCCACGTGCAGGACCCCCGGGCCAGCCCGGTCCTCCCCCCGCGGGACCGCTTGCTGGGGCATGGGCCCCTCGGAGAGCTCCACCGGCCTGCCCAAGCGGGTCTCGATCGGCCTGCCCACCATAAGCTGCGCGAGCTTCTCCGTGGAGGCCTCTGCTGCCTTGAAGTCACCCACAAGCATGCCTTTCCGCAACACCACCACCCTGTCTGCTATCGCCCCTACCTCTTTCAGCTTGTGGGTTATTAGGATTATGGATTTTCCCTCATCCCTTAAGCGCCGTAGAAGCTCGAACAGCTCGTCCACCTCAAGGGGGGTCAGAACGGACGTAGGTTCATCCAGGATCAAAAGCTCCACGTCTCGCGACAGCACCTTGAGGATCTCCACCCGTTGTTGTTCCCCCACGGCGAGCTTCTCCACCGGCACATCAAGCGGGACCCGGAGGCCGCTTTCCTCCATCAACGCCTCAAGCTTCCTCCTGGTCTGCTCCAGGTGAAGGGGGGAAAACGGCCGCTTGTGGGACAAGGCCACGTTCTCCACCGCGGTGAACGTCCCCACCAGGGCGAAGTGTTGGTGCACCATCCCGATGCCGAAGTCGAGGGCCTCCCTGGGGCTTGAGAACCTGACCGGGCCTCTGGGGGAGACGACCCTCCCTTTGGTGGGAGGAAGAAGCCCCGACAGGATCTTTGTGAGGGTGGTCTTCCCAGCACCGTTCTCCCCAAGGAGCCCCAGGATCTCCCCTGGCCGGACCTCGAGGTCGACGTCCCTGAGGGCGACGGTGCCGTCGGAATATATCTTGGTGATGCCTTCTGCTCGGATGAAGTAACCTCGGCGGCCTTCGGTCATCGCGCCTCACAAGGGGAGGGAGGGGGCTATCCCTCCCTCCCCAAATATAAGCTAGGGAGCCCCCAGGGTGTACTGGGCCCGGACGGCCTGCATCTCCTCCACCGTGTCGGCGGTGGGAACTGAGATGGAGCCCGCGAGGATCCCGGCCTCCAGCTCGTCCACCGCCTCCCAAATCCAGCAGGGCAAGGTGGCCCGGTTCCGGGCCCAGTTGGCCATGATGGTGTAAAAGTCGTCACAGGTGATGGCACCGGCCTTGATGCCGAAGTCGATGAAGTCCACCAGGTCCTGGACCTTGCTGATCCCAACGCCCCCCTCGGCCAGGCCGAGGCTTGTGACCCCACCCTTGAACGTGCCTTCCACTACGGATTTGACCGCGGTGTAGCAGCCGATGTCCACCCTCTTCATGCCGGAGGCAAGGCCGTGCTTTCCACCGCCCATCCAGTCCTGGTTGGCATCCACCCCGAAGTAGTAAGGGGGGCCGAACTCGGTGCCGGCGTTGGCGTGAAACTCCGTCACCGCCTCCAGGTCCCCGATCCCCAAGGGGCCGGCCACGTTGTATATCCCCACCGCCCCTTGGGCCAACATGGCCTCCGAGGCCGCCTTCCCAGCAGCGATGTCGGAGAAGGTCCCTGTGTAGGTGTAAAGGAGCTTCACGTCGGGGGTTTCACCGGTGACCTCGGCGTATTTCTTAAGGCCCCAGTCCATGCCGAAGCGGAAGCCGGCCTCGAAGTGGTAGAGGACCGGGATCTCGATCCCCAGGACCACCCCGGCGGCCGGGTAGCCGTGGTAGGCGGCGGCCAGGGCGGCCAGGGCCCCGATCAGGGCCGACATCTCGTTCTCGCGGAACACGATGCTCATTACGTTTTCGGCCTCCACCACCGAGTCGATGATGGCGAACTTCTGGTTCGGGAACTCCTGGGCCGCCTGGGCCAGGGCGTCCCCGAGCAGGTACCCCACGCAGATGATGAGGTCGTACTGCCGGGTGCGGGCGAGGTTCCTCAGGTTCGGCAGGTAATCGGCGGCCGTGGCGCTCTGGACCTCGGTCATCTCCAGGCCGAAGTCCCGCGCCGCCTCGTCGGTGCCCTTGAAGCCCATGTCGTTGAACGACAGGTCCCCGCGGCCGCCCACGTCCAGCACCACCGCCACCTTGCCCTTCAGCTCCGGTCCGGCAAAGGCCGGCATTGCCAAAAGCGCGAACACCACAAGCCCGAGCAAAACCCCTCTCTTCACCTCTATCACCCCTTTCCCCAGGGCCAAAGCCCTGAGCTATCGCATTCTACCTGTGGCCCCACGGGCGGACAAACCCCGCTAAAATTAAGTTCATGAAGAGATGGCCGGTGCTTTTTGCAGGGGGGCTTGTCGCCCTATCCCTGTGGGGGCAGGGGGCGGTCCGGCCGGCCGAGCTCGGGGCTGAGCTGGCCCGGCTCCTCTCCACCTATGCCCCGGTGGAGCTCTTCCGCCAGCGCCTGGCCCTGGGGTCCTTGGCCGGGCAGGGGGAGGTCTCCCCCCAACCCGCCCTGGAGGCCCTCGCGGGAACCGAGGAGGCCCTCAGGGCCCTGGCGGAGGCCCTCTCCGGCGATCCCGCCTGGGAGGGGACCTACCAGGCGCTGGTCAAGGCCTTGGAGGAGGTGGGGAGGGGGGCAAGAGCCCTGGAAGGCGTCCCTGAAGAGGAGCTCGTCGGGGCACTAGGACAGGTGAGGGGCGCCCTGGAGGGCGTGGTGACGGCCGCCAGCAGCGATGCCGATGGCCAGGGGCAAGGCTGGCCACTACAGGCCGCCTTCCTCGCCCAAACGGTGCTCCTTGCGCCCTCACCCCTCTACCTCAACGTAGAGGAGTCCTGGGCAGCTTATCTTATGCGGGGGCTCCCCCCGGGCTTTCCCTCCGAGGGGGCTTTGGCCCTGGATGTCCTGCTGGGGCTGGCGAACAGGCGACTCAGCCGGGAGGAGGAGGGGCGGGCACGGGAGGCGGCCCAGGTCCTCTTGGAGAGCTTGCTCGGGCCTGTCGGGGGTGGGGGAGGGGCCTAGCGCCCCTCCCCCACGGAACCGAGGCTCCCCGGGCGGGAAAGGGAGCCCAAAGGTGGGCCCAGTTCCCACGTGCCCCGCCGATTCGAACGGCAGCCTCACGGACCGGGGCCAGTTGGCGCCCTTCATCCCTTCAAGGCCCCGGTCCGGGGGGCCGGAAACCCCACTCGGCCGGCACCACGCCTCGGGCACGTGACCATATCCAACTTGAAGGTACACCCGAGATGGGAATCGGTTACAGGACGCAGGGCACCCAGACCGGGGCGGTTTGTCGGCCCTCGGGGGGACAGCCGCCCTACTCGGGCAGCCGGGCGATCCGCCAGTACTCCCAGACGGTGATGAGCAGGCGTTCGAAGTCCTCAGGGGTGGCGGGTTTATTTAAAAACCCCGCGGCACCGGAATCATAGGCCCGGACCATCTCCTCCTCGTTGGTGGACACGGTGAGCACCACCACCGGGATCTTCCTCAGCCGCTCGTCCTCCTTGATCTCCTTGAGCACGTCCATCCCCGACACCTTGGGAAGCCGCAGGTCCAGGAGGATCAGGTTGGGGCGGGGGGCATCGGCATGCTTCCCCCTCCGGAACAAGAAGTCCAGGGCCTCTTCCCCGTCGGCGGCCCGATGGAGTTCATACCGGGCCCCCGTCCCCTTCTCCACCGCCTTCACCGACCGCTCGATAAGCTCGTAGTGGAGATCCTCGTCTTCCACCACCAAGATGATCATTCGGCGTTCACTGGGCATGGTCTTCCACCCCTCTTTTCACGGGCACCTTGGGCAGGGTGAAGTAAAAGGTGCTCCCTTTGCCCACCTCAGACTCAACCCAAATCCGCCCACCGTGCTCCTCCACAATCCTTTTACAGATGGCCAGGCCAGCACCGGTGCCGTCCTTTTTGGGATCCAGCTTCTCAAAGATCCCGAATATCTTCTCCCGATATTTCGACTCGATTCCAGGACCGTTGTCCCGTACGTAGAAGAGGTAGGCGCCGTTTCCGGCTTCCCTCCATCCCACCTCCACCACCGGCAGGGCCTTGTCGTTAAACTTCACCGCGTTGCTCACAAGGTTTGAGAAAAGCTCCCCCAGCATGGTGGGGACGCCCCAAACCGTGGGCAGGTCCTCCTCCACCCTCAGGCTAACCCCGGTGAGGCGATCGCCCAAATCCTCCAGCCTCTCCCGCACCACCCTCCTCAGGTCCACCCGCTCGAAGGAAGAGGGGTCAAGGCGGATGGAGGAGTAGTGCGATAGGTCCTCCACCAGCCTGTCCATGTAAGCGAGGCGCCCCTGAACCTTCTCCAGGTCCTGCCTTACCTGTTCAGGGAGTTCCCCGTTGCAGTGGGCCAGGATGGTGGACACGAACCCCAGGGCGGTGCGGGCCGGGCTGCGCAGGTCATGCGAGACCACGGTGGTGAACTCCCGGAGCTTGGCGTTCACCTCAGCCAGCTCCCTGGTATGCTCTCTCAGCTCCTGTTCCAGCTTCTTAAGCTCGGTGATGTCGGCGTAGTAGTCGACGCGCCCGCCCCGGTAGCGCTCGGTCTCGATGGGGATCGAGCGGTACTGCAAGACCCGTTCGGCACGGGCAGGCCCAGGCATCACATGTAGGGTCATCCCCTCGATGGGGGCCGCCCGCTGGTAGGCCTCCTGTACCCGGTCTGCAAACTCCTGCGGGTTCTCAAACACGTGTACGAACCTGGAAAGCGCCCTGATGGCCGGGATCCCGATCAGCTCGTCCCTCCTCACCCCGAAGAACCCCTCTATCGCCCGGTTCACCCACAGCACGTGCCCCTGCCGGTCCACCAGCATGATCCCCAGGTCCAGGGTATCGATCCCGTCCTCGATGAGGTAGCGGTAGCGGGCCTCCTCCTCGGCCAGCTTCATCTCCAGGGCAGCGATCTCGGTCCGGTCGCGGGCCTCAAGCACCGCGATCTTCCCCGTGACGCGTTTTGCCTGGAGCTCAACGGGCACCGACCTCTTCCCCTCGGAGACGAACCTGAGCTCCACGTTGCGCACCTCCCCCCGCTCGAAAAGGAGCTCAAGCTCGGCCTTGAACCGGCCGATGTCCTGAGGGTGAAGGTATTCGGTGAGGTGGAGGGTGCGCTTATGGGGCCAGCCCAAGATCTCCCGGGAGGAGCGGTTGCGGCGGAGCACGTTTCCCTCCCGATCGATCACGTGGACTATGTTCAGGGAGTTTTCGAAAACGTCCTCCCCGTAGCAGACCTCCACCTGCCTGGCCACCGTCTTTTTGCGAGCCCGTCTGTGCCATAGACGATCGAGCTCCAACGAGATGAGGGCCACCCCGAAAAGGAGGATCCCAGTGGCGGCCCCCAGGGCGGGGGGCTTGCCGAGCACAAACGGCAGGAGGATCAGCAGGCTTGCCCCTGTGCCAAGCAACGCACCCGCCCGCTTTAGGAACAGGGTGGCGGCCATCAAGGGGAGGGAAACCACCAGGAACGAGAGGGGCAGGGACAAGGCCTCCCCCAGGCCCAAAGCCAAAGCAGCTGCCAGGCCATAGAAGAGCAATACCAGACAGCCTTTGCCCCACCGGGCTTTCCTTTTCAGCCTCCTCATCTCAGCTTTACCTCATCGAAGGATGCCCGCATGCCGGGGCCAGGCCAAGGACACCCATCACCGCCCCCCTAGCCCTTTGTCGAAGGGCTAGATGATGACCGCGTCGTCCACGCTGACGGCGAACGGCTCCATCAGGCGGCGAAGGTACTCCTCCTTGAGCACGTTGATCTTGCGGTTGTCCAGGGAGATGATGCCACGGGCCTCCAGTTCCCCCAGGGTGCGGATGGCGGTCTTGGAGGAGACCCCGGCCATCTCAGCCAGCTCGCTGCGGGAGAGCTCGATCCCGGAACGCCCCAGGGCCAGGATGAGCCTGGCCAGGCGCTCCTTGCTTGAGGCATAGGATCGCTCGGCAAGCTTGTTCTGAAACGCCTTCACCTCAAGGGAAAGTCGCTCGAAGAAGCGGAAGATCACCTTGGTGTTGTGCTCGAGGAAGTAGAAGAAATCACCTCTTTCTATGAAGCCCACGGTGGAGGGGACCAGGGTCTTGGCGTAGGCGTTGTGCACCCCTTTATCGAACAGGGTGGTCTCCCCGAGGAGCCCCCCTGGCCCCACGATCTTGAGGATCTGCGATTTCCCCTTGGCTGAGCGCTTCACGAGCTTCACCGCCCCGGAGAAGACCAGGTAGAAGCCGAAAGCGGGCGCCCCCTCCATGAAGATGAGCTCGTCCGCCCCGTAGTCGATCTTCCTTATGAGCTGGCCGAGCTTTTCCAGGTCCTCCGCCTTGAGGTCCGCAAACACCCTGAAATCTTTCAGTTCGACCATCCCCCTCACCCGGTGCGCAGTCTACCTGATTGTACCATTCCCCGTCAAACTTGACTTACCCCTGGCCCGGCATAGAATTGGCCTTACGGCCGGGGTGGCGGAATTGGTAGACGCGCTGGACTCAGGATCCAGTGGGGCCTTCACCCCCGTGTGGGTTCGAGTCCCACCCCCGGCACCAGCCGCAAGGCCGCCTGGGGCCTTAGGGCTCATCTCTTGCGCTCGCCGGTCGAGAAAGGAGCGGGCATGACCTTGGAACAGG